>Ga0182030_10004643_pt1 | contig 29295 bp, 28 predicted proteins | sample 812S3MmetaG_FD_121299 | JGI IMG/M metagenome (GOLD analysis project Ga0182030, IMG submission 121299) | Permafrost microbial communities from Stordalen Mire, Sweden - 812S3M metaG (Illumina Assembly) | ecosystem: Environmental > Terrestrial > Soil > Wetlands > Permafrost | place: Sweden...
GCGGCACCGAAAAGCTGATCGAGATTGTCCGCGTTCCCGGCGCCTTCGACATTCCCATCGTGGCGCGCAAGCTGGCGCTCTCCCGACGCTACGATGCGCTGATCGCGCTCGGCGCCGTGGTGCGCGGCCAGACGCCCCATTTCGATTACGTCGCCGGCGAATGCGCCTCCGGACTTGCGCGCATCGCGCTCGAGACCGGCATTCCCATTGCGTTCGGCGTGCTCACCACCGATACCATGGAACAGGCCGTCGACCGTGCGGGCGGCAAGGCGGGCAACAAGGGCGCTGACGCCGCGCTGGCGGCGATCGAAATGGCGAATTTGCTGCGCCGCCTGGAAACGTGAACACCTATCGCGCCCGCAGCCTGGCGCGGCGCCTGGCGCTGCAGGCGCTCTACCAGCTGCAGATCAACCCGCGCACGTGGCAGGACACCCTGAAGCAGTTCGCCGAGGATTCCGAGGCCGAACGCGTCGATCGGGACTACTTCGCGGAGCTCTTGACGGCCATCGGTCCGGCCCGCGAGGCCCTCGATGTGCGCCTCGGTGCGTGGAGCGAAATCCCGCCCCCGGAGCTCGATCCGATCGAGCATGCGGTGTTGTGGCTCGGCGTGTACGAACTCGAGAGCCGCCCCGAGCTGCCCTACCGGGTGGCAATCGACGAGGCCGTGCAGCTCGCGAAGCAGTTCGGCGCCACGGATGGGCACAAGTTCGTCAATGCGGTGTTGGATCGCGCCGCGCGGGAGCTGCGGTCGGACGAATATGGACGGCCCTCCGGGGACGCCGTCGCGCACGCCTTGGAAGATCCGCGCGGCTAGTCGTCATGGCCGACCGGCAGACCCTGGGCGAATTCGAACTGATCGACCGCTTCTTCGCGCGTTCGCGGGTCGCGGGGCCGTTGCGGCAGGACGTGGTCCTCGGCGTCGGTGACGATGCGGCACTGCTGCGCGTGCCCGCCGACACCGATCTCGTGGTATCCGTAGACACCGTCGTTTCCGGGCGGCACTTTCCGCCCGACAGTCCGCCACGCTCGATCGGGCATCGGTCCCTCGCCGTCAATCTGAGCGACATGGCGGCGATGGGCGCCACCCCCGCGTGGGCGACACTTGCCCTGACGCTGCCGCGCGCCGATGCCGCCTGGCTCGAGTCCTTTGCCGACGGACTCATCGCCCTGGCAGAGGCCCACGACGTCGCGCTCGTCGGCGGCGACACGACGGCGGGACCGCTGACGGTCAGCATCCAGATCATGGGGCTAATCGCCCGCGGCACGGCGCTGCGACGAAGCGGTGCCAGCCCCGGGGATCTGCTGGTCGTCACCGGCACGCTGGGCGATGCCGGCGCCGGGCTCGCTCTGGTGACGGGCGGACTCGCGACCGCCGAGCATGCAGCCGCGAAGGAGCTCGTCGAGCGCTTCGAATACGCCACACCGCGTGTCGGCTTCGGCACCGGCGCCCGCGGCGTGGCGTCCGCGGCCATGGACCTGTCCGATGGCCTGGTGGGCGACCTGCCCAAGCTGGCCCGGGCGAGCGGTCTGGCGGCGCACGTCGAAGTCGCCAGGCTGCCGATCTCCCGGGCCCTTCGTGCGGTCGTCCCGCTCGCGCAGGGGCGTGAATGGGCGCTGGCGGCCGGCGACGACTACGAACTCCTGCTCGCCGTGCCGCCGTCGCGCTTCGAGGAACTGTCATCCACGGCGGCCCGATTGAACTTAACGTTGACCGCGATCGGTGAGCTGCGTCCCGGAATGGGAGTCACGTGGACGCTCGACGGCGCACCTTACGCGGCACCGTCCAACGGCTTCGACCACTTTCGCTGAGCCTCGACCCAATTCACAGTATGCCGCAGGTCCGGCCAGTATCCTCAGCGCCAATCCTCAACAAAGGCGCTGCACGCCACACGGTCACCTTGAGCAACATTCGGCCCAATCCCGCGAAGTCATTGAACAACCGCGGCTCGCTCCCGGAAAAGATCGGCAAGTACGTCATCATCAACGAGGTCGGCCGCGGCAGCACCGGCGTGGTGTATCTCTCCCACGACCCGTACTATGGCCGCGACGTCGCGATCAAGGTCTACAACGTCGACACCAGCGGGGATGAAAGCCGAAAGCGCATCGCCCGCAAGATGTTCCTGTCCGAGGCCCACATGGTCGGGATGCTGCAGCATCCGAACATCCTCCCGATCTACGATGCCGGTGAGGAAAACGGCCACTGTTACATCGTGACGGAGCACGTGCACGGCGCCCGTACACTGGCCGCGTATTGCCGGCCGGACAATCTGTTGCGCATCGACGATGTGGTCGAACTCATCTACAAGGCGGCGCGTGCCCTGCACTACGCGCACAGCCGCGGCGTGATCCATCGCGACATCAAACCCAGCAACATCATGCTCACCCTCGAAAGCGACGTGCGCATCATCGACTTCGGCATTGCGCTGGTCGCGGACTCGGAGATCTCGCGCATCGAGGGGATCGCGGGCAGTCCGTCGTATATGTCGCCCGAGCAGGTGCAGTCGATCGAACTCACCAACCGCTCCGATCTGTATTCGCTCGGTGCCGTCATGTACGAGCTGCTGACGGGAGCGCGGCCGTTCAGGGCCGGGAATTTGCAAAAACTGCTGCACCAGATCGTTTTCGCAACCCCGCCGCCGATCCACACGCTGCGCCCGGAAATCCCGGAGGAGCTTGAGAACGTCACCGCGATGGCGCTGCAGAAGGATCCGGCGAAGCGCTACAAGACGGGCCTGGACTTCGCCGCCGAGCTGACCCGGGTGCATCAGAAGCTGCGGGCCCAATACAACCGCATCGACCAGCAGGAACAGTTCAGCCTGCTGCGCAAGCTGAAGTTCTTCCATGAATTCTCGCACGGCGAAATCTGGGAGGTGTTGCGGGCAAGCAGCTGGCAGGACTACGCCGACGGCGAGGAAATCGTCAAGGAAGGCGAGATGGACGACCGCTTCTATATCATCGTCCAGGGTCGCGTCGGCGTCGAAAGACTCGGCAAGCCCCTCGGGTATCTGGACAGCGGCGATTGCTTCGGTGAGACGAGCTACGTGCGTGGCGCGAAGCGCACCGCGACGATCAAGGCGACCGAATCGGTCACGGTCATGAAGGTGAGTTCGACCTTGTTGGAGCAGGTCTCGGCCGAGTGCCAGTTGCGGTTCAACCAGGTTTTCTTGCGCAACATGATCGGCCGGCTGCAGAACGCGGAGCGCGCCTCCGCCTAGTGGCTAAGATTCGCCCGTCGCGGCCGGCGACTCCTTGTCGTGCTCTATCATGGCGTAGGCCGAATGGTTGTGGATCGACTCGAAATTCTCCGCCTCGACCACATACGCCCGCACGCGCGGGTCGTTGTTGAGCGCCACCGCCACGTCGCGCACCGTGTCTTCGACGAATTTCGGATTGTCGTACGCGCGTTCCGTCACGTACTTTTCGTCGGGCCGCTTGAGGATGCCGTACACCTCGCATGACGCCTCCCGCTCGGCGATGTCGATCAGCTCCTCGAGCCACATGTGTTCGTTGAGTTTGGCCGTCAGGGTGATGTGCGAGCGCTGATTGTGCGCGCCGTAGTCCGAGATCTTCTTCGAGCAGGGGCACAGGCTCGTGGTGGGCACGACGACCTTCAGCCAAACGTCGGTCGCGCCGTCGCGCCGTTCGCCGAAAATCGTCGCCTGGTAATTCATCAGGCTCTCCACGCCGGACACCGGCGCCGTCTTCATCACGAAATACGGGAAGGTCATCTCGATGTGTCCGGCCGTCGCATCCAGCAGTTCCGTCATGTCCTCCAGCATCTTCCCGAAGGAGTCGACGGAAATCTCGCGTTCGCGGTGCAGGATTTCGACGAAGCGCGACATGTGCGTGCCCTTGAAGTCATGGGGCAGGTTCACGTACATGTTGAAATTCGCGACCGTATGCTGCTCGCCCCGGGCCCGGTCCTTCACCTTCACGGGATGAAAGATGTCCTTGATGCCGACCTTGTTGATGGGAATCCGACGCGTGTCCGCGCGACCTTGGACGTCCTCGATGGCGGATACGGTGGGCTTCTTGGCGGGGGCATCGACGTTCATTCAATTAAATTCCTGCAGAGGGCGTCCGGCAGGACATTGTGTCCAAACCGCCGGAGTTCAAGGAGTGTAGACGATTCACGCGTCAGGCGACTCGCCGGGATCGCGGGAGCGACGGCCAGGCGGGCCCGTTAATTTTCCAAGTACCTGATATAAAAAGATAAAGTGTCCCGGCGACGCAGGCGTTCACACCGGGTCGGGGGTGTCGGAGTCGAAGTCCTCGACGGTGCTCCCGCCGGCCTTCTTGAGCAGAATCTCGACCTTTTGTTCGGCCTCCTTGAGCGCCGTCTGACAATTGCGGGTCAGCAGGACGCCACGCTCGAAGGCGGCGAGCGACTCCTCGAGGGGCAGATCCCCCTGCTCGAGGCGTTCGACCAGCTCTTCGAGGTCGCGCATGGACGTCTCGAAGTCGAGCTTGGGTGCTTCTTTGGTGTTGCGGTCGGCCATGGCCGCAGACGGTACAGGCGCCGCACCCTGTGCGCAAGTTCACGTCACGGGCCCTCGGGACCGCGCGAGCTTCTCAAGCCGTGAGGCGCGTCACAGCCGCGGACTCGCATGCAGTCGGCGTTTGAGTACCATTGGCATTGGAAAAACCCATGCGTAACGCCGCCAGCAATTTGGTTCTTTTGGGCTCTCTCTGCGCCGCGGCGGCCGGCGTCGCCGCGTGCAGTCCCAAGCACATTCCGGTGATGACGGTCGAAGATCTCATGGACGACAGGGTTACGCTGGACGGCATCCTGCTGAAGTGCAATCAGAACCCTGCGAAGGCGCGCAACGACGTGGAATGCCGCAATGCGCGCGTGGCCGTCGAGCGGTTGGCTCAGGATGTCGACCCGGCGGTGGAGGCGAAGCGCACGGCCGAGTTCGAACGCAGCCGCGAACAGTTGCGGATCGCCCAGGAAAAGGTGCGACAGGCGGAGGAGGCCAAGGCAAAGGTCGATCCCTACAGCATGCCCGTGGTGCCGGTCGAGCCCGTTCCCGCACCTTCATCGGCACCCTCAACCGGGACGACGGCAGGCGTTGCCGCGCCGTCCGGTACTGCGTCGGCGGCGAGCCAGCCCAGGCTTTGATTTCTGCGCAAGCCCGGGTTCCCTCGGCAGGCCGGGCGACTGTCCGCCTGAGCCGCGGTCCTAGTGCCGGTGTGCGTGATGTTCGTCCGGCATGTGTGCGTGCGAATGCCCGACCGGAGCATGGCGATGCGGGTGGCTGTGGGGCCCCGGCGGCGTGGGATGGTGCTCGTGCTCGTGGTGCCCGTCGTCGTGGCGATGGGCGTGATCATGTTCCAGGGCCTCGTGTAGGTGATCGTGGGCATGCGTCTCCGACAGGTGAACCCACAGGCCGACGAGCATCAAGATCCCGCCGGCCATCATCCACGGCGTGATGTCTCGTTCACCGAGCACCACGGCAAACACGGCACCCACGAGGGGGGCGAAGCCGAAAATTGAGCCGGTTCGCGCTGCGCCGAACGTGCGCTGCGCAAGCAGATAGAAGCGCAGGCTCAGCCCGTATCCCGCGGCGCCGACCAGCAACAGACCGAGCGCCGAACCCCAACCCGGACGACTTTCACCGAAAGCGATGGCGAGCAGAGCCGTCGCCAGGGCACCCAGGGCCGCCTTGGTCATCACGACCTGCCCAGGGTCGCGGGCCGACAGTCCCCGCGAGAGCGTATTGTCCACCCCCCAGGACGCCGTGGCCGCCAAGACGGCCAGCAGTCCCGCCAACTGGCCGCGTCCGGCCTGTGCGCGATCCAAGACCAGCAACGCCCCGCCGAGCGTGAGCAGCGACAAGGCCACGATGACCCGGCGACCGAGCGACTCGTGGTACCAAAGCCGGGCCAGCAGTGCGGTGAATACGGCTTCGAGGGTCAGCAGGAGGGACGCACCGGCCCCGCTGGTGTGCTGCAGACCCCACGCCAGGGCTACGGGGCCGATGACGGCGCCGAATAATGCCATGCCGGCGAGCCGCCGAAGATCGGTCCGTTGCATGCCGGCCTCACGATCGCCCGCCCGGCGCATCATCGCACCGATGCACGCCGCGCCCGCATACAGGAGACCGGCGGTGGTGAAGCTTCCGACATTCGCGCCCAAGTGCTGCACCAGAGGGGTGCTCACGCCGAACAGCACGGCGGCAAGCAGGGCAATCAGTCCGCCCGTGAGAGCCGGCCATCGCGCCTGCGCTGATGGAGGCGATGCGTGCATTTGAATTCTTGATAACAGCGTCCGCGCCGGTTGTCCAATCGCGGCCTGGGTTATTCTGTGGACCCACGTCGCGTCAGGCCGGGAATGCTGATCTTGAAACCTACGATCGCTCTTCTGTTGATGCCCCTGGCGTGCCATGCCGGGGCTGTTTACGACATGGCGATTCGTCAGGTGGACCAGACGAATCTCAACGCTCCGTCCGCGGACCGATCAGGTGAGGGTGCCGTCGTGACGCGATATTTTGTGAACGACGGCCAGGTGCGCGCCGGCGGCGCCTCGGCCAAGACCGTCTATGTGTTCAACAATTCAACGATGACGGTGATCGACAACCCGGCGCGTACCGCGCATGTTCTCACGCATGCGACGCTGACCCAGGTCGCTGCCCACTACGGCGAGGCGGTGAAGTTGCTCGAGGACGCCGCCGCGGCGGCGCCCCCCGAGTCACGCGCCCAAGCCGAACAGAAGGCAGCCGACATGAGGGCCGCGAGTGACCGCCTCCTGCAGCGTGTACCCCGGGAGTTCCGTGTGACGACGCGCTTCGAATCGGTGGACGGACGGGCTTGCCGCGTCTGGGAGGAGCGGGAGCAGGGTGCGAAGCGCATGGAATTGTGCGTCGCGCCCGTGGGCACCGTGCAGGGCGGCCCGCAGATCCTGAACGGGATGAAGACGCTGAGCCGCTTTCGACAGGGGGCTGATTTTGCCTTCGGCGTCGAACTCGGTCTGTCAGATTGGTGGGCCGATTTTGCGACGCTCGGTGGCATTCCACTGCTCGTGCGCGAATATAAGTACGACAGCGTCGTTTCGGAAATCATGTTGACGGGAATGCGCGACACGAACGTCAGCCCCTCGGTTTACGCCGTGCCCGACGGTTACACCGTGCAAAACGGCCCCGATTACGCCGTCTGGTACGTTCGCTGATCCCGGATCAGTCGCCCGCGGGCGACGGAATCGTGACCATCGTCAACGTGCGGCTGCCGAGCGCCGCGTTGTCGCCGGGTTCGTCGATGACAATGTAGAAATTGCGTTCCTGGCGACGCGCCGGATCCATGACGATGGGCACGAGCAGCGCGATCGAGCCCTGACCGTTGGGAATGGTCTCGACGTGCGGTTTCACCGCGACGAAGTCCTGGCCGGGTTTGGCCGTTCCGGACTCAGTCCACCAGCTGAAGGTCGCGTCACCTCGCAGCGAGCGGGTGCGCCGGACGAGCACTTTCGCGGTCGCGTCCCCCGCGGGCACTTCAACGTTGTCGGCTGCGAGTTCGATCCGCGCACGGCCAGCCGGCGCTTCGGCTGCGCCGGCCGGGGTCGTTGGGAGCGCCGCTGCGGCTGCGGGTCGGGTCGTCACAGCCCGCGTCTGTCGGGCTGCGGGCACCTCCGTCGAAGTCGGTGGGGCGGGTGGAGTCGCGGTCGCCTCGACGGGTGCGCGCGTGCTGGCTGGCGTGTCCGACGCTTCGGGTCCACCCGCAGAGGACTCCACGGCCGCCGGCTCCGGCGCGTTTTGCGGTCCGTCGGCAGTGTGCTTCAGCAAGGCGCCGAGGCGGGCGACCCATTCCGCAGCCTGGCCATGGACGGCGTCGCGGTGCCCCGAGACCCACAGTGCCCCGGCGCCGATGAGGGCTGCCGCGGCGGCGATCGCGAGCCAGACGGTGCCCCCACCCCGGTGCGGACGGATGCGACAAGTGACGGTAGCAGCGGCAGACGACCCGCGGCGCCGCTCGTATCCATCTCGATGACCCACGCCGCCACATCGGTCGGGCGCCGGGCGCGATCGAAGGTCAGCCCGGCCCGCAGCGCCAGCCACTGGCGCCTCGCCAGTCCTCGCGGACGCCGGGGCGAGATCCGCAGGCTGCGGGCCTTGAGCGAGCTGATGTCCTGAAAGGGGTGATGCCCCGCGAGCAGCAGGTACGTGACGCAGGCAAGCGAGTACACGTCGTCGCTCGCATCGCGCACGGCACCCTCGAGCGCCTCGCAGCTGATGAAGGTCGGCGGCTCGACGGCAGCCGGCCGGATGTCGTCCGGATCCTCGATCCAAGGGGTTCGCTGCAGTGCCGGGGATGCGCCAAAATCCAAGACGCGGATGTCCCCGGCGTCCGTGACGAAAATATTCCCCGGATTCAAGTTGCCGTGCACGACACCGCGGGAATGGGCGTGAGCGATGGCTGCGCCCACGTCCCGAACGATTGCGAGCGCGTAACGTCGGTCCAGACCCCGGGGGTGGTCGGCCGACAGCAGCTGGCGCAAGGTCATCCCGCGAAGAAATTCCATCGTGAAGAATGCGACGTCGCCGTCACGGTCGAATTCGTGAACTCTGACGATGTTCGGATGCGAGAGCGTCTGTAGATGCTGAAACTCCAGGCGAAGCTCGGCGAGCAGCCGCGGTCGCTTCATTACGGCCGGGTGCAACACCTTGACGGCGACCCGGCGTTCGTCCTCCGCCTCGTTGACGCGGGACACGTCGAGGGCCTCGAAAACCGAACCCATGGTCCCCTCGCCCACCAGCTTCAGCAGTCGATAACGGCCGCGCAGCACGTCCCCGTCGGCCGGAAGGCGGTCGCCGGTTGGACGGATCGCCTCCACGGCGGCGCGGGCGCCGGGCGCGCTCACCGGTGGTACGGCTCGCAGTTCCCCCATGGTCCGGGGTTCGCTGGTTGGAAGCGAGACTACAGACGACGGCCCGGCGGACGTCTTGATGGTTTCGTCGCGAACGGTGGGAATCTGCGGGAGGAATTCGCCCCCCTCCTTTCTCATGAGAAGAGTTTGGAGATGTCCCTTGAGCGAGGTAAAAGTGTCCGCGCCGATCTTGCCGCGGCGATAATACTGATCGAGCAGGGCGAGCATGTCCCACCCGCTGTCCGTCGAGCGCCCCAGGAGTTCGCCGAGGCCACGGAGGAAGGTGCGCTGGTCACAGGTGCCACTCGCGAGCGCGTCCAGCCAATCTTTGGCGGTTCTCGTATCAGAAATGTGACGCGGTTGCTTGATTACGGGTTCGGTCAGGTTCATCGCCCAACTGTCGCAGATTTGAAAACATAAGCAAGTTGTCTGCGCCTACACCTCTCGTCAGCGCGAGGATCACGCCCTATCTTTCTGATTTTTAACAATCGGCCATTAAGTCAAGAAAATGCCGCTGCGGGCTCGAGCACCCGCGCGGGGTGAGATTCGCGCTCAATTGGCGCAGCTACTTTGGATCCTCGAGCGGATACGTTCGAGCCGGTTCAGGGAGGGGCTCCGCGTTCGTCTGCGATTGAGCGGGCGTCGCCGCCGATTGATCCGCCTGCGGCGCCGGAGAAGTCCTCACGGAGGACCGTGTGGCGGCTGCGAGGCGATCGAGAAATCGCTGGGCGGTCGGGGGGGGCAGGGGCGCCTGCCCGGACAGGATCTCGCTCGCTGTCACGCCGCTCTTCGAGTACAAAGCGGCGTTCGCCGACCGATCGATGGCCATGACACTTCCATCGAGTGCAATTCCGCCGAACAGGCCCCGGGTGCGGGCATAAGAATAGATTTCCGCGTTGAAGGTCATATCGGTGGCTGCGGATCCCTGGCGTCCAACCGGCCCGGTTGCCACCGACACATCGGCACCGAGCGTGATCTTTCCGCCCGCGATGCCTTCAACCCCGGTTTTGGTCGTGAATACCAGAATGATGTCGGAGGATTGGGCTCCCGCCTGAAAACCCCAACTTCCTCCGGTCAGCGAAACGAATACCGGATTGCTCCAAGGCGAGGTCAGTTTGTCGCGGACGACCAGGACGCCGTTACCGTGTCGACCTCCGAAGATGAATGCCACCTTGGTCACATCCGGAATTACCGCGATGCCGTAGGCCCGGGATAGCAGAGCGTCGGGCAGTCGCTGATCCGGCATGCCCTGGACCTCCTCGAGCACCTCGGTTGCGGTGAGAAGGCGGCCTTCCTCGCGCGCCGCGCCGGCGTGCGCAGGACCGGCCAGCGACGACGCGATGCCCAACGCCGCTGCATAGAGCAGGGCGGAAAAGACTTTCTTCGGGGTGAACATCGGAACCGAACTCCACGGGAACCCTTCGAGACCGTCATGGTAGCCGCACCGCCGGCTCCGGCGCGGTTGGTTGCGCAAGCTTAACGCGGATTAGTGGGACGAGGTCCCGGGAAGCAGCCGCGCCGCCTCGGCATCGCGGTGCCGCGAGCGCAGATAGTCTGCGAGCCGCACGGTGGCCCATTGCGTTGCGGGATGGGAGGGACCCACCGTGGCGAGGAGCGAGTCGCGTGCCGCCGCGAGCATGGGCTCCCCTTCCACCGCGTCGTTGCGCACGATGAGCGCCCAGCCCAGGCTTGCGCGCGAGCGCTCGGTGCGCCAGTTGTCCGCGCCGGCCAATGCGCTGTTGATGTCCACCGCGGCGCGCAGTTCCACTTCGGCGGCCGGAAATGCACTCCGCCGCAGGAGAATTTCGCCGAGCAGTTGCCGCGTCGAGGCCACATACAAATGACGGGCAGGCAGCGCCTGGGCATACACGGCAAGAGCCTCGCGCACGCGCGACTCGGCCGCCGGCAGGTCGTCCGCCTTTGCATACAGATTCGCCAGACCGTCCAGGTAGTAGCCGGTCAGGTAGTGAGTGGGTCCGAGCCGTTCAGTTGCGATGTCGACGGCGCTTTGCGCTGCCTGTATGGCCCGGGGCAGATCATTCAGCCGCTCGTAGAGAATGCCCAGGTGCGACTCGATCTGGGCCACCCGCTGATTCGTCGGTCCGAAGACGCTGCGTTCGATTTCCAGAGCTTCGGTCAGCACCTGCTCCGATTCACGGTATTTTCCGCGTTGCGTCAGGATGTAGCCCAGCGTTGCCAGCGCCACGGCGTGCTCGGGGTGATTGCGGCTGACCGTTGCCTGCAAAACGGCGATCGCGTCGCGCTGATGCCGTTCCGCCAGGGCGAAATCACCCTTCCAGGTCGCAGCGGACGACAAGGCGCCCAACGTGGAGGCAATCGACAGATTCTGACTCCCCTGGCCGGCGCGATAGATGGCGAGCGCATCCATGAACATGTGCGTGGCGGCATCCGGGTCGCTCTTGGCGTCCAGCTCAAATTGACCAAGCTGCAGCAAGATGTCCGCGGTCTCCGGCGAGGGCGTCTCGCCGTCGGCACTGCGCGACGCCGTCAAGGCCTGATGGAGATAGGCCTCGGCCGACACCAGATGTCCGCCGTCGGTCAGAGCCTGGGCGAGATTGCCGAGAGCGGCCGCCGTGCGGTGGTTGTCGATCGGCCGCTCCTCGCGGCGGATCGCGACGGCTTGTTCGAACAACGGGATGGCACGGTCGCCGAAGCCCTGCCTTCGGTAGGCGAGGCCTATGCTCTCGAGCAATTCGGCGCGCACCTCAGGTTGCAGCGACACGTTGCCCAGGATCTGCTGGGCGCCTCGATCCAGGAGATCCTTGGCGGTGGCCTCGTGCCCCTGTGCATTGAAGGGATCCGCCTGCGAAAAAACGTCGACCAGGAACGCCGACACCTGTTGCGCGCGATCCCGCTCCTGCGCGGTGGCGTCGCGGGCCAACTCGATGCGGTGGTTTTGCCACACGGTGATGGCGGCAAACGTGCCGAGCCCGCAAAAGGCGGCGCCGATGCTGAATACCGCGAGCACGTGCCGCCTCAGGAACTTCGCGGAGTTGTATCGCCAGTCGCCCTGTCTGGCCAGAACGGGTCTGCCGTTCAGATGCCGCGTGATGTCGTCCGCCAGGGCCTCGACTGACGCGTAGCGGCGGTCGGGTTCCTTGCGCATCGCCCTGGCGACGATGGCGTCGAGGTCGCCGCTCAACCGGGAACGCAGGCGCTCGGGCGACAGGCCCCGGCGATCCGAGATTCGGCTCCGATCGAGATCCGTCTCCCCGGCGAGCCTGGCAATCACCGCCTGACTCGGGCGGACAGGGTTGTCCATGCAGATCGCGCGTTCCAGCTGCAACTGGCTGTAGCTCATCAGCCGGTAGGGGGAGCGTCCCGTCAGGAGCTGATAGAGCAGGACCCCCAGCGAGTAGATATCGGTCGCCGTGGTGACGGGCCTGCCGAGCACCTGTTCCGGTGCAGCGTTCTCGGGCGTGAGGATGCGCTCCTGCAGGCGCGTGACCGGCAGGGTGTGAGAAAGGCTCTCCGGGGCGAGCAGCTTTGCGATCCCAAAGTCGAGAAGCTTCGGGTTGCCGTCGACGCCGACGAAGATGTTCGCCGGCTTGATGTCGCGATGAACGACCAGATTGCGATGTGCGTATTGCACGGCGGTGCATACGGTGAGAAACAATTCGAGGCGTTCCCGCACGAACAACGTGCGGTTGTCGCAGTACGCGTCGATCGACTGTCCGTCCACATGTTCCATGACGAGATAAGGGGTGCCGTCGTCAAGGTCCCCGCTGTCGATGAGGCGCGCGATTGCCGGGTGATCCAGTGTGGCAAGGATGTGCCGCTCGCTGTGCAGCCGGCTGCGCAACCGCGGGTGCAGGGTCGAATGATGGAGCACCTTGATCGCCACGGTCAGCTGGTATTGGGAGTCGTCCCGCTCGGCGCGGTAGACCGTGCTCATGCCGCCGTGACCGAGAATGGACACGATCCGGTAGGGGCCGACGTGCGTTCCGAGCAGGCGGTCCTGATGCTCGATCAGCAGCGATTCGGCGGCCGCGCCGATCGCGGAGACCAGAGGATCCGCCTCGCACCCGTCGGAGGCCAAAAGACTCTCGACCTGCGTGCGGATTGCATCGTCATCGTGCCGGCACAGGTTCGCCAGAGTTGCCGCGCGGTTTTGCGGCTCGACCTCCACGACCTCCGCAAATACCGACTGGATGCGGCGCCAGTGCGACTGCAGCGTCATGACCGGTCGGCTGAGCCGATTTCGTTGAGCAGCCAGGCACGCGCCAGGCGGATATCGCGATGCACGGTGGCGGTCGAAGCACCCACCGCCTCCGCGATCTGCTCGTAGGTAAGGCCGCCGAAATAATGCAGTTCGATGACCTGGGCGAGGCGCGGCTCGAGTTGCACGAGGCCCTCCAGGGCGTCATCCAGCGCGACCACATCGAAATTCGTGTTCTGCGCCGCGTCTCCGGGGGAGGGAACGGCCAGTAACCTGGCATCGCGTTTGAGACGCGAGCGCGACTTGGCGTGATCGACCAGCACCCGACGCATCAGCCGCGATGCCAGTGCGAAGAAGTGGACGCGATCCTGCAGCGCCACGTTGGCCTGGATGAGGCGCAGGAACGCCTCGTGTACGACCGCCGTGGCCTGCAGCGTATGACCGCCCCGTTCGGTTCGCATATAGCTATATGCCAGCCGTCGCAGTTCGTCATAGACGAGGGGAGTCAGTCGCTCGAGTGCCTGCGGGTGGCCGGACCGCCAGTCCGTCAACAATTGCGTGAAATTGGCAGGCACCGGTTTGGCCGCACTCGCGCCGTTCTTTTTCACAATCGTCCTCTCATTGGTGGGGTGTACGGATCGGTATGACCGATGCATGAAGGTTGTGGCAGATTTTTACCCGGGCGTGAGGGAATCCGCCGTCATGCGTCGCTTTTACAACTGAGAGATCACCAACTTTTGGCGGTCTGCCGTTATGCATCTTTCAACCACACAGAGGGCTATATGATGAAGTCTAGACTAATTGCATTCGCCGCGTGCTGCGCCGTGACAAGTTCTGCATTCGCATTGTCGGACAACCCCGGCACCAACCCCCCGCGCGTGATGGACAACCCCGGCACCAACCCCCCGCGCGCGATGGACAACCCCGGCACCAACCCCCCGCGCGCGATGGACAACCCCGGCACCAACCCGCCCCGCGTCTAACAGAGTCATGGAGAGCATCATGCACCGTCGAAAAGTAATCATCACGGCGGCAGCGGCGTTTGCGATCGGCGTGGCGTTCGCGGCCCAGCCCCTGTCCGTTCGTGCCGACCGGGGGACCGGCGACCTGCAGGAGCGTAGTCCCTGGGTGCCGGGCGCCAACATGTTGATGTCGGCGCACGAACTCGACTCGACTCCGGTGGCGCCCCCCCGCTAGTTGCGCCGCCAGGACCCCCGGAGGTTTCGGATCGGAAGCCTCCGGGTGGCGGCTGTTGCGCTAAAATGGCGATTGGTCATGGGGGGATGTCGTGTCGAACGTCGTAGTCATTGCGCACCGTGGTGCGAGCGGAGAGCGTCCCGAACATACTCTCGAGAGTTATCAACTGGCCATCGAACAGGGCGCTGATTACATAGAACCGGATCTTGTGATGACGCGGGACGGCGTGTTGATCGCGCGGCACGAGAACGAGATCGGAGGCACGACCGACGTGGCCGGCCGACCTGAATTCGCCGGTCGCCGGCGGACTCAGGTCATCGACGGGGAAACGATGACCGGTTGGTTCACCGAAGATTTTACACTGGCGGAAATCAAGACGTTGCGAGCGCGCGAGCGGCTTCCCGATCTGCGGCCTGCAAATTGCGCCTACGACGGCCGCGTGTTCGTTCCCACGTTCGATGAAATATTGCAGCTCGCCACCGAAACGAACCGTCGCCGGCGCAACGAGCCGCGGATCGGCGTTTATCCGGAGACCAAACATCCGGCGCACTTCGCGGCCATCGGCCTGCCCCAGGAACAGTCCGTCCTGCAGACCCTCGAGCGGTTCGACTACGGGCGTGAAGGCTCGCCCGTTTTCATCCAGTCCTTCGATCCGCGCAATTTGAGGGAACTCCGCCACTTGACCCATCTGCCGCTCGTGCAGCTTCTCGAGTCCGAGCTCGGCGACATGCGGGCCATTGCGGAGTATGCCGATGCGATCGGAATTTCCAAAGCGCTGGCAACGGCCGCGAGCGTCGCTGCGGCGCATGCGCTCGATCTCAGCGTTCATGTGTGGACGTTCCGCGCGGAGAACGAATTTCTTCCCGAAGACCTCAGAGTGGGCGATCGGCCGGCGGCCCGTGGCAATCTCGAGGCGGAAATCGAGCGTTATCTGGCAATGGGAATCGACGGTTTCTTCACCGATTTTCCGGCGGTCGGTGTGGCGGTGCGCAATCGACGTGCCGAACCGGCGCAAAAGCCGCTGACGTAGGAACCTTCACATTTCCGCAGTCCAGCTGGCACACCAGCCGGCGACCGACACGAGCTTTCCGTTGAATGCCGTGCAGGGACGGAAACGGCTCCCGGCCGTACCCTCCAGCAGCAGACAGTTCTCGCAAGTTGAGCCCTTGACGAGCTGGGGATATTTTTTGGCGTCCGCCTGGCTTGCATCCTCCACGTAGCCGAGGGCCTTCGCGGCGGGATCGTTGACGTCGAGCCGTTGAGGTTCCGCGGCGCCCGCACGGCGGTGCGCGGCGAGACCGGCGGCGACCCCGAAGGCGCATGCCTGGAGGAACGTGCGGCGTGATTTTGATGGTTTCATGCGGGTTCGCTCAGCGGCGGTTTTCGTCCGCTACTATGATCAAAATACCGCCGCAAGTCACGAGCCTAAAGGCGCCGCGACCGCATTTTGCTATGCTGCGTCCTTTTTGGACGGCCCATGCTCAAGGTCTCGGTGTTGGTGCGCCTCGCCCAGTTGGCGTTCTTCTCGGCGCTGGGATTCACGTTCTACAGCGCGGTGATTCCCCCGGAACACGCATTGCAGCTCGTTCCCTGGGACAAGGCCGAGCATTTCATCGCCTTCTATGCGCTGACGGGACTTGCGGCCGCCGCCTTCCCCCGGCGGAACATCCTGGTTCTCGCGGCGCTGTTGTCCGGGTTTGGCGCGCTGATCGAGGTCGTTCAAGGCCTCGCGATAGTGCACCGGGACCGTGACTTTTGGGACTGGTTGGCCGACACGATTGCCATCGCGGCGGCACTCGCACCCATGATCCTCGTGTGGTGGCGGGGACTCGTGCGGTCAGGTCAGAAAAACATCGACATGTAAACCTGGAAGACGGTGGCGTTGAACTGATACAACGGATAATCATCGACCGCCGCAAACTCGCCGCTTCGCACGTCGCGAAAATCGAGGTAGTGGAAGGAGATGCGGCTCACGTCGAACGTGGCCGTGCCGCGCTTGAAGATTTTCCAGCCGTCGGGCAGGAAGGCGTACGTGACCTTCCCGCCGATGGTCGTGTTCTTCGCACTCGCGAGATCCTGATCCCGTCCCATGAAATTCTGTGAATTGGCGTAGGGGAAACTGTCCGCATAGAAGTCGGCATGGTCCTGTTTGTAATAACGGAACCGCCCTTCAAAAATCCAGATATTACCCAGCGGGTGGGTATAGTCGAGCTCGTACGTACCCGCCTTGATGCCCCAAGTGTCGCGGAAATAGCGGTACGAGCCGGTGATTGCGGCCCGGTACGGGAGGTAGTACTTCGCCTGTCCCTGGACGGCGGTGCTGGTCCTCGTATCGGGATAGATCTGTGCGCCCTGCGAATAGCCTGGCTTGCTGCCCGTCTGGTCGATCAAGATCGCCCGATAGGGGTTCGCCAGATAGCCATCGTCGGTGATGACCTCCAGCGAGAGTCCCGCGATCAGGTTCTTGGTCAGGATCTGCGACAGACCCACGTTGTAGCTCTGACTCTCGGCGTGTCCGAGCCACGTAACCTTGGGCACGTAGGCGGTACCGTCGTTCTCGCCGACGCTGTCGCGCGTGCGCGTCCACCCGAGCGTCAGCGTGGTCAGGTCGCCGAACATGTCCTGGCTCAGCGAAAAATGCGTGGTATTCGAAATGTAGTCGCGTTCGGCGCTGTTGATGAACGAAGCCGTATAGGTCGTCTTGTCGTGCAGGTACTCGACCGTCCCGCTCTTCTGTTTGCGCTCGTCCTTGATGACGCTGGCGTTGCTGAGCACGTCCACGGACGCGCCGCTCACGTTGTCGACGAAGTAGCTCGCCTCGACCGCCAGATTCTCGGTGACCTTCTTGCGCACGAGCACCGACTCGCCCGTGATGTCCATGCCGCCGCCGCTGTATTTGCTGTAGAAGATGTCGGCGCGATCGTCGGGCAGCACCCCGGCGTTCGTCGCACGCATCGTCAACAGGGCCGCAATGGCGGCGAACCGGGCGATTTGGCGGTAGACGGGCTTCATGCGCGTCAATTGCAACCGCATCCGCCGCCCGCGCCGCCTGTCGCGCCGCGCGAGCCTTCTCGGGCCTCGCGTATGTGGTCCAGGTAGGCAGCCGAGATGGCGTCCCGATCCCATGCCATGATCGGATCCGCCAGCCGGTCGCGCTCGTAGGGTTTGACCCACGGCTCGAAGCCCGAGCAGGCGCTCGACACCAGCACGACGGCGGCAATCAGCAAGGGACGCAGAAGCTTCATGGGCTATTCCCGGATGAGTTGACGGATGCGGTCCTGATAGTCGTTCTCGTCGCCCGGCTTGTAGCCGCGGTGAATGTAGCGGATCGCGCCCTTGCGGTCGATGATCACCGAGCTCGGCATCTCATCGACGTGATAGGCCTTGCTGACCTGGTTGGCTGGATCCAACAGGACCGGAAAACTCACCGGTTTGCGTGCGAGCAGCTCCTTGACCGCCGGTGCCTCCTTGTCGACGTTGACGCCGATCAGCGTGAAACCGGCGGGCTTGTACTTCTTGTACATCTGGTCGAGCAGGGGCATCTCCTGCTGGCAGGGACCGCACCAGGTGGCCCAGAAATTGACCATCACGACCTGGCCCTTGTACTGGCTCAAGGCCGACGGCTCGCCGGACACCGATGTCAGGCTGAACGCTGGTGCGGGGCCGCCCGAATCCGCGGCGAACGCCGCGGAAGTCAGGACCATCGCCGCGAGCGCGCAGCCCTTCCAAAATTTGGCGCTAGAATGTTGCATCGATCTCTCCTTGTGCGTAGGCACGGGTTGAGTGCCTAGAAAAATGTGGTCAAGCCGATGGTGGCTTCGATGTTGTCGACGTTTTTGGTGCGGCCCGTCAGATCGGTCTCGAAAATGTGGTCGCGCACATCCAGGTGAAGCGCCAGCCAGTCCGTGATCAGCAGGCGTTCGCCGACCCCGAAGTTCAGACCGAAGTGGTCCTGCTCGGCGAATTTGACGTCACCGACGCCCACCGTGACGTACAACTGCGAGTTGAAGGCACGTCCCCGGCCGAGAAAAATCTCGCCCGGCAGTACGTTGTAGCCCAAGTCCAGATCGTAATACGTGAAGTGTCTCCCAGCGTTGCTCACCACCGTAATGTCCGGAAACACGTCCTCGAGGCTGGTCGTACCCGCCTTCGACCGGCCGACGAATCCCTCGAAAAACACGTCCTCGGTCACGTGGTAGGCGGCCCTCACCCCGTATACCGGGTTGACGCCGAAGTCCTGGATGCTGAGGGCGCCGAAATACGCGCCGAGCTCTATGTCCTTGGCCTTGATCTTCGGCGTCTTGACTTCGCGACGGTTGACCTGCGGTTCGATGATCGTCGGGTTTGCCTCCGGCGCGTCGGCGACCACCTCGTTGCGAGGCTTCTCGCCGCGATGGAACCAGCCGCAGCCGGACAGCAGGGCTGCCGCTAAAAGAACACTGCCAAGCCGAATTTCCATTCTTCGAGATCCTCGTACACGTTCAGGTTGTTGAATACGACGTAGTGCCGCCAGTCGGCGCGCCACATGAACCGCCGTGTAATGAAGCCGCGGGCGCCCACCGAGACGTAGGCCATCTGGTTATTCGCCTGCAGCGGGGCCGGAGGCGCGATGTCCTTGATGTGCTGGTACGCAGTCCCGATGCCGATCGTGGGCGAAAACCACTTCCATTCCGGAAGGATGGTATGGCGCAGGCCGATCGAGCCGATGTAGCGGTTGTCGAGAGTACCCAGGGCCTGCTGCAGCACGAATTCCGCGTCGATGCTGGTCGTCAGGCCGAAATCCGCATAGGCGGTGACCAGGTTCTGCCGGTTGTACACGCCGTACCCCGCCCCCACCTCCCAGCGGTGCGTCGGAAACTCCGGGTACGGCGGGATCGGCGCCGGCTCCCCGGAAGCGAGGTGGGTGAGCGCCAGGTCCTCCCGCCGCGCCCAGCCCTCTTGTCCCTGCGGCGCGCGCACCTTGTACCAGTCCGTCCGGCTGAACAGCACGGTCACGGTGTCGTCCCGCTCCACCACGTAAACCACCGGATAGCCGCGCCCCGGTCCCGAATGCATTTCGAGGAAAGGCTGCGACACCACCACCTCGAGCAGCTTGTCCGACGCGCGGGTCGCCCCGGGCGCCAGCGTCTGGAGCAGCAGCACGAGCGCGATCGAGCGGAGCGCAAACAAGCGGCGCATCAGTTCAATTCGCAACCGGCGCGACGAATGGGTCGTTGTAATACTGGCCGCCGATATCAAGCCATTCAGAGATCAAGCGCAACTCCGCGGGGGTCAAAAAGCCTGTGTGGTCGAGAACCGGGTCATGAAAGCTGCCATCGAACATCCTCAAAAAAGCCGTCGACTGGGCCGCGCTGCCCGCGGTCATGGGCGGCGCCAGCACAACAGGCCCGGGCACGTCCTGCAAGACGCCCATATTAAGCGTCTGTTCGTTGTGAGGGAACAGGAGTTGTTCATATGAGGTCACCACCGAGGGATCGACGTTGGATGCACCGCCGGTCAGATCGAGCTGGCCCGGGGGAACCATGATCGTGTTCTTCGCACTGATCGAGCTGTGGCAGGTGATGCACGTGCTCGGCACCGCCACTCCGTTCGCCAGCGCGGTGGGCGTGGGACGAGGCAGATTCCAGATCGACTGAAGGTAGAGCTGGCTGGCCGACAGGGCGTTGGCGTAATGGATGGTCACCCGGCACTGCGCCGACCAGGGGGTGCAATTCGTGTTGGTCGGCGGTGTTTCGGACAGTCCGGCCAGCCCCACGTAGGTGTACGAGAAGCTGGTGTCCGGAGCGGCCGGCATGGCTCCGGTGGTCCAGATGTTCGTGTAGATGACGTCCGTGCTGAGGAGTTGTGAGCACGGCGACGTGCTTCCCGAGGCGCAGGAGATCCGCGCCAGGACCTGCGCCATGGTTTCCCCGGCGTTGGCGAACAGATTCGGATTGGTGTTGGGGAAGGGCTGGCCGGTGGTGGGCGCCCCGGCATTGACGGCCAGTGTCAGTCCCTGGCGGCCGTGGGAGGTCTTGTTTGCGGTGCCGTGACAGCCGTTGCAGCTTTTCGTCTCCCCGGGCTTCAACTGCAGCCAGCTCGTGTGCTGCACCGTGATCCGCCGGGCATCGTGATTGAGAACGTCGATGGTGAAGGGCACGTTGGCGGGGACTTCGACGCGTACCGAGCCGTCCGGCTGGATCGGAGCGTAGCCCAGTATTTCGCGCATTCCCATGCCCGCCGGGCCGAACGCGGAGTTGTCGATCTTGCGCACCGTCCGGCCGGGAATTTCGACGGCCTTCACGATGCGGATGAAGCGGAAAGGCCGCGCCGCATAGCCCGGCTGACTCGGATCGGCGATGCCGGCGATGTTCGGACTCGCCGTGTCGACGCCATCCACGTCATAGACGCTGCTGATGTCGAGGATGCCCACGTCGGCAGCCACCAGATTTTGCTGGGCGGCGCCGGTCGGCGCGCTGTCAGGTACGTAGGCAGGGGCGGGCGTGCGGGTCTGCAGGATCACCGGGTCGACTGTTTCGAGGCCCGATTCGGCCGACAGCACCGGACTCAAGGTGCCGGCGCCGAAGTCGTAGATCCAGATCGTGTACTGGGGCGGTGCCAATTGCACGGTGGTCCCGGCAGTGTTGCCCGAGTTGCATACGGCGGTCGTCGTCGACGTCGCCTGGACGAGACAAGGGGCCCAGCTGACCAGCATGCGGTTCGAACCGTCATACAGGGGATAAGCGTTGGCGAACCAACCGCCGAGGGACGGCAGGTTCGCGTCCGTGGTCACGCCGAGCGTGGTGGCGCTGGTTTGCGCCGTGCCGCCGGTGCCGGTGGGCGAGCTCGGCTGGCTGATTTCGACGAAATTGGCGGCGTCGATGAGAACGGTGTCGCCGCCTAGCTGCGTGCCGAGAAAGGGCCGCGCGATTGCGACGAGCTTGCCGTCGCTGCGCTGTCTCGCATTCAAGAACTGGATCACGTTGTCGTGGGTGCCGGCGATGTTCGCGCCGGTGGCATGGCTGTTGGCCCCGTAATAGAGCTCGAGGGCGGTGCCGTCCGGATTGACTCGATACAGGCTGATCTGGTCGGTGCCATTGGTGACCTCCCAGCGCGAGAAAACGACCTGCCCGTTGCTGAGCACGGACGGCGCGAAGTCATGATTCGTGTTGAAGGTGATCTGGTGTATGTCGGTCCCGTCGGCGTTCATGACATGGAGGAGAAAGATCACCTGCTGCCGGTTGTCGGTCACGCCCGAGTACTGGGGACGCCCCTCGTCGAGCAGTATCGCCTGGGTTCCGACCTGTCGCGACGAGGCGAAGACGATACGCCCGTCGGGCAGGTAGTGCGCTCCCACGTCGTGGCCGGCGGTGATGTCATCGTTCGTGAGCTGGGTGACCGTCTGTCCGGACGCGTCGTACTGATAGAGGTGCCAGTTGGGCTGCTTGGGGTCGGTGTTGGTCAGGTTCGGATCGAGCGGGAGGCGCAACGAGAACACCAGTTTGGTCCCGTCGGGCGAGACATCGAGGTCGCGCACGGCTCCCTTGCCGAGCGTGATCTTCTTGGTGACGTTGGTTTCGAGCCCGCCCGCGCTCGCCTGGGTCCGCACGTAAAGATCACTCCCGGTGATGGACGTGATGAGGTCGCGGACGTCGATGTCGTTCTTGGGCACGGGCCGCTTGACGTAGGCAATGGGGTAGTTCGTGACGCCCGGAGTCAGGGTCTGGCCGCCGGCCACGCCCGGCGCGTGGCCACTCTGCGCGCTGCTGCATCCGAGTACGGCGAGCACCGGCAGCAACAGCACGGCGACCTTCAGCAAACCGTGACGGTGATCACGCTGTCTCTTCTTGTTCATTGAACGTCGTCCTGATGTCGATTCGCGGATCCGCCGCGGAGGCTGCGCGTCCGAATCGCGTTATTGAACTTAATGGGTCTCATCCCTGCATCTTCGTTCGATGTCGATGCGCATTCTGTTAACGCACTCACAGAAGAAGTTGCCCATATTCGTTTCTCTGTGCGACGCATAGCGGGTCTATGCATTCGAGGCGGAGGATATAGGTGGCCAGCAAACGCCCGGTACTGTCGCGGAACACCGACGTCGTTCGGATGAGACATTACGGAAGGCTCATTTGCCCACGTATATTCGCGCCACGTCGAAACCGCAACTCACGCGAGTGGATGTGAACATGAAGAACGGGATGAAACAGCCGATCGAACCGACCGCGCGCCAGGCACGTGGATCACGACGCGCACTCGAGCGCTTCATGAGGAAGGCCGCATGGGCGGGGGCGTTCGCACTCGCCGGTGCGCACGCGATGGCTCAGGCGCCGAGCGCCGATCAGGCGACCCGCATCTACAACCGGATCGCCGGCGTGCCGCCGACGGCCACGGTGCTCTCGAGCATGATGGCCGCGCCTGATCCGATCACGGCGGCCCTCATCGCAACCCAGGATCCGGCGTTCTACAACAACACCATCCGCAATCTCGCGACGCCGTGGACCAACCGGGCCCAGACCGTGTTCGCGCCCCTCAACGACTACACCGCGACGGTCGTCGGCATGGTGCGGGACGACGTACCGTTCAACACGCTGCTGAGCGCGGACTTGGTGTACGTCGCCGACGCCGCCTCCGGAGCACCGGCGTATTCGCCGGCGAACAACGACATGTACGTCGCGCTGGACACGAACAACGTGGACCTGAAGGCGCATCTGGTGTCGAGCACCCAATCGGCCCTGACCGGCGTTCCCGCGGCGGCGACTGCCGGCGTGCTCACGACCCGGGGCGCCGCGAGCGCGTTCTTCATCAACGGCACGAACCGCGCGATGTACCGCTTCACGATGATGAATCACCTGTGCAGCGACCTGGGTACCATCATGGACATCACGCGTCCGCCCGATCGCATCCGCCAGGACGTGACCCGCAGCCCGGGCGGGGTCAGCACGCTGTTCCTGACCAACTGCATCGGCTGCCACAGCGGCATGGATCCCATGGCCCAGGCGTTTGCCTACTACAACTTCAACAACACGGACCCGACCACCGCGGCCACCACCGGTCAGATCGTGTACTCGGCCGGCCAGGTCCAGCCCAAATACCACATCAATGCCACGAATTTCCCGCAAGGCTTCTCGACACCGGACGACAGCTGGATCAACCGCTTCCGCGCCGGTCCGAACGAGATCATGGGCTGGAGCGCCGCGCTGCCCGGCACCGGCAACGGGGCCAAATCCCTGGGTCAGGAGCTTGCCGCGAGCGCGGCCTTTGCCAGCTGCCAGGTGACGCGGGTGTTCAAGGACGTCTGTTTCCGCGCCCCCAACACGGCCGCCGACACCGCGCAGATCTCATCGATGATCGCCTCGTTCCAATCACACAACTACTCGCTGCGGCAGGTCTTCGCTGAAGGCGCCGCCTACTGCATGGGGAATTGAGCATGAACCTCAAACGAATCGCTGGTCTGCTCATCCTCGCCGCCGCGGCGGCCCTGTCCGCCTGCGGCGGCGGGGGCGCCCCGACGACTGCGACTCCCGCGGCCGCGCCGACGAGCACGGTGAACGCCTATACGGGGCCCGCCCCCGCGACCGCCGACGTCCAGGCGTTCGAGGTGAATTTCTGGAACAACGTGCGCGTGCAGAACCGCTGCGGCCAATGCCACAACGCGACGTCTCCCGCGCAGATGCCGAATTTCGCGCGCAGCGACGACGTGAACCTGGCCTATGCCCAGGCGAACACGGTGGTCAATCTCGCGCAGCCGTCCGCGTCGACCATCGTGGTGAAGGTGAGCGGGGGGCACAACTGCTGGCTCGCCGACCCGAGCGCCTGCGGACAAATCCTGACCACCTGGATCTCCAATTGGGCGGGCGCCACCGGCAACACCTCGGCGACGCAGGTTCAGCTGCAGGTTCCTCCCGTCCAGACGGTGGGGCAGAGCTTGAATTTTCCGGCTTCTTACACCGATTACCAGAACACGGTGTACACGCTGACCAGCAAGTATTGCGTGCGCTGCCATTCCACCACCGCGAGCGCGGCGACCCAGCAGTCGCCGTACTTCGCGGACCCGACGCTGACCACGGCGTACCCCGCCGCCATCCCCAAGATCGACTTCACGGGCTGCATCCCGTTCAACGCGACGACCTGCGGCACGAACTCCCGCTTTTATCAGCGGCTGCTCACCGACAACCATAACTGCTGGGACAACTGCGCCACGGATGCGGCGCTGATGCTGGCCCAGATTCAGGCCTTCGCCCAGATGCTGACCCCGGCCAACATCGATCCGAGCCTCGTGGTGAGCAAGGCGCTGTCCCTGAATCAGGGCACCGTGGCGAGCGGAGCCAACCGCTATGACGCGGACACCATCGCGAAATACGAGTTTCAGACCGGAACGGGCTACACGGCCTACGATACCAGCGGCATCGATCCGGCGGCCGATCTCACCCTGTCGGGCAGTGTCACCTGGGCGGGCGGCTGGGGCATCACGGTGGGCGCCGGCGGCAAGGCGCAGGCGACCACCGCGTCGAGCGCCAAGCTGTATAACCTGATCCAGGCAACCGGCGAGTTCTCGATCGAGGCCTGGGTGGCTCCCGCCCTCGTCGCCGCGGACAATTCCTACATGGTCAGCTATTCGGGCGGCGATACGACCCGGAATTTCACGCTGGGCCAGACCAATCAACAGTATGACTTCATGCTGCGCAGCTCGAACTCGGTGCTGAACGGCACCCCGCAGCTGCAGACCCCGGTGGCCGCGACACTGCTGCAGGCGTCCCTGCAGCACGTGGTGCTGACCTACGATCCCGTGAACGGCCGCCAGATCTTCATCAACGGCATGAGCGCGGGCGTGACCGATCCTCAGAAGGGGGGCACCCTGGCCAACTGGGACAACACGTTCGCGCTGGTGCTCGGCAACGAGGTGTCGGGTGACCGGTCCTGGCAGGGTCTCATCAAGTTCGTGGCGGTACACAGCCGGGCCATGACGGCCGCGCAAATCCTCCAGAACTTCAATGCGGGCGTCGGACAGCGCTATTTCATGCTGTTCAACGTCGCGTCCGTCACCGGCGTGTCGCAGGCCTATGTGATGTTCACGGTCAGCCAGTACGACAGTTACAGCTATCTGTTCTACCAGCCGACCTTCATCTCGCTCGATCCTACGGTCAAGCCGGACAACATCGTCGTCAAGGGCCTGCGCATCGGCATCAACGGCACGGTGCCGAGCGTCGGGCAGGCTTATATTCCGCTCAACACCACGGTGACCGCGGCCAACTACACGGCGCAGGGCGAGGTGCTGTCGAACGTCGGCACGGTCATCGGCCTGGAGAACGGTCCGCTGACCGATCAGTTCTTCCTGACCTTCGACCAGCTGGGCAGCCAAACCCATGTCGTGGTCGAGCCGACGCCGACCGCGCCGCCGCCGGCCCTGGGACCCGTGGTCGCCGACATCGGCCTGCGCACCTTCGCCCAGGTGAACGCCACCCTGGCGGCGCTGACGGCGGTCCCCACGACGCAATCGGCGGTGAATGCCACGTATCTGGCCGTGCAGCAGCAGCTTCCGTCGGCGCCGACGCTCGAAAGCTTCTCGTCCGCAAACCAGGTGGGCATCGCGCAGCTCGCCATCCAATACTGCAACGTCATGGTGAACACGCCGAGCGCGGCCTCGGTGGTGCTGCCGAATGTGGCCATCACGAGCTCGTTGTACTCGACTCCGGCCGGGATCAATTCAGTGACCAGCGCGCTGGCGGCGCGGGTCCTCGGCAGCGGCCTGCACAGCCAGCCGGCCGCCTCGACGGTGACCACCGAGCTCGGCAACCTCATCACCACGCTGTGCACCACGACGCCGTGCAACACCCTGGCCCGGGCCCAGGCGGTGACCGCGGCGGCCTGCGCCACGGCCTTCGGCAGCGCCGACATGTTGATCAATTAGCCCTGAGATGAATCGAAGAGGTCTATTCAAATGAGCAAGAAGTCGAAAACCCTGGGCATCCACGATCCGCTGCGGCTGCAGGAGCATTCCAGGCCGCGGACCCGCCGCGAGTTCGTGGCGCAGAGCTTCATGACCGGGGCGGCCGCCGTGGTCGGCCCCACGCTGCTCGGCATGATGGCATCCCCCCGGACCGCCCGGGCGGCCCTCGCGCCCGACATCCAGAGCCTGTTGCAGCCGTGCAGCATCACCACGGGCGCCGGCAAGATCCCGTTCATCTGCTTCGATCTCGCCGGCGGCGGCAACATCGCGGGCTCGAACGTGCTCGTGGGCGGACCGAACGGACAGCTCGATTTCCTCTCGGTCGCGGGCTACAGCAAGCTCGGTCTGCCGGGCACCATGGTTCCCAACCCGAGCGCCACCGGTAATTTCATCGATTCGAGCTTCGGATTGCGGTTCCATTCCGACAGCGCGCACCTGCGCGGCATGAAAGCGCGCACCAGCGTCAAGGCGATGTCGGGCACCAACGGCACGGTGATTCCGGCCCTGTCCACGAACGACACGAACACCAATCCGCACAACCCCATGTACGGCATCTATCAATACGGCGCGCGCGGCGGCCTGCTCAATCTCGTCGGCTCGGAGAGCTCCATCTCGGGTGGAAACTCGATGGCCCCTCCGACGATGGTGATTGCCGCGGCGCAACCGACCAAGGTGTCGAGTTCGGCGGACACCCAGGGCCTCGTCAGCACGGGCCAGTTGAGCACTCTGTTGCCGAACGCCAGCGACGTGACCAACGTGCTGGAATCGATGAAACGCATCAGCGACGCAAAAATGACCACCGTCTCGGCTTACCCCGCGAATACCGGGCTGAACACCGCCGCGCTGGGTCCGAACGGCATTCAGCCCTGCAGCTACACGAAGGCTGCGTATATCGTCGACAAGTACAACAGTCCGTCGGCGGTCAATCCGGATGTCGACCCGAACATCGTCGGTCCCACCGGCATTTTCCAAACCGCGGAATACCAGGCCAACCCCGACTATCAGAAGACGGCGGCCGTCATGAAACTGGTGATCGACGGCAACGCCGCCGCCGGCACCATCGAAATGGACGGCTTCGACTATCACACGGGGGACCGCGCCACGGGCGAGGCCCGCGACTTCAACCTCGGCAACTGCATCGGCGCGTGTCTGGAATACGCGGCCCGCGTCAACAAGCCGGTCATGATCTACGTCTTCAGCGACGGCTCCCTCGCGAGCAACGGCACTATCGACAGTTCGGTCGGCGGCCGCGGCAAGGGAGTCTGGACTGCGGACAACGGCAGCGTCGCGGCAACCTACTTCCTCGTTTTCAACCCGGCCGGCAAGCCGGTGGCGGCGCAGAGCAATCCGGAGCTTAGCCTGCAAATCGGCTATTTCAACCCCGACGGTTCGCAGATGATCACCAGCAGCCCGGCGGGAAACAACGTGCCGAACCTGGTGCAAATGGTGATTCTCAACTACATGGCGCTCCACAGCGCGAACGCCATCAGCGCATTCCCGAACCTGTACCCGGCGCCCAATCTGAACAACACCCTCGGCACGGGTTCCGCCCTGGAACCGTTGATCGCCTTTCAACCATTGGCGGGTCTGACCGCGAATGGAACCGTGTCGGCGGGCGGTTGAGACGCGGCGCGGCTGTCTCAAAGCGGCGACAGGTTGGGCTCGGGAGCGGCGCTCCCAAGCTCGACCAATTTCTGTGAATGTGCGCCAAGTCGTACAGAAACATGGCACAGCACGTGTGCGCCGCGTTGACACTGCGGCTCTCATTGTGCGATTTTGCATAAGGTCTGATCAGGGCAAACCCACCGAAAGGCGGGGGCGCAAAGCTTCCGGTCTACGGGGTGTTTCCTAGGACAGCGGGGTTACCAGAGTGATTGAAGGTTTGCTGCGCTTCGGCGCCGGTTGTGTGATGGTTAGCGCAAGAATCATGCGGTGAGGATTCCCGCATGAGCCGAATGATGTCTGCCTGGGGGTTGGCGCTCGGTGCCTTTTTGGCGCTGACCGCGTTCGCGGCCGCCCCGACTTTGGTGGGCAAGGAAGCCCCGGACTTCGTGCTGAAGAGTTCGAACGGACGGAACCTTCGCTTGTCTGAGTTTCGTGGCCAGGTCGTGCTCATCAACTTTTGGGCGCGGTGGGCGGGCGATGCGCGGCAGGAGATGCCCGCGCTCGAGCGCATCAACACCACGTACGGGCATTCGGGGCTGGTGGTGCTCGGCGTGTCGGTCGACGAGGACGCGCGTCGCGCCCACGAGTTCGCCGATGCGATGAAGGTGGGATATCCGATATTGTTCGATACGACGCTCGGCGTCGGCCGCGATTACAAGCTCGAGAAGATGCCCATGACGATCCTGGTGGATCGTTCGGGAGTGGTGCGCTATTCCAATGCCGGCTTCAAGCGCGGCGATGACCGCGTCTACCTGGATCAAATACGCGAACTGCTGCGCGAATAAACGATGGATCTGCTATGACCAAGTACCCAAGAATGTCGATCATGCTGTGCGCTGCCCTGCTGGCGGGGGCTTGGGCAGGCGGCGCGGTTGCGGCCGGCGAACCGGCGGCCGGCGAACCGGCGGCCGGCGAACCGGCGGCCGGCGCACAAGCGGCCCCTGCCGCTCCCGCTGCGGCGGCAACCGCTGCCCCGGGGGTTGCGGCGGGCGCACCGGCGGCCGCCGCACCAGCGGCCGGCGAAGGCGCCGCGGTCGAGCCTGCGGCCAGTCCGCCCGCCGATGGCCGGCCGGCGGACCCGGCGGGTGGCGACGTCAAGACGCTCGACCAGGAAGTCCAGGGAATGAAAAAGGACGTGATCGATCTCAACAAGGATCTGTTCGTGCTTCAGGAGGAATTGCTTTTCCCGTCCAACACCCAGGTGGCGGTCTATGTCTCGATGGATGTAGGTGCCTTTTTCGCGCTGGATTCCGTCACCATCAAGATCGACAACAAGGAAGTCAAGAACTACCTCTACACGGCGCGCGAGGCCGAGGCTTTGCTGAAGGGCGGGGTCCAGGAGCTCTACCTCGGCAACCTGAAGGTTGGCAAGCACGAGCTGGTCGCCTTTTTCACGGGCAAGGGCCCGGTCGAACGGGATTACAAGCGCGGTGCCACGGTCAATTTCGAAAAAGGCGTCGGCGCCAA
>Ga0182030_10004644_pt1 | contig 29295 bp, 26 predicted proteins | sample 812S3MmetaG_FD_121299 | JGI IMG/M metagenome (GOLD analysis project Ga0182030, IMG submission 121299) | Permafrost microbial communities from Stordalen Mire, Sweden - 812S3M metaG (Illumina Assembly) | ecosystem: Environmental > Terrestrial > Soil > Wetlands > Permafrost | place: Sweden...
ACGAGCTTGCTCACGCGGTGAAGCTGCTGAACGATCGACCAAGAAAGCGCCTCAAATTCAAAAATCCGCGCCAGATATTTCAGAAAGAGTGATCTGTGCAATGAGAGTGCAAATTCAAGGGCGGTGCTGCGGCGGCTTGTGGCCGCGCAGAAAATAAAACCGGGGCACACGCCCAGGCCATGCTGAAACAACACAGCCCGGGCGCGCCGGTGGACCCGGCGGGAGTCGAACCCAGCTTTTCCTGTTTGTCGAAAGCAGGATCTTACCACATAGATGACGGGCCCATGCCCACCGGCGGGAACAGTTTAACTAATGGCCGATTAAAACTATCTAAAACAAAAACAGCTCCGCGAAGGAGCTGCTTTTGCGACAAACAGGATTGGACTCGCCATCTCGGCAAGACCCCGCTTCGCCTATTATCTTAGCCTACGCAAAAGAAAAGTCAAAGATAATTTAATGATTTTTTAATCTGGGGTATGGTATAGCTTTGATATGCCTCCACCTGGATATTATCGGAAGCGTAGAGAGAAGCTTATGCACAAGGATCCGCACTGCCATTGGTGCCGGAAAACACTAACGCTCTATCCCGACTATGGTAAAAATGGGTTCAAATTTATGCCCGAAGATTATCCCACCATAGATCATCTTACTTCCGCATTCATGGGCCCACGAAAAGACGTTCGCATGAAAGCGCGAACTATCGTTCTCGCGTGCCCGCAATGCAACAATGCGAGAAACGTCGCAGAATGCCGAAAGCACATTTGGCGCACGCGCTGGAAATCAGCCTCATTTCCATTTCCGCTACGATGGCTTGGGGTGCTATTAAAAAGATTGCGATATTTTAAGGCACACAACCAAAGATAATTTAATGATTTTTAATAACAATAGGCCGTGCGGGATGAAGTTCGAAAAAAACTTATAGTAAAAAATCTCCGTCTGGACAAACATGAAAATGAGGTCTAACCTACACTCAGCTTTCTGTGGCGGCGGCGAGAGCGGAAGACTCGGCGTTCGGCGTCCTACTTAGAAGCGTTCAGCGCGTGACGACACATCAGATGACTGGCAAAAACGGAGAGCCTAGAACGGGGAGCCGTGGGAAGGTGGCCACTTTCCTGTTGGGCCGACGGGCCGGTAAGAGTCGCAGTAACGTCACCGCCATAAGAAAGTCCGCCCCCCGTTTGTTAAGGGGGGCGGTTTTTATTGGCGGAGCGGTCGGGATTCGAACAAATCTTCTACACGTCCAGGTTCTGCACCGTCGCGGCGTGAGCTTGGATGAAATTCTTGCGTGGTTCAACGGCATCGCCCATCAGTGTATCAAAAAGCTTGTCGGCCTTCTCGGCATCGGCGACCATCACCTGCTTCATCAGGCGGCTCTCCGGATTCATGGTGGTCTCCCAAAGTTGCTCGGCATTCATTTCGCCGAGACCTTTATAGCGCTGGATGTTCGGCTGGCGCTTGCCATCGCCCTGGCCCTCGGTGACGCCTTCCGGCGATTCCTCGGCACCTTCCTCACCTTCGGTGGCGTCTTCGCCCGCCGTAAGAGCCTCGCCTTTCTTCTTTGCCGCCGCACCCATCTTCGCCGCTTTGCCCGTGGCCGGTGCCGCCTTCTGCATCTCGGCGATCACCTTTTCCTTCTCTTCATCCGAAAACGCATAGCGCACCACTTTCCCAAGTTGGATACGATAGAGCGGCGGCTGAGCGATATAAATATAGCCGCCATCTACCACCTCGCGGAAATAACGGTAGAACAGCGTGAGCAGAAGCGTACGGATGTGCGCGCCATCAACGTCGGCATCGGTCATGATAATGATCTTATGATAGCGCAGTTTTTCCATGTTGAATTCCTCGCCGATTGCCGTGCCGATTGCAATGACGAGCGAACGCACTTCTGCATTCGCGAGCATCTTGTCGAGCCGCGCACGCTCCACGTTGAGCGGCTTTCCGCGCAACGGCAAAATGGCCTGCGTGTGACGATTGCGGCCTTGTTTTGCCGTGCCTCCGGCGGAATCTCCCTCTACTATAAATAGCTCGGAGTCGGCAGCGATCTTGGAAGTGCAATCGGCCAACTTGCCCGGCAAGGTGAGTCCCTCGAAAGCGCCCTTGCGCAACACTGTCTCGCGCGCCGCCTTCGCCGCTAACCGCGCCTTCGAGGTTAAAATAACCTTGCTGATAATAGATTTTGCCTCCTGCGGATGCTTTTCCAAAAAGCCCTTGAGCGCATCGTTGATAACCGCCTCCGTCGCCGTGCGCGCCTCCGGATTGCCAAGTTTGGCTTTTGTTTGGCCCTCGAACTGCGGCTCGCGCAGCTTCACCGAAAGCACCGCGATCAGGCCTTCGCGCACGTCGTCGCTCGTAAGATTTTCCTCCTTCTCCTTAAGATAGCCTTCCGCGCGGGCATAGTTGTTAAGCGAGCGAGTGAGCGCCGAACGGAATCCGGTAAGATGCATACCACCTTCCGGTGTATAAATATTGTTTGCAAAACTCATCTCTGTGACGCGCGTGTCGTCAACGTACAAAAACGCACACTCGATGTCGAGCTTCTCGTGTTCCTTCTCGACGTAAAAAATATCCTCATTGAGGCGATTCTTTTTCTGCGACAGGAATTTCACGAACGAGAGTACGCCGCCCTCGAAATAGAAACCATAAAACTCCGGCACCGGCTTTCGGCGGTCGAAAAAATTCACGCGCACGCCTTTCGTAAGGTACGCCTGCTGACGCAAGTGTTCCAATATCGTTTTACTATCAAATTCGATAACAGAAAAGATCTGCGGGTCAGGCGAGAACATGACCTTCGTGCCATGCCGCTTCGAGGCGCCAATCTTCTTCACTTTGTATTCCGGCACGCCGCGCTTATATTCCTGGGCGTACAGCCCCCCGTCGCGCTCAACCTCAACCTTCACCCATGCCGAAAGCGCGTTGACCACCGAGACACCGACGCCGTGCAAGCCGCCGGAAACCTTGTACGAATCGCCGCCAAATTTTCCTCCGGCGTGGAGCGTGGTGAGCACCGTCTCGAGCGCGGACTTTTTTGTGTGCGAATGGATGTCTACCGGAATGCCACGGCCGTCATCAGTGATGGAAACTTTATTGTCTGGCAAAAGTTCCACCGTGACCGTCTTCGCGAAGCCCGCCATCGCCTCGTCGATCGAGTTGTCGACAACTTCCCAAACCAAATGATGCAAACCGGCGACCCCCGTGGATCCAATGTACATACCTGGACGCTTGCGGACTGGTTCAAGCCCTTCGAGGACGTAAATGTCCTTCGCACCGTACGAGGCGCTGCCTTTCGTGTTGCTCACGTTTTCGTCCTTTTTCACAGCCTTTTTCGCGCTCTTCTTCGGTTCTTTTTCAGCCATTTTATGGGTTTTTCCTTAAAAAATGCCTCGGGGGCAATATAAGCATTTTAGCACATTTTGAGCGAAAAAACCAAGGGAAATTAGGAAAATCTGGGAGCCTTTGTGATCTTCGTGATTTCCCATTTTCTCCCCAATTTCATAGCCTGAAAGCGTTCCCCTTTTTCCTTCTCAAAGGCTTTCAAATTCCCCTCTGTCAAGGCAAGGTCATCAATGTCGCCCATAATAATTTCAGCTTCAAAAGGCAATCCCTTCAAAATCTCAGGATGCTTCATGGTATACAAATGGAAGATCCATGAAAGATCGAGGTTTTTTTTGAATAACATCCGCTCGTTCATTTTCGCCATGTAAGTGATGGTGTTTATTGATTAAAGAAGTTGGCTTTTGTGCTTTTAAATTTCTTTTTTATCTCGGAATATGAATCGGTAAACGCCGCATTATAATCGCTTGTCTTTAATCTGAGAATTATGGATCGCCCGTTCCGGTAGAAAATATGCTTATGGGGATATTTCCACTGCCTGCAATCGTCATGGGCAGTGTCGTATCGCACAATTGGAGTCCACTGTCTGCGATAGCGTATCTCGAAATTTACTACAAAACTTATGACAAACTTTCTCTCCCTCTCAAACCGAACCCAAATCCTGCTCCGTGGAGTAAGTTGAGAAATATACCTTTCTACCATAATAATAAGAGCATCTTTTTTTCACGATTACAAGAAGTAGTTAATGATTTTTTAATCTTTATGGATGATGCGCGGACATTGTGTGATTGCCTCTAGGGCAGTTCGCGGAGGGGCTGGCAGCTTGGTCTTTTGTGAAACAAAAGTGCCAGCCCCGAGCGCACAGGCGGACGCGCGCCGCAGGAGCGCGCGGACCGCCGGTGCCCTAGAGACGATCACACAATGCCCGCGTCTTAGTCATGAAGATTAGAACTTCACGGTCTGCGGACTACCCAATCCGGTCACATAGTCATACCGCTTGCGGGCATCACAGTAGTACTTGCACGTGCCGTTGGAACCGCTCGTGATGTCGCGGAAAAACTTAAGCGTGCTCGTGGACGCCTTGTCGGTATAGAACTTCGCGAGCGCGGCGGTTCCGCCAAGCGCCTGGATCGCAGCCCACTGCGGCGCTCCGGCGCTTGTTCCGCCAACAACATCCCATGCGCCCTTCGCTTTCGTGCCGGTACCCGTCGTGATATAGATCGGTTAACCGGACGCCGGATCGGCATCGTACGAAACGTCGGGGATCGCGCGCATGCCGTTCGCCTTTGAAATTTTATATGCCGTCTGGTACGCCGGCTCTTTCTCATACACGCTCACACCGCCGCCGCTTCCCGACCATGCGGTCTCCGCGACAAAAACGCCACTTGATGAAACCTGCAGCGATGTGCCACCCACGCCGATCACGCTTGGCGAGGACGCCGGCCAACTCGCGCCCGTGCCGTCGTCGCCGGACGACGCGAAGAACGCGATACTCGAACTGGTTTTGCTCGCGAAATGCGTGTCGTACGAAAGCTCATCGGAAAACTCCGCGCCGCCCCAGCTCATCGAGACCGCGACGACGTCCTTTCGCGCCGCCGCGTAATCGATCGCGCTTAGCAAATTCGCGCCGCTCGGCGTCTTTGCTTCAACCAACAAAATCTTTGCGGTCGGCGCGATGGCGTGCGCCCACTCTACATCAAGCGACGTTTCCATGGCCCAACCGCTGTTCGATGCCGTCGAGCTCTCCATTTTATGTTTCTCAAAACAGCCATTCGCCGTCGTGCACGATGGCAGATTGAATTGCTTGTCAAAAGCCGCGAGGTCTTTTTCCATATTCGCGTCGTCATATGCGTCAATGAGCGCGATCGTCCCCTTCCCGCCGGTCGTCGGCAGGTTATAGATCTTCTTGATCTCCGCCGGCGTCATGCCGGACGGTGCGCTTTGCGCCGCTTTATAAATATGCACCGGCGGCTTCCCTTGGAAATCCGAAAACCGATACGCCGCCCGCGCCGAACCCGACGGAACAAACGCGGAAGCGGCCACGACGATCGCAGCAAGCACCGCAAATATTTTTTTATGTTTCATATGCCGCAGTATACTCCGCGACACATAAAGAATATCTTAAAAGAAAAAAGTAGGTATTACTTGCGCAATACCTACCAGATTTTTACGCGGTCATCGGGCGATCGCCACAGCGCATCACCCTCTTTCACGTTGAACGCATCATAAAATTCCGTCATTTCCGAAAGCGGTCCGTTCACGCGACACACCGACGGCGAATGCGGATCGGTCTGCACTTGGGTACGCAACGCTTCCTCGCGGATGCTCCCGCGCTCGGTCGTCGCATAGCTTGCAAAAAATTGCTCGCGAGACGCGTCGGCCGACGCGAGCATCAAGGCATCGTAAGCGATAACGATCCCGCCAAGGTCGGCGATGTTCTCACCAAGTGTCAGGTTGCCGTTCACGTGCAACCCCGGCAGAACCTCATATCCGTCGTAGTGCCGCGCAAGTCGCGCGGTCTGCGTGTCAAAACGGTCCTTATCCTCCTTGGTCCACCAATTTTCCATATTGCCATTCAGGTCAAAGAGCGCCCCCTGGTCGTCGAACCCGTGCGTGAGCTCGTGACCGATAACCGTGCCGATACCACCGTAGTTCACCGCGAGATCGGCGTCGGGGTCGAAAAATGGCGGCTGCAAAATCGCCGCAGGGAAAAGCGTCTCGTTCATGTTCGGCGCGTAGCAGGCGTTCACCGACTGCGGCGACATGTACCACTCCGACCGGTCCACGGGATTGCCGATCTTCTTCGCCTGGCGATCGAACTCGAACGCATGCGCGCTCACATAATTTTCGACATAAGAATCGCTGCCGATCGTGAGTCCGCTGATATCCTTCCATTTATCGGGATAACCGAGCTTCCTGCCGATTTTATCAAGTTTTAATATCGCCTTCTGTTTGGTCTTAGCACCCATCCAGTCGAGTTTTTCGACGCGCGCGCGATAGGCCGCGACAAGATGATCGACCAACTCGCCGATCTTCTGTTTTGCGCCTTCGCTAAAATGTTCCTTAACATAAAGCTCGCCCACCGCCTCATCAAGTATCCTGTCCACAACGCCCAACACTCTCCTCCACCGCGGTCTCATTTCCGTCGCACCGGCGAACGTCCTCCCGTAAAAATCAAAAACTTTTTTATCGAACGTTTCGCCGAGGAAATTCGCCAAGCCGTTCACCACGTGCCATTTTAAGTAAATTTTAATGTTCGCGAGCGGCAGTGAGGCGAATATCGCGCTCATCTCCTCCATGAACTTCGGTTGGCAAACAACAAGATACTCTGGCTTCGCGATGCGGGCGGCGGCAAAATATTCCTCCCACTTTATATTCGGCGTGACCTTTGCAAGCTCGTCGGGCGTCATTTTATTGTACTGCGCCGACAGGTCGCGCAATTCCACGCGCGTCATCGAAACAGCGGCAAGCTGACGCTCGATATCCATAACGATCTGCGCCTCGGCTTCGGCGGCCTCCCCTGCGGTGCCGATGCCAAGCGCTGGCGCGCTCACCATCATATCGTTCGCGTAGTTCAAATACTTTGCGCGGATCGCTTTCGCCTTTTCGTCGTCGTCCAAATAATAATCCCGGTCCGGCAAGCCGATGCCGCCTTGTGAAACATAGAGTGCCATTATCTCGCTTTTCTTCATATCCTGGTCAACGCCGGGATTCCAAAAAATATCCACGCCGTCACGATGCAATGTCCCGACTACGCGCGCGAGATCATCCATGGTCTGAATGGCGTCAATGGCATCGACGAACTTCTTCAGTGGCACATCGCCAAGCGACGCAAGTTTTTCCGCATCCATGCCGGTGCGATAAAAATCGCGCACCTTCCTCGCATTCGCGCTGAGCTCGCTACCATTTTCCCCATCAATTTTGTCTAAGATCGCCTTGAGCTGATGCTCAACCTCGACGCGCAGAACATTGAACGCTCCCCACCGCGACTCCTCCGGCGGGATCGGGTGCGCGGCAATCCATTTATTATTGGCATAACGAAAAAAATCGCTGGCCGGGTTGACTGACGTGTCGAAATTCTCCGGGCCAATAGTGTAGGGTGACGACATTCCGTATATAATACCGCGCTCGAAACAAAAGCGCGAGCGGCGGCGTACTACAAGAAACACCCATGAATTCCAGCCTTAAAAAATATACCGTCGGAGCCGTTGTGATCATTGCCTTCGTTGCCTATCTTGTTTTCAACAGCAACAACAGTTTGCAGGTTGCCATAACGAGCCCGGCGGTCGCAACTAATGTAACTGGCATCAAGCCTGTAGTGATAACGGAAGCGGCATCCGCGACAACCCCGGCCGCAGCAGGGAACCCTCCAGCGGCGAGCACTGCGACAAGCGCTGCAACAGCAACCAACACCACAACCCCCGCAAGCAGCGGTCAATATAAGGATGGGACCTACACGGGCCAAGTCGCCAGTGCGTTCTATGGGAATCTTCAAGTCGCTGCGGTGATCCAAAACGGCGCGATCGCGGATGTGCAGTTCCTTCAATATCCTCAAGATAACGGACACTCGCGACAGGTAAGCGCCAAGGCGATTCCTATTTTGAAGCAAGAGGCAATTGCGGCGCAAAGCGCACAGGTAAACATCGTCTCCGGCGCGACGGCAACAAGCCAAGCGTTCCAACAATCGCTCGCCGACGCGCTTGCGCAGGCATAGCACGCAGCGCATCATTTCTTTTCCATATGAAACAAACACGTCTACTTATGGGGATGCCTATCACTGTTGAAATTGTTGACTCTCAACCGAGGTCAACAACCATGGACAATGCCGCGGCTGAAAGCGTCTACGGCTATTTTACGCACGTCGATGAGGTATTCAGCACCTATAAAACAACAAGCGAGATCAGTGCCATCAATCGCGGCGATAGGCCACGCGAAAAATGGAGCGAGGAGATGAATATGGTCTTTCTTCTCGCCGAGGAAACCAACCAAGCGACGAGCGGTTATTTCGATATTAAAAAACCCGACGGCAGTTACGACCCGTCCGGGCTCGTGAAGGGTTGGGCCATTTGGAACGCGGCGAAGCTACTTGAGAAAAACGGCTATAAGAATTTCTACATAGACGCCGGCGGCGACATACAGCCGCAGGGGCACGGCGAGGGCAACAGCGGAAAATGGTCGGTCGGGATAAAAAATCCATGGAACGAAAACGAAAATGTTAAAGTGGTTTACGTTACAGACGAAGGCATCGCGACATCCGGCACCTATCTCCGCGGGGAGCATATTTACAATCCAAAGACCGGCGAGGCGGCGAGCGAAATCGTGAGCCTCACGGTGATTGGCCCTAATATTTATGAAGCTGACCGATTCGCCACCGCAGCCTTCGCAATGGGTAAAAACGCCATCCACTTCATTGAATCGCTTCCCGGATTCGAAGGTTATATGATAGACCGCGACAAGATCGCCACCATGACGAGCGGCTTCGAAAACTACACACAAAAATAAATTTTATGTACGACAACAAAAACCGCACACTTCATGTTTAATTTTATCGATCGCTTTTTAAACAGGATCACGATGTACCGCCTGGTGCTCTATTATCTGGTCGCGCTCCTCGCAATCGCAGCGATATTTGGCGCATTCGGCATCCTTCCTTATAATCCGGTTACGATCGCCTTCACGACGTTGTTCTTATTGTTCCTTGCGTGGACAGTAAACGGCATTTTCGCGCAGATCTTCAAAGCGCAACCAAACGTCGAGTCGGCGTATATCACCGCGCTCATCTTGGCGCTCATCATCACGCCGGGTGCACCAACCGACGTTTCTTTCGTGATATTCCTCGTGTGGGCCGTGATCTTCGCGATGGCGTCGAAGTACATTTTAACCATCGGCAAAAAACATATTTTCAATCCCGCCGCGATTGCTGTCGTCATCACCGCCTTTGCCATGAACCAATCGGCGAGCTGGTGGATCGGCGGCAATCTGCCGATGATGGCGTTTGTGGTCGTTGGCGGCCTGCTTGTAATCAGGAAGCTCCAGCGCTTTGACCTCGTGCTCGCGTTCCTCGGCGGCGCGGCAGTGAGCAGCCTCATCACAAACGCCAGCTACAACCCGCTCTCCATATTGCAACAAGTCGTGCTCCATACGCCAATCTTTTTCTTCGCTGCCATCATGATAACCGAACCGCTCACCACGCCGGCCACTAGGCCATGGCGCATCGAATACGGTGCGCTTGTCGGACTGCTCTTCTCGCCTGCGATCCATCTCGGCTCGGTCTATTCAACGCCGGAGCTTGCGCTCATTGTCGGCAATCTTTTCTCCTATATCGTCAGCCCAAAAATAAAGCAGGTGCTTACGCTTAAAAAGAAAACGCTGGTCGGCGAAAATATCTATAATTTTGCCTTCGCGACGGAAAACGGCTCGCCGATGAAATTCGCGCCGGGGCAATATCTTGAGTGGACGCTCGGCCACACAAAGCCGGACAACCGCGGCAACCGCCGCTACTTCACCATCGCATCGTCACCAACGGAGAAAAATGTGCATCTTGGCGTGAAATTCTACGAACCGGCAAGCAGTTTCAAGAACGCTATGCTCGCCTTCCAGCCCGGCGAGTCGACGATCGTCGCGGGAAGCCTCGCCGGCGACTTCACTATGCCGGAAAATCGGCGGCGAAAGCTTGCTTTCATTGCCGGCGGCATCGGCATCACGCCATTTCGCAGTATGGTGAAATACCTCATCGACAAGAACGAGCGGCGCGACGTGGTGCTGCTCTATTCCAATAGGACAAGTGCGGAGATCGCATACCGCGAGGTATTCGACGAAGCAGAGAGAAAATTAGGGATGAAAACGGTATATGTTACCACGAGCATCGATGGACGGATAACCCCGGCATTCGTGAAAAAAGAGATTCCTGATTACCGCGAGCGCATCTTCTATGTTTCCGGAACGCGCGCGATGGTGGTCACAATGGAGAAAACCCTACACGAACTTGGCATCCCGCGATCGCACATCAAAATCGACTTCTTCCCTGGGTTCGCTTAAAATAAGGGTACTATGCCCGACGTCGCCGGCTCCGCCGCACCCACTTCCTCTCATCCCCATTGCCCCGATTGCGCCGAATATCCCGTAAACCACACTATTGAATGGTTTTCGTCGCTTATCGATTCGGTGACGGAGCCGTTTTTTGCGCCGCTCGATATCGCTACGCAAAAATTGTGGCATCTTCTCGGTAAACCGTCCCTCTCCGACCAGCTGGCGCTTCCCTTTTTGCGCACGCTCGCCTTCTTGCGGCTCGGCACGATCCAAACCGACATAGACGAGCGCGACAGCGTGCGCGCGAAGCTCATGTGGCAAGCGGCAAAAGCGCGCGACATCACGCTCTATCAATTTCTCGCGCGCGGACGTTTCGACGGATTGAGCATCTTTGTCGCTCGGACTGCCGATGGCCGCTCGCGTGTTTTTGAAGGACTGCCGCGGCCGCAACGCGGGACGCCTCCGTCACTTACGTGGATGGACAACAAAGCAACGCTCAAGAAAAAATTCCTGGCCGCCGGCATACCGATAGCGCAGGGGCGCGGATGCCGGACGTGGCGGCAGGCGCTCGAGACGTTCGAGCGCGTTGGCGCTCCCGTCATCACCAAACCGAACATCGGATCGCGCGGCCGGCATTCCTCGGTACATATTATGGATAAAGAAAGTCTTAAAAAGGGGTTTGACAGCGCGAAACAGCTTTCGCCATGGGTGGTCGTTGAGCAGGAACTACAGGGCGACCTGTTCCGCGTGTTGCTTGTGGATGGAAAACCGGTCAGCGTTCTCCGTCGCGAGGCGGCGCACGTTGAGGGCGATGGCATTTCCACCATCCGCACGCTGGCGGAAAAAGAAAACAAAGATCCGCGACGGCAGGGTCCGACATTCCATCATTTGCCCATGGACAATAATACGCGCGCGGAGCTTGAGCGACAGGGCTGCACATGGGAGAGCGTCCCCAAAAGAAATGCGGTTGTAACGCTCAGCCCCCACATCTCACGATACCTCGGCGGCACGACCACCGATTTCACCGACCGCGTCCATCCGGAAAATATCGCGCTCTTCGAATATATCGCCAAGGTGCTCGACGACTCGCTCGTCGGCATCGACTTCATCATCAACGACATCGCGCGGCCATGGCGCGAGCAAAAGTTCTGTGGCGTCGTCGAGTGCAACAGCCTGCCGAACATCCAGCTCCACAGCGACGTCTTTTGCGGCAAAAGCCTGGACGTCGCGGGGTTATTGCTCGACCTCGTGTTTCCCCAGAAGGAAGCAAAACAGGATAAAACACCGCAATAAAAAATAATATGCAAATAACTTCGGCAAAATTCATGCGGGGCATCAATGGAACCGACGAGCTTTTGGCTGACGGCACGCCGCAAGTGGCGCTCATCGGCCGATCGAACGTCGGCAAGTCGAGCCTCATCAATTCACTGACCGGGGAAAAAGGTTTGGCGCGCACGAGTGACGTCCCCGGGCTCACGCAAGAGATAAATATATATTCCATCAACAATAAATTTTATCTGCTCGACCTGCCGGGCTACGGCTTCGCGAAAGTTCCGGAGAAGGTCCGCGCAAGCCTGCAAAAATTGAACTGGTGGTACCTTTTCGATTCGCCGTACGAACAGCACAAAGCCGTGCTCGTGGTAGACGCGAACGTCGGCCCGTCGAAGAACGACGTGGAAATGCTCTCACTGCTCCGCGAGCACCAAAAAAATATCGTCATCGTTGCGAACAAGATCGACAAGATAAAACAATCGGAATATGACAAGCGGATGCAGGCGATCATGGATTTCGCACAGGGGCTAACCGTTATCCATTATTCTTCGATACAAAAAATCGGCGTGGAAGAATTGGCGAAGGAGCTTTTCTAATTCCACTCCGCATATCGTCGCGTCGCATAGAAGCCGAAAGCGGCGGCCAACAAGCACACGATCCCGCCAAACACAAGCGGAGCACGTCCACCCAAAACGTCAGCGAGCCAGCCCGACAACGGACCGCCGATGACAGACGTGCCGGCAATAAAGATCATTTGCAGCGCGAGCACGCGTCCGTGCATTTCGTGCTTAGCCCTGGTCTGTATTATGGTGGTGGTCGGGGTCATATAGAGGATGCTCGCGACGCCCACGAGAAAAGCCGCGATCAACGCAGTTTCCACGCCGGGAGCGAGGGACAAAAACAGCATGGCAGCGCCAAGCGCTGCGGCGCCGATAATAATATGGCGCAAGGTGACCGCACTTCTCCGGGCGATGGTCAGCGCACACACAACGGAGCCAAGGCCGAAAACCGAGTATAAGATCGTGAAAAGACCATCGCCGCCGTGCAGGGTATTGGTGACGAAGAGCGGCAACGTGACGCTGAAGTTGTACGCCAACGTGCCAATGGCGGCGAGCACCGCAAAGCTGATCCATAAGAACGGCGTCGTGAGCACGTAACGGACGCCTGCGCGTATTTCCCCGCCGGTCCGAGGCTCGCCACGTTTGTGCGGTCGCCGATAGAGCTCAGCCGGCCGCATCATGATGATGCCGACAATGACCGCGATATAAGAAGCGGCATCGATGGTGAAGCACCAGCCAAAGCCCAACGTCGTTGCAAGGAGTCCCGCAAGCGCCGGACCGAATATGCGCGACACATTTACGATGGTGCTATAAAGGACGACTGCGTTCGGAATGTCCTCGGGCGGGACCATCTCGGCGACAAAAGAACGCCGGAACGGATTATCGAACGCAAGGAATATCCCGCCAAAGAGCGCGAGGATATAAAGACCGACGAGTGGCGGGTGCGGCATGAAAGCCAAGATAGCGAGACCTATCGACTGGGCCATCTCCAAACTCTGGCTGATAAACAACATGTGCCGCTTATCGAACCGATCGGCGATAGCCCCACCCCACGCTGACAGGAAAAGAATGGGGCCAAGCTGGCACGCGGCGAGCAGGCCGATCGCGAACCCGCTCCCCGTGATCTTGAGCACCAACAAGATGAGTGCGACATTGGTCAGCCAATTGCCCGTGTTCGAGATCAGTTGGCCGGTAAAATAGAGCCGAAAATTGCGGGTTCTTAAGGAGAGAAATGTTTTTCGGACCGTCCGACCAAGCCAGCTAGGCGAGCGAACGGAATCGGAAGTTTCGGTCATTTTTGCTCAAACTCGCTAAACGTGATCACCGTAATACTATCCAGATCATAGTCGTAACGCCGAAAGACCTCTCGTGCGTCGCCATCGAATCGCTTCTCCCAATCCATGCCTAATGTTTCGCACGCTTTCTTAAGGGACTCCACCGATGGTCCCTCTATCTCCATGTAGGCAGGCACCTTCGGCCAGGTATCAATGTCTACCGTCACATCGCCAAGTTCAAAGGTATGCCGATATTTCTCCAGCCGCCGCATTGCGAACAGCCCGATCTTGTTGAAAAACTCCGAACACTTTTCCAGATCAGACACTTCCAATTCGATCTCCTGCGCGCTATCTACCGTTTGCTCCACATTCTCCTTATACGTAAGCTTTACTTTGCCTTTTGTTTTTCGAAGCCGCACGAATTTCCTTTTTCCGACCCACGACCCATCAGCAGCGTGAAAAATTATTTCCTCTAATTTTTCTTCGCCCTTATCAAGAGCGCCTCGGTCGACGAGCTTCTTCACCAATTCATCCTTATTGATATCGAGAAATCTCGTTTCTATTTCCGTTTGCATAGTTCAAATCATATCTATTTGAATGCAAAAGACAACAACACGATAGTTAAAGCATTAAGAATCACCAACACTATCGCCTCTTGTGATCGTGACGCAAGGGGGTTCCATACGAGATAGACCGTGTAGATGATGGCGACGATCGCCGCACCAATAAAGTTTCCTCTTATTATCATATTTTTATAATGAGATTGATCAAGCGCAGCGGCCTTTCGAGGATATATAGATTATTATACCTCTAAAAGTCGCCGCAGGCGGTACTTGGGACGAAGTTCGAACAAGGTTGAAAAATGGGAAAGCCGTCTATTGCTAGACGGCCACCCGTTGTTGACGGGTTAGAAATCATAGTCCGGAGAAAGTAAGTCTCTCCGAAACGCCGCGGCCTGTTCTTCGGTTACTGGCTGCCAGAGATGGTGGTGGGTGTTCATCTGAAACCACCACTGACCGCAGTCACATACCCAAAACAGGTCATCACATGATCCGCCCGGAGGAACAAACGGCCGCTCACGGGAGCGGTTGCGAACTTGTTCACAAACCGAGCACTGGATACCCAAAGAGCTAGAAGCCATCTGATTCTCCTTAACTACTACCACTCCAACCTAAGGCAACGCCGAGCAATAGTCAATGGCATTGTCTCTGGCGGAGAGGGAGGGATTCGCCCGCGGCTCAAATGCTCGCCGTCGCTCGCATTTGGCCTGGGCACCGGCTCCTGAAATTTTCGTGCTCGAAAATTTCAGTCCGCCGTTCGAATCCGCTCTTTCAGACGAGCAAAGAAAAGAATACCCCTTTCTGGCGAATTATTCTTATCACGAGCCAGAAAGGGGTATTGTTTTCTTTGCCGCGGAGAGGGAGGGATTCGAACCCTCGATGCCCTTTCGGACATACGATCTTTCCAGGATCGCTGTTTCAACCACTCGCACACCTCTCCAGGTGTTCACCGCAATGCCGTAGAAACAACTACCCGACTATTGTGCCTTGAAACTCCTTTCCGTTCAAGAGCGCGGCGAAATTCTTCATATCGCGGCCATCGACAATGATCGCTTTCACGTGATCCTTGTCCCCTAGCGCGGCGGCGACGGGATCGACCGGCGCGTGCAAACCTGGCTTCCATTTCGCCGGAACGAGCTTGCGATATGCCCTCCATCCTATCTCGTCAAACTTTTTCGCGTCCGGATATTTCGACGGGTCTTTCGCGTGAACGTGCGATGGCTTACCCGCGATGATCGCCTCGGGGACGCCGAAGTCTGCGGCGATGCGCATGGCAACGTAATCCGTCGACCAGCCCGGACGCCAACCGGCAGCGATCGTCACCGGATATTTCAACCGCGGCAGTTTGCCGCGATTGTCGATAATAACGGGGTCAGCGACGTCGCGGAAAATAGTGCGCAGCAAGTGCGCGTTCAAGCGCGTGGCGTGGATGCCGATCCAATCCTTGTCGTCGTCGGTGAGTTTGGAAACTTTATGCGCGGCGCCTTGAAAGCGGCGCGCAAGATCGCCGCCGCCCACCACGAAAACAAATTTGAAACCGCGCCGCAAGAACGGCGCCAAAAACTTTTTAAAATCTTTTAAGAACTTCGTATCGATCTCGTTCGGATGGACGATCGAGCCGCCCAAAGCTACCACGATCGTTTTCGTAAATTGATATTTCATGTGCGCGATATTCTATGCCGATATCTGCTCCAGGGCTTTAATACGATCTTCGATGGGCGGATGCGTCATAAAAAGCTTGTGCCACCACGACACGTTCTTCCCCTTGAACGGCGTGTCGATCCACATGTGCGCGGTCGAATCCTTTGCCGAGATCATCGGCGTCGTGTCCGCCTCGATCTTCCGCAGTGCGGAGATAAGGCCTTCCGGATAACGCGTGAGCAAAACACCGCTCGCGTCGGCGAGCGCTTCGCGGCGGCGCGAGATCGCAAGCTGGATCAACATCGTCCCGATCGGCGCCAATATGGAGAGCACAATCGCCACGATGAAGAATATCTCCTGCGCCTCGCCATTGTTGCGTCCGCCACGATTGCCCATCCCGCCAAAAAACAGCGAGCGGAGGAAAATATCCGCGACGAGCGCGATGATGCCCGCGAGTACCGCAGCCACCGTCGAAACAAGAATGTCACGATTTCCCACGTGTGAAAGCTCGTGCGCGAGCACGCCTTCGAGCTCGGTCTTGTCGAGGCGTTGCAAAGCGCCCATTGTCACGGCGACCGCCGCGTGCTGCGGATCGCGGCCCGTCGCAAACGCATTGATCTGCATCTCCGGTGTAATGTACAGCTTCGGCATCGGGAGTCCCGCGGCAATCGTCAAATTTTCCACTATATTATAGAGCATTGGGTTGTCGCTCTTCTGGATCTCCTTCGCGCGTGCAAGCGAGAGCGCGATCGACGCGGAAGAATAATAGCTTATCAGCGAATAGACGACGGCGAAAATGAGCGCGAAGATGAGATAATCCCAACTTCCATAGGCCATCGAAATTGCGAAGCCCAGCGCGCCGAAGACGAGAAAGAAAACGATAAATAAAAGCCACGTACGGTGGACGTTTGATGATTGAAGAGTGTATAAGTTAGCCATTTAGAACTTCACTTGAACAGGAGCCTTCTCCGCGTCCGTCAGATCGTTCCCAAAGAAATCCATTTTTGTGAAGCCGAACATGTTCGCAAAGATGTTCGTCGGGAAGACCTGGATCTTCGTATTGAGGTCGCGAACCATGCCGTTGTAGAAGCGGCGCGCGGCCTGGATTTTGTCTTCCGTGTCGGTCAGCTCGCTCTGTAAGCTCAAAAAGTTCTCGTTCGCCTTAAGCTGTGGATAATTTTCCGCGACCGCGAACAAGGATTTCAAAGTTCCCGAAAGCTGATTCTCGGCATCCGCCTTTGCGGCGCCGGTCGCCTGCATCGCCTGCGCGCGGGCGTTCGTGACGTTCTGGAAGACGCTCGCCTCGTGGGTCATATAACCCTTCACCGCCTCCACTAAATTCGGGATGAGGTCGTAGCGACGCTTGAGCTGAACATCGATATCCGAATACGCCTCCTGCGTGCGCGTGCGCGTGGTTACCAGCCCGTTATAGGCCAAAACAAGCCATAAAAGGATCACTACGACGACTGCCACCAAAATCCAGGTTATTGTCATGTCTATATTATACGACGACCGAGCAAAAATGTACAACGTAACCGGGGGAACAGCCCGGGCCGTGCCCAAACACAGCCCGGGCGCGCCGGGGGACCCGGCGGGAGTCGGACCCGCTTTTCTTGTTTGTTAAAGACAATGTCTTACCGTATAGACGACGGGCCCATGTTCCACCGGCAAAGCAAGCGTAGCAAAAGGACCATTAAAACTGTCTAAAACAAAAACAGCCCCCATAAAGGGGCCGTCTTTGTAACAAACAAGCTTGAACCCGCCGTTCCGGCAGGACACTGTCTCGTCTATTATCTTAGACCTCACCAATAAAAAGTCAAAACTGATTTAATGATTTTTTAATAACAATGGAACTGGGGCGTGTCTCAACTCTTTACCGCGCGCCGCCGCCTCCACCGCCACCGCCTCCACCAGCGCCGCCACCGCCAAATCCACCACCGCCGCCCGCACCACCGCCGAAGCTCGAGGCGATCGCGCTGCTAAAGGAAGATGAGAAGCTCGTGCTGAACGACGTGGCGGAAAATGCCGCTCCGCTGCCGACGCGCGCTGCGCCTACCATTCCTACGCCGGCATAGCCGCCATACCATTGGGGTTGCGGCACCGTAACGCCCGCGCGGTCAAAAACCTTCGCCCATTTTTTCTCGATGCCAAAGATCATCGCGTACGGAAGATATTTCTCGAAAAGGTCCGGCGTAAGATTTTGCAACTGATATTTCTCCGCGACCTCAAGATACAGCTTGAAGCCAAGCCACTCGTCGTGAAGAATTTTTCCCTGCGCGGTACGGCGCGCCATCCGGACGGCAATCCACGCCGTGGCGGCGATGCACATGATAGAGAGAGCCACCGCAAATCCCAAGCTGAGTCCTGACGTCGAGGCAAAAGCATAGACGAAGATCAGCACAAGGATAGTGGCGAAATTGAAATTCGTTTTCTTCACATGGAATTCCGCAAAAGCGCCGGTCTCGGCGTTCGCTTCTGCCCCGATCGCCACGCGGAGCTTCGTGATCGCCTGATAGAACGCCCTGCCCTGCATGCCCATCAATTTTTTGAAGTCCTTCGTTGAGACGCTTTTCCCATCGCCGACCGAAAGGATCAGTGAAAGATAGTGCTTCTCGTAATCTTTCAGTTCGGCGGCGCTCGCGAAATCCTTGAGCGCCGTTATGCGATAATCGGATTTCACATACTGATGACGTATAGCAATAACCGCCGGCACTAACAATGCGAGAAAAATCAACGATATAAAAAGGATTGACATAAAATTCCCGGGGCTCAAAGCTGATACTAAGGGAATGAGAAAAATGGTGCCAAAGATAGCGATGCATACCGGGAGAATAGTGGATACAATCGCTCCAGGCAAGGCGCTCTTTTGATCGTCTTCATCGATCCGCACAAACCCCCGCACCGCAAGATCAACAATGGTGGCCGCAAATCCTTTCGATGTTATGTTCTCCGTGGCCACGACCTCCGCGACCGCAGGCCGCAAGCCGTCCGGCGGCTCATATTGCGGGATGACATTGCCCGGACGCTCGCGCAACTTGATGGCAAACAACCACCATAGAAGCAAGAACAGCAAACACAGAAAAACAGCCGCTGACAAAACGATCATCGGCAAGTAGAGATAGAACAGGTCCCACCAAAATGCCGACTCGCTCACGACGCCCTTCGGCCACGTTACGTCGATCGTATATGCTTCGCCGGGCACAAAGGCATTCGCCGCAAACGTAAAAGTGCCATTGGCATACGACGGCTGGGTGCCCGTCGCGACCGTTTGGGATGACCGGTAATATGTTTCGTTGATATCCGACGCCGGCACCGCTTCGGGCAATATCACAGAGACGTCCGCATGTTGGACAGGAACGGTGTATCCGGAAAAAATATTCCAATAGAGCCGATCGTACGACTGGTCGAACGCGATCGCACCGTGCACTTTATAGCTGATCGCCCACGTATGCGTGACGTCCTGCAGATTGAAGTACCACTCCACGTCCTGTGAGTTCGCGTTGTCATCCTTCCAAACCGCGAACTTCCCCCAGCTCGCGGGATCCGTAATATCCAAACGCGATGCGCTTTCCACGAGCGGCACACCGGTCGTAACATCCGTCACGGAGATATCAGTGACGCCGCTGATCCCTTTTAACAAAATATCCCGTTCGCCAGCGTGAAAATTCTCCGTGAATGCGTACGTCTGCTGTTCCGTCACATCGATCGTCGAATCTTGATTGACGTGGATCGTCGTTGCGATCGAGGGATAATAATATGACTTGACCGGAGTCGCCTGCGACGGCTCTGTCTGGGCTCGGGCAACCGAACCAAGCGACAGGAGAACGAGAAGGGAAAGTGACGCACCGCATGCTATCCGTTTCAGGAATTTCATAGTGACGTTGTTGATACCAGTATATCAAAAAGGAACAACCCCCGACAGAGCCGGGGGAACAGGCTAACAAAAGAGGGATTAAAACTATCTAAAACAAAAACAGTCCCCGAAGGGACTATTTTTGCAACAAACGAATTTTTGTCCCGCCATCTCGGCAGAACCTCGCCTCGTCTATTATTCTAGACTTCGCAAATAAAAAGTCAAAGATGACTTAATGATTTTTTAATAACAATCGACGCCTTGTGCAAACGCTTAGTAGTCGCCGCCCATACCCGGCATTCCTCCACCCATGCCGCCTGGCATGCCACCGTCCTTTTTCTCCGGAATGTTCGTCACCGCGGCGCCGATCGTCAGGTAATTCGCCGCGACGGAAATGGCATTCATAAACGCCGCTCGGGTAACTTTGAGCGGATCGATGATGCCCGCCTCGCGGAGGTCGCTCATGATCTTATTCGTAAGCGCGTTGAAGCCTTTCCACGGTTCGTTGTTGCGCTTGCTGAGTTCGTCAATAACGCGGTCAGCGGACTCGCCACTATTCTCCACGATTGCACGAATCGGCGCTTCGAGCGCGCGGCGCAAAATAGAAATCGCTGCGGCCTTCACGGTTTTATCCGCTTCTGTCTTCGCGTACAGCGTGAAGTAAACATTTAAAAGCGCTATCCCGCCGCCCGGCACGATGCCCTCTTCCATCGCGGCGCGGGTCGCGGCGACCGCATCATCAACACGCTGCTTCAACTCTTTCTGCGCAGACTCGGCCGGTGCACCTACTTTAATGACAGCAACGCCACCAGCGAGCTTGCCCAACCGCTCCTGCATTTTTTCGCGATCGAAATCAGAATCCGTCTTTTTGATCTGCGCTTTGATCTGCGCCACGCGCGCCTCGATCTCTTTCTTCTCGCCCTTGCCGCCAACGATTGTCGTTATATCTTTCGTTGCGACCACGCGATGCGCGCGGCCGAGATCGGAAAGCTCAGCGCTCTCGAATTTCTTGCCAAGCTCTTCTGAAATGAACTGCGCACCGGTGATAACGGCAATATCCTGCAACATTTCTTTTTTGCGGTCGCCGAAGCCCGGGGCTTTCACCGCGAGCACATTGAATACGCCGCGCAATTTATTTACGACAATAGTCGTCAAAGCTTCGCCGTCAACATCATCCGCAACGATCAAAAGCTCCTTCTTTCCGCTCGCCACTATTTTCTCAAGTAACGCCAAAATATCCTGAATGGAAGAGATCTTTTTATCTGTCACCAAAACATATGGCTCTTCGAGCACCGATTCCATGCGCTCCTGGTTGGTCACCATGTACGCCGAAACATAGCCGCGATCGAACTGCATGCCTTCCACGAGCTCGTACGAGTTGCCGATCGTGTTCGAATCCTCAACCGTAACGACGCCCTCCTTGCCGATCTTTTCCATGACCGTCGCAATTAGCCCGCCAATCTCCTCATCCTTTGCCGAGAGCGTCGCGACCTCCTTTATCTTTTTATTATCATTGATGACTTCGCGCTGATCCTCGAGCGCCTTCACGACCGCCGTGCTCGATTTTCGCAATTCCTCCGCAAGCTGGATCACATTGAATCCTTTTTCGCGGATCACTTTCTCGCCCTCGTCGATCATCGCGTGCGCGAGTACCGTCGCCGTCGTCGTGCCATCACCCACGCCGTCGTTCGTTTTATCCGCAGCCTGCTTGATGAATTCGGCGCCGAGGTTCTCCCACTTGTCTTCAAGCTCGATCTCCTTTGCGACCGTCACGCCGTCGAACGTCACCTGCGGCGCACCATAGCCCTTCTCGATCACCACCGCACGACCGCGAGGCCCGAGCGTAACCTTCACCGCATCCGCCAGCTTATCGATCCCCCGCTTTATCGACGCCCGCGCGTCCTCGTTGAATTTAATTTGTTTTGCCATGGATTTTCGTTTCGTTTCTTTTCGTTTAATGAAAATTTAATTATGCGATGATTCCCAAAATGTCATCCTCGTCGCCGACCAAATATTTCTTGCCTTCGAACTCCACTTCGTCCGGTCCATATTTTTTAAACAGCACCACGTCGCCAACTTTCACCGAGACCGGCGCGATCTCGCCTTTGTCATTCTTCTTTCCCGGACCAACCGCGATCACCTTCGCGCGCGTGGGCTTTTCCTTTTCCGCCGTGTCCGGCAGAACGATCCCGCTCTTCGTCACTTTTTCCTCCTCGAGCGGCTCGAGAAACACATGATTCGATAATGGTTTAAATTCCATTGATTGTGATTATTTTGATTATTGATAGATTTAGCACTCGCGACCAGTGAGTGCCAATAGGAATTATAGGCGGAAAACGGGCGGAGTCAAGGAGTCGACCGCTACTTCCGATATCACTTTGCGAGAATTCCAGCCGTGGCCACCCGCGTCCAATTTCTGATATAATACAAATATCGTGAAATCGTTTAAAGTGGCGTGAATGCCAAACAAAGTAGTTAAACAAAAATGCAAGGTGAATATTTTCGAGAAGTAAGCGAAGAAAAGCGATTTGCGCCAACAGAAGAATCGCTATCCCTTATGAGGGAAATGAGGGGGATGCTAAGGGATGTACAACACACAAATCCTGCTATTAGGGGTATTAGTTTCTGCGGGTCAAGGGTGCTTGGAGTTGAAAAAGAAGATTCAGACATGGATGTTTTTGTTTTTTATGATTCTCAGATACAAAAGAAGATCCGATCAAGAGTTGATACCAAAACAATAGAGCGCTCCTTCCCAATCAAAAAAGAACTTGGACGCCACATGGATACACCGATGGGTTTTGAATTTATGGAAAACGCGGAGGATATTTTTTCGTTGGATATATCTCGAGATTCGCTGAAGAAAACCATAGAATACTTTCGGGATAGAGTAGATATTTTAACTGAAAATTTTAGCCATTCCCCAGATCTCAACGCATTCCATCGGCCAGGCGACCGAAGATGTTTAGAACTAGTTGGATTGTTCTATCTAGCTATAGGTGATCCCGTCTATCGCGCACGTAGATACGTTCTAGACGAACTCGAACAATTACCAAACGGAGATCAATATTATGAGGTATTAATAAGATTACTTTCTTTTTACGAAAGAGAGTCATCTCCAAAGCGTCAACTACCTGCTTATAAAAATTATCCCCCCACCATCGAAGAGGCGAAAAAATACTTTATAACTCAAACCCCACAAGATCAGCCCGAAGACGTTTCTCCGGAGATGGAAGAATTTTATAGGTCAAACAAAGGGAAGATAGCTGCAAAACGAATTTTAAGTAAGTTGAATGTTTTTAAAAATGAATAGGGAAAGTCATAACGCTAATTTACGAAATTAAAAGCCGCAGATCCGAAGACCTGCGGCAAGTGATACAAGTGAAACAAAAGAGCAATGTTCGGCTAGTTGAGATGCTGCTGGATGAACGTCAGCACATCTTCTTGATTGGGGTAGCCTCCCCAGTAGGCGTTGGCGCCAATCTTGCCGAGGCCGGAACCGCCGTTCCACCCCTCGAACTTAGCCTTGAGATCGGCGCAGAGCGCGCCGTCTCCGTAGAAGTTTACCTCTCTGTCGGCGGAGAGGATAAGGAGTTGATCGTAACCGCCGAACAAACGGTCGGCTACGGTTGCAGTCTTGGAGTGAGCCATGCGGACAATGGTGAGTCGTCCACTGACTTCCTTCGCCGCGATGGCGCGTTCTGCTTCGGCCTCGTGCCCGGGCGTGATGCCCTGGGCGGAGCGATCGAGCGCGCGGATGCGAGCGATCTCTTCCGGTGTGGCGCCGAGAGTGATCATTGCGGGGATGTAACCCGCATCATTGGCCGCAATCAACTCAATCCAGCGACGCGTCTCACTGGATATCTGGAACCCGGTCGGTTCCAAAACATCCAACACTTGCCGAATTGAAGCTGGTCGATATGCTAGCTCGCCATGGTGATCAATCAGGATGGTCTTTGTGCCTTCCGGCCAATCGCTCACGGCGGAGCATTCGACGAACACTACCGTCGAGTAGCCCCTCACGGCAGCGGGCACGTGCACGTCATAAGACGGCCCGCCCTGTGACTGTCTTCCGGTGTGGGCCGGTGCCACCTCCAGTCCCAAGTCGTCGGGGTTGTAGGAGTGGTCACCCCATTCCTTCCGCGGCTGGACAAATGACTGCCCCGCCTGGGAAAGGAGCTGTTTAATCACTTCCATCTCGGCGTCGTTGCCGCCGAGAACGAAAAACTTGGCTGCCTGCGCGATACCGTGGTACGCCTCTTTCAACTCGGCATACCCAATTTTCCTGCTTAAAAAACTTCCGACAATTGCACTGAGTCCCGTCATGACATCCTCCATTGAGCTTATCCCGCGTGACGGTGCGGATAGCTCGGATTGTGAATTACCACTGAAGTGGCTCACGGTTTTCCCGCTATCTTAATGCCAGTTACGTGGCGCTAAAATAGCGGGAAAACGTTTATTGATTTTTTAAAGTTCTACTTTACTACTATATTATATCACCTTAAATACATCTCTGTCAAGCCCACACAAAACCGACCCAAATCAGCCCCTATCTTTGTTTTGCGACACATCGTAGTATAATAAAATCATGGCAAAACAAGGAGAAAGAGCAACGAAGCAAGCGCAGCAAAAGGAGCCGTCGCAAACCCAGCAGCAATCCGAGCTCCAAACCCTCATCCGCAGCTACCTCAATTACCTCACCATCGAGAAGAACCGGTCGCGAAAGACGCGGGAGAATTATCAGCACTACTTGAATGAGTTCATCGCGTTCGCGAAGGTCCGCTCCCCCAAACAGATCACCATCGACATCGTGAGCGACTTTCGAAACGGCTTGGAAGAGCGCGGCTTGAAAAAGATCACGCAAAGTTATTATGTGATCGCCCTGCGCAACTTTTTGAAATTTTTGCGCAAGCGCGACATCGAAACGCTCGCCGCGGAAAAGATCGAACTGCCCAAGATCAAGCAGCGCCAGATCGACACCATCGAATACGCTGACCTTGAGCGCCTGCTCGCCGCGCCCAAAGGCAATGACCTGCGTTCGCTGCGCGATAAGGCCGTACTCGAGACCTTCTTCTCCACCGGCTTGCGTCTCGCCGAGCTCTGCAGTCTCAGCCGCTACATCGACCTCGCGCGCGGCGAGATCTCCGTGCGCGGCAAAGGCGACAAGCTACGCGTTGTCTTCATCTCCGACACCGCACGCGCGGCGATCAAGGCCTATCTCGCCAAGCGCGGCGACGCCGAAGAAAAGCTATTCATCAGCATCGACAAGTCCGGCAAAGTGATCGGCCCCATCACGCCGCGCTCCGTGCAACGCATCGTGGAACGCCGCGCGCGCGAGGCCGGCATCGCCAAGCGCGTGCACGCGCATTTGCTGCGCCACAGCTTCGCCACCGATCTCCTCGTGAACGGCGCCGACCTGCGCTCGGTGCAGGAACTCCTCGGCCATTCGAATATTTCCACCACGCAGATCTATACCCACCTCACCAACAATCAGCTCCGCGACGTGCATAAAAAGTTCCACGGGGCAAAGCGGGAATAAAAAGAATAGCGCCCCCAAATAATTTTTTTGGCGTCCCGGAGGGTGTATTTGCCAGAAAAATTATTTGGGCACGCTATTTTTGTGGTGCTGGGGGCGGGACTTGAACCCGCATGCCTTGCGGCGCTAGCTCCTAAAGCTAGTGCGTCTGCCAATTTCGCCACCCCAGCGATGCCATGAATGCCCTTCTATAATAGGCCTAAACGGCTGTTTTGGGCAGGAGTTGACAGATTTTTCATAATATGTTATCCTATCCCTAGATCGAATCGGCAGTTTCTAGCTAAGCCGGCTCGACCTTGATAATCGACTTTATCCATTAACCTTAACCGACGCCACCCAAGGAGGGAATCATGGCAACCGTACCAGGAGCGAATCCGGCGGCGGCAGTTCGGCCGTTGCATGTTGAGACCCCGCACGACGTGCGGGTTCTCGCCCAAGCGCTTGCAAATCCGTTTGAAGTCCATATTCACCTTCGCACAGAGAACAAGGATATACTGGCAAAGGTGCACCAAGGAACAAACGGGAACATCGAAGTCGAATTCCCCGGGCGCCAGCGCAGAGTTGCGCTGGACAAAATGATGGCCACGGCGCTCAAGGAGAACGCACGTGGAATAGCGTGCATCAAAGCACCAGTACCAGCCCCAGCCCCGACTCCAACGCCACAGCCGATGCCGCAGCCGGCACCGGCTCAAGGGCCAACACCAGTTCCGCAACCGGCGCCTGTGCAAGGGCCAGCTCCTCAGCCAACCCCAACACCGGCACCAGCGGCGGCGGTTCAATCCCCCGCAGTGCCGACAATACCGCCGGCACCGAGGATTATCCCGCCGGTTCCGCCAACTCCGCCGGCAATAAGGCCGCCGCAGCAACAACCACAGGCGCCGATAACCCCGCCAGCGCAGCCGCCGGCACAACAGCAGAGATCGGGATGCTTAGTCCCGATCCTGTTGTGCCTCCTCATCGCGCTCGTTTTCACCGCGTTATCTATAGCGGTGGCAAAAATGGCAACGACCGCTCCGGTAGCCTCGGCGCAACCAGCGCCAGCAATCGCACCGGTGATGGAAATCAAAATCGACCAGGCGCCAGTCATCACGTTGCCGCCGGCAGCAACAGCAACAACAGCGCCGGCAGCGACAGCGACGGTAACAGCAACAACGCCGACATCAACAAGCGCTCTAACGCAGTTCGTGAGCGCGGAAGATGGCGACCTCAAGTGGGTCGTCGGATGCAGCAAACCGGTCGGCGACACGGTAACGTGCTCCGGAACAGTCGAGAACACCGATGCGACGCCGGGAAACTTTCTCTTCGCGTCGTCGTATGACGGTCACGGCTACGCGATCAGCGACCAGCACGACCGATCAGCGATCCAGTACAGCCAAGAGGCCGTCGACGGAGAGGTCAATGGGCAGAGTGAATTGCCCATTGGAGAACCCACAAAGTTCTCCGTCAGCTTCAAAACCGCCAGCCGAGACGCCACCAAGTGGCATCTCGATCTCCACTTCCGATGGAGATACAACAACGGATTCGTGGACATTAAGGACGTCCCCGTATCCTAAGCTAACAGCTCTTCAGATCATTGCAGTCATCGACCCCCTTGCCAGCATTATTGGCGTTGGGGGTCTTTATTTTCTTAAATTTCTCCCAATAAAAAGTCCCCGCCTATGCGGGGACTTTCCAAAGACTTCTTTGTAACAAGCTTAGGCCTAGCAGGATGTTATCGTGCCGGCGCCCAAGAATGTGCCGATGACCATCGGGACCGCCTTCGCGAGAAGCGCGACGCCGATAGCGACTGCCGCGTAGAGAAGCACTGCGCCTGCCTTCTTCACATTCTCAGGATCACCGCCAGCCGTAAGATAGCGGAAGGCCGCGACGAGAATGAAGATAACCGCGAGAATGATGAGGAAGTAGAATGCCCATCCGAACACCACGCAGAAGAGCTGAAGTACGCTCTGCAAGCTGTTGATGTTCGTGGTCGGCGTGTTGCTCGTTCCTTGGACGCCGCCGCCAGCCGGAGGCGCGGAAAACTGAGCGAACGCAAGCGCCGGCAAGACCAAGCTGAAAACAGCAGGTCCAAACTTCGTTACCGATGCAATTACTTTTTTCATAGATAGATAAATAGAGGAATATCGACCTTTCTCAGTACCTTTTCAGAATAACACAAGGGTTGTTTATCCGCAAAACTTCGCATCGCAGAAACAAGATACACCCAACGGTCGCCGCTTGTTAACAGCCGGTGCCGGTGAGCTTTCCACTCGCGCCGTTACCAACCAAAGCAGCGACAATCTGAGGAAACGTCTTAGCGATAAAGGCGACAACCAAACCGACCGCCGCCCATGTTATCGTCTTTCTCGCACCACTTATTTTTTCCGCATCGTCGCCACCCGTTACGTATTGGAAAGCGGCGTAAAGAATCATGATGACCGACACCGAAATAAGTATCCATATCATCCACGTGATGATACTACAGAGCACTCCGCCAAGGGAACTCGAATCGACCACTTGGGCATAGGCGATGTTTGAAGAAATGGTCACCCCAAGCGCAACGATCAACGTGAAGAGCGGAGAACGAATCAGCCAAACTTTGAATTTTGTCATAAATGAGGTTTTATTGTTTATTCGACCATTTTCCTGCTTAATTCCCATCGTATCATAATCGCCCGTAAAATCCAGCGACCTTAGTGGCCGTTCAGAATATTACTAATCAGGGTAGAAATTCCACTGGCGAGGAGAACGACAGCGAACCCGATAGCCGCCCATGTTATGGTGGTCTTCCCTTTGGTATATTTTTCCGGCTCCCCCGCAGACGTCATCATCTGGAAGGCGCCGACGAGCACCATAATGACCGCGATCGGGGCGCCGATGACTTGCAAAAAGGTTGTCACGTTTTTGAGAACCGTGGAGAGCGTTGCGTGATTGAGCGGGTCGGTGAGAGTGACTGGAGTCTGCGCGAGCGCCGTAGCGGTAGCCCCCAAAAACGCTCCGACCGCCGCCACAACCGCCACCATCCTCTTTTTCATTGTCATGGGTTTATTATAGCAAATTGGAGCTATTGATTGAATCCGCTGTTCGATGACGCGCAGAAACTGAGGGAGAATCCCTTGTTGACGAGCGATGGGTCGACCGACGGATCGACGCCAACGACCACGGCCAATTTACAGGCATCGGATCGCGATACGCCCAAAAAGCTGAGTAGCGCACTTTCTGCCTGCGGGCGCGTTGTTAAAAGCGGCCCGGCATCGATGCTCACCACGAACGAGCTGTCATCAACATCGTAAAGCAATTCGTAAACGCTCGTCTTTTGGAAAATAATATCACTCTCTTCCCAGCCCAAGATCGATCGATAAACGTTATTGACCGTCACGACGCCGCTCGGCGTTCCGATGTCCATCGTGCCACCTTGCGGTGCCGCAGCCGGGACCGAGACCGGAGTCGTGGAGGTCGTGATGGTTGAATATAACGACGGCGATGCTGCTCCGCCACTATTATTACTTGTATCACCCGCGCTGTTCACGACGACCGCCGCAGTATTTTTATGAGATTGATACCAAACAAAAAATCCAACGCCGATAACCACGGCCAAGATCAAAATAATGATGATTGTTTTTTTTATCATGGTAATGATAACTAGTGAGCCCACGGAACAGCGCTCAAATCCCAATGCGCTCCGACGCCAGGGACATTTCGTTCGTCAGCAATTGTTCCGGCTCCGTAGGCATAATAATTCACGGTCGCTGGCGGCGATCCCTCCTGGCGAGAGCCAACGGGGGGGCCTAAACTCATTATGAAGTTATTAAGCGCCGCGCTTTGCGAGCTAATATCTGCCTTCTCACCAAGCGCGTGCGCGGTACCTGCAGCATGAGCTCCTGTTCCCTCCGTGATCATCACGCCACAGCTGGAACCGCCATTACTTGCTGCGCACGCCATAGCAAGATTGTCTATATCACTCACGGTGATCGGAAGCATCCCGGCAACATTCGCCGCATTCGGCCCCGTCTTGATGCTCACGCCGGCAGCGTTCAACGCCGCCTTAGCATCGGCCGCGCTCATTCCTTGCCCCAAGCTTCCGGGTGCCGGCGCTGTCCCGCCTCCGCTACCGCCCGTGCCTCCGCCGTTACTTCCCGTTGTTGCCGGCACCGTCACCTGGTTGCTCGTCTTCCCCGTGTTCTGCAGGGTTGGCAGGGTGAGGTTCGTAAGCTGGGGGTTGATGATGTTCAAGATAAGATAGGCTCCTCCAAGAAGAAGG
>Ga0182030_10004645_pt1 | contig 29292 bp, 25 predicted proteins | sample 812S3MmetaG_FD_121299 | JGI IMG/M metagenome (GOLD analysis project Ga0182030, IMG submission 121299) | Permafrost microbial communities from Stordalen Mire, Sweden - 812S3M metaG (Illumina Assembly) | ecosystem: Environmental > Terrestrial > Soil > Wetlands > Permafrost | place: Sweden...
GAAAGAGGACGCGCACGATTACCGTTACTTTCCTGACCCGGATTTGCTGCCGCTGGTGTTGGATCAGGCCTGGATCGACGATCTGCGCGCCCGGCTGCCCGAGTTGCCGGATGCGAAGAAGGCTCGGTTCATCAAGGACTATGGGTTGAGCGCCTATGACGCCGGCGTTCTGGTGGCGGAACAAACCACCGCGTTGTTCTATGAGACGGTGGCGAAGGGGCGCGATCCGAAACTCGCGGCGAATTGGGTGACGGGGGATTTCTTCGCGGCGCTGAACCGGACCGGCCGCACCATTGAGGCCCCGCCCGTCACCGCCCCTCAACTGGGCGCGCTGCTCGACCTGATGAGCGACAACACGATCAACGGGAAAATCGCCAAAGAGGTGTTCGAGGCGATGGTGGAGACGGGCGACGATCCCGCCTCGATCGTGGACGCGAAAGGGTTGCGCCAGGTCACCGACACGGGCGCGATCGACGCCGCGGTGGACAAGATCATCGCCGCGAACCCGGACAAGGTCGCGGAATTCAAATCCGGCAAGGATAAGTTATTCGGATTCTTCGTGGGTCAGGTGATGAAGGCGATGGCCGGCAAGGCCAACCCGGCGCTGGTGAATGAAATCCTCAGGAACCGCCTGGCGTAGCCGCGCGGACACCGCCGTTCCGACCGGGAACCTTCGCGACTCCCGCGGAAACAATTTCCCGGTTGAATGGTAAGGCCGTCCGCTCACCTGGGCGCGGGGCGCCAGGCTGCGATCACTGACGTAAGAGGGGCCCTCGTCAGGCTACTCGACCGAGAAACTCGTGCCGCACCCACACGACGACGTCGCGTTCGGGTTCTTCACCGCGAAGTGACTGCCCATCAGCGCATCGGTAAAGTCGAGTTCGGATCCCGCCAGCAGATCGAGGCTCGAGGGATCGACCAGGATCCGGGCGTTGGCCTTCTCGATCACCAGATCGTCGGGCTGCGGGGCCTTGTCCAGTTCGAATCGGTACTGGTAGCCGCTGCACCCCCCGGCGAGCACGGACACGCGTAGTGCCAGGGCGTTACCCTCGGCGGCGGCGATCTCGGCGATGCGGGCGGCGGCCCGGTCGGTCACGGCGAATTGTCCCATGCCGGGAACATAGGCGTTCTCAACAGAGAATTGAAGTGGCTTCGTTCAGGACCGGTCGGTTGCGTCCAGATTGGTTTAACCCCCCATTGGTTGAACGCGCGCCGCGCGGGGTGTAAGCGGCCCGCATGACCGGCCGTATTCCTCTGGCGCCCTACGCCGTTTCCGAAGCGAATACCCGTGGCCGGCTTTACGCCGAACCCGAGGCGCCCGGCCGGTCCCCCTGGCAGCGTGATCGCGACCGCGTCATCCACAGTTCGGCGTTCCGAAAGCTGCAGTATAAGACGCAGGTTTTCGTCAATCATGAGGGCGACTTCTACCGCACGCGACTGACCCATTCGATCGAGGTGGCGCAGATCGCCCGCTCGATCTCCCGTTCCCTGGGCCTCGATGAGGATCTGACGGAGGCGCTGGCGCTGGCGCACGATCTGGGCCATCCGCCGTTCGGGCACGCGGGGGAAGAGGCGTTGAACATCGGCATGAAGCCGTTTGGCGGCTTCGACCACAACGCCCAGAGCATGCGGATCGTGACCTTGCTGGAGAGCCGCTATGCCGGCTGGGACGGGCTGAACCTGACCTGGGAGACGCTGGAGGGCCTGGCCAAGCACAACGGCCCGCTGCGCGATCCGCCGCCCTACATCGCCGACTACAACAGCCGGCACAAACTGGACCTGGGCACCCACGCCAGCGCCGAGGCGCAGGTGGCGGCCCTGGCGGACGACATCGCGTATCACGCGCACGATCTGGACGACGGTCTCCGAGCCCGGCTGTTCACGCCGGACGACCTGCGGCATTTGCCGGTCGTCGGCGAGTCACTGGCGGAGGCGCGGCAGGCCAGCCTGGACATGCCGCCGCCCCGGCTGCGGCATGAGACGATACGGCGGGTGATCAACCGGTTGGTGACCGATCTGCTGGACGAGACCCGCGCGCGGCTGGCGAAGTTGGCTCCGAAGGACGCCGATGCGATCCGGCGCTCGCGGTCGCGGGTGGTGGTGTTCAGTCCGGCGATGGCCGACGCCAATCAGGCGATCAAGGATTTTCTCAGTTCCCGGATGTACCATCATTGGCGGGTCAACCGCATGACCGCGAAGGCGCGGCGGCTGACCGAGGAAGTGTTCCGGCTATTGCATGCTGACCCCTCGTTGCTGCCGGATGATTGGCGGGCGCGGGCGGGGGAGGGTGGAACGCACCGCGCGGCGATCGTGGTGGGCGATTACGTGGCGGGAATGACGGACCGCTACGCGATGGACGAGCACAAGCGGCTGACCGATATCGCGGTGAACGGGTAGCGGCGCGGGGGCGCCGCGTCGCACCCGCGCTCGGGGCTGGCGGTCACCGAAATTCACGTGATACGCAGGCGCTCCCGCGGGCCTCGAAATTGCCTCACTCGCCCGCGAAAACGGCCAACCCGGCCTCAGAAAGCGCATGACCGACATTTACGCCACGATCCGCCAAACCGTCCTGACCGCCCTTCACGCCGCCGTCCCAGGCCTGCCGGACGACGTCGCCGCTCGCGTCGAGGTCACCCCCACGCGCGATCCCGCGCATGGTGACATGGCGACCAACGCCGCGATGGTCTGCGCCAAGGCAGCGCGTCAACCGCCGGCGAAACTCGCGGCCGCCATCGCCGAGTCCCTCCGCGCCGATCCGCGCATCGCGGAGGCCACTCCGGCGGGCCCAGGATTCGTCAATCTACGACTGGATCCGGCGGTGTTCCGCGCGGTCATCCCCGCGATCCTGACAACCGGCGAAGCCTATGGCGATTCCACCACCGGCCAGGGTATCCGGGTGAATGTCGAGTATGTCTCGGCCAATCCCACCGGCCCAATGCATGTCGGGCATTGCCGGGGCGCCGTGGTGGGCGACGCGCTGGCGAATCTCCTCGCCAAGGTGGGGTTCGAGGTCACCAAGGAATACTACATCAACGATGCCGGAGCGCAGGTGACCGCGCTGGCATGGGCGGCTTACTGGCGGTATTTGCAGGCGATCGGCACCGAAATGACCGAAGCGGAGTTCGCCGCCGAAGTTCCCGGTGGATTGCAATACGGCGGCGACTACCTCGTTCCGGTTGGGCAATCGCTCGCCCGGAATTTCGGCGTCGCGCTCGCCACGCCGGACCGGCGGATCGAGGCACCGGACGTCTGGATCGACAAAGTCCGCGACTTCACCATCGATGCGATGATGCGCGGCGTCCGCGAAGACCTTGAACTGCTCGGCGTGCGGCAGGATATTTTCAGTTCCGAACGAGCGCTGGTCGCGTCCGGCGCGGGGGACAAAATCATCGATCGACTGCACGCTGACGGATTGATCTACGAAGGCGTGCTCGACCCACCGAAAGGCAAGACTCCCGACGACTGGGAACCGCGGCCGCAAACTTTATTCCGCGCCACCAACTTTGGCGACGACGTCGATCGGCCTTTGCGCAAATCCGACGGCAGCAACACCTATTTCGCCAACGACATCGCCTATCACGCCGACAAGGTCGCGCGCGGTTTCGATATCCTCATCGACGTGCTCGGCGCCGATCATGGCGGCTATGTGAAGCGCATGGACGCGGCGGTGAAGGCGCTGACACCGAACGGACGCGTCAAATTCGAAGCCGTGCTGTGCCAGATCGTGCACATCATGCGCGGCGGCGAACCCGTGAAAATGTCGAAACGCGCCGGCACCTATGTCGCGCTGCGCGACCTGCTGGAGGAAGTCGGCCGCGACGCCGTCCGCTTCACCATGCTGACCCGCAAGGCCGACGCGCAGATGGACTTCGACCTTGATCAGGCGGTCGCGCAAACCCGCGACAACCCGGTGTTTTACGTGCAGTACGCGCATGCGCGGTGCCGCTCCGTGCTGCGTGGTGCCGCGGAAACCGTCCCGGCCGAGGACCTGACGCCGCACGCTCTGACGCACGCCGATCTCACCAGCCTGACGGACGAGGCGGACACCGCGTTGATCCGTCGCCTCGCCACCTGGCCGCGCACCGTGGAGGCCGCGGCAATCGCGCGCGAGCCACACCGAATCGCCTTTTTTCTCTATGACCTGGCGGGCGACTTTCATATGCTGTGGAACCGGGGCAGGGACGATTCGACGCTTCGTTTCCTCCAGTCCGGCCGGCCCGTGGAAACGCGGGCCCGGTTGGCGCTGGTGGCGGCGACGGCCGTGGTCATCCGCTCCGGACTGCGGGTCATGGGGGTCGAACCCGTCGAAGAAATGCGCTGACCCGCCGAACCCATTCACCAGGAGAGCCTCATGTCGGAACAGGTCAATGCGAATGGCCCGATGTACCGGCCTTCGCGCGGCGACGATCAGGGTATCGACGCGGGAACCATGCGGCTGCTGTATCTCGCGGGTGCTGGCGGGTTGTTGATCCTCGCGGGAATCGCGGGTTACAGCCTGATCGGCCACTCAGGCGGGGACGCGTTGCCGGTCGTGCAGGCGGATCAGCGGCCGCTGAAGGTGAAGCCCGAAAACCCCGGCGGCATGGTGGTTTCGCCCGAGGCCCAACTGGTCAACCCGAATGACAGTCACCTGGCACCCGGAACAGAGGAACCGAATCCGCGCGCGTTGATGGCGGTTCCCGATCCGGCGAGGGCCGTCGCGCCGGCGCCCATCGCCGCGCCGCGGCCGCATCCGGTGATTGTGCAGTTGTCCGCGGCGAAGTCGGAGGCGGCGGCGCAGGTGGAATGGGAGAGGCTGGCGAGGCGGATGCCCGAGGTACTGGGCAGTCACCGGGCGTTGTTTCAAAAAACAAATGAACCCGGAACCGCTCCATGGCGGTTACGCACCAGCGGATTCGCCGATCCGGCGCAGGCGAAGACTTTTTGCGACAAAGTAAAAGCCAGAGGCGGCCAGTGTTCCGTCATTGATTCCTGACGACGCGAACCGGCCGGAGCGGGATTGCCGCCCAGACCGTTGGTCACGGGCGCGCAAGGACAAAAAAAAGGCCGATGCATGCATCGGCCTTTTTTGAATATGACGCTGAGTGCGGGCGATTAGTTACCCGCGCCGCCGTCGCCGCCGCCCGAGACAACACCGCTCAGGATGCTGCCGTTCGAGTACGTCGGATTCGGCCACCCGTGGGTCGTGCTCATGTCGGAAGAACCCGCCTGCGGCGTGGTCGTCGCCGGCGCGGCCGAAGCCGGATTCTGCCCTTGGAAGTAGGTTCCGTTCGGTTCGCTGACCCCGACAGTTTGCGCCGAAACAGCGCCGATGCCCATCGAGAAGGCGGCGACCGCCGCAAGCATCGCAGTTTTCATGGTAGACATAGCAGATCTCCTGTCTCACGAGATCGGGCGGGGCACCGCGACATAGCGACGCCGCCCTGATGATCTCACTGAAACCTATATAGGTTGAGAGAGTGGATGGATTACGGGGCTTTTGTGCAACGCACATGTGCCTCGATGCGAAAGATACTCCCGCTCGCATCAACGGGATTTCATGTTTTAGATCAGTCTGTTAGGGTCGATGAGCGCATCGATCCGTTACGCGACCGCAGTACTTCCTTACATACCGCCGCCATCACCGCCGCCGCCGAGGTTGCCGGTCAGCTGGCTGCCGTTCGAGAAGGTCGGGTTGGGCGCGCGCGTCGTCACCATGTCGGACGAACCGGACTGAACGGACTGCTGAGTCACCGTCCTGGTCGGGGTGCGATAGTAAGCGCCTTCGCTGTCGCCCGGGACCAGGCTTTGCGCCTGAGCAACGCCCGCGCCAAGTGTCAGTGCCGCGACGGCCGCCAGCATCGTTGTTTTCGTGATAAACATGATCAATCTCCTTCATCGTTGTTTTGCCCAGGATATCTGGGCACCACGGGATCGAACCGGTTGAGCAGTTCGATGGGCGGATAGTTGGAGTGTGAGCGCCATCATTATAATCCGGCTTTCGCGCAATGGATTTGTGCGCAAACCAGAAAGCTGACGGGCTGAAATCTCCGCCGGCCGGCCTCATTCCCATTACCTGAATTGGCTCGTCGCCATTCGCGTGCGATATCCGAGCCAGGCAAGTGTGGAACGAAACCGTGACCGGATCCGCCCCCCGTTACTGTAGCAACGGCGTGCCACCTTCAGGGTTCCGGCCGCGGGCGATCCCGGGGCGCCCCTCGGCGGGGAGAACGACGTGAAAGCAGCCGTGGTTGGCATCGCGGGACCCGACCTGTTGCCCGAGGAAGCGGTGCTGTTTCGCGCTCATCCGCCCGCCGGCATCATCCTGTTCGCCCGCAATATTCGGGACCGGGCCCAATTGGCGGCGCTGGGGGCGGAGCTGCGGCGCGTCCTGCCGCCGAACGCGGTATACATGGTGGATCAGGAAGGTGGCCGGGTCGCTCGGCTGCGCCCACCGGCGTGGCGCGCCCATCCGCCTCCGGCCGCGTTGCGTACGGCGCGGCGCGCATGGCTGAGCGGCGCTTTGATCGGGCTGGAATGCGCGGAAGCGGGCTTCAACACGGTTGCCGCGCCGGTGCTCGATCTGTCGATACCCGGGGCGCACGATGTCATCGGCGACCGCGCCTTCGCCGAGGAACCCGCCGACATCGCTCGCCTCGGTCGCGCCTTCGCCGGGGGACTGCTGTCCGCCGGCATTCAACCGATCGGCAAGCACGTCCCCGGGCACGGCCGCGCCCGTGTGGACAGCCATTTGTCGTTGCCCACGGTCGAGGCGAACCATATGGACGCCGATATCCTGCCATTCGCCCGCAACGCCGATCTGCCATGGATGATGACCGCGCACATCGTCTATCCCGCGTTCGATCCCACGCTGCCCGCCACATTGTCGCCGTTCGTCATCCAGCGGATCATCCGCGAACGGATCGGGTTTCAGGGCGTGCTGGTTACCGACGACCTCGCGATGAAGGCGCTGAATGGGGAGCCGGCGGACCTCGCGATCCAGGCCCTGGCGGCGGGGTGCGATGTCGCGCTCTATTGCAGCGGCGCGTATGCCCCCACCGAGGCGTTGCTGACGCGTTGCCCGCCGCTCTCGGATCAGGCATGTCAGCGCCTGGCTCACGCCCGGGGAATGGCGGCGCGGAGGAGGCTGCATTTGGATGCGGCGGCTCTCGCGCAAGAGCGTGACCGGAGTTCGGGATGATCACCAGTTTTGTCGTCAATGCCTTGCTGGCGATCGTGCCGGTGATCTTCGCGATCACCTTGCACGAGACGGCGCACGGGTGGGCCGCTTTAGCTCTGGGCGATACCACGGCGAGGGATCAGGGGCGGCTGACGCTCAATCCGCTGAAGCATATCGACCGGATGGGGACGATCATCCTGCCGGGGATCTTGCTGATCACGCAGTTGCTGACGATCCACCGGGTCGCGTTCATGTTCGGGTGGGCGAAACCGGTGCCGATCGCCGCGTGGAAGTTCGCCAATCCGCGGCGCGGCATGGCGCTGGTGGCGCTGGCGGGGCCAGCGATGAATTTCTTTCTGGTCTGGCTGTCGGCGGTCGCGCTACGGGAACTCGCGGACGCCGACGCGGGCGCCTGGCTCAACACGATTCTGTTCGATTTCATGCTGGTCAACATGGTGCTGGGACTGTTCAACCTGTTGCCGATCCCGCCGCTGGACGGCGGCCGCGTGGTCGTCGGCATCCTGCCCGAACATCTCGCCCGCGCATGGGCCGGGCTGGAACGCTATGGCCTGATGATCGTGGTGGCGCTGATCCTGGTGCTGCCGCAGGTATTCCACGTCAATCCGATCAACGACGTCCTGGAAACCGTCCTGCCCAGGGCGTTCCGCCTGGCGTTCTGGTTGGCGGGGTATCATGAGTGAGGCGGTGCCAGCCGCTCAGAAAACGGCCCCACTGGAAACGGCTCCGCTGGATACGGTGCCCCAGGAAACAGCGGCCGGCGACAGCCTGCTGCTGAAGTTGGAGGGGTTCGAGGGGCCGCTGGACCTGCTGCTGGAACTCGCCCGCGCGCAGAAGGTCGATCTGGCGAAGATCTCGATCCTGGCCCTGGTCGATCAATACCTCGCGGTGATCGAGGGGGCGCGGAAAGTGCGGCTGGAACTGGCGGCGGAGTGGCTGGTGATGGCCGCCTGGTTGACCTGGCTGAAGTCACGCCTGCTGGTTCCGGCCGGGGTGGAGGAGCCTGAAGACGCCGAACAAATCGCCGAACTGCTGACCGGGCGGCTACAGGCGCTGGAACTGATCCGCGCCGCCGCCGCCTGGCTGGGGCGCCGCCCGCTGCTGGGGATCGACGTATTCGCCCAGGGCTCCAGCGAGGATCATACGGTGATCGACCGGTCGCGGCTGGTGATCGATCAGTCGGCGTTTCTGGCCGCGTATTTGCGCGGGCGCCGGCGTGGGACGAAGGCCACGGTCTATCAGCCGAGAAGGCTCTCCTGGTTTACCGTGCAGGATGCGTTGCAACGGGTGGCGCGGCTTCTGGGCGCGATGCCGGATTGGAGCAGTCTGGACCGCTTTCTGCCGGAACATCTGGGCGGACCGTTGGAGCGTCGCGCGGCGATGTCGAGCACCCTGATCGCCAGCCTGGAAATGGCGCGCGGCGGCCATGTTCGGCTGTGGCAGCAGGAGGCGTTCGGCCCGATCCTGGTGGGTCGCGGCGGCGAGCGCGTTGAGGATCAGGCATGAATGGCGACCCGGGTGACGATCAGGCGGATCCGGAGGTGGCGTCGGATAGGCCTGGCGAAAGGCCCGAGGCTGCTGACCCTGATGCGAATTCGTTCGCCGCGGACGGGGCCGGTGGAGGCGCCGCTGACGATGCGCTCTCGGAAAATTCAGGTGCCTCGAAGAATTTGAGTGCCCCGGAAAATCCGCGTGTCGCGAACGATACGGCGGAGCTGACGTCTGGTCCGGTCCACGCCGTGGCCCAGAGTCCGGTCCCGCCGCCATTGCGTGAACCGGATGAGACCGCGCTGCGCCTCGCCGAGGCGGCGGTATTCGCCAGCCAGACGCCGATGACCGCGCGGGCGTTGTCGCAACTCCTGCCGGACGACATGGACGCGGCCGCGGTGATCATGGGGTTGCGGGTGCGGTATCAGGGGCGCGGCATCGAATTGGTGGAAATCGGCGGCGGGCTGCAATTCCGCACGGCGGCGGATTTGGCGCCGTTCCTGCGCAAGGTGGCGCAGGTGCCGCGCCGGCTGCCTCGGGTGGCGCTGGAGACGCTGGCGATCGTCGCCTACCACCAGCCGGTCACGCGGCCGGAGATCGAGGACATGCGCGGCACGGGCCTGTCGCAGCAGACATTGGACGTGCTGCTGGAAAACGACCTGATCGTCGCGCGCGGCCGGAAAGACACCCCTGGGCGGCCGACCTTGTGGGGTACGACGCCGAAATTCCTGGAGTATTTTGGCATGCGGGATATTCGCGAGTTGCCTCGGCGGCAGGACCTGCTGCTGGAGACGTTGCGGCCAGAGGAGAAGCGGCCCGAGGGGAAAGCGGCCGCGGACGACCAGGCGGGGGAGGCGTCGGTGCCGGCCGCTGAACTGGACCCGCCGGAGACTTCGTCCGGATGAGGGACGCCGGGCAATCCCTCGATGCTCGGGTCGTGCGCGCGGGCTGGGAACTGCTGGGCCGTGGCCGCTGGCGTGAGCCGTCATCTGTGGACATTGGAGGAATTAGTGGAACGGGCAACGGCAGCGTGAATCTCTTGCGGCTGTATTGGCTGTGCTGGGGCACTGCGTTGGCCGCGCTACTCGCGACTTTCGCGGCTGACCGTTGGTTGCCGGGATCGGACGCAAATGGCCTGTCTCCCTGGGCGGTCCCGTTTATCCCGGTTGCTCTTGTGGCTGCGTTCATTGGACTGGTCGCGATCCGGTGCCCACAATGCGGGTTAGCCCGATCTTGGCGGCATTCAAGCTTAACCCGTGGCATCCCAGGCCGCCTCTGCCCCAGATGCGGGACTGACCTAACAAAGCGAACGGCTACGCCGCCGAATTAGGAGACTACCGATTCGCGTTCCCGCTTGACCTGGCGGCGTGGGATGAGCATGTTCCGGCGCTGAATTACCCCGCCGCCCAAGGATCAGGCCATGGCCAAGTCGAATGTTGTGCAGATCAAGCTGGTGTCGTCCGCCGATACCGGGTTTTTCTATGTCACGAAGAAGAATGCTCGCGCGCAAACCAACAAGCTCGAACTGAAGAAATACGATCCGGTCGCCCGCAAGCATGTCGTGTTCAAGGAAGCCAAGATTAAATAATCGCGCGCGCCAGGGCCGTGGTCCCGATGGACGTCTCGATCGGGCTGCCTGGTATTGAGCCCGGGCAGCCGGGTTACCCAGCAGGGGCCGCGAACGCGTTGATACCAGCCGGCGTTGATGTTGACTCTCGTGCTTTCGTCATCCTCGGGCTCGACCCGAGGATCAGTTGCCTCGGGCATCGTATTTGATGAGGAGAGTCGCGGTGTGGCGGCACACGATGCTCGGGTCGAGCCCGAGCATGACGGGGATACTCATGCGTCAATGTCTTCGCCGTTTGATATGAAATCGCCGGACTGACATGGCGGCGGGTTCGTTGGACCGGAGCACGCTCGCGACCACCGCCGACAAAGCTCCGTCCGGTCACCCCACCTGCGCCATCGGGGCGAGTTCCACGCGGTTTCTGCCGCGCCGCTTCGCCTCGTACAGCGCCAGGTCGGCCGTGTGCAGCAGCAATTCCGGCGTATCGACCTCGAGACAGGTGCAGGATACGCCGACGCTGACGGACAAATTGTGCCGCACCCCCGGAATTGGCTCGAAGGCCAAAGTTTCCACTGCGATGCGCAGCCGCTCGGCCGCGGCGGTGGCATCGTCTGGGTTGGAGCCGGGCATCACCACGACGAATTCCTCGCCGCCATAGCGGGCCAGCGAATCGAAGGCGCGGATATTGTTGCGGAATACGTCGGCGATCATTTTCAACGCCAGATCGCCGTTGGCATGGCCAAATTGGTCGTTGACGATCTTGAAGTGATCGACGTCGATCATCAGCACCGCGATCGGCCGTCCCTGACCGCTCTGCATCAACCCATTCAGGTGCCGCCGCAAATAGCGTTGATTGTACAGTGAGGTCAGCGGATCGGTCAGCGCCAGCTCCAGAGCGGTACTCAGGTCGGAGCGGAAGCGGTCCTGATAGAATTTGCGCCGGATCTGATTGCGGGCCCGCGCGCGCAGTTCGTTCTCATCGACCGGCATCGCCAGCCAGTCGCTGGCGCCGAGTTCGAATCCGCGCAGCACGCGTTCGCGCTCCGACGTCTCCGCCACCAGCAGCAGCGGCGTTTCATGCGTCGCGTCGGCGGCGCGGAGCGCGGACACCAGTTTCAATGAGTCCTCATCCGCCAATTGCAGGCTGATCACGATCAGGTCGTAGGGTTCCCGCGTGGCGTGCTCGATCACCTCCGCGCCGGTTCGGACCGGAATTGCCTCGATCCCCTCGCGGGCGAGGGCGCGCAGGATCACGTCACCGTTCAGTTCCCATTCGTCGATCACCAGAGCGCGCGCGCCGGCAACGTCCGGAATACCGTGGTTCGGCGCGGTCAAACCGAGCGCCCGTGCCGTTTCACCGCGGACACGCCACTCGTCCAGCAGCCGTTTCAGCCGCACAAGGCTGCGCACGCGTGCCATCAGCGTGTCGTATTCGACCGGTTTGGTGAGGAAATCGTCGGCCCCGGCTTCCAGACCGCGCAGCCGCTCGGCCGAATCACCCAGGGCCGTGACCATGACCACGGGAATATGCAGCGTGACCTCGTTGTCCTTGAGGATGCGGCAACACTCGAAGCCGTCCATGCCGGGCATCATGACGTCGAGCAGGATCAGGTCGGGCTGCCACTCGCGCGCCAGTCTGACGGCCTCGAAGCCATCGCGCGCGCTGGCGACCTGATAGTATTCCGCCGACAATTTCGCTTCCAACAGACGCGTGTTGGCTGGGACATCATCGACGATGAGGATGCGCGCTGTCATGTGGTGGTCAGGTTCATCTCACGCGCCTGGTTACGATGGGTTGTCGTTTCGGGGAACTCTCGTTGGGTGGCGGTAACTTCCTAACATCTGTCAGAAGGTGAGAAAAGACCGCCGATGAGGCGGTTGGAGGCCGCCGCGTGGCCGGCTCGCGACATTTCAGGGGTGTCCGTGGGAAAATCTTCCTGCGGCTCCCGCCCCCCAAGGTGTGAGGAACACTGCTAAACAACTGATATTTATGACGATACCGTGACAGGGGCGCGCCCGAAGCCAAGGGTACGAGTGGGGGCAGGGGCCCGGTCGCGCGAGCCAGCCCTTCTTATTCGCCGCCAGCGGCTCAATTCGGCGCGGATGGAATTGGTCGCCCGCTCAGAGTCGCGAGGCCCGGTGTTGTCCGGCGAAGCGGGCGGCCCGCGCCCGTCCGGCAGTCCCGTTATCCGGTTACCGCGGCGTGAACTGGGTCTTGCCGAACATGATCTCCCGTTCCGCGTCGGTCATCGAACCTTTGCGTTGGTTCGCCGTCAGCACCTCGCACCCACGTTGCACGGCCGGGCGCGCCGCCATCGCGTCATGCCAGCGCTTCACGTGGGGATAGTCCGACAGGTCGATGTTCCGCCGGTCCGGATTGCGAATCCACGGGAAATTGATGATGTCCGCCATCGAGTATTCGTCGCCGGCCAGCCATGTCGCCTGACTGAGGCGTTTGTCCAACACCCGGTGCAACCGTTTCACCTCATTGGTATAGCGTTCGATCGCATAAGGGATCTTTTCCACCGCGTAGTTGGCGAAATGGTTGTACTGGCCGAACATCGGGCCGGTGCCCCCCATCTGGAACATCATCCATTGCAGGCAGGTGTAGCGGCCGACGGGGTCGGCGGGGATCAGCTTGCCGCCGGTTTTCTCGGACAAATAAATCAGGATCGCGGCTGACTCGAACAACGAGAACGGTTTGCCGCCTGGTCCGTCGGGATCGACGATCGCGGGGATGCGGTGGTTCGGCGTGATCGCCAGGAACTCCGGCTTGAACTGGTCGCCTTTGCCGATGTTGATCGGGACGACCTTGTAGGGAAGGCCCAGTTCCTCGAGGGCGATGTGAACTTTGTGACCGTTCGGGGTGGGCCAGGTCCAGACTTCGATCATGGTTTGGTTGCTCCTGCCGGGAGATGACGATGCGTTCATGTGGCGACGGCGTTGGGCCGAGGTCAAGGATGATTGAGCGATTGGGGCAATAACCAGGCTGACGCCGGGCCCTGGGCCGATTTCGGGGTGTCGAGGAGGTGGTCCGTGGGGCCGGCGCCGCATGCCGACGTTGTTCCGAAGCGCGCCTGGCATGCGTGGCCTGGTTCGCGGATAATCGGTCGCGGTGAACATCCACCGAAAGCAGGGAGGCATTCGGCGTGAATGGGCAGACCGTCGCCGCGGAGAGACCCTCCTCGTGAAAGCAAAGATCGCTGGTCGGTCGTCTGCCGCCCCCGCGGACGCGTTCGCGCCTGGGCGCTCAGTCGGAAAGACGCGCCATTGCTATTTATGGTTCACGTGGCCGCCGCTATCGCGGCTGACGTGCCCGTGGCGGCGAATCTTAAGCCGGGAACAGAATTCCGCGATTGCAACGAATGCCCGGAAATGGTCAAGTCCTGTTACGAGGGATGTTTGTGCCTGGAACTGGAGGACGCCCGTATTCCATTTCAAAGCCAGGTCGTGGTGCCGGTGATCTACAAAGGGCGAGCCGTGCCGATGGGGTTTCGCGCCGATATTCTGGTCGCGGGCTCGATCATCGTTGAAATCAAAGCGGTCGCGTCATTGCTTCCCGCGCATCAGACCCAGTTGCTGACATATCTTCGCCTGAGTCAGATCCGGATCGGATTGCTGATGAATTTTCACGCCCGCCGGCTAAAAGACGGTCAGCCGCGCTGCATCGTGTGACTCGTTCACACTTCTCCATGCGTGCTCCGTGCATGCTCCGTGGTTCTCCGTGTTAAAATTCTTGCTGGAGAATCCGCGTGGTTTGACGCTTGAAGAAAGGATTCAACACGGAGAACCACGGAGGGATGCACGGAGGGCATTGACGCCCAGGCTGAGCCTGACAGTCAGGGCGCCCAGGCTGGGCGGGCCAATTTAAAGCCCGCGCCCGACCGCGATCGCCATTGCCGCGGCGACGGAAGAGCGCCGCATGAATCCGCGTGCCCGCCTGACACAATTTTCGCCAAACCGCATTGTCGCCACGCTCAATACGGCGAACAGCAGCACCAAGACGCTCGCCGGTTCCGGCACATCATATCCGGGCGACGTATCGAGGGTCGGTCCAGTACCGGTCAGGAACAAATTGTTTGAGGCGATGTCGGATGGCGGCGCGTTATCATCGACGAAAAAATTACCCGGGTCGATGTTATAAAACGTGTTGCCCGTGATCAGCGCCGGAACGTTGCCGCCTCCGTCCGGGTTGGATGTCTCGTTCAGCAACGGAATGGAGCCACCGGGCCGGTCGTTGATAAACGTATTGTCGCTGATGGTCAGGCTACTGCCCGGATAAGTGCCATCGCCGCCGAAGTTGATCATGTACTCGTTGGCGGCGCCTTGCCCCTTTTCAATGACATTGCCGGAGATCAGGCTATTGCCGCCATCGGGCAGATCGATATCGTAGCTGACCAGCGCCGACGGCCCATCCTGGATGCGATTGTCCGTGATGATATTCGTCAGCGCACGGCTTTTGACTTCATGCCCATAGCCTTGCTCGTCGCTGACGTAACTGTCCGTGAGGGTGAAACTGGTAAGCGCGCCGATATAAAGGTTGTGATCCGAACCGCTCGCGGCGTACGAACTTCCCGGCGGCGCGCCATTATCGCTGATCTGCGAATGGCTGATCACGACCGACATCACGCCACCCGGGCTCGCCGCGTCGGGGTACCCGGTGAGGATACCGTCCTCGTTGTTATGAATATAGGAATTCGTCACGGTCAACGTGCCGTTGCCGATTTCAAACAAAATGCCGGCGCCGTTCGGGTTTGGTTCTTCTCTCTGGGCGCCGGAAATCTCCAGACCGGAAATCGACAGATTGACCCCGGCGTCAAAGGGTACGTCCAGAATGGCACGATCGTTGGGTGGGATCGGTTGCGGATTGGACAGCGACGCCAGGCCGCCGATCGCGTCGATCGTTAAACTATGCGTGATGCTCGGAAAATTCTCGACATACGATCCAGCCGGAACCAGCAGCACATCGTTCGCCGCCGACCCCGAAATGGCGGCGCTCAACGTCGCGTAATACGCCCCGCTGGTCTGGTCGAAGACGAGCCCCACGCCTCAGGCGTTCCCCGCCAGATAGTCGATCGCCGCCTGGGTGCCCCCCGACCTGTGCGGCACACCGGCCACGCGCAACCCCATCTCGACGCCGCCCAGAGTGCCGATCAGTTGCAGCTCGTTGAAGTCGCCCAGATGGCCGATGCGGAACACACGGTCTTTCAGAATGCCCAGTCCGTTGCCGAGGCTCATGTTGTATTTTTCGAGGATGGTGGCGCGCAGGGCGTCGGCGCTGTGCCCCTCGGGCAAACGCACCGCGGTCAACGACGAGGAGTAATGCCGCGGATCGGCGCATTGCACCTCCAGCCCCCAGGCGTGGACGGCGCGGCGGGTGGCCTCGGCATGGCGGTCGTGACGGGCGAAGATGTTGTCCAGGCCTTCTTCCAACAGCATTTTGACCGCTTCGTTCAGACCGTAGAGCAGGTTGGTGCCCGGCGTGTAGGGGAAGTAACCAGTCTTGTTGGCCTCCAGCATCGGCCGCCAGTCCCAGTAACTGCGCGGCAATTTCGCCGATTCCGCCGCCTTCAGCGCCTTCTCGCTGATCGCGTTGAACGACAGGCCAGGCGGCAGCATCAGGCCTTTTTGGGAGCCGGCGATGGTCACATCGACCGCCCAGGCGTCGTGCCGGTAGTCGATCGAGGCCAACGACGAAATCGTATCGACCATCAGCAGGGCAGGGTGCTTCACGGCGTCCATCGCGGCGCGGACCTCGGCGACCTGGGACACGCAGCCGGTCGAGGTCTCGTTATGCACCACGCAAACGGCCTTGATCTTGTGCGCCGTGTCGGCGGCCAGCGCATCGGCCAATGCGGGCACGTCGGCGCCGCGCCGCCAGTCGGTATCGACGAACACGGGGTTCAGACTCAGCCGCTCCGCCATCTCCTTCCACAGCGTCGCGAACCAACCGGTGCGGCACATCAGGACGGTGTCGCCGGGTGAAAGGGTATTGGTCAGCGCCGCCTCCCACGCGCCGGTGCCGGAGGCGGGGTAGATCACGACCGGGCCGGCGGTCTGGAAGATCTTCCGGAGGTTGGTGAGGACCTCGGCGCCGAGCTCGCCAAAATCCGGGCCGCGGTGGTCGATGGTCGGGCGATCGATGGCGCGCAGAACCCGATCGGGCACGTTCGTGGGACCAGGGATCTGCAGAAAATGTCGACCCGCGCGGTTCATTGTCGCCATGGTATCACTCCAGACTGAATCGGGGGCAGAATGCACCGGATGCCGGCGGGCGAACAGACGGGGGGAGCGATCAGGGTACTGGGCTGCACCCCTCATGCGGTCCGGGCAAATCCCCGGTGGTCGCCACGGTGCTCTCCCCGCTGGCGCCGGCCTCGGCAACGCGGCACATTGCGGCCGACAGCGACGCACCGGAGCAAGCAACGAACCCATGAGCGCCCTCAGTATCGATCACCCGCGCGCCGAGGTCCTTCCGGGCGATTCCAGCCTCGCGCGTCGCCTGTCCCGCGAAATCGAGGGTGAGGTGCTGTTCGATCGCGCCGATCGCGGCCGTTACGCGACCGACGCGTCGATCTATCAGATGGAGCCTCTGGGCGTGATCGTGCCGCGCACGGTCGAGGATGTGGCGGCCGCCATGGCCATCGCGCGGGAGGCCGGCATCCCGGTGCTGGCGCGCGGCGGCGGCACCAGCCAGTGCGGCCAGACGGTGAACCGCGCGCTGGTGATGGATTGTTCGAAGTATCTGCGCCAGGTGTTGCAAATCGACCCAGCGGCTGGCTCGGTGCTGGTCGAGCCGGGGGTCACGCTTGGCGCGCTGAACACCGCGTTGCGGCCGCACGGGGTGTTTTTTCCGGTCGATCCGTCCACCCACGCGCGTTGCACGATCGGCGGCATGGCTGGGAACAATTCGTGCGGCTCGAAATCGATCCGGTATGGGTTGATGGCCGACAATGTCCGCGCCATCGACGCGATTCTGGCGGACGGCACACGGCACCGGTTCGGCGCGGTGCCGGACAATCTGGGCGCGGACATGCCGGCGCGGATCGCCGACCTGATCCAGCGTCTGCGCGTACTGGGCGCCACCGAGGCGGAAGAAATCGCGGCCCGGTTTCCCAGGCAATTGCGCCGGGTTGGCGGCTATAACATCGACGCGCTGACCCCCGCGGCGCGGGCCGGAGGCCGGGAGAATTTGGCGCGGTTGCTGGTGGGCTCGGAGGGCACGCTGGCGTTTTCGGCGGCGCTGGAACTGGCGCTGCATCCGATCAAGCCGCGCAAGATGCTGGGGATTTGCCAGTTTCCCACGTTTCGCAAGGCGATGGAGGCGGCGCGGTTCATTGTCGAACTGACCCCCGAGGCGGTCGAGCTGGTCGATCGCACCATGATCGATCTGGGGCGCGGCATTCCGATCTATCGCGCCACGATCGACCGGATGCTGATCGGGGAGCCGGATTCGCTGCTCATCGTCGAGTTCCATGGTCACGAGGACGGACCGTTACTTGGCAAGTTGCGGGAACTGGAAGAACTGATGGCCGATCTGGGCCATCACGATGTGGTGCGCGCGATCGATCCAGGCTTTCAGAATGAGATCGCCGCGGTGCGCGAGGCGGGTCTGAACATCATGATGTCGATGAAAGGCGACGGCAAACCGGTGTCGTTCATCGAGGACTGCGCTGTCGATCTGGACGATCTGGCGGATTATACCGAACGGTTGAACACCGTGTTCGAGAGGCATGGTTCCAAGGGGACATGGTACGCGCATGCCTCTGTCGGCTGCCTGCATGTGCGGCCGGTGCTGAACATGAAGGACCCCAACGACGTCGCGACCATGCGCGCGGTCGCGGAAGAAACGTTCGCCCTGGTGCGCGAATACAAAGGCTCCCACAGCGGCGAGCACGGCGACGGCCTGGCGCGCAGCGAATTTCACACGCAAATGTTCGGAGAACGGATCGTCCGCGCGTTCGAGACGGTGAAGGACGCGTTCGATCCATCGGACATGCTGAACCCGAACCGCATCGTGCGTCCGCCGCCCATGGATGACCGGTCCTTGTTCCGTTACGGACCCGGTTACGGCCCGAGCGCCGATTTCACGCCGAAACTGGACTGGTCGGAGCATCCGGGCGCGATGCTCGGCGCGGTCGAGATGTGCAACAACAACGGTACTTGCCGTGCCTTCGATTCGGGCGTGATGTGCCCGAGTTTCCGCGTGACTCGCGACGAACAGCATTTGACCCGCGGGCGCGCCAACACGTTGCGGCTGGCGCTGACAGGACAACTCGGCGCGGAAGCCATGCATTCCGACGCGTTGGCCGAGGCGATGAAACTTTGCGTGTCGTGCAAGGCGTGCCGGCGGGAATGTCCGACCGGCGTCGACATGGCGAAGATGAAGATCGAAGTGCTGGCGGCGCGCGCGGACCGGCATGGCGTGGGAAGGCGGGAAACTCTGGTCGCGGAATTGCCGCGTTACGCGCCGATCGTATCGAAATTCCCCTGGCTGGGGAACGCGCGCAACGCGTTCGGGCCGTTGCGGCGGATGATGGAAAATCGGTTGGGCATCGCCGCCGCCCGAACGATGCCGGCCTGGAGCCGAACACCATTTCGCGACACCGAAGCGGACAAGACCGAGGGGCCGCGCGGCAGCGTCATGCTGTTGGCCGATACGTTCAATCGTTACTTCGAGCCGGAAAATCTTCGTGCCGCCCTTCGGGTGCTGCGCGCCGCCGGTTATGGCGTCGTGCCGCCGTCCGCCGGCGGCCGGCCGTTGTGTTGCGGGCGGACTTATCTCGCCGCCGGAATGGTGGACAAGGCGCGCGACGAGGCGCGGCGCACGATGCGGGCCTTGGTGGGCGACATGCCCGTGGTCGGGCTGGAACCGTCCTGCCTGTTGACGTTGCGCGATGAGTTCCGCTCGTTGCTGCCGGGCGAAGCGGCCGATGCGTTGGCTGGCCGCGCGATGTTGTTGTCGGAGTTTCTGGCGAAAGAAAAGCCTGGACTGGCACTACGGGAACTGCCGGGAACCGCGCATGTGCACGGGCATTGCCATCAGAAGTCCTTCGGCGCATTCCCGGACGCGCTGGCCGCGCTAAAGCGTGTGCCTGGGCTGGACGTGAAACCGATCGCGTCATCGTGCTGCGGGATGGCGGGGTCGTTCGGCTATCAGACTGAAACCCAGGACGTGTCACGCGCGATGGCGGAGGCCGGTCTGCTGCCGGCGGTGCGCGCGGCCGGCGCCGAGGATTATATCGTCGCCGATGGCACGTCCTGCCGCCATCAGATCCGCGATTTGTCCGGGCGTGAGGCGTTACACTCGGTGCGGCTGCTGGACAGGGCGTTGAAGTGATCGCGCCATCCGAAATTCTCGACTTTTGGTTCGAAGGCGATCCGTCCAGGAGCCGGAAGAAATGGTTTGAAAAAGATCCGGCCTTCGATGTCGCCTGTGCCCGGTTCACCGGGGCGGTGCGCGAGGCTCGCGCGGGCGCGCTGGACGATTGGGCCGCGGCGGCGCAAGGCGGTTTGGCGCTGATCGTGCTGCTGGATCAGTTGTCGCGCAATATTTTCCGCGGATCGGCCGAGGCGTTCGCGGCGGATGCTCACGCGCGCGAGATCGCCCGCGGCATGGTGGCGTCGGGGTTCGATCAAGGGCTGACGGCGTGCGAACGAATGTTCGTCTGGTTGCCATTCGAACACTCCGAGATGCTGGCGGATCAGGATTTGTCCGTGCGCCTGGTCGAAGATTTGCGCGAGGCTTTGGGTCCCGACACGGTCGATTACGCCGCGCGGCATCGTGACGTGATCCGGCGGTTCGGCCGCTTCCCGCATCGCAACGCCACGCTTGGGCGCGGCAGCACACCAGAGGAAATCGCGTATCTGGCACAACCTGGCTCAGGGTTTTAGGGAGGGTCCATGTCCATCATCGGAGAAGGCTCCTGGCGGTACGAATTCCAGCGCGACTGGGCGAAGCTGCCGCGCTGGTGGAATTTAGGCGAAACCGGCCATGCCGGGCCGCCGCGGACCAGCGTGCAAGGCGCGGTGGCGGCGAACGGAGATGTTTACGTGCTGTGCCGCGCGGCGCATCCGGTGCTGGTATTCGATTCCAAGGGCAACTTCGTTTCCTCATGGGGCGAGGGCGTGTTCTCCAATTTCGTGCATGGCCTGGCGATCGATCGGAACGGTAAGATCTGGATCGCCGACTCTGGATTGCACACGGTCACCCAACACGAACCGGATGGCACGCTGCTGCGAACGTTGGGCACGCCGAACGCGGCGGCGCCGACGTTTTACGGGCAGCCGTTCAACATGCCGACGGGGACCGCGTTTACGTCCGATGGCGATGTGTTCGTCTCCGACGGGTATGGCAACCGCCGGGTGCACCGGTTTTCTTCTGACGGGCAGTTGAAGTATTCGTGGGGCGAGCATGGCACTGGTCCTGGGCAGTTCGTGCTGGTGCATTTCGTCGGCGCCGATTGGGAGGACCGTTTGTACGCGTGCGACCGGGACAATCATCGCATTCAGATCTTCTCCACGTCCGGTGAATTCCTGGCGGAATGGAGTGAATTTAAGATGCCAAGCGACCTGTCGTTCGGGCATGACGTGATTTACGTGGGTGGCGGCGACGGACTGTCGATCTGGACGAAGGAGCGCCGGTTGATCGCGCGGTTCGAGCCGGATGTCGCGGGTAAAGGATCGTTGAATATTCATGGCATCTGGATCGACGCCGACGAGAACATTTACCTTGCGCAGTTCGACCGCGCGGTGAGTAAATTGACGAAGGTGCGGGTTTGAGTCCGTTCGCCTGGATACTGGGTTTGTTCTTGCCGGCCTGTGGCGCCCAGGGTGCGGGGGGCTTGCCTCCGCCGGGGTTGATGGACATGACGAGGATCGAACGGACATCGACGTCGAATACGTATCTGGCGGGTCCGGCGGGCATGCGGCCGGAGCCGGATATGGTGATTGGTCCGCTGGCATCGGCTGCGCCGGCGCTGTACGAAAAGGCGCGCGTCGTGTTCGGCGGGATGCCGCGGACTTATGTCGCGGCGGAGTTTCCTCAACAGCGGCAACTGCATTATGTCGTGCGCAGTGAAATACTGAATTTTCCTGACCTTGTGACGGTCCAGGTCAATCCGGCTGGGGCGGATCGCGCGACGTTGGTGATCTGGTCTCGTAGTGTTTACGGGCGAAGCGATTTCGGCGTGAACCGGGAACGAACGAAAGCCTGGCTCGCCGCCCTGCAACAATCCATAGAGAGATGATCATACCATGGGTGGCGTTGGATTATTTCTGAAAGACGCGTGGCGGCTCGCGCGGCCGTATTTCGCCGAGTCCGAGGAACGCTGGTCCGCCCGCGGGTTGCTGGCGGCGGTGATCGCGCTCAGCCTGGCGTCGGTCGGCCTGTCGGTGCTGTTGAACTTCTGGCGTTTGGAGTTTTACAACGCGATTCAGAGCAAGGACTGGGACGGTTTCGTCAGCCTGCTGTTGTTGTACCGGCATAACGACAAGGGTCTGACGTTCGGGTTCACGCCGCTGGCGATGTCGCACGTGATCATCGCGGTGTTCGAGGTGTACCTCACGCAATGGCTGACGATCCGCTGGCGGCGCTGGATGACGGATCGGTTTTTGAACGAATGGATGTCCGACCGGGCTTATTACAAAATCAGTTTGCTTGGCAGCCACGAGCTGGGGACGGATAACCCGGACCAAAGAATCACCGAGGATATCAGGGACTATTGCGACACGACGTTGTCGCTGACTCTGGGCCTGATTTCACGGGTGGTCACGTTGTTCAGCTTTCTGACGATCCTTTGGGGGCTGTCGGACGCGTTCGTGCTGTTCGGTGTGTCGATCCCCGGCGACCTCTGCTGGATCGCGTTGGTTTATTCGATCGTCGGCACGATTGGCACGCACATGGTCGGGCGCCCGCTGGCGGCGCTGATGTTCCGCCAGCAGCGGGTAGAAGCGGATTTCCGTTATTCTCTCGTGCGGGTCAGGGAAAATGTCGAGGGGATCGCGCTGTATAAAGGCGAGCATCAGGAGACGGTGAACCTGCTGCATCGCTTCATGGCGGTGATCGGCAACTTCTATGCGATCATGCATCGAACCATGTTGTTGAACATGGTCACGGTCGGATACAGCCAGATCGCGGTGATCATTCCTCTGGTGGCCGCCGCGCCGCGTTACTTCTCGGGGAAGGTGCCGTTGGGCGTGTTGTTCCAGGCGGCGTCGGCGTTTGGCAGCGTGCAAGGCGCGCTGTCGTGGATCGTCGATCGCTATGACTCGCTCGCCGGGTGGCGCGCGATCGTCGAGCGGTTGGCGACATTTCATCGCTCGATCGAGTCAGCGCGTATGGTCGACGCCAATCTGGTCCGAACCGAGAGCGACGATGGCGCGTTGCATCTGCGCGATTTCGACCTGACATTGCCGGATGGCACCAAATTGCTGGAGCACGCGGATCTGACGTTGACTGCCGGACATTCCGTGGTGATCAGCGGGCGGTCCGGGTCGGGAAAATCGACGTTGTTCCGTGCGATGTCGGGCATCTGGCCGTTCGCGCGCGGGGAGATCTCGGTGCCAAAGAACATGTTCTTCCTGCCGCAGAAACCTTATATCCCGCTTGGGACGTTGCGCTATGTGATTTCGTATCCCCACGATCCGGCATCGCATAGCCGAGCCGACATGGCGCAGGCGCTGCGCGACGCGGGATTGCCGAATCTGGTGGATCGGTTGGATCGTGACGACAACTGGCCACAGAGCCTGTCCGGCGGCGAACTGCAACGGGTCGCGGTAGCGCGGGCGCTGCTGGCGAAACCGTCGTGGGTGTTTCTGGATGAGGCGACCGCGAGCCTGGATCCGGATTCCGAGATGGAAGTGTATCAGGCGTTCCGGACGCACTTGCCGACCGCGACGTTGATATCGATCGCGCATCGTCCTTCGGTCGCGGGCTTCCACGAAGCGCGTGTCGTGTTTCAGCGCATGGGCTCGGCGCCGGGCACGCTGGTGGCGGAGGCCGTGGCATGATCCGGTTTCAGGACATCCAGGTCGCGACACCGGACAAAAGCGGACTGGTCGCGCGGTACGCCGCGCTGGACCGGATGCTGGACGCGGGAGATACGAACGGCGCGTTGCATGCGTGGGACTCGATGCGGCGGGAGTACGACACCTGGAGCGCTCTGGTGCATCTGCGTTTCGCGCAGGATACGACGGATGCTTCGGCGAAAGCGGCCCGGGAATATGCCGATAGTTTGGGACCGGAGGCCGCCGACCTGGAGACGGCGTTCAAACGGCGATTGCTTGCGTTGAAGGATCGTTCCGGTCTGGAACAAGCCGCCGGAGCGCATGCGGTTCGGCTGTGGGAGACCGATGTCACCGCCTTCGATCCGGCGATCAAACCCGACCTGGAGGAAGAGTCCCGGCTGAGCGCCCGGTATACGGAAATCCTGGCGTCCGCGCAGTTATCCATTGGTGGGAGGACGGTAAATCTGGCGGGCCTGGCGCCGTTCGCCGAAGATCCGGACCGCGCGATGCGGCATGAGGCGGAGACGGTGCGCTGGGCGTTCTTCGCGCGACATGGCGCGGAACTGGATCGGATTTACGATGACCTGGTGCGGTTGCGGCATGGCATGGCCAGGAAGTTGGGGTTCGAAACTTACACCCCGCTTGGCTACCGCCGGATGCGCCGGGTCGATTATGGACCTGATGATGTCGCGCGGTATCGCGAGCAGGTTGTGACGCATGTGGTGCCTCTGGTCGCGCGTTTGCTCGAACAGCGGCGGGTGGCGTTCGGCTGGGATCGGGTGCGTTTCTGGGATGAGGCGTTGATCGATCCGGCGGGCAATCCGAAGCCGGCCGGGGGGCACGATTTTCTTGTGGCCCAGGCTCGGACGATGTTCGATGGGATGGATGGGAGGTTGGGGGCGTTTTTTCGGGAGATGGAGACAGGGGGTTTCCTGGATTTACGAAACCGGCCGGGGAAATCGGGGGGCGGGTTTTGCACATCGTTTCCGACCGTCGGCATGCCGTTTATCTTCGCCAATTTCACCGGAACGCATCACGATATCGGCGTTTTCACGCATGAAATGGGGCACGCGTTCCAGAACCATCAGTCGCGTGAGCAACCGAATGTCGACTATTTATGGCCGACGATGGAGGCGGCCGAGATCCATTCCATGAGCCTCGAGTTTCTGACATGGCCGTTCATGAACCTGCTGGTGGGAGATGACGCGGCGGACCGATTCCGGCGCATGCACCTCATTGGCGCGCTGGCGTTTCTGCCTTACGGGGTCTGCGTCGATCATTTTCAGCATGAGGTGTTCGCGCATCCCGACGCGTCGCCCGAGGAGCGGCATGCGATCTGGCGGCGGCTGGAACGGCATTACATGCCGTGGACGGATCACGGCGATCTGGATTACCTGGCGAAGGGCGGCCGCTGGCAGGCGAAACCACACATCTACAATTCACCGTTTTACTATATCGACTATACGCTGGCGCAATGTTGCGCGTTGCAGTTCTGGTCGAGGGCGCGGCGCGATCCGAAGCAGGCTTTGAACGCTTATGTCGGGCTGTGCGGGCTTGGCGGCTCGGCGCCGTTTCAGGAACTGGTTGAGGCGGCGGGGTTGATTTCGCCGTTCGCGGACGGGGCGTTGGCGGATGTGGTGCGGGAGGCGGAGGAGTTTCTGGCGGAGCGGAATTAGCCTCGCAGGAACGCCGCCGCGGCGGGATTGACGCGCATCGCTGACAGCTCGGCTTCAGTCGGCAGCACGGGCCGGTCGCGGGTCGCGTTGACCATGCACAGGAAGCCGAACGGTTCGTTCTCCGCGCGGAACTGATGCCAGGTCCAGGCGGGGATCGTGATCAGATCGAACTGTTTCACGTCGCGCACCTCGTCGCCCACCATGCACTGGCCGTGGCCGCGCAGGATCATCACGGCATGGGCGTGCTCGTGGCGCTCGAGGGTGGAATAGCCTTTTGGATCCATTTCGAAATACCGCAGTTCGCAGGCCAGTGCGTCGTCGTGGAACAGCACCTGGCGGGAGATGTCCTTGAACGGGGCTTCGCCATCCTGCTTGTACGGCTGGTGCGCGACATGATCCCAGCGGAACGCGTCCGTCGTGGGGCGGAAGTTGGGGGGCTGTTCGCTGTCCATGTCAGTTGGTCCCGTGGCGCGCGACGGCGTTGGCGAAGGCGGCGGATTCTTCGGTGACGCGGTCTCTCGCCAGAAGAAGGTTGCCGCCGATCAGCAACATCGTGTCGGGACCGTAGAAGTCAAGTAACTCGGGGACGCGGTTCAGGGTGATGCCACCGGCGGGCACGGCCAAAGCCGGACGCGCGTTGGCGACTAGCTCCCGGCAGGTCGCCTGAGAATAGCCGAAGCGGCCGCCATAAGTCGGGAAGATCACCGCGCCGCAGCCCAGGGCCGGGAATAAACGTCCGATCAGCAGCTCGGGGGCGATTCGGGCGGCGCCGCCCATGGACGGATGCGCGAAAAACGTCACCTGGGGAAAGGCGCGGGTCAGGGTCAGGATGTTGGCGAAACCGGAGATCATTGGCGCGACCATCATGCAGTCCAGTCCGCAATTGATCGCGATCGCGGCGCGCGCGCGCAGTTGGTCCAGGTCGCCGGTCAGGCTGGGGATGTAGCGGACCGCGTGACCGGAAACCGCTTTGGCGATCAGCGGCACTCGTTCCGCGAACGGACTGTACGCCTGATCCGCCAGACCGTGATCGTCCTTGATGAAATCCAGCCCGCCGGCCGCGAAACGCCGCGCCAGATCGGCCAGGCGCGCGGAGGTCAGGCCTTGCGGTTTCAATGCGGAACCCGTGAAGGCGCGGCGCTCGACGCCCAGACGGCGGCGCAACTCCGGCGTGCCACCGATGCGTGGTCGAAACCGCTCCGGAATGACCGCGTCGCGCAGGATCACGTCGTGGTGCAGCGACGTATTGCCGAACAGCATGTTCAGGAACTGCCCGGGATCGTCGCCAATGGTGGCCAGCGCGAGCTCGATGCGGACAGAGAACGTGCCATCTCCAAGATCGTCGATCTGCTCGACGCGGCCGACGATGTCTGACAGCACGGACGGCTCATCCACCCCCGCCAGCGGCATCTCCACGCTCTGTTCAACCGCGATTCCCTGGGCTCGCGCCTCGATCGACGCGGCATCGCTTCGCACATGATAAGTGACGGCGAAACGTTCTGTCATGACACCGGAATCACCAGCGCATCGACCGCGACGGCGCCATGCTCGCCGAGGATGACCGGATTGACATCGATCGCGTGCAGCCGTTCGCCCAGAGCAACGGCAGCGGCTTGCAATCCCAGCAACACATCGACGAACGCCGAGGCTGTGTTTGGATGTTTCCACCGTGGCCCATGCAATACGCGGCCGAGGGCACTCCCACGCAGCCCTTGCTCGATCGTTTCACGGCTGACGGGGATTGGCCACATGATGACATTTCGAAAAGCCTCGGCGTGGATGCCGCCAAGACCGGCGAGCAACATCAGTCCGACACCGTCGGCGCGGGTGACGCCGGCGATGGCTTCCAGCTCGCCGCGGATCATCGCCTGAACCACCACCGTATCGCATCCCGTCGCCGCGAACGCCCGCGTGACGGCGTCTTCATCACGCAGTCCGACATGCACCAGGCCAAGATCGCTCTTGTGCGCGACCCCATCGGCCACGCCTTTCAGCACGACCGGATAGCCCAATCGGTCCGCCGCCGCCCGCGCCGCCGTGGCGCTTTCGCAGAAGACGGTCGGGACGGTCGGAACGCCAAACGTGCTGAGCAGTTCGAGGCTTTCCGGTTCGGTCAATTGCCGCGGCGGCATATGTGGGCCCGCGGCGGGGGCAAGCACCGGAACCGGGGAGGGCAGGGGTGTCAGCAGCGCGCCGATGCCCTCCAGCACGATGTCCATTTCGGTGAAGACATCCATGCCCATGGTTTCGTAAGTGGCCCGTTCCGCGTCCGGCAGGCCGCCGGGAGAGACGATCAGCACGGGCCTGCCGGTTTTCTCGCGCGCCTGGTTCAGCGCGGCGCGGTAGGGGTCGCCCTGCCACGGATTCATCGAATGCAGCAGGCCGAACACGACCGACACGCCGGGATCGCCCATCAACAGCGCGGGCACCTCGCCGGAGCGGCGCATGCCGCCAAAAATCCCGAGGTCAAGCGGGTTGCCGATGCGGGAGAACATCTTGTGCGAATCGATGGCGGCGCGGGTTTGCTCGGTCAGGGGGGCAAGGGGAACGCCCAAGGCCTCGGCGCGGTCGGCGATCAACGACGCGCCGGCGCCGGAGGTGGACATCGCGCCCAGAGCACCGGGCCGGAATCCGTAACGCGCCAGCAGAGCACTGGCGGTCATGAAACCTTCCAGAGTCGAAACCACCGCCACGCCGCTGGCCTCGAACAGCGCGCGGTACGACGCGGCGTCGCCCGCGAGGCGGGACGAATGCGCGATGGCGGCGGCGGCGCCAGCCTCGGAGCCACCGATTTTCAACGCGACGACCGGCTTGCCGGCGGCACGCGCCTGTAACGCCAGCGCACGGAACCGCGGACCGTCCTGAAGGCTGTCGATCAGCAGCGCGATGACTTTCGTGGGCGCGTGCGTGATGGCGTATTCCATGTAGTCGAGCACCGACAGGTCGGCCTCGTTGCCGGCCGAGGCGAACAGCGACAGTCCCTCGCCGACCATCGCCAGACGACCGGCCATGGCGTCGAACAACGCCCCGCTGTGCGAAAAGATCGAGACGCCACCGGGCTTCTGCCGTTTCGCGTGCGACGTGTTGAAGCCGATCGAAACCGGATGATGCGCGTTGTAGATACCGTTACAGTTGGGGCCGACGATGCGGATGCCTTCCGCCTCGGCGACCGCCTGCAATTCGCGCTGGCGTGCTTCGCCGCCGGCGTCGAGGCTTTCGGCGTATCCGGCGGACCCAACGATCGCGGCTTTCAATCCGGCGCGGGCGCAGTCGCGGACGGCCTGGACCGCGGCCTCGGCGGGGACGGCGAGGAAGGCGACATCGACCGGCTCGGGGATCGCGGCCAGGTCGGAGAAACAGGGAATGCCGTTGACCTCTTTCAGGCGGCGGCTGATGCCGTAGACGCCGCCTTTGAACCCGGTGTCGCGGATGTTGTTCAGCACGATATAGCCAAATTTGGTGTCGTCGCCGGAGGCGCCGATCACCGCCACCGCGCGCGGATGAAACAAGGCGTCGAGCGCGTCTTTGGTGGTGGGCATGGGGTGGGCTCCGGGCAGGTTTGGTCCTGTCTCGCGCGGCGGCCTATGGTTGGTCAACAATCGAGGACGACAGACCATGACCGACGGCATTTTGTTGCGTGAAACCCGCGGCCATATTCGGATTTTGACCATCAACCGGCCGGAACGCTCAAACGCTATGTCGCCGGAACTGACCGAGGCACTGATTGACGCGTTCGTCGATGGCGGCGCCGATCCGGAGGTGCGGGCGATCGTGCTGACCGCGGTTGGCGACCGGGCGTTCTGCGCGGGGGCCGATCTGAAGGCACGCGCCGAGGCCGACGCGGCCGGAGCGGTGTTTCAGCCGTTACTCGCGCGGGTGCAACGTTACATCTTCGAAGTGGTTTTCGAAACCGTGAAACCCACCATCGCCGCGTTGAACGGCGCCGCCGTCGCGGGTGGCTGCGAGTTGGCTCTGGCGTGCGATATCCGTGTCGCGGCCGAGCATGTTCAGATGGGGCTGCCGGAGGCGAAGCGTGGCAAGGGCGCGCATTTCGCCAATGTGATGCTGCCGCGCATGGTGCCTCCGGGGATCGCGTTCGAGATGCTGTATCTGGGCGAATATATCGGCATGGAGGAAGCTCGCCGTTACGGCATGGTCAATCGCGTGGTGCCGCGCGGGGAGGCGCTGGCGGAGGCGCTGCGGATGGCGGAGGCGATCTGTGAGAACGCTCCCGTGACGATCCGGCGGATGAAGGAGACGGCGGTGCGTGCGAACGGCGTGCCGGTATCGCTGGCGTTGCGGTTGAATGAAGGGGTCAGTCCTTACACCAGCGAGGATCGGGTGGAGGGCGTGAAGGCATACGTCGAGAAGCGGAA
>Ga0182030_10004646_pt1 | contig 29292 bp, 36 predicted proteins | sample 812S3MmetaG_FD_121299 | JGI IMG/M metagenome (GOLD analysis project Ga0182030, IMG submission 121299) | Permafrost microbial communities from Stordalen Mire, Sweden - 812S3M metaG (Illumina Assembly) | ecosystem: Environmental > Terrestrial > Soil > Wetlands > Permafrost | place: Sweden...
GGATACGGAAAAGTAGACGCCGGTCTTCTCGGTGCCGCCGCTGACGCTCAGCACGGTGTTGCGGGCAAAGCCGGTATTGCCGTAGATCTCTTTTTCATAGTCGTAGATGTGCCCTGCGGATTGAGCGGCCGTGAATTCCTGCCCCAGTAATACGCTCGTGGCGCTATCGCTGGACAAGCTGGCGGCAGTAGCCGCGGTGAATTGCCGTACGCCCAGCAGCTTGCGTACCTTGATGACGCCCAGGTCCTGGGAGAAAGTAACTTTCGTGCGGCCCTGCCTGCCTTTTTTGGTCGTAATGATGATGACCCCGGCTGCCGCCCTCGATCCGTAGACTGCTGCGGCAGAAGCACCTTTTAAGATCTCGATATTCTCGATGTCCTCCGGCCGGATATCGGCGATCCGGCTCGAAGGGTTGTCCTGGTTGCCCGTGGGCGCACCACCCGCCTGTGCCAGCGTCACGGCATTCAATCCCGCGGAAGTGGCCGTATTGTCGACAAATACGCCATCCACTACATACAAGGGTTGCGTATTGCCATATACTGACGTCACGCCCCGCAGCTTGACGGAAATGCCGCCGCCCGGTGAACCCGAGTTGGCATTGATGTACGCTCCCGGGATCTTTCCTTCCAGGGCTGCGTCGAATGTTCCCGCTGGCGCGCCGTCGTTCAGCTCTTTCGCGGAGATGGTCGCAACCGCGTTGGCAAGGTTCCTTCTCTTCACAGTCGTAGCCAGGCCTGTCACCACCACTTCATCCAGGTGTGCGACATCTTCTTCCAGTCGTATCCGCGCATCCGTGGTCAGCTCATCCGCGCGCAGCGTCCTGGCTACGTATCCCGCAGAAGTAATGGTCATGATAGTGTTGGGTGAAACGGCCAGTTTGAAATTACCTTCCGCATCGGTCGTCGTACCGCGGGAAGTTCCTTTGATCACGATGGTGGCGCCGGCCACCGGGTTACCCCCGGCGTCTGTGATCTTGCCGGCAATCGTTTGATTTTGTGAAAAAGCGGGTTCTGGCAGGAAGGCCAGGCAAGCCAATCCCACCAACAAAAAAAATAAATTTTTCATCGTTAATTTTGGTTTAGGCAATAAAAAAATCGCTGGCAGCCGTCTCTTATCTTACCGGTTGAGCGGTCGAGTAAATATGGCTCCCATACCCCCGCTCCGCCACCTGCCGGGCTCGCGCAGGGTAGGTGCTGAGATCCGTCGGGGTCGTCGCACCCAATCCATCCACATACCGGTTGAACAGGCAAAAGGCAGCGGCGATCAGCACGGTATCATGGATATCCTTGTCGGTGGCGCCTGCCTGGCGTGCCGCGGCTATATCTTCCGGTTGCACGGCCTTGCCGCTTTGCTGCACTTTGCTGGCAATCGTCAGCAACGCCTTCAGCTTATCGGAAATGGCCGCATGCCGGTAATCCTTCCTCACCTGGTCCACCAGGTCCCGGTCGCCGTCAAGATAGAGACAGGCAAGCTCTCCATGAGAGTTATGACAATAAAAGCAGTCATTCAGGTAAGATACCCGGGTAGCGATCAGCTCCCTTTCCCCACGCGTCAAACCCTCATTGTCCCGCAGGAGAACTTCCGCCAGTGCAGCCAGTGGTTCTGCCGTTTCGGGACGAAAGGCCATCAATCCCCGGATACCCGCAAAGTCATTGTTTACTTCAATGTGTGGCATAGTTTTTTTATTGGTGTTTTTATAGATTACTTGTGTAAATCATAATCGAGATACCCTTCTGCCGCACGCCGCGGGGCCCGGTCTACATAGAACTGCCTGTCCTGTGGCGCCCAGGTCGCCAGGCCGTCCACATAACGGTTGTACATGCAAAATGCCGCAGCGATCAACACGGTGTCATGGATCTCCCGGTCGGTAGCGCCCAGCGTCCGCGCCTTTTCGATCTGACCGGTGGTGACGGATCGTCCCCCCTTCTGCACGCTGGCGGCAATGCTCAACAGGGCCTTCAGCTTGTCGGACAGGACGGTCGCGGCCGGATTGGCCTTGATCGCATCGATATACGACATGTCGCATTCCAGGTAATGTTGCGCCAGACTGCCGTGCACGTTCTGGCAAAAAAAGCAGTCGTTCAGGGAAGAAACATACGTGCCGATCAATTCCCTTTCACCACGGGACAACGTGTTGTTGTCATCCCGTAAAAGAGCCTCAGCCAGTTCATTCAACGGTTTTGCCGTCTCCGGCCGATAGGCCATAGGCCCCCTGATACCCGGCAGATCGTTTCCCAAATCAATGTGTGCCATAATTGTTTTTTAAAAAGTGATTCAATTCGATCCGATCACGCAAAGCCATTTAACGCGTCTACGTTCCGGCCGGCTGCGGTAATACATATCCTTTCGCCATGCGCCGGCCCATTTCCTCGTACACCGCCGGATCGGTGGGGGTCCAGCTGGCCAGCCCGTCCACATACCGGTTGAACATCGAGAAGGCGGCAGCGATCAGCACGGTATCGTGGATTTCCCGGTCGTCCGCACCCTGCTCCCGCGCTGCGGCGATGTCTGCCGCCATAACGGCAGAGCCTAATATCTGCACTTTACCGGCAATGTTCAACAGCGCCTTCATCTTATCGGTCACCGCAGCTGTCGCCACATCGGCCAATACCGCGTCCACGATAGCGCTGTCTTCGCCATACAGACATCTGGCAGCGGCGGCATGGCTGTTCATGCAAAACCCGCATTGGTTACGGGAAGAGACATACGCAGCGATCAATTCCCTTTCCGCCTCCGTCAGCGTCGAATCGCCTCTTAACAACACCTGGGCCAGTTCATACAGCGGCTTGCCGGTCTCCGGCCGGAACAACACCAGGCTTCTGATACCCGGAACACCTTCCGGAACGTTGATATATGCCATGCTATCCGTTTTTTGGCTGGGTGTTCCCCCTGGCCGCCCAGGTCACTACCCATCCGATTAAAAAAATAAAGGAAAAAATAAAAAGGGTACGACTATAACCGCCCAACAAGCTGACCAATGCACCGACAAAGAAGACGGCAATGGCCGTGAACAGCCTGCCCACGTTGAAACAAAACCCCGTAGCCGCCGCGGAAACCGCCGTCGGAAATAATTCCGGAATATAGGCCGACAATGCCCCCTGACTGATACCGAAAAAGACGGCCAGCACAGCGATCTCCGCATAGGCCACTCCCGAAAAAGAATGATTCAGCCTGAACAGGAGAAAGGCCATGCAGAAACAGATGGAAAAACACAGCAGCATGGTCCTCCGCAGCCCGATCGCATGCGCTACCCAGCCGGAAATAAAGCCCCCCGTCAGGCCGCCGGCGCCCATCATCATCATGCTGATCCCTCCCTGGTGCTGCGCATCGGAAGATCCGGCCAGGCTCTGCGCCCACGTAGGCAGCCAGGAAAAAATGGCCCACATCCCGATCAGCATGGTCCCGAAGATTAGGCTGCCGGTCCACAAATTTTTGCGGTAATCGGCGGCCAGAAATCCGCGCCGTGTCTTTTCAGCTGTCTTCCATTTTCCCGATTCTTTCAAAAAAAATAAGGCGGCAGCCGCAGCCAACAACGGAATAATACCCGTCAGAAAAGCCTGCCGCCATCCCGGCAATAAAAAATTGATGAGCCCTGCCGAAAAAATGCCTACCGGGATGGAAATGGATAAGATCCCAAGGGCGACCGCCCGGCGCTTTCCCGTCCACGCTTCCGATACGATGATAGTAGTGGTGACCAGCACACCGCCGACACCGAAACCCGACAGCAGGCGGCAAACAACGACCATTTCCCAGGACGGTGACAGCGACGTGAGGACGGTGAACAAGCCATAACAGAGCGTGGAAAGCATCACCGACCGCGCCCTGCCGATCCGGTCACAGACCAAGCCCCAGACCACTCCGCCGAACATCCAGCCAAAAATAAAGACGGAATTAATGGAGGCGCTGACGGCATTCAATTTCGCATCCGTCACGGGGCCCAGCAGGTCTTTGACGGCCACGGGAAGATAAACAGACATCAGCGTCGAGACGACACCGCCGAACATACTGCTCACAAAACAGATCGTGAACAGCGCCACATAAGAACCGCGTCCCGTCGTTGAGGCAGCACCCTGTTCGGGCATATACGCGGCAGTAGTTGAATTGGCCATAGTAGGAATTCGACCTCCATTTAGAAGAATGATAAATCATTGGTAAGATAAAACCGTTGGTCGCGCCCGGGCCGGTCGGCGCATTCATGCCGGTCGGCAAGGTTCAAGCCAGTCGGCAGCGCCCAGGCCAGCCGGCGGTTCAAGCCGGTCGCCGGTTTCACGCGCGAAGCGCTGCACAAGCAGGCGGTCGCTCGGCGGCGGCGCCGGGAAGAGAAAGCAGTCTGGTGGAGAAATGGCCGGTCCTGTTGATCAGGATAAAGGAGATGTCCCCTACCTGGAAGGGATGGGTGGCCGTATAAGGATCTACAGCAAAAAATTTAGTCGCGCCGCCGGGATGTCCCTGCTGAGAGCGCTGAATATCATTGATCAATCTGAAATAGTCCTCCCCGGAAAGCCGCAGGTCCAATGTCTTTCGGTTGGGGATACACAGAAGCTCGATCGAATCGTTGTAGATCCGGCGTTTGACATATTGATAGGGAATGCCATTGATCTCGATCTGGCCATCCACTCTTTCGAAAACAGCGGAATTGTTGTAATAGGCGAGTTGTGTGGCCGGCAGCTTAATAGTTGTCAACTGCGTTTCATCATAATGCCGGAGATCCAGCTGCGACTGCAATTGCAGGTTGGATCTGTCTTGCATAAAATCATTCAAAACCCGGTAACCGAACCAGTTAAAAAGCAGAATTCCCATTAGCAGTATGGCAGCAGCAGTCTTCAATTTCTAACAAATTAGGCAATTTTGTTATAAAAATCAAAATGTCTTCTTCCGGATCATTTCCATCAGCCCGTCCCTGAACTTTTCACCGATCTTCTTTGGCTGTCACAGGCATGCGTGGCCGGAAGTAAGTCTCGATCTTTTTTGTGGTAGCCAGAAATCGCCGCAGCGTGATCGGCTTTAAGAGATAGTCGATTGTATTGAAGGAATAACTTTCCACAGCATACTCGAAATGGGCGGTTGTAAAGACAATAGCCGTTTCTCCCGATAATAAGCCCGCGCGTTCCAAAGGCACAGGCGAGAAAACTATCGGGCACTTCAGCTTCCCTATCCAACGGAATACCCTTTTTGTCGTTCCCCAAAGAGTGCCCAATTCAAGCAAATATTCCACCCTTGATTGCTCGGGATTTATGCTCTCCTTTGACATTGCGCTCTTCTCCAAACAGTTTTTCCCCAGAAACCTTATCGCCAGTAAAAGGGTCTTTAAAAAAGTGCGTTAAACCCTTCACGATTTTCCCCGCGGGTTTTGTATTGGTTCCTTTGGTGGAAAAATTCGTGAAAAAGATGACGGAATAATTCAGTTTTTTACCCTCCTGTTTCGTATGCGGGTATACGATACAGGGGCGATGCCCAGGTGTCCGGCGAATAGTAAACGCCGTTTTCCAGCGTTTCCACACCAAATTTACTGGGCTTATGCTCCAGGAAGCTTTCCATCGAAGAGACAATGGCATCTCTATCTTTTTAACGCATAGGCTAGCACCAAGGTTCCGCGAAAACCTTCCGATCGGTTCCTGGCCGCTGTTTCCCACATCCCTTTCAGCTCGATAAACAGGCCGGTGGGCGTTACATATCCCACGCCGGGTCCATAGGCAAATACCCGTTCGCGGGTGTCCGGGATATTATAGACTTGCTGGTAATAATGGTCATCTCCATTATAGGAATCCTGCACGAATTGAGTTAAATAATATCCGGCTGCTTCAACCCTGAACGAGGATATCACTGCATATTCGAAGGAATAATTGAAATTGTAGAATGCGCCCGGCTTAGCCGGCGTACCGATCTGATCGAAATTATAGGTCAGCATATGACGCATGCTGATGGAGAATTTATTCGTAGGGAAAACCGTAAACGTGTAATGCGGGATGATTGAATACATGTGAGACCCGGGATTAATGGCATATGCCTGCTCGTAGGCGCCGGTCGGCGCAACTACGTCTGTTTCAAAGCGGTGATCCAGGGGCATGCCGAACAAATGCCTGCTGAACCACTGGATGAATGGTCCTCCGATGATGTCTCCCCATGGACTCGGATTGATGGACGGGGCCGTCCCGGACCCACCCGTAGCCGAAAGGCTGATCAGGGGGACCAATACGGTAAACCCCAGGTTCCCGCCGGCTACCTTAATTTTACTTATCCAAATCAGCTGGGAAAGGGAAAGGATAGAGTTGATTTTTGCCCCTCCGGCATCATTGCCTTCCGGTCCGCGGTTGCTCTGGGTCTGGTAGGATTGTATATATTGCTGGAAGAACCAGCCCGTTCCAGGCGGTTTTCCGTCCTGCATATTGGAGAGCCCCAGGTTGGTGGGAGGCAATTTGGGATACTGCGCTCTGGCTGACTGGCTGAGGAGAGATAATACGAGCGCTATAGCGATAACAGCCGTATAACGTCTCATGCGTATATTTTCAGGATGATCTTTTCATTTGACCCGGTATAAGTCTTCATATAGGCCTCATTTGCCCTGTCGAGGGGATAAATATATTCCTCCATCACGGTAAAGGGCTTCAATGTCCCGTCTGCAAATCCGGGCTTTAATTCATTCAGGATTTGTGCGCATTGCACCACGTCTATGTCCTGTGAATCGAGGCCTGCGAATTTGTGCTCCTGTCGGTAAAACCTGAAGATGTTAAATGGCACGTCTTTTTTGGCCCGATCCGATATAAATATCTGTGTCGCCCCATGGGCCATGGCCTGCATAGCATCTTCATAACTCGGACTGCCCACGGTATTAAAGACAATGTCCACACCATGACCGCCTGTGATGTCATGGACTGCCTTCACCACGTTTTCCGTAATGGAATCGATCATTTTCACCGGACTGTTGCTGAACCCTTTATATGTGGAGGCTCCGAATTCCACACCGATAACCTTCGCTCCGAGGCTTGTGGCGATTTGGGTGACTGCCTGGCCTACCTTACCGTTTCCGCCGAATACCAGTACGCAATCATTGGGTTTCGGCAACCCGGCTCTCCTAAGTCCTTCATAGGCGGTGACGAAAGGTACCCCAATTCCTGCAGCCTCCTGCATGGAGACGTTTTCAGGTTTCAAACTAACGGCGGCGACCGGAATGACCAGGTAGGCTGCATGACTGCCATTCCGGCGAATGCCAAGTTCCCCTCCGGTGCCCCAGACCTCTTTCCCAAACAGTTCGGTCGGACCGTCAATAATGACTCCCGAATAATCCCTACCCGGATATCGCGGCCAAATTGCAAGCGGGAAAGCCCCCAGAGCCGCACCCACATCACTGGGATTAACGCCGGAGTATAAGACTTTAACGACACATTCACCAGGGGCCGGGGTAGGCTGTTCCTGGTTTACGATCTGTAATGCCAAAGCATTAATGTCGTCGGATTTGTGGGGAACCATAACTGCTTTCATAATTTTTGTGTTTATAGACACAAAGGTGCGGAGTTTTGGCAAGGAGGTCAATAACATTTGTTTAGAACTTCCTATAAGCCCTTTGCCGCCAGTATGGGGGTTACGTCGACAAAACTATGAATGTCGTAAGGCCAGCCGTGCAGGAGAATGACAGGTGTACCGTCGGCAGGGCCGGCCCCGGCATATCCGACATTGAGAAGGCCGGCAGCGAGGGTGATGGCCGCAGCGCCCAGGAAGCAGCGGCGATCGAAGTTTTGTTTTTCTGACATAGTGTTGGTTTTTGTTGATGTAAAACTATTGGAAAAATCACGAAATTGCAGTACCGACAAGCCATCTCCCACCCACGTGATTACTTTGTATTATCAATCAAACCTAAAATTCACCGGGTATGAAACTCTTCCTCTTCTCCTCATTCCTCTTTATCGCCATGACATCAATCGCTCATCAACCGTCAACAAAAAATCCAATGGACATGAAAAATTACAACACCGACTCCGCAGACATCACCCGCATCCTGAATGATGCCTACTTTAAAGGTATTTACGAGGGCGATGTCAACCTTCTCGGCAGCATTTTCTACTCCGGCGCCCTGCTGTTTGGAGATGCCGCCGGCAAACCCTATTTCAAGACCATCGCCCAGTACCTGGACGGTGTCGGTCACCGCCAAAGCCCAAAAGATTCCGGTAAGCCGTTCAAAGGCGAGATCCTGTCCGTCGAGGTCATCAATTCCATCGCCATGGCAAAGGTCCACGTCAGGATGTATGACTTTAATTACTTCGAGTTGTTGTCTTTCCACAAACTGGACGGCAAATGGGTCATCGTCAATAAGATGATCTCGGATGTCGGGCAATAATGGCCTATTACCATTTCAGGGCAAACCGACCCCGCCCTTATTGCTTCTGGAAGTTGCTCTGTTCTTTATCGATTTTTCGAGGAAGATCCCGTCAAAGCACGGAGCGATGATGATCCGCTATGCCGGTGTAGTGGCCATGGGCTTTGCCATTTTTATCGTGACGTCTTACCACGCTGTTGTACCTGCAGTATTTTGCGAAACGCGAAGACTTTGAATGCCCCTCGCCCAGGTCCGGGCGGCGCGGTCCTGGTCGTTAGGCGGCATCCTTATTTGACGAAATGTTAAAATTTGTCAAATACATCTTACATTTGCAAATAAATGATGAATTCCCCGTCACCGGCATCCCAGGACGACATTATCCAGCAGGAGATTCTCAAGGCAGCAATACGGCTGTACCAGAAATTCGGGCCGAACGGTTTCACCATGGATGATCTGGCCAATGCCACAGGCCGAAGCCGGACTTCACTCTACTATTACTATAAGAACCGGGACGAGATCTACCAGGCAGTGATGGATAAGATCGCCCGGGATATGGCCGCCGAGATCCGTCAATCGGTAGCTGCCGGGGAGACCCTGCGGGACAAGATCTATGCCTTTTGCCATACCAAGCTGAAAGCCTCGGAACAATGGAAGAAGGTCTTTAGCGCCATGATGGCATCGATGGACGCCGAGGAACAATCCAAACACGCCAAAGCGATGTACAGCTGGCATAAAAGGCTGATCCATCACGAGAGTATGATCCTGAACGAGATCCTGGTGGACGCGACCCGGCGGAAAGAGATGCAGGCTATCCCTCCCGGCGACCAGGACACGCTGGTGTTCCTTATTTACAGCGGCATCCGGGGATTCCGGCGGGAAATATTCGAACTCAATGACCCGCATGATCTGAAGGCAGCTCTCCAGCTGCTGACGGACATGGTGGTGAAGTGGTTGAAAAATTAATTTTTTTGTCCACTTTTTGACAAAAAAAATAAAAACGTCAAATAGCAACGGTAATGAAACAGATCAGCAAATATGGCGTATTCCGTGCTTTCCGAAGCCGCAATTATTTACTCTATTTCATCGGGCGGGCGGTCTCCCAGTTTGGCACGTGGATGCAGCGCACCGCGGTGATATGGGTGGTCTATTCGATCACGCATTCGGCTTTCATGACCGGGGTGACGATCTTTGCCGAACTGTTTCCTTCCTTCCTGTTTTCTTTCGCCGGTGGCGTGGCTGCCGACCGGTATGACCGGTACCGGATTATCCGGATCACTCAAATCACCTCGATGATCCAGGCGGTGTTGTTGGCCCTGCTGGTGTATACCGGACATACCGTTGTGTGGGAGATCCTGGCGCTAAGCGTACTTTTGGGCATCATCAATGCCTTTGATGTGCCGGCGAGGCAGTCCCTGGTCCACGTGGTAGTGGCCGATCCCTCCGACCTGCCCAACGCGGTATCGCTGACTACGGCAACGGCCAGTCTTGCACAGCTGCTGGGGCCGGCGTTGGCAGGTATCGTGCTGAGTGCCTGGGGCGCTTCAGTCTGTTTTCTCCTCAATGCGGCCAGTTTTGGCGGAGTCATCGTCTCGCTGATCCTGATGAAGCTGCCTGCCCTTCAGCCCAGGAAGTCGGGAAAGACCATGTTGGGGGAATTTTCGGAAGGTCTCGTCTATGTCCGGAAAACACCCGTGATCGGACAAATCATTCTGATGGTGGCCATCGCCAGTCTGCTGGTGATGCCGTACAATACGGTGTTTCCGGTCTTTGCCAAAGTGATCTTTAAAGGCGGCGCGTCAACATTTGGGTATATCACCAGTTTTGTCGGCGTGGGTGCGTTGCTGGGCACGATCTTCCTGGCGTCGCGAAAGCCGGATGCACAGCTGAAGCGATTCCTGTTCATCAGTACGATCTTAACGGGGGTGGGCCTGATCTGCTTTGCCCTGATAAAGAATTTCCCCGTGGCGATGCTGTTTGCCGTCCTGACCGGATTTGGAGGTATGACCCAGTTCACCGTCTGTAATATCATGGTTCAGTCCGATTCCGAACCGCACATGCGGGGCCGCGCGATAGGTATCCTGCTGATGGCCATCTTCGGGATGCTGCCGCTGGGCAGCCTCCTGGTCGGCGCCATATCACAGCATGTCGGGGCGCCTGCCACGGTTCTCGGCGAAGGGATCATCTCGATCGTGCTGGCGCTGGTATTCATCGAATTTTTGACGAAGCGGGTCAAGCCCGAGCCCCTACTCCACGCAAGAGGACGCGAGAGCAGCCCGGATGGCCTGGTAGCTGACGGTCAATAAAGCAATGAGGATCGCTCCCAATCCCCCGGGTCTTCTTCTATGTTTTTACTGCTGTCCCTATCCAGGAACATCTCCACCGCATGATGTTGCCGAAGGATCGTCGAGGGATATTTTTCAGCGATTGGACTATGTAAGGTATGGTGCACCGCTTTTGCCTTCCTTTCTCCCGGTACCACGCAGATGATATGCCTGCCCTGAACCAGAGCGCATATCGTCAAGGTTAGCGCCTGCTCCGGAACAACCGCAAGAGAAGGGAAGCAGCCATCATTCACCTGTTGCTGACGGCAATCGGCGTCCAGCGTAACGACCTTCACCATCTCCCGGTCATTGAAATCGGCCACGGGCGGATCATTGAAAGCAATATGATTGTTTTCTCCAATGCCCATGCAGACGATATCCGGAGGCAGCTGTTTCAACAAGGTGGCGTATCGCCGGCATTCTGCAGTGAGGTCTTCGGCGTCACCACGCAGATAGTGTATCGATTGGAATGGCGTCTTGTCGAACAGGTGTTTTTTCAGGTAAAGAGCGAAGGACTGCGGGGAATCCTCGTCCAGGCCGATATATTCGTCCATATGGAAGGCGTTGATGCGCGACCACTCGATCGGCTGTTCCGATAAGGCCGCCAGGAATTCGTTTTGGGAGGGCGCCGCCGCGAAGATCATATTGACGACAGGCTGGGAGGCCAGCAGATGACGGATGATATCCGCAGTCGTCCGGGCCGCAGCTGCCCCCATCTGCGCTCTGTCAGCAAAGATATTCACCTTGATATGGGCTATTGATTCATCGGGCATGAGCTGCCTCCTCTTTTGTATAGATGATCCTGCCGCCGGACATCGTTAGCTGCACGTTGATCTGGTCGTCGAACAGGATAATATCGGCATCTTTGCCGGCCGTCAATGTTCCTTTATGATCCGCGACACCCATAATGGCGGCGGGTGTGGAGGTCATCATCCTGACAGCGTCGCACAAAGGCACATCTGCGAGTTGTATCATATTTCGCACCAGACGGTCGGCCGTTGCCACGCTGCCGGCAAACGCACTTCTGTCAGGCAGCTTGGCTACCCCGTCTTCGACGATCACCCGTAATCCATTGTGCCTGCTGCCTAGTATGCTTTCTCCCGGCGGCATGCCTGCGCCCCGCATGGCGTCTGTGATCAATGCCGTCCTGTCCGCTCCTTTGATCTTGTAGACCAGCTTCAGCAGGGGAGGAGGGAGGTGGACGCCGTCCGCAATGATCTCGACAGTCATTTCATCGATCAGGAAGGCGCTCTCGATAGCTCCGGCATACCTGGCGGCGCCGCGCCGGGTGACGCCCGACATGGCCGAATACAGGTGAGTGGCATGGGTAAACCCCTTTTCGAAGCCCTGCAGGACTTCTTCATAGATGGCGTCGGTATGGGCGAGTGCCACCAGTACGCCTTTCGACCGGACAAATTCCGCAAAAGCAAGCGCACCGTTTAGCTCGGGAGCCGCGCTCCACCGCCTGATAGAGGGAAACTGTGCCAGTAGCGGCTGGTATTCTGCGGGATCGGGATTACGGATATAGCGGGGGTCCTGGGCGCCGCGTTGGTTCATCGCGAAATAGGGCCCTTCCAGGTGCATGCCGATGAAGGCAGACCCCGGCCTGTTGGCGGAAGAGACCCGTTCATAGACCTGTAATATTTGGTGCAAATCCTCTTTTTCACTGCTCAGCGTGGTAGGCGTCATGGACGTGGTGCCATGCCGGGCGTGGAGTTTGGCAATCTCTAGAAAGGCGTACTCTGTCCCATCCATAAAGTCGTGCCCGCCTCCGCCATGTATATGGATGTCGATAAAACCGGGAGCGACATAGTTCCCCCCCGCATCGATGATCCGCGCCTCCGGTGCTTCGATATCCCCTTCATTGAGGGCGGTGATCTTGCCCCCGGTGATGAGCAGCGTGGAGCCATGGAGCACACGATAGGGTGTAATGATCCGTCCGTTGATGATCTTGATGGGGCGCATGATCGCTAAAGTACGCCGGAATGAGCTATTTGGCTACGTCGATCTTCAATTTTTTATTCTTGAGCTTTTCGTCCTTGATCAGTTGTAACACATGACTGACCGTCGACTTGCGGAGAGCTACGTAGGAGAAGAAGTCCTTTATTTCGATGAGCCCGATATCTTCCTTCTTGAGCTGCCCTTTGTGGGTGAAAAAACCTACTACATCGACCTTATTGACCTTGTCTTTCTTCCCGGCTGAAATATACAAGGTTGTCCATTTAGGTTTGGCCGGCAATGTCGCTGTGGCGGGTAGTTGAATAGTCTCGGGCTCTTCTTGAATATAGGACGGCAGTGTTTCGTCCGGGGACAGGATAAGGATTGCCGTTCCGCTGGCATCCATCCGGGCTGTTCTGCCGTTGCGGTGAATGAATACTTCCGGGGTAGGGGGGAGATGGAAATGGATGATATACCGGATGTTCGGCACATCCAATCCCCGCGAGGCAAGGTCCGTGGTGACCAGTACGTCCGAGCTGCCGTTGCGGAATTTGGCGAGGGCGCTGTCCCGTTCGGGCTGTTCCATGGCGCCATGGTAGAATACGTTTACGATTCCTTTATCTCTTAGGAGGGTGCTGGTACGTTCCACCGATTCACGGTGATTGCAAAATACGACGGCCGACCGGTCGCCTATCCGGCAGAGGAGCCTGAACAAAGTGTCTATTTTGTCCTTGTCCGGGCTGAATACCTGTTGGAGGGTAAGGCGTTCCGTCTTTTCGCCGGACAGGAAGTTGAGTGTTTGGACCGTTCCGAGCCCCACGAAATCGGGGATCTCCACGGCAGCGGTTGCCGAAGTGAGGATCCTTTTCTGCAGCGACCTAAGCGACCCGATGATGAAGGCCATTTCTTCCTCAAAGCCCGATTCCAGGGATTTGTCAAATTCGTCCAATACCAGCGTTCGGATGCCGTCGGTGTGAATATTGTTCCGGCGGATGTGATCGGCTATCCGGCCGGGGGTTCCGACGATGAGCGCCGGCGCCTCGATCAGGTTATTTTCTTCCGTCTCCCGCAGGTGGCCGCCATAGCAGCAGGATACCTTCAGCCCGGTCCCCATGGTCTTGAAGACCTGTTCGATCTGGATCGCCAGCTCACGGGAGGGGACGACCACCAGGGCCTGCGTGCCTGCCGTCCGGTCGTCCATCAAAGCCAGTAGCGGTAGGAGGAAGGCCAGGGTCTTCCCCGAGCCGGTATCGGACAGCAGAACGAGGTCGCCGTCTTGCTGCGCAGCCTCCAGGGCCTTGGATTGCAGCTCGTTCAATTCATCTATTCTGAGGAGAGACAGCATCTTGTCGATAGTGCCGGAATTCATTAACATGCGGCAAAAGTACGCTAGTTCCGGCAGATGCCCCTATTCGATCGGCTGCCGGGTCCGGACATCGTTTTGGGGCTGCCCACCCTCCTCATCCTTCCACGATTTGTTGCGCCGGGCCATATTAGTCTATAAAAATAGTTGACTATTGAAATTAAATAAATCCATACCTTCGGATAGGATTAATCAAAACCACCATTATGGCTGAAGAAATAAAAAAGCAAACCGCTTTAGGGGATGTCGCTGCCAGACAACTGGCCATCGCAACCCGCACCGTGCCGCAGATGATCACGATCACCCCGCGGTGGTTGACGCATCTGCTCAATTGGATCCCGGTCGAATCCGGCGTCTACCGGCTCAATAAAGTGAAGGATGGCACTAACGTGGAGGTGGATTGCTCGGGCCGGGATGAAAGGGTCCTTCCGCAGACTTTCGTGGACTATGTAGAGAATCCGCGTGAATACAATCTGAGTGCGGTGAATACGGTTCTTGACGTCCATACCCGGGTATCGGATTTGTACAGCAAACCTTATAATCAGATTAGCGAGCAGCTGCGCCTCATCATCGAGACGATCAAAGAGCGGCAGGAAAGCGAGTTGATCAATAACAAAGAATATGGATTACTTAGCAGCGTGGCGCCTTCTCAGCGGATCGGTACGCGCACGGGCCCTCCCACGCCGGACGACCTGGACGAGCTGATCACCAAGGTCTGGAAGGAGCCCGGTTTTTTCCTTCTGCATCCATCAGCTGTGGCCGCTTTTGGTCGGGAATGTACCCGCAGGGGGGTGCCGCCGCCGACTGTTTCACTGTTTGGATCACAGTTCCTGACGTGGAGAGGGTTGCCGCTGATCCCTTCCGATAAAATTCCCGTGGAGAATGGCAAATCGAAGATCCTGCTGCTGCGTACCGGTGAAAGCCGCCAGGGCGTCGTCGGTCTGTACCAGCCGGGGTTGCCCGGCGAACAGTCTCCGGGTCTTTCCGTTCGCTTTATGGGTATTAACCACCAGGCTATTGCTTCTTACCTGGTGTCTTTGTATTGTTCGCTGGCCGTGTTGGTCGATGACGCTTTGGCTGTCCTTGATGACGTGGCTGTCGATCGGTATCACGAATATAAATGGCCGTCATGAGTACAACCGCTTTACCGTTCGGTGGATTCCCGGAAGGACCGGCAGGGTTCGGGTTACCGGATGGATTACCGGATGAAAATTTTCTGCAGGAACTGGCCAACCAGATCTTCTCGGGTCCAGCCGTCCCGCAGGGGTTGGTTCCAACCGCCCCGCAGGGTGGTGCTGCACTGTCCGTTCCTGGCTCTGTGGCAGGCAGCGGGATATCGCCGTCTGCGGTCAAACCTTCTGCAGTCAATCAGGGCAACAGCGTCGATCTCGCCGATCCCCAGACCAGTCTTCCCGATCCTCATTTCGCGGGTACCGGCCAGGTGCCTGCTTCATTGGCTGGCAGCGGTGTCCAATGGCCCTTCACGTCTGATGCCACCTACTATTTTATTACCGAAAAGAATCACCTGATAAACCCCCGCCCGGAGTGGCCTGCTTATGCGGCTCTTCCTGCTGCGCCGTATGACGTCAACCAGGTCCGGAGGGATTTTCCCATTCTGCGTGAATATGTCAATGGCCGGCCGTTGGTCTGGCTGGATAATGCTGCGACTACTCAAAAGCCGCAGTCTGTCATCGATCGCATCAGTCATTTTTATCAGCATGAAAATTCGAACGTCCATCGTGCTGCTCATGAGCTGGCTGCCCGCTCTACCGATGCGTATGAAGGCGCGCGGGGCAAGGTGCGGCAATTCCTGAATGCGGCATCACCGAATGAGATCGTTTTTGTCCGTGGAGCTACTGAGGCGATTAACCTCGTGGCCAAAAGTTGGGGCCCGCAATTCCTGCAGCCCGGAGATGAGATTATTGTCAGTCATCTCGAACATCACGCCAACATTGTCCCCTGGCAGCAGCTGGCCGCGGCAAAAGGGCTGAAGTTGAAGGTCATACCTGTGGATGATGATGGGCAGATCCTGCTGGATGCCTATTCGGGTCTTCTTAGCAATAAGACAAAGCTGGTTTCTTTCACCCAGGTCTCCAATGCGTTGGGTACCGTAACTCCCGCAGAAAAGATGGTGGCAATGGCGCATGCCGTCGGGGCGAAGGTATTGGTGGATGGAGCCCAGGCGGTATCCCACATGCCGGTGGATGTCCGTTCGCTGGATTGCGACTGGTATGTCTTTTCGGGTCATAAAGTATTTGGTCCGACAGGGATCGGGGTCTTATATGGAAAAGAAGACTTGCTGAACGAGATGGACCCCTGGCAGGGGGGTGGCAATATGATCCGCGATGTCACTTTCGAACATACCACCTATCAGCAGGCGCCGTTGCGGTTTGAAGCCGGTACCGGCAATATTGCCGATGCCATTGGCTTGGGTGCGGCCATTGATTATGTGTCCGGTATAGGGATGCACCTCATCAATCAATACGAGCATTATTTATTGCAGTATGCGACGCGGTTACTGAAAGATATTCCCGGCTTGCGGTTGATCGGTACTGCGCCCGACAAGGCGGGGGTACTGTCTTTTGTGTTGGAGGGCTATCGGACGGAGGAAGTAGGGACTGCGTTGAATCAGTCGGGTATTGCGGTCCGGTCCGGTCACCATTGTGCCCAGCCCATTCTGCGGCGGTTTGGTTTGGAGTCGACGGTCCGGCCTTCCCTGGCCTTGTATAATACCTGCTCCGATATCGATGCGCTGGTGTCGGTCTTGCGGCGGCTGCGGACGGCGCAGCCGAGGCTTTAATGAAAATGAATAAATGATGAACATGGATACAACAGTAAGGAGACAACTGCACCTCAGACTTTTTCAGGCGTTGATCGCCTTAACAATCTTTTCCGTCCCCGCTGTGGCCCAGCAACCGGCTTCAGCTGCTTCAAAGTATTTTACGATCGAAAGCTATTACCGGGTAAAGTGGGGCTATGCCGATGAGTTTATCCGGCTTTGGAAGACCAATCACTATCCTTTACTGAAGAAGGCCCAGGAAAAGGGCGATGTCATTAGTATAAAGGCCGAGTCGCCGCGATTTCATAGCGGTGAGGAGACGCGGTGGGATTTTCGGGTGACCGTCGTCTTTAAGGATGTGGAGACCGCCTTTGACGAAAACCTGGTCGTGCCTTATAAAAAGCAATTATTTCCTGATCTCGATGCGCTCGCCCGGTCCGAACAGCACCGTTTCGAATTGTTGTTGGCGCATTGGGACGTAGAGACCGCCGAACAGGATCTCTGATGTAAATCGATTTGTTATGGTCAACACATCTTCAAATATTGAATGTCCGGTAGATTTTGTAACCATCAATGAAAACCAGGCCCGTTTGATGGCCTTTCAGACCCTGGTATGGGTCATTGTATGGATTTTTACCGGGTTCGTAGTCATACCTGCCTGTCTGGCCATAGACTTTTTGTTGAGGGCTGCCAACTATGGCAAATTCAGCCTGCTGAATATCATCAGTGGTTTCCTGGTCAGGTGACTCTCCATCCCCAATCGGCCCGTGGACCGGGCCCCCAAGCGATTCGCAGCATTGGTAGGTTTCCTGTTTTTGGCGGGGATATTGGTTCTGTCCGTCTTTCGGCTGGACCTTGCCGCAGAAATATTAGCGTTCATATTGCTGATCTTCGCGTGCCTGGAAGCTTTCGTGCGCTTTTGCGCAGGCTGTTATGTCTATACTTTCCTAAAGCCCCTCTTCCGTCGCCGGTCGTGACAGCCCTCGCATCGGCGATTTAGTTGCCGATAACCGCTACGGCGAAAGGCTTTAACTCAACTGGTGATTCATCAGCAACATATTCACGGGGCTTCTCATCCTTTGTGGAAGGGTCCACTACGCGGATTGTCGCACCTTTGAAGGCTGCGGGCACGACAAGCCTCACCGTTTTGTTGCGTTTATTGATGAGCAGCAGCTTTTTGCCTTTCGCAGTGATAAACGCCTGCGCCGTGACGGCATCAGGGGCATCCGGTTCATTTCCGGTCATCCAGCTGTTCACCATGGTATCCCCAGGGCCGAAATTATCTTTCAGCAGCTTCAGCACCCGGTAGCGGGCATTAGGCTGGCCTGTTTTCCAATTGATCATGCTGACACTGGGATATTGCGTAGGGTAGCCGACCAGTTGGGATTCGCCCACGACGTCGATGCCCATATGTGCGAGACTGAGATAGGTATAGGCGTATAGAGCGCCCGAGAGATTCCAATAGGAATCGGGTATGGGGGTTTTTCTATCCGGGACATCGTTGTCATTGTCCAAAATGCTGCCGAGCTCATCGATGGTCGTCTTTGTAGTCGGCGAGAGTCTTTTACGGATGCTTTCGATGAATTTGACCTCTTTAAGGAAGCCTTCCGCCTGGTCCCAAAAGGTATACTGCATGACATCCGGGCCTTGTTCCGTACTACCGATGGCATAAAAATGATAGGAGATCATATCCGGGGGTGTTCCATTTTTGTGATGCCGGGGGTTGAGGAAATATTCGAACCAATCCGGTCGGTCCGGGTAGGCCAGCGCCATCCCTATGAATTTGGTAGTGGGTGATTCTTTTTTTATCGCGCTTGTCACGGCGTCATACAACCGGGTATAGCTTTGGGCCGTGTTGCCATGTTCAAAGTCCACTTCGTTGAGAACCTCCCAATAAGGGACATCGTAATGATAGCCCGACTCATGGCGTTTTCCGAGCTCATCGGTGAATCCCCCTTTGGTATACCAGCTGTATAGTCGTGCGTAATAGCCGGCGATCTCGCCATAGGTGGTATCGCGGGGAACGTTTCCCTGGGTATAATTCCAAAAGACAGTGTAGGGATCGTCAGGATAGGTAACGGGCTGGTCGGTTTTGTACATCCATTCCGGGATCGTGCTAAAGTTGAGAATGACGGAATGCCCTTTCGTGGCATTCAGGAAGTCGAGGGTCATGGGATCGATGACACTGAAGTCCCAGAAAGTCTTTTCATGTGTCGGAGGTTGTAATTCGGCGACGCCCAGCCGGGGATAGGGCAGCCAGGGAACGTAGCGGACATAATCGCAACCCAGCGCATGCAGGGCTGTAAAGATAGAGTCGTGCATGGACGTTCCGCGACGCAATGGAGGATTGACGACGACTTGCAGCGTTAATGACGTTTTTGAGATCAGCTGTGTCTGGTCCCATTTGACCATCAACGTATCGGGCGCGGCTGTTTGCGCACGGACGGCCAAAGCAGCAAAGGCCGGCAGGATCAGGAGGAATCTTTTCATGCAATAAAGTTAGATGAATGCGAGGTTATTTATATCATCAAGTTGCAGCCAAAGCACTACGGATGATAGAAAACTTCCTTCAGGGCGACGGTCACCGGTGAATGATCGGGGTTCGACTCCATGATGTCTTTCATATAGGCCCACCAGCGTTGCATGACCGGCGCCTGCGGCAGCAGGTCGAGCTTTTGGCTATCGGCTATTTGCAGGGAGGCAAACAGGGTCAGGGTCTCGGGCTCTAAAAATATCGAATAATCATGGATGCCTGTATCCCGCAGTAGCGCGGTCAGCTCTGGCCAGATAGCGTCATGGCGTCGCTGGTATTCAGCTTCGAAACCAGGAAGCAGTTTCATCGTAAAGGCTATGCGTTGCATATAACCCGGCAATTTACCAAAATCTCACTTTAAATGCCTACATTTGCACCTCCCCGCCGGGAAGAGCCCTCACAAGGGTCCATCATCTGCCCGGTAAGGACGACGCCAACATGGCGGATCGGGAAGTAGCGCAGGCCGGTAGCGCACCTGGTTTGGGACCAGGGGGTCGCAGGTTCGAATCCTGTCTTCCCGACATTTGGCATTGGTTTTCAATTAATTAGAAGCTGTTCGGACATATTTCGGACAGCTTTTTTATTATATTTCGTACCAAGCAATATTGGTATTTTTCTCTCATTGCTTCAAGTACCGAAGCGCAACACTCCCCGACTTAAAAACCGTTGACTCAACAAGTTTTAATTGTAATTTCTTTTGCAGGTTAATATCTTCAAACAACCGTCTCCCTTCTCCTATAACTATCGGGTGCATCATAGATATTCCGCCAACTGATAATCGGGAATGGCGTCGGAACAATACTCTCACGCAAAGCAAAGAGTACAACTGCAGCGGCTACAACATAAATCATATTAATCTAAATTCCTACTCTCACGGTTACGGCACCTTACGCAAGGGTGCGGAAGATGAAGGTGGTACTAAGGGTTCATAACTTTGCGGGCTGTTTGATTTGAATCCTCTCGATATGTACGCCGAGCCTTTGGCCAGCTCAATAAAAGGGACAATAACCTGAGAAAGTCGGTATAACAAGCCACGGCGGTTCTAATTTTGCCTTAGCGATGCAACAGGCTTAGACAAGGCCGCGCCCAGCGACTGAAAGAACATAGGAATGATGGCCGCTAACATTGTCGCGAGGCCAATAGACAAATCTGTTGTCCACCTGTTCTGGATTCGATAGGCGAAATTGCCGAGCCAGAAGCCAGAGATGAGCCACGCCAAAGGAATAGCAAAAGCTAACGAAAGCGCTATCAATTTCGCATGATCCACCAGTAACAAAAAGACAATTTGACGCGAGCTGCATCCCAATACTTTCCGAATACCGATCTCCTTGACCCTTTTTTGCGTAACAAAAACAGACAAGGCAATCAAACCTAAACAGGCAATTAGAAAAGTGAAAAAAGAAAAAGCTGCAGTTATCTTGAAAAGCCGATCTTCTGCGTTGTACATACGATCAAAGGATTCGTCCATAAATGAAAATACAAAATCGTTTTGTGGATCATATTTCTTCAAAATCGCCTCGCCTTCCTTGATCAAAACCGGGATATTGGCGCCAGGCTCATATTTGACGAACAGGCATCCTCCATCCGACGCCCATCGGGAAAGCGTGTCGTTCTCTAAATCACTAACGAGACGCAAGCAAAATGGATCGATCCGTTTTTGCAACGACTCGAAGTTGAAATTTTTGACTATTCCTGCTGCCATACAGATTTTATTGGCCAGAGGAAAACGTATGACACCTGGCTCACCCCGTGAGTTGAGCAGACTGGCTGCCGATTCGTTTAAAACAACGGCGGTAACCCCAGTCGACATGCCACCCTCCTGAAGCGGCGAAACCCATTTCAACTCCATCATGCCAGCGAAACCACTGTCAACAGACATGACATTTAAGGCTATGTCTTTTTGCGCATTCGCGGGCCGGGTAAAATAAACATCGTATCCTCCGTACAACGGATATTCGCCGATCGAGATGGCATGAACCTCGGACATTTGCCTAAATTCTGCTTTTACCGCATGATAGTGGTGGCCGACTGCAGGACTAAATGGGATCATCAGTATATCGGCTTTGTTAATGCCGGTAGGATGATTTTTAAGGTAAAACACTTGCTCTTTGGTAGTGTATCCAAAGATTAGCAGCACAGCACAAATTGAAAATTGGAAGAAAATAAGCCCCTTTCGAAGCAAAGTGCCGCCAAGCATGCCGCCCTTCCCATACAGTACGTCAGCCGGTTTAAATCCCGACAACAGCAAGCAGGGGTAAAAAGATGCCAGTATCGTAGTCACAACCAGGAGCACAAGATACCCCTCAAGAGCTATTCGACTCCACAGAAAGGATTTGTCTACATGCAACTGGAGGAAATTAAAAAATACAGGTTCAGCAATTACATATACACCGGCCCCGAGCACAAACGCGATCGTCACACTCATGGCTGATTCCACTAGAAACTGAGCGATGATATCCCCTCTTTTAGCACCGGAAACTTTCCTGACGCCAATTTCCTTCGCACGTAATGTTGCTGATGCAGTTGACAGGCTGACATAATTGCTCAAAGCCAAAGTTAAAATGAGAATAGCGATCAGAAAAAAAAGTCCAATATATTTGACATTGGCAGATACCGCAAAAGGGTCATGCAAATGCATGTCTTTTAACTCGATCGGTAGGTATGTCTCTCCGTCTCCTTCACCTGCTGTCCTTTTATGGAGCATCGTGAGCGTTGAACATAAGTTATCTGCAAATTTACGGTCATCCAAAAGAAAATACGTTCTAAAAAGTGCACCCGCTTGCACCAGCGAGCCTTCCTGATCTATCAATTGTTTTTGGATGACATGCAAACTGGAAAGCGAAGCAGTAAAATCAAAATCAATACTTGAATTCGACGGAGGGTCCTCGGCAACCCCTGTTACAATAAAATTGTTGCTGCCATTGTACCTAAGTGTCTTTCCAAGAGGGTCGGCATTACCAAAATATTTCTTTGCCGCCCGTTCTGTGATAACTACTGAAAATGGGCTGTTAAGAACAAGAGCTGCGTTCCCGGCCTTAAGGCGAAAGCTAAAAAAAGAATAAAAGTTGCTGTCAACAAACAGGAATTTAGATTCAGGCAACCTGTTCAATCGTCCACTATTCCCTTCCAGAGTAGGCGATGGGACAACATGATTTATCCGTAGAAAGGCCTCTACATGGCCGTCACTTCGCATTACCTGCGGAGCCGTAGCGTAGGATAGGAAAGGGCTGATCGAAGAATCATTGCCGGTTTTTAGTCGGGCTTCGATAGCAAATATCCTGTTTTGAAAAGTATGCCACCGGTCAAAGCTCATTTCATGGGCCACATAGACCAAAATCAGCAAACAGCCCGAAAATCCAAGACTTAGCCCCAATATGCTGATCCAATTATATATTGTATTCTTAAAAAGGCTACGTAAGGCAACTTTCAAATAATTTCTTAACATGCATAAGATTTTAGACAGAAAGCCGAGCTTTCGTTCCTGTATGGTTCAAATATATACCCCAAATGGCCAAAAACATAAAGAAAATGTTGAACGCGATATGTACGGGATAAGGCATAGTGCTCAATATGCCACCGCAAGAACATGGTGGCTTGGAAAAAAATGTATACAACATGATGAGATAAATGGAAAAAAATAGCATTAGGGAGAAGGAAGTATATAGAGCCGCCATCTGCATTTTCTCCAAAAATATCAAAATGATGCCCAGGATAATTTCAAAAATAGGGAGCGATACGCTTAAAAAAGGGATCCAAACCATGGGTATTAATGGGGACTGTGACATCTGCGCTTCAAAAGTTCCCAATGAACTTATTTTGTATGCGCCGGCATAGATAAATAAAGCCGACAATAAATAGCGAATTATCACCAATACTTTCATTTGAGTTCTCTTAGAAATTTAACCATATCATAACCGACAACTTCATCTTTATAAACGGCATACAATACCGAATCGCTGGAAATCTTAAAATCAATTACCGACTCGCGATGGTAATTGGGAATGTAGAAACTGTTTTTGTAGGAGCCGTCTCGCAAATTATAAACATCGACGTCAATGTTTGTGCGGATAGATTCTATGTCCTGGTTCTCGGCCCTAACATAGGAGGAAACATAAAGTTTGTTGCCGAGGATACAACCGCCATATCTAAGCAACAACACGTTGGGATTTAAATAATATCGATCTCCTTCTCTGATTATTTTCAGATTTTGATATTGTGCGTCAATCGCTTTGAATTTCCATTTGAGCCTGCCAGCTGAATCAAGATCGAAAATAGTATCATCGAATTCCGGTATAAAAATATTATCGTTTCCGCTGGATTTAACCCAGTTTCCTGAGTAAATCATGCTAGAACCCGTGTCCCGCGAAAAGGCAGTACTGTCTATTTTATCCTCTTTAAGACGATAATCCTTAAAATGAACCCTATCAAATACCCTTCCTACTACGGTTTCCTGAAAGAGAAAACTAGAATCCGACAATTTTACAAAGTAGGTCGCCGGGAATCCAAACCTAAAATGAGAAATTGTAGTCGACCGGTCGGTGATGACATTAACAATTGTGTCATTAGATAAGCGATATGTGATCTTGTCCGAATCAATGTAAAAATTTGTAACAGATTGGTTTGAGCCGATCCTAACCAGTGGCACTTCTTTCGCGCTGTCCAGATGTTTTGTCAGTCTTAAAAGGCCGTACCTTTGATTCAACCATATATCGTTCCTACCTGTTATAATGTTGTCCGCGGGGCCGTATGGCTCTAGCGCAATGGAATATTTGCTCAAAAGAGCCGGTGAACTAACAATATTTCGAACAAATTTACTGTGGGGCGCAACGCTACGTTGCCTGAAATATAGGAAAATCAATAACAGGACGGGCATGCCGGTTGCCAAAAGTGCCTTCTTCATTCTATTTTAATGATTGCTTGTATTTTATGAAAGGCTTTTCCTTGCCAAGCTTGTTAAGCCGACAAGGAAAAGCATAATTAGCCGCAAGGCCTTCAACAGTCCTTAAATAATCAAGGCGGTGTCACTTTTGGAGGCGGGCAATAGTAGGTAGCACCGAATACATCTTTACAGCAGGTGGTGCTCCCGCCACCACATTCAGCGTAGCTACAGGCATAGGCAATGGACATGCCTAACACAAGAGCACTTACCAGGAAAAGAATTTTCTTTTTCATTTTCTTGTTTTTAAAATTTCGCCTACTCTATTCTGATGATTTTCGGCTTCCTCATGCTAGCGATTTTAAATTAAGGCGGTGTCACTTTGGGTGGGGGGCAATTGTAGGTCTTGCCGGCTGCAGTGGTGCAGCATTTTGTACTGCCACCAGCACAATCCGTACTGCCACAAGCGAAGGCAATAGAAAATCCCAAGCAGGAAACTACCAATAGGAAAAATAATTTTTTCTTCATTTTTTGTAGAATTTAATACAACACCTACTCTATATTTGATATAGCAGGATAGTAAGCAGGCATAACCGTCCCGCCGATTTTAATGCAAAGGAATATTTAGCAACTTGTTAAAAAGCGGCGATAACTTAAACGATTGGAGCTTATCTATCAAATTAGATGGGAGAGAAGAAAAATGTGTTCATGGAATTTTGGGTGGTTTAATGACAAATGGTACTATTTTTTTAATGCTAACTAAAGCTATGCATTTTATGTCAAAAAAAAGCATCCGACAAATAATTTTATAAAAATACTGTGCGCGTAAAGCGGTTTTATAAATAGAGAATATCACGAAGAACGACTCTGAGCAGCTGAATAGCTAAAAAAGGCAAAAGCCATCGGTGTTGGAAATTATGCAAGGTGAGTTTCCCAAATTATGATCACGGTTGACCACTATCATGATTCTTAGTCAGTGGGTTATCAGACTTTTCAAATAATAATCAGATGGTCAAAGGGGAGCATAATTTTCAAAGGTAGTCGAGTTTGCTACGGCTGACCCGTTAAAAAAATAGATAGGTCTATTGAAAGCGTTTGTCAACTACCGCGATATTTTAACGATCTGATCAAAATTACCTGCTGGCCAAAAAAGAAAATCATTTGATGAATGAGATAGCCTTGTCCGCTATCGGCTAGATGTACCGTTGTATCACAACGGGGTTTGATCGCCTTTCCTCCGGAGTCGGGGGCGGTTATTGCGAAGACAAAGAAATTAACAATGGAAAGGACAGACTGACGGTTAAAAAAAATCGCAATTCTTATTTTGTGTATGTAAAGAGAAACTCTGCCTACCTGGTCGGTCGCAACACTGATATTCATAAATGAAAAAAACGAACATCATTAAAAAACTAAGCGGATAGTCTAGGGCCATTTCGTCCCTAATTTACACGACAATAGTATTTAAAATTACCCTTATTTCATTAAAAAGCAAATCTCGCACTGCAAATTGCCTGCGGTTGTTTGACACTAGCATTGGAATGGAACAAAAAAGGACAAAATGGATGCCCCATAAGGACGAAACGGAGTATTAACGATCAGGGCTTAAGCATATTTCATTTGCTTCCTTTCCTCTTGATTTCCTTTTTGCGTGGATCCCAATGGTTCAGAGCAAGATCTAACTTAAAAAATGTGAAATTGGGACTTTATAAGTAACGGAATGGCACTTCCTGGTTTTTGTATTGCTGGGCTGAATTACATTAGCGGCATGAAAAAGCTGGATGAAAGATATGGGTATGTTGCCTCTGCACTCAGATCAGGAGGCGTAGAAAATTCGAATTAATGTTCCGTTGGTAGCCGCGAAGGCTGGAAATGGGTTATAATCCCTGTTTTATGTTGCGCAGGTTTTAAGGCTGTAAATAATCAAAATCGAAAGGGTAGATAAGCAAATTATAAAAAAGGCATAAAAAATCCATCCTGTACAGTTCTCCCACAATTTACCTTTAAATTCATCATCCCATTTTTCAGGGACAATTCTTTTACCGTTTACTTTCCAAAATTGAACTTTCATTTTCTTTTGCATCCTGATTTGAATATTTCTATACTTCAAATAGTCCAAATGCTGCTTCATCAAAATGCCGATACAATAAAGACTAAAAAGGGCGATACCGATGTAAAGGCACCATTTCCCATTTGAATAGATCGGCAACCTATCCGAATTGATTTTTAGTATGGTGAGAACCGCAAGGTACAAACCTGAAGTAAACCCCAAAATCTTTACAGGCCAATCCCGACACCGGTTTATTTCATCGTACACTTTATCATAAATAAATTTTAGGTCTTCATCGCCTTTTTTAGAATTCTTAATTGGGGTATTCATATACCTGGCATAGTTTAGGATTTTATTTTGTGACTGGTGATTTCAGCAATTTGGGTAGCAACTGCTCCATTTTCATTCGGTTCAGTTGTAGCCAAAGGGTCAATTTTAAAACTTGATCATCCTCAAAATAGTTGGCGTTCGATCGCTGTACCAGAAAATCTAATGCCGTCGATACTTCCGTTAATTCTTTCGGTGTCATTCGGCTTTTTACTTATGGCAACAGGTTTTGTGCGTTCATGGCCGCTTGATTCACTTTTATGAGGAACAAATGTTCTTTGTCCAAATTGCCGTTGTATTCCAGCGCAAACGTCAAACAGTCGTTGGCGACAATATACTGTTCGCAGAACGAATACACTTTTTCCGATTGAGCGCTGGAAAAAAGAGGGGCGACGATCACAAGAGACAGGTAAAAAATATTTTTCATGTTCAACGTGGGTTTATTTGCCTTAATGCTCCGGCAATCGCCTTGATTTCGGGTTATTTCAAGACGTTCTCCATAGCAGTCTCGAAGTTGCCGGTGGTCGTTCCCTTTGTCAATATAGGTTCCACTGCCGTGTGCGTGACGTAGCTATAGTAATACCGCTCATAGAGCGCCTTGATATTATACAAATTCACGTTGATCGAAACGGTGCCGTCGGGCGCTTTTTTTACCCTTACATTCCATTCGCCGGTCACCTCTTGCGGGCTGAACCAATTTTCGGAGGAAGGCTTCAGGATTTTTTCAAGTACCACGGAGGCTGTCGGCAGGAAGAGGCTACCATCTTTCTTTTCGAATGACCAGGTGAGCTTTGTTTGCTCCGAAACAATGAGCCCGCTTGAGCGATCAATGATCTTGATTGGAATGCCGTTCTGAGCAAAATAATCAATGATGATGTCCCACGCTTGATCAAACGTCTTAGGGGAGTTTGCGACGATTGGTGTGGGCGGATACTTCCCTTTTATGGGAACGATCTTAGAAGGGGCGCAGGAAAAAAGGAAAAGAATAATGAGGAGGGCGGATGCCTTTTTCATGTTGGTGATGGTTTAGTGGTTAAAAGTTATCCGATTGCTGAGCTATCGCCTGTCGAGAGCTTTGTATAATTCCGCTAATTCGGTCATCTATCTTTCTTCCCACAACTTGGACAAGCGGATCGGTCGATCCATTCATTCCATCAATCGAAATATAATCCGACTGATCCTCTGGGCGCGTCCCGATATCGTAGATTTGGATTCGATATTTATTCCTCCGGCATGATATTTTGGCCGTAAACTGGCACCAGTAGTCAAGCTCGACGCCTCCATAAATAAACGAGTATTTAAAAGTACCTTTGCCGACAAGCTCGCCTAATTCTTTGTCGTCTACCTGAAGAACGCTTTTTGAATTTTTGAAGATATCCGCAAACCATATCTTGGCGGCTTTGTACACATCAATTTTTTCCTTTTTAAGGGATGAGTCGACGAACTCATAAAATACCGCCCCGTCTTTCATCGGAAAGGATGGGGCATTAGCGGCGGCTATATCTGACTTGGAGGCGGCTGGACTCATTACAGTAGCCCGCTTTTGAGCAATGCAGATGCCCGGAAGCATCATTAGGAGAAGCAATTGTTTCATGATAGATGGTTTAGTGGTTAAAGACCCCGGAAACACCTTTTTTCAGTCAAATTTCAAGCAAAAATAGGCATTTGCAGCCCTTACCAATACTATTTTCTCTTTCTCTTCCGGGACAAATATTCGGCATGGATCAAATCAATTACTAGCCGTTCCTCAACTCCAATAATTTCGGCAATCCGATAGGCATCTGAAAACCGGAATTGTGCAGGATCGGCAATCAGTGTATCAAACCGAACAGGACTCATTACGTCCTTGTAAATAGCCTTTTTGTCCATGACTTCAAGCAGATCCCGTACAGTTTTTATAGCTCCTGTCTCGATTAGATTTTTTGCAACCGTATAGCGTTTATCCTTTGCCATTCAACAAATAAACACCGGTTTCCTTAAAAGCTATATAGTAATAGTAGTATTTACTATTGAAAGATTAATAATATCTATCGAATTGCAGATAATTAATATTTTGTCTACGTGGTTCCCATTACTTAAATTGCCATTAGTTAAGGCTCCCACTAAATTTCCCTTTGGACGGGGTAATCACGTAATTAGTAGTAAAATTCTTAGGAAGGCAATCACCTCACGGTATGGCAATTTATTTCGGTAAACCCAACCGCATTGTTCTCAGGGCAGTTCTTTTAAAAACCCGGTTATCAATATATCATACGGTTGAACTCTCTTTTGCACCCATTGCAAAAGGTTTGGATAACGCAGCCCGTTTCTACGGGTTGCTCGATTTTAATCGCACACTATGACAGATTCAGAAATAATCGAAGGATTAAAGACACGCCAAGTTGTGGCTTTTAAAGCCCTTATATGGGATTATTCCGAAGATCTTGCGGAAGGCTGTGTCGGTAAGCCTAAGGCATACACTCGAATTAATTCGATTGTTTCATTACGTGAGGATAACTATATTAGTGGTCTAAATAGGATAAGGTTTAATGGTTATGGTATTTGATTAGTGCATCCCCGCGCCATACGCGGGGATTTTTTAAATCATACTCGTAAGGTGCTTTGATCGACCCAATTGCATCCGGTTGTACTCGATCATCGTCTTTTGAAAATAATCAAACCAATGACCTCGAAAACGAAGATTGCGGTTGTCGACAATCACCCCCTCGTCCTTCGGTTGGTATCGAAACATATCAATGAAAATTCGGATCGATTCACCGTTTCGATTGAATGCGAGAATGGCCTTGAATTGGCAAAA
>Ga0182030_10004647_pt1 | contig 29291 bp, 23 predicted proteins | sample 812S3MmetaG_FD_121299 | JGI IMG/M metagenome (GOLD analysis project Ga0182030, IMG submission 121299) | Permafrost microbial communities from Stordalen Mire, Sweden - 812S3M metaG (Illumina Assembly) | ecosystem: Environmental > Terrestrial > Soil > Wetlands > Permafrost | place: Sweden...
GGGTCATGAGGCAGCGTCTTGCCATCCACCACGGGCCCGAAATTCATCCCCGGCCCTTTTAATGCCTCTTCCAGCTTCTCGAACGGCATCGACTGCAGTTGATCCAGCTGATCCGGTTTCAGATTCAGTTTGGTCAGCAACGCCTGCGCGCTGCGGGTTGCGTTCTCGCGGCTCACGCCCTTGATAGCCGCGCCGCTCTGACAGATCGCCCTGTGAAACAGCCGCTTTGCAGAGGGTGTAGCCATCAGAGTCGCCACTTTGCCGCCGCCGCCCGACTGGCCGAAAATCGTGACGTTATTCGGATCGCCTCCGAAATTGGCAATGTTGTCGCGCACCCACTCCAGCGACTGCACCATATCGAGCAGCCCGGCGTTACTCGCGCTGCCGAACTTCGCATTGCCGAGGTCGGCGAGGTACAGATAACCGAACGCGTTGAGCCGATGATTGGTCGTGACAACCACCACGTCATGCTTGCGCGCCAGGTTCGCGCCGTCGTACATGGTGTAGTCGCCGGAGCCGGATGCGAACCCGCCGCCGTGGAACCAGACCATCACCGGGCGCTTGCGGCCGCCCTTCAGACCGTTTGTCCACACGTTGAGCACCAGGCAGTCTTCGCCCATCGGCCCCTGTCCGCTGGTGTCAGCGACTTCGGGAATCTCGAGCTTGCCGGGCTGCTGCGGCGATCGATGCCCGAACTGCGAAGTGTCCTTCACATCGGTCCACCGCTGTGGCTTCTGTGGCGGCATGAACCGGCCCGCGCCCGCCGTCGACGCCCCGTAAGGCACGCCTTTGAAGGCATAAACTTTGTCGATCACGGCACCGCGGATCTTGCCGGACGCGGTCTCCGCCACCGGCCCTTCGCCGCCTTCGGTTCGCGCCGCGCGCAGCCCTTTCGCCGCACCCATCAGTACGCTCGCAGCCGCCGCGCCGCGTCCCAGAAAAGCCCGCCGGCCGATTTGGTTTTCTCGTTTCGAATTCATGCCGATGGCAAGTATATCGCAATATCTGAAGTACACTGGAACGGCCCATGCATTTAGTTCGCAACCGTATAGAAGAGGTCGGCATCATCCCCGCCGTGCGCGTAAGTTCGCAGGATGATGCTGTTTTCGCCGCAAAGTCCGTGCTCCAGGGCGGCATCAGTGTCGTCGAAATGACCATGACCACCCCGGGTGCGTTCGACGTCATCGCGCGGCTCCGCGAAAGCGATCCTGGGCTGGTGGTCGGCGCCGGCACTGTCCTCGATCTCGATACCGCGCGCCGCTGCCTCGATGCGGGCGCTTCATTCCTGACCAGCCCGACGCTCGACCTCGAAATCCTCGACTTCGGACTCACCAACAATACTCTCGTGATTCCCGGCGCGCTCACGCCGACCGAGGTCGCAACGGCTGCCAAAGCCGGCGCCGAGATGGTGAAGATTTTCCCGTGCTCGCTGGTCGGCGGACCTGGTTACATCAGGGCGCTGAAAGCGCCGTTTCCGCAGGTGCATCTCATACCCGCGGGCGGCGTCAATCAGCAGACTGCGAGTGACTTTATCCGCGCAGGTTCTGTGGCACTCGGAATCGGCGTGCACCTCATTCCTCCCGACGCAGTGCAACGCCGGAAAGCAGACTGGATTCGCGAGTTATGCGGGCGGTTTCTGGGCATCGTCAAAGAGGCGCGCGCCATCAGCCAGTACACGCTCGCATTTAAGTAAGCCCGTATTCCTGGCGTGCGCGGTGCACGATGGAAAGGAATCTCCCCGTCAATTCTTTGATCCAGTTGCGATCGCGCTTTTCTACTGCCTCCGGCGGAATCAACTTACCGCGAATGCCCAGCGCCTGCGCGCCCGCCCGCAGGAAATCCGCGGCCGTAATCTGGTCGACCCCGCCCGACGCCACAATCGGCACATGCGGAAACGGTGCACGCATCGCTCTGATGTAAGCCGGCCCCCCCACCTGCGCGCATGGAAAAACCTTGATCATGTCGGCGCCGGCGTTCTGCGCCATCATGATTTCGGTCGGCGTCAGCGCGCCGGGAATCGCACAGAGGCCGTGCTTCACCGTGAAGTCGACTATCTTCGGATCGAGTCCCGGGCTCGTGACAAACACCGCGCCCGCATCCACACAGGCCTTCGCTGTCTCAATGTCGAGCACCGTGCCGGCGCCCACCATCAGGTGCGGATTGGTCTTCGACAACTCAGCAATTACGCGGGCCGCGTCCGGAATCGTCGTGGTCAGCTCGACCACCGGGATGCCGTATTCCAGCATTTCGCGCGCCACGAACAAAGCGTCCTCCGCCGCGTGAACCCGGATCGCGGGAAGAATGCCGATCTTCCTGATGCACGCGCATACTTCTTCTTTCGTCGCCATTAATCCTCGGTCTGAGCGCGCTTCTATTCGAATTCGCCTTCGGGCGCGGGCAGCACGTCGTGATCGCCCGCGATCCAGACGTACATGGTGGGCAGCAGGAAGATGCTCATCAGCAGCGCGGCCATCAGGCCGCCTACGATCACGATCGCGAACGGCCGCTGCGAGTCCGATCCGATGCCGTGCGAAGTCGCGGCCGGCAGCAGACCCAGCATGGCGACAAGCATCGTCATCATGATCGGACGCAGCCTCAGCACTGCTCCTTCCACCGCGGCGTCAAGCACCGTGTGGCCGCGTACGCGCAGCTGGTTGATGTATTCCACCATGATCACGCCGACCTGCACGGACACACCGAACAGCGCGAGGAAGCCGACGCCCGAGGACACACTGAGGTTCGTCCCCGTCAGCCAGAGCGCCAGCAGCCCTCCCACCGGCGCCATCGCGACGTTCATCAAAATCAGCATCGACCACTTCATCGACTTGAACATCGAATACAGGATCAGGAAGATCAGCATCAGCGTGAGCGGGATAATGATGGCGAGTCTTCTGGCCGCGCGCTGCTGGGATTCGTATTCACCGGCCCAGTCGATGTGATATCCGGCGGGCAGTTTCACCTGCGTACTCACCTTCTTGATCGCTTCTTCGACCGCGCCGCCCAGATCGCGTCCGCGCACGCTGTACTTGATCGCCACGTAGCGCTGATTGGCTTCGCGGTAGATTTCCGAAGCGCCGTCGCGGGTTTCGATGTCGCAGAGCTGAGCCAGAGATACGCGCTCGCCCGAAGGCGACAGCAAGCGGATATTTTCGATGGCTTCCTTCTGATTGCGAAACTGCGGCAAGTAGCGGAGCACCAGATCGTAGCGCTGCTCGTCCTGCAGCACCTGCGTGAGCGCATTGCCGCCGATCGCCGTCTGCACCGCGTCCTGCACGTCGGCAACATTGATCTGGAATCGGCCGGCCTTCTGGCGATTCACCGTGATATTCAGATTGGGCTGGCCAATCACGCGGAACAGGCCGAGATCCTGGATGCCCTTGACCGTGCGCATGATCCCCATGATCTCGTCGGCCTTTCCTTCGAGCATCCGCAGGTCGGTGCCGAAAACCTTGATGGCCAGTTCGCCTTTGACGCCGCTGACCGCCTCTTCCATGTTGTCGGAAATCGGCTGCGAGAAGCCCCACGCGACGCCCGGTATCTTGTCCAGCTCCCGGCTCATCGCGTTGATCAGTGCGTCCTTCTCCTGATGGAACACGGGCCGCCATTCTTCCTTCGGTTTCAGATCGACGAAGAACTCTGCATTAAAGAAGCCGGTGGTATCGGTACCGTCATCGGGTCTTCCCACCTGGCTGGTGCATTGTGGCACCTCGGGAAATGAACACAACATTGCCCGCGCCCGGTTGGCCACAGCCGTTCCTTCCGTCTGCCCCGTGCTCGGGGCCATGACGCCGCGCACCCAGATCGCACCCTCGTCCAGATGCGGCAGGAACTCGGAGCCCAGCACGAATCCTCCCAGATAGATCGTCAGCCCGAAACCGGCCAGCGCCACGGCCAGCGTGACGTATCGGAAGCGAATCGCCTTCCCCAGCACGGCCCGGTACATCTTCGTCAGGAAGACCATGATCGGGTTGTGCCATTCTTTGGTGCCCTTCGGGAAGAACAGGCTCGAAAGCACCGGCGCCAGCAGCATCGAGAAGATCAATGCGCCGAGCAGCGCGAACGCCACAGTCCACGCCATGGGCTTGAAGAGCCGCCCTTCGACGCGCTGCAGCGTGAAGATCGGCAGATACGCGGTAATAATGATGCCGATTGCGTAGAATACCGGCCGCTGCACCTCGTGCGCCGATTCGCGGATTTTCTCCATCGGCGTCCGCGTGTCGCCTTCATGACGACGCGAAAGATGCCGCACGATGTTTTCCACCATGACGACCGCGCCGTCCACCACCATGCCGAAGTCGAGCGCACCCAACGACAGCAGATTCGCCGGAATGCCTTTCAGCTGCAGACAGGTGGCCGCAAACAGCAGGGAAAACGGGATTGTCAGAGCGACGATAATCGCGCCGCGCACGTTGCCGAGGAACAGGAACAGAATGATGACGACGAGAATGATGCCTTCGGTCAGGTTGTGCAGAACCGTGTGCGTCGTGTAATGCACCAGATCGCTGCGGTCGAGAAACGGCACCACTTTCACGCCGTGCGGCAGAATGGTCGTGTTCAGTTCGTTCACCTTGGCGTGGATGGCTTCCAGCACGGCATCGGAATCGGCGCCTTTGCGCAGCAGCACGATGCCCGAAACCACGTCGTCGTCGTCAACGATCTTGCCGTTGACCAGATGCCTCGCGCGCGCGAACTGGCCGAGCCGTATCTTGGGTCCCTGCTCCACCACCGCGATATCTTTGACCCTGAGCGCCGTGCCCGTTTTCGTCGTCAGCATCGTATTTTCGATGTCGTGAACGTTGCTCACCAGGCCGACTTCGCGAATATCGATCTGCTGCAACCCGGATTCGATAAAGCTGCCGCCCGCGTTCGTGTTGTTGTTGGTGATCTGGTTCTCCACCTGGCCGATGCTGAGGCCGTACGAAACAAGCTTTAAGGGATCGATGCGGACCTGGTATTCACGCGTCGGTCCGCCGAAGCTGGCCACGTCGACCACATTCGGCACCGACTTGAACGACTTCTCTACCACCCAGTCTTCGAGCGACTTCAGCTCCATCACGTCGTAGCGGGGATTGGTGCTCTGCAGGGTGAAGAAATAAATCTGGCCGACCGGGCTCCAGTCGGTACCCATCTGCGGCTGCACGTTCGGCGGCAGCGTCACCTGCGCCAGTCTTTCGAGTACCTTTTCACGATTCCAGTCGTTCGCGGCCTCATCGTCGAACGTCATCTTGATATCGGAAAGTCCGAAGAGCGAGAACGAACGCAGCGCCGTCAGATGCGGGGTTCCGTTCATCACGATCTCAAGCGGGATCGTCACCTGCTGTTCGATCTGCTCCGCTGAAATGCCCGGCCACTGCGTGATCACCTCGACGTAGTTGTTGGCCACGTCGGGATAGGCTTCCACGGGCAGCTGATGGAACGAAATCCCCCCCCATATGAACAGCAGCACCGCAAAAGCGATGATCATGATGCGGTTGTTCAATGCGAAATCGACGAAGCCGCGAATCATCGTTGGTTATTGCTCCAGGGAGTTCTCGAGTACGAGCGCGGCCTTCACCACCTGATCGCCGGGATTGATGCCGGTGACTGCCTGCATGTTGTTCGGCAGCGTGATGCCGCCGACCACTTCCGCGCGCCGGAAGTTCTTTCCGCCGCCGGGCAGGTAAACCCAGTCGCGATCGTGCAGATGCAGAATGGCGGTGGCGGGAACCAGCGCCGAGGTCTTTTTCTCCATGCCGTGGAAGGTCGCGGTCGCGAACATTCCGAAGCGCATGAGCCCGTTATTCTCCACTTCGAGCCGCACCTTAGCCGTGCGGATATTGGGATCGAGAATCGGCCCGATATTGTCGACGCGCGCGCGGAACGTGCGGTCCGGATAAGCATTCAGCCGCACATCGGCGAATTCACCGAGGCGCACGTTCTTCAGGTCGTTTTCAAAAACGTCGCACACTACCCAGACGTGCGACATGTCGGAAATCGTAAACGGATTCGGCGATGCCAGGCCCTGTGTGCCCGCGGCCAGCGTGACCTGCTGATCGGTAATGACCCCCGAAATCGGAGCGAAAACGTCGACGATCGCCGTTGGATGATCCTTATCCGCGCCCAGCACCCGCAGATGCTCGATCGTGGTCTCTACCGTAACCTTGGCTTTCTCGTCGGCATCGACCGCAACTTCGTAGTCCTTCTGCGCCATCGCACCGGCTTCGAGCAGGGTCTTCGCGCGCAGCAGTTGCGCCGCCGCGAGCTTCTCATCGGCGATCGCCTGGCGGTAATCGGAGAACGCGCCTGAAATATCCGCGCTCTGAATCTTCAGCAGCAGGTCGCCCTTCTGCACGGTGTCGCCGAGCTTCGCGTGAATTTCCAGCACGCGACCAGAGGCGATCGTCACCACGGGAATGTTGCGTGACACGTCCGGCATGACAGTGCCGGTCACATTCAGCTCCGGGGCCGCTTCGTATTTGGTCGCCGTGACCAGCGCGTACTGCTCCGGCCTGTCGACGGTCACGACGCTTGAATTACCCGCGGGCACCACCTGCGCGGGCGGCGGCGCCTCATCTTTCGGATCAACCTTGGGTTCGGCCTTCCCCATGCTGCATCCGGCCAGCACCACATTGAGCACGACGGCGGCGGCCAGACCGGCGGCAACAGGAATCAACGAAAATCGCTTCATTGCATAACCTCACGACCGACCGCGAGATTCATCTGGCTCGCGGCTGTCAAATAGGAACCGATCAGATTCAGGTACGCGAGGCGCGTATCGCGAAAAGACTTCTCCGCGTCCAGATAATCGAGCAGCGACGCCCCGCCCTGCCGGTAAGAAAACGACATCTTGTCCCGTACATCGGTGGCCATCGGCATGTATCGCGCCTTGTAAGGCTTGAGCAGATTCACGTTCTGCACCACCGTGTAGTAAGCCGAATCGACGTCGTTCAGCACCTGGGCCTCCGCGGCGTCGCGCAGCTTTTCATTGCGCCCGATATCCACCTGCGTGCGCGCTTTCTCGCCCTGATTGCGGTCGAAGATACGCAGCGGCAGGCTGACGCTGCCACCGACCGTCTCGTTCGCGAAGGAATTCGAGAACGAAGGGTTGTTCGAGAACCACAGGCTGAACGTCGGGTCCGACGACCCGTTGGCAATCGCCAGCTGATGCGTGACTCTCGCCAGTTCGACGTTCTGCACGGCCTCCTTCAGGTCGGGCCGGGTATCCATGGCCAGCTTGCGGAAATCCTCGAGCGGCTTCAGCTCTTCCTTAAAATCGAAAGTGCCCGTGACGTCGAAGCGTTCGATCGGTGTGCGGTCGTTCAAAAGCATCAGCAGCCCGATCTTCGCCGTCCGCAGATTCACCAGCGCGGTTTCGAAGTCCGATTCAAACTGCACGCGCTGCAGTTCGAGCCGGTTCAGATCCACCTGCGCGATGTCGCCCGCCTTGTAGCGCGTGCGGCTGACCTCCAGTTCGCGATCCCAGTACGACAGATTGTCTGTCGCGTTCTGCAGGACCGCCTTCGCCAGCAGCGCCTGCACAAACGCATTCCGGAGATTGAAAACGAGATTACGTTCCTGATCGAGATAGGTCGATTCCGCAACTACGGTCGACGCTTTCGCCTGGTCCCGCCGCAGTTCGCGCTTGTGCTCGCGCTCGTGCAGATAGCTGATGCCCGGGGTTTCGACCACGCCGCTCAACGGGCGATACACGTTATTGCGGGTGATCTGAAATCCGTCCGCTGTAATGCTCAGGTCGGGATTCGGACGCAGATAAGCGGTGATCTCCGCCGCCCGCGATTCATCGATATTCAGTTTGTTGGCTTTGAGCGTCGGGTTGGCCGCCTCGAACTTTTCGAGCAGCTGCTGCCACGTATAGGTGGCGGCCGGCTGCTGCGCCGCGACGCTGGACAGCAGTCCTGCGGCCATCAGGACGCACACGCACACAGCCAGACTGCGAAGCCTGAGCCCGTTACGCTCTGACGGTCGATGGGGAGCCAAATTCCAATGTAACGACCCGGTCGGGGATGACTCAATTATCTTTCAGATACGCAAAAAGTATCTTTTGGCCAGTCATTGACATCTTTTAGTTTCTAAAGCGAAAACGGCCCCGCTGGCGCCTAGAATGTGGTTGAGAAGAACCGATCCGGATTTGATGACCGAGCCGAAAGTATGATGGGTAAAGACGCGGGCGCCGTTCTCGACGAGCGTGACCGCCAGACCATCATGCTGTCATTTCTTCTGCGCGGCACCCGCACGGCGGTCCTGACCCGGGCTGCCCTGATGATCGCCGCGATTGCGGTCGTCGACTGGCGCATCGAAGGCAATATTCCGCTGGGTTTTCTCTACCTCTTTCCCATGCTGCTCGTGGGAAGCGTGCTGGTGCGCTGGCAGATCGCCCTCACGGCGGTCGTTTGCACCGTGCTTTCCGAATCGTTCGACAGCTTCGACTGGTCGCTCCCGAGCGGCATTCCACGCGACATTCTGATCTTCGCCGCGTTCTTCTGCATGGGCCTGTTCGTCTATGAAGTGGTTCGCAGCCGGCAGACGGCACTGCAGCACACACACGAGATCGAACGCGAGGCGCGCGCCCGCACCGAGGCCGAAGAGCAGCTGAAAGTGCTGGTCGAAAGCAGCCCCGCGGCAGTGTTCACGACCAATGCGGAGGGCGTTGTGCTGCTGGCGAATGAGGCCGCGCACCGGTTATTCGTCATTCCGCCCGGCACGCTTCCGGGACGATCCGTACGGGAGTTCCTGCCTTCGCTCGTAAACGTGCTCTCTCCTCGATCCACCCCCGGATCGGCCTATCGAACCGCCATGCAGTGCCGCGGACGGCGCGCGAACGGCGAAGTGTTCATGGCTGACATCTGGTTCTCGACCTACGGCACGACCGCCGGTCCGCGTCTGGCCGCCATGGTTGTCGATGGCTCCGACGATCTGCGCAACCGCGAAGAACTGAGCCTCCACCAGCTGCTGGCCGGATCGCGTATCCTCGTGGGCGCGGTCTCGCACGAAATCCGCAACGTCTGCGGCGCGATCGCCATGGCTCACGCGAATCTCTCGAAGAACGCAGCGCTCGCGCCGGATCTCGCGGCCAGCAAGGATTTCGAAGCTCTCGGCAACCTGATCCTTGCCTTGGGAAAAATCGCCGCCATCGACCTTCGCCAGATGGCCGATCAGGCCTCCAGCGTTGATCTTTCTTCGCTGCTCGAGGAATTCTGTATCATCGTGGAACCCGCCCTCGCGGAACAGGACATTCACCTGTCCGTCGATGTGGAACCGGGTCTGCCGATGGTCTGGGCCGACCGCCAGAGTCTGCTGCAGGTTCTGCTCAATCTGACGCGCAACAGCGAGCGCGCTATGACGGGTGAAGCGCTTCGCCGGCTCAGCATCACGGCTGTGCGCGATAAGCAGCGCGTCGCCATTCGGTTTCACGACACCGGCTGCGGCGTTGCCCATCCCGAGCGGCTCTTCCGCCCCTTTCAGCGCGAGGCGGAAGCGACGGGTCTGGGTCTCTATCTCTCGCGCGCGTTCATGCGCTCATTCCGCGGCGATCTGCGTCACGAGCCCGAGCCGGTCGGATCGACCTTCGTCGTCGATCTCTCGGTCGCCATGAACGAGGGAGTTATGCGACGCCTGGCAGAAGATGCCTCCTGCGCCATCCATGGAACAACAGATCCGGATACTGCTGATCGACGACCACAGCCTGTTTCGTGAGAGCCTGAGCCGGTTGCTCGAAGCCGAGCCTGATTTCCGTATCGCCGCGACATGCGCCGGCGTTCGGGATGCTCTGGCGGTGCTGGATCGCGAACCCGTCGACGTCGTTCTTCTCGACTACGACCTCGGCGACGAACAGGGCTCGGCGTTTCTCGAAGAGGCGAAACGGCGAAGGTTCACCGGACGCATCCTGATGGTCACCGCCGGTATCGACGACGCCGGCACTCTGCGCGCGTTTGAAGCGGGCGCCTCGGGATTGTTTCTGAAGCATAGCCCTCCGGCGCAGCTGATCGAAGCCATCCACAAGGTGACAAACGGCGAAATGTGGCTCGACTCCCGTGCCGTGCGTTCGCTGGTGGCAGGCGCGCAGGAAAAATCGGAAGACCAGCAGGGGGTTGAGTCCCTGACCGCGCGCGAGCGCAGCGTGCTGAAGGCCGTTTTCGAAGGGCTCACCAACAAGGAAATCGCCGCCCGCCTGCAGATTTCGGAAAGCTCCGTCAAGGCAGTGCTGCAGCAACTGTTCGACAAGTGCGGCGTCCGCACACGCAGCCAGCTGGTGCGCATCGCGATCGAGCGTCACTCCGGCGACTGGCTGTCCGGGGACTAAGCGCTCGGTTTCCGAGGTTCGCACACGTGTATCGCAGCCGGCAGGGAAACGCACTTGCAGGCCTCACGGGCGTGGTGACGCGAACGCCGTAGCTGGTTAGCGCGGCACTCACCCCAGTGCGGGCTCGACGATACAGCCATCTGATTTGGTAAACACTACGCCGTCAGGCGCGGGTTTGCGGTGGCCAGAAGTCACCCGTGCGCGTTCTGCCGCCAGCAGGACGAATCGACGTTGTGTAAGGATGTAAGTTTTACAGCCCTCACTTATGCTGTGAGTAGCCTTGGATTTACGTCAAGGAAACCTCGCCTCGATGTCAGCTTCTGCCACCACGTTTTCACAATCGTTTTTCCACGGGACGCGGGCTGCTCTCGAACCTGGCGACCTGATTACCGTCGGCTATCAGTCCAACTTTACCGAGGCTATGCGGCTATCCTGGGTATACTTCGCCGGTACGCTGGATGCTGCGATCTGGGGCGCTGAACTGGCCGCCGGAAGTAGGCGGGAACGAATTTATGTGGTGGAGCCGACTGGGCCAATCGAGGATGATCCCAATCTGACGAATAAGAAGTTTCCCGGTAATCCAACGCTGTCCTATCGCTCCCGCGATCCGGTGCGCGTCATTGCCGAAGTGACGAAGTGGCAAGGACATCCACCTGAACAGCTGCAACAAATGAAGGACCGTGTCGCCAGTTCGAAAATGAAGGGCGACGATATCATCGACTAACAGTATCGGAGTTTTGTGGCAAACGCCGGAGAAACTTAAATCACACCAAAACTCAGGCCCTTACGAATCGAACTCTGTCGCAACACTTAAGAGCTTCCGGCTGCGCGAATCCACATAGGCGTAATGTTGGCTGGACGCTGATTCAAACGCCTGGCGCAACCGCTTCGGCATACCCGCCCCGTGTCGCGAAGTGTTTACTTTGATGATGGTCCGATGCGGGGATACCGCCGGCTCGTCGAATTTGGCCATCGCGGTACCGAAGTCGCATTTGGGACTTCATCTAAACCGACTGCCGTCGGAAAAGGACTGTACTGGATCGAGCTGGCGATTCTGTATCGAAGCGTCGGACGGAACGGCCCGCGCGCCTTCCGGTCCGAATACGTGTGCTGACTTCTGAAAGCGAGTGCCAAGAAGTCAGGGAGCGCCTCCGTGCGCCCCCCGTTGACGCGCAAAAAATGGCTAAGCGAATCCTCCCACCCGCCCCACGTCATTAACGGCCGCGAACTGCCCTCCGGAGATACGCGGCTGCTGGTTCCGCCTGGTCTCAGACCCAAAGGTCCGGCCTGCCGGCTGGAATCAAATCCCTCCGTCGCTACCAAGTGCAGCGCAGAGTGCCGGTGTTTCAGTCGCTTCAAACTTTTGTGACGAAGCGAGTACCAGTACCAGAGTGGCCAGAAGTTATCTCTCGGCGAACCAGACAATGAAAAGCCCGTCGGGCTTTACATCTTCCCAATACGACAGGTATTCACTGCGCACGTTACGGCAGTGCCGCCTGAGCAGATCTTCCAACTCCTTCCTGCCGAACCATCGTTCCCAACGGGGCGTTTCCAACTTTCCCCACTGCTCAACGTTCTTGTCAATGATCACGAGCTTTCCGCCGGGTTTCACCACCCGGCAGATCTCATCCACCGCCCGCGCAACATCGACCGCATGCTCGAGCGATTCGGTCGCATACGCACAATCGAACGTCGAGTCGGCAAACGGCAGCTCTGTCATGGACCCCGCCCGGGTATGAATACCCGTGGGAACGTACCGGAGCATCTCCTCCGAAATGTCCAGCCCCCATACCTCCGCTTCTGGGTTACGTTCCTGCAGGACCCTGGCGAACCGGCCTTTGCCGCACCCGACGTCCAACACCCTTCTATCGGCAAGATCGCCGAAGAACTTTAGGATCACCTGGACGTGCTGAATGCGCGGGTCGATCGTCGAAGGGAAATGCTCCTCGTCCCGCGACCCGTCATCGAAGCTGCGGCGAATCTCCTCGCGCAGTTGCTCATCCAGCTCCGCTGCGGGCTCAGCACGCCGCCGCGCCCACGGCCATCGACACTTCAGCATCGCCAGGTCATGGCTGCGTCAGGAAAACCGGCAGTCCCATCTTCCCGACATACGTCGGCCGGTAGCGCTCCGTGCTGTACATCTTTTCGATGTCGACCTTCCTCGGCCCCAGCTTCGGATCCGGAATCTCCACCGCCGCATAGCATCCGTGGCTGATCGCCGTCATCAGTCCGTGCCTGCCCTCGCGGATCAGATCCACCGCCATGCCGCCGAAGGTCGACGCCACCAGCTTGTCTACGAAATCCGGCGGTCCGCCGCGCAGGTCGTACGTCAGATCGCTCACGATCGTCTCATCCCCGCTGCGCTTCTTGAATTGATCGCTCAGCGCCTCGGCCACGTTGGCCTTCTTGCGGTGCCCAAACGCATCGGTCTCGCCGTACTCCGTGACCTGATAGCCTTCCCACTCCGCACCCTCGGAAAGCAGCACCAGCGCATAACTCGACGGATTGTTCTTCTTGTCCTCAAGGATGAGATCAAGCAGCCGGTCGAGCTTCACTTTGTACTCCGGAATGCAGCAGCGCAGCGAGCATGCATACGCCGTGTAGAGCGCCGTGTAGCCCGCATCGCGCCCAAAAAGCCGGAACACGCCGATGCGCTCGTGCGACGCCACCGTCGTGCGCTGCCTCTCCACCGCATCGATCGCGCGATTCACCGCCGTCGAAAACCCGATGCAGTATTCGGTGTTGCGCACGTCGTTGTCCATCGTCTTCGGCACCGCGACTACTTTCATGCCCGCGCGGTCCAGATGCGCCGCGTAGCTCAGCGTGTCGTCGCCGCCGATCGCAACCAGATAGTCGAGTTCCAGCTTCTCGATGTTCTTCATCACCTGCGACGTCATGTCGTAGACCGTCGAGGTCACGCCGCCCTTCGTGTTCTGCGCTGCGGGAAAGCTCGTATTCGCCAGAAACGCGGGCGCTTTTTTCATCTTCAGCGGATTCGTGCGCGAACTGTGCAGCCACGTGCCGCCCGTGCGATCGATGGTGCGCGTGTTCAGCCGGTCCAGCGGCAGAACGTAGCGGCTGACGCTCGCCGGATCGTCGAAATTGACATGCGTGAGGCCCTCCCATCCCCTGCGGATTCCGACCACCTGACGACCCAGTTCGCCCGCCTGATACACCACCGTCTTGATAACGGAATTCAGGCCCGGAACATCCCCGCCGCCTGTCAATATGCCGATTTTCCCTGCCATGATCTCGCGCCTCCTGCGATTCCTCATTGTAGAAGGCACCCTTTCAGGAACCCGGTGAGGTAATTTGGTGTCTGGCGCACAGGCCGGAGGGTCCGTTGTGCGCGGAGGAAGACGTCGCGTGCGGAAGATTCTCCAGTCCTTCACCAGTCGCCTGATCGGTTTTCTCAAACAGGGCATCACGCCAGAGAAACTCGCGCTGACTCTGGCGCTGGGCGCCGCGCTCGGAACCGTCCCGATGCTCGGTACCACGACGATCCTGTGCACCCTCGCCGCCTTCGCCTTCGGTCTGAATCTCGCCGCAATTCAGCTGATCAACGGCATCGTCTACCCCCTGCAGCTGATTCTGATTATTCCGTTCCTGCGCGCCGGCGCATGGCTGTTCCGGACCCGCGATTTCACGTTCACGCTGAGCCAGCTCTTCGGTCTGGTTCACGCCGGCGTCTGGCACGCCATCACGACGCTCTGGACCGCGACCGTTCACGCACTGGCGGTCTGGCTGATCGCCGCGGGCGTCAGCTCAACAATTCTCTATTTCGCGCTCCGTGTGATTCTCAAGCGTCTGTGGCGGGAAACCCGCGCCTCCGATGCGGCCCCGCGGTTAGCGTCTGAGAGCCGATAGCTGACAGCTAAAATGTAGGTTCCATGCCATCTCAGCTGTCCTGCATCAATGCCGCCTGCGGTACGCGCTCCGGCATCACCGACGTGCTCTATAACTGCCCGAAATGCGGCGGGCTGCTTGAAGCGCGCTACGACTTCGGCCATCCCGACATCCACGCGCTGAAACATACGTGGCGCACCCGCCGCACTTCCAACGCACCGCTCGATCAAAGCGGCGTATGGCGCTATCGCGAGCTGTTCCCCTTCGTCGACGACCCCGCCCATATCGTTACTCTTCGCGAAGGCAACACGCCTCTGCTCAGCGGCCCGCGCGCGGCCGAGTACGGCGGACTCGACGCCATCACCTTCAAGCACCAGGGCTTCAACCCCACCGGCTCGTTCAAGGACAACGGCATGACCGGCGGTGTCGCCCAGGCGCGCCGGCTCGGCATGAAGCGCGTGGCGTGTGTCTCGACCGGCAACACGTCCGCTTCGATGGCCGCCTACGCCAGCGCCGGCGGACTTGAGCCGCTCATCTTCATCCCCAACGGCAACATCGCTTACGGCAAGCTGGCTCAGGCGCTCGAATACGGTGCAAAGACATTTCAGGTGGACGCCAACTTCGATCAGATTCTCGCCCTCGTGCGCGTGCTCGCCGAGCGCCTCGGCATCTACCTGCTGAACTCCATCAACCCTTTCCGCATCGAAGGCCAGAAGTCCATCGTGATCGAGATGATGGACCAGCGCGACTGGAATCCGCCCGACTGGATCGTCCTCCCTGGCGGCAATCTCGGCAACACTTCGGCGTTCGGCAAAGGGCTGCGTGAGATGCACGAACTCGGCCTCATCCAGCGTCTGCCGCGTCTGGCGGTCGTGCAGGCCGAAGGCGCCAGTCCGTTCTACGAATACATGCGCGCAAAAGGTAAGGAGCCGTTCCGCGCCCAGGAGCATCCCGAAACGCTCGCCACTGCGATCAAGATCGGCGACCCCGTCTCCTGGCCCAAAGCGCAGTTCGAACTGGAGACCACGAATGGTGTTGTGGAACGCGTCAGCGAGCAGGAGATCGCCGATGCCAAAGCGATTATCGGACAATGCGGCATAGGCTGCGAGCCCGCTTCAGCGGCGACACTGGCAGGTATCCGCAAACTCACCGCGGCGGGTGTTATCGCCCGCGACGCCGATGTGGTCGCGGTGCTCACCGGCAATGTCCTGAAGGATCCCGATTACATCTACCGCTACCACACCGGCCAGCTGAAGGCGCCGAACAATTGCCTGATCGAGCCGAACTTCGGCAACAAGCCGGTTGTCGTACCGAACGACGCCGACCGCATCACAGAACTGATCCGTTAGCACTTAGTGGGGCAGGGTTTCGACCCTGCCGCCGGGCTTCCGCCCGGCGCGGAGCGTCCGGTACTCTTCGTGTCGTGCTTACATGGCAGCTGCCTAATACACCCTGAATATGAGATCGCTGACGGTCCGCCTCCCGGATCAGCTCGTAGCGGAAATCGAATCTGAATCCCGCGAACGAAACTGCGCCAAGTCCGACATCGTCCGCGAACGCCTGCAGCGTGGCGCCGGACCATCGACTGGTTCCTCCACGCGACTTAACCTGATCGCCGACCTGATCGGCTCAGTGGACGGCTTGCCCGCCGATCTCAGCGGGCGAAAAAAGCGGTACTTGAAGACGACATGCTCTGGCAAGAAGCGTTCTCGTTGACGCCGGTTTTCTGGTGGCAACGCTGAGCCTGCGCGACCTCCGCCATCGATGGGCAGTCCAGCAGGCGTCCGAGAACTCGCCGCCCTGGTACACCTGCGAGGCAGCGCTTTCTGAAAGCTACCACTTGCTCGGGGAGCGTGGCGCGCCTGGATTGAGTGCGATGCTTTCCCGGAGAGCCGTAAGGGCCGAGTTCAGCCTCAACGACAACATAGAGTCGGTGGTCGCACTCTTACAGAAATATGCAAGCGTACCGATGAGCCTTGCTGATGCCTGTCTGGTGCGCATGTCTGAGACCGTCGCTGATCCGGTTGTCCTGACGACAGACTCTGACTTCCATATCTACCGCCGTCACAGCAGGCAGGTGGTTCCCTGTATCGTGCCGCGATGATCCTGTCGCTTCAGTATCGAACGCCGGTGGGGTCTGGAAACTGCCTCCCCTTCGTGGGCAGTTATCGAACTTTTTTGGCGCTGCCGACGAGCGAATCCCAAAACGTGCTCGGTGAACTCGTACTTTTACATTGGTGCGCCTGAGTCTGAAGGTTCGCCGGCGTTTGTTTTCAGAGACCGATAGCGAAACACCGGATTCGACTTTGTGCTGAACTTTACTCCAGAAACCCAATGCACGCACAGACTCCCGACATCCAGCTTCAGGTCATAGGCTTGGGATTCCAGCTCACCAAGCAGTTCGTTTTCATCGTAAAACTCCGAGGTCACCAAGGTGTCGTTGGTGACCATCTCGGCCACGGAGTACTTCTCGTCTGGCCCCTTTTCGAGGTGCCCCAAATCGAAACTCGAATCAAGACTCGAATGAAAGGAGTCGCTTTGAACCAATATCTCGGTTCCTTCCGGAACACTCATCGGGCGCAGACGAGCAGCATTATGGAAAATCGCCACGTTTAGCTTTTCAACGCCAACAAGATCGGTGTGGCGGTACAGGCGGATGGGCTTCTCAATCTGCGTGGAACGGTAAATGATTCCGTCTAACGGAGGATCCAATGTGCCGGAAAGAAAGTCGGCAATCGCCTGCGTCGCAAGATAATCGCCTGTCTCGTCGTCCGGCATCACCGGTATGGTGATGCGTTCACTTAACCAAGCCAAAAAGCGAGCGCGCTTCCGGCGGCGGGTATAGTCTTCGTCGAAGACGCTTCCTTCGGCAATGTTGACGGATTCCAAGGCGTTCAGATCAAGAAGCCTAACTGGCCGGATCACATCGAAGCGCCCGACAACGACCTGACTTCCGACCGGTGGTCGTACCTCCGCAATTGCAACTTCAGGGTCCGTCGATCCGTAGAAAACCGAGATACCACGCGCGTTCATACGTCCCGCGACCGCTGCCGACGCTGGGGGAGGACCAACCTCCTTGTCTGGTCTAATCAGGACCGTCCTGAGCTTGGTCACTGTCTGCACTGTCCGAGCGCGATAGAGCTCCGGAATGGCGGTGTCTGGCCCTCCAGCAACGATTACTGGATTACCGCCGCTTGTCGTTTGGGCCTCCAGACCCTCGAAGATTGACCAGAGAATGAGCTCCGCGTTCCGACTGAAGTATCGGGCCTCCGTCTTTAGCGTTTCTTCGAAATTACGCCAGTCGGAATGAAACTCCCAGTCGTCCACTTCACTTCTTTCCTCATAGTGTGCTCCACGGGCAAAGGGAGCCTCATCAGGGCTTTCGATTTCTATCCCAGTGGCTTCGTATCGGTCCGCCAAGATTTTTCGAATGTCTTCCGCAATGGGTTCATCAATGCAAGCGGCAGTGCCAATCACGTCAACCACTCCACCGATCCATTCGTTGCCCGGCGTGAGGTCTGTTGGATAACTCCTCTCAAAATGTTCCTTCAGCGCGAACGAGACCAGATCCGCCAACCGATCGATTGAAAATGTGATGGCCGTCGTCTCGCAATAGGAGCATACGCCCTCTGCGCCCGACTCCTCAATCTGCTTGCTCAGAAATGCTTCACGGACGCAGGTAATGCAGACAAGTCGATTCCTTGTGGGCTCGGCAATCTCCGGGAAGCCCTGCGCAGGATTCATCTGTCTGTCGCGGGGTGCGCCGTGATCCAGGTTTGTGCCCGCTTCTGCTCCTGGGCTAATTCTGTGGCCGTTAGGTGACTCGCGATTCCCTCGAGTATTGATGCAAGATCGCCAGTGTTCACGCCGGAGCCCGTTCCCGGTGTTGCCAGCTTGATCCAGAAGTAGGATTCCCGGTAACTTTGAGCGACACCTTCGCCGCCCAATATGGCCACTCCGAGGGTGACCTGTGCCGACGTGATGCCCTGCTCCGCGGCTTTGCGATACCACGTTGCTGCCTGAGCGTAGTCCCGGGAAACGCCGCGCCCGTCGTGATACATCGTTCCAAGGACATATTCGGCGTTCGCGTTGCCGGTCTCCGCAGCCTTCTCGAACAATACCGCGGCCTGGACAAAATCAAGGGGAACGCCCTCACCGGTTTGGTACAGGTAGCCGAGGTGAGTTTGGGCACGCGCGTACCCCTGATCTGCAGCATTGCGCCACCAAATAGCCGCCTGAACAGGGTCTCTCGAAACGCCAGTTCCCACCGCTCCTTCTTCATACAGAGCCCCAAGAGTATCTTGCGCTTCCGCACTTCCTTGCTCTGCTGCCGCGCGAAACCAGGTTATGGCTTGTGGGTAGTCCTGTGGAACGCCGCTGCCGCTCCCTGAGTACAGGGTTCCCAAATTGAGCATTGCCTCCACATTTCCGATCATTGCCGCGTCGCGCAGGATTTGGAGGCTGTCGGGGTTTCCCTGCCCGGCGGTTTGTCGCAACGCCCTTATGCGCTCAGGTGTCATCGAGAGCAGCGATTCCCGTGCCGGAGGAAAATCCAGAAATAGCAACCGCCCCCGCACAGCAACGAGAGCCTCGCTCAGAGCCGCAGCAGGGACTGCAAAATTTAGGTTTTGAGACTCTTTTCTGGTTCTGGAGTTGATGCCGAGGAGCTCGCCGGACGCGCTGATAAACGCTCCTCCACTACTCCCAGGCGAGATCGGCGCCGAATGCTGAATCCACGGAAGGCCATCTAATTCGCGATTGCCAGAAACGATGCCCTCAGAGATGGCCTGTTCAAGACCTCTCGGATTTCCTATCGCGAACACCCGCTCACCGATTCGAACTGGCCGGACGGCGACGCCAAACGCGTCGAAATCTTGTCCGGAAATCTTGAGTACTGCAGTGTCACGCTGATCGTCATAGAACTTGAGCACCGGCGTGTAAGAGCGTCGCGCCGTGCCGCTTATCCACGTGGCGGTCATGCTTCGGCACCCTTCGACTACGTGCGCGTTTGTTACGACGAAGCCGTCCGTCGAAACAAGGACGCCGCTCGCCAGAGAAAATTCCTCAGCCGATTCATCGCATGTCAAAAATACTATTCTGCTGGCGAAACGTTTGAATACTTCTTCCGCAGACAATATGACGGTCGCCACTCCCGAGCGCGAGGAATTGGACGGCCGCGGTGCTGGGGGACTCTGGCTCTTAACGGGCCCGGGCCCGAGCAGCAGCGCGGTCAGCAAGCATGTTCGCGCGGGGGATCGCACGCGTTTTGGTAGATTCATGTCCCCTCGTTTCACGGAGAATCCCAGTTTTATAGCTTCGCTGCCGCGTTTATTCTAGTAGTATATATTCCTTACGCAGGCGTTCAAGCGCAGTACTGGGGCGGCTTTGACCCAAACCGGGCGCGCCACCTGAGTAGGAGATCGGATTATGGCTTCTTACTTGGCGTGAGCGCCAAGTCGATGAAATCGCGGACCGACACGATCCGGGTATTGCCGAATTGCCCCAGACGGAGCAGGTCCTTGTCTTCGCTGACGATGAAGTCCGACTTGGCGGTCGCGGCACATTCAAGGATGCGATCGTCGTCGGGATCTTCTTTAATGACGTGCAGCGTTTCGGTAAGTGAAACGTAATTACCGAGCGCAAACAGCTTGCCCCGCGCGTCCTGGAGCGAATAGCCGTCCCACTGGAACTTATCGCGAAGCACGCGAATCGTCTCGGCCACTATCGCGTCCGAAATATCGATGCGAATGCTTCCGGCCCGGGCGTGACCGATGATTACGGTCGCGGGCCCGCCGAAATGCAGCGCCCTGATATAAACGCTGGTATCGAGCGTGGCGCTGATCACTGGTAGGTTAGGCTAATGGCTGCGCTGCTCAGCTCTGGACTCGGCTATAAGCCTTTCGACGTCGGACTCTTGGACACCGAGTGCCTTCGCCCGCTCCGCGCCGTAGCGCAGCAGCTTCGCCCACGAACGTTCTTCTACATATCGCTTCACGGCATCGGTGAGCACTTCATCCACGCTGCGGTGCTCGGCCTGCGCCGCGCTCTGGATTTCCGCCAGCAGCGGCTCAGGAAGTGAGATATTGTTTGCTGCACCCATGGCCTCACCATTCTATCGCCTCCAGAGATTGCGAGCATTTTCCCCGCCTTGGGGGCGCGGTTGTCCGCGCTTAATCGAGGAGAAGACACCATCCCTAAGCCCGTCGGCTTAGGGGTCGCGGCGTCTGCGCTGACGCACGTTTGTTCGGCCGCTGTTCGGTGCGTGTCCGGTCTTTGTTCGGTCCGTGGGTAATCCATCTGCAAGTTTCAGCCGATTCCGCCCTGAAGATCGGTGTTCTTCTTCACCAGGATTGCAGCGTCGAACATTGGTCGAACACTCGGCCCAGTTTGTCCCACGGCCGAAGTTCCTGACCGCGCACTCGTTGCGAGTGAAAAAACACCGGCTCGTTCGACAGTCCCTTTATGTTCCACTACCCAGTTTTCGTTGCTCCGTCGCACCGGTCCGGGCGGTCAGGTTGTCGCAGAACGTTGCAACTTGTTGCAGATTGCCGCGAGGCTCACGAACTGTCGCAATTTGTCGCAAACAGTTGCAAAGTGCCGCGACCGTGTTCCGTTGAACGCCTTGTCATGCTTCGCCTAAAAAAATGTCCGAAATCCGCTTCCTGAGCCCTTATATGTAGGCGAATCGGCTCCAGTGGGAACCGTCGGCGAACTGTCCGAAAACTGCCAAAATCGAAACTGGCTCCCCGCATGGATTCGAATCCCAAATGGACAAATGCGTCATGCGGGCTCGTTAAATCTCGCGCCGCCCCTCCATCGCCTTCCACATCGTGACTTCGTCCGCGAACTCAATATCGCTCCCCACCGGCACACCCATCCCGATGCGCGTCACTTTGATACCCAGCGGCTTCAGCAGCTTCGACAAGTAAACCGCCGTCGCCTCGCCTTCCACCGTCGGATTCGTCGCCGCGATCACTTCTTCAATCTCGCCCTTCGCAATGCGATCCACCAGGCTCTTGATTTTCAGTTGTTCCGGCCCGATCCCGCGCAGCGGCGACAGCGCCCCGCCCAGCACGTGATACAGCCCGTTATACTGCCGCGTGACTTCGATCCCGACAATGTTATTCGGGTCCTCCACCACGCACACCACCTTCTGATCGCGCCGCGGATCCCGACAATACTGGCACAGCTCCGCATCGCTGATGTTGTTACACACCGTGCATATCGTCAGCTTGTCTTTGACGTCGAGAATCGACTGCGCCAGTTGCTCCGCATCGTCACGACTCGTCCGCATGATGTGGAACGCGATCCTCTGGGCCGACTTCTGCCCGATCCCCGGCAGTCTCTTGAACTCATTGATCAGCCGTGCCAGCGGCTCTGCGAAATCCGGCATCGCCTAGAACAGACCCGGCGGCAGACCCATCCCGCCCAGCATCCCGCCCATCTTCTTCTGCGGCTCCTCGTCGACCTTTTTCACAGCTTCGTTCGACGCCGCCAGCACCAGGTCCTGCAGCATCTCGACATCGCCCGCCACTTCGGGATCGATCTTCACCGCCAGCACATTCTTCTGGCCGTCCATCCGGATCGTGACCATCCCGCCGCCCGCGGTGCCGTCCACGCGGATTTGCGCGATCTCCTGCTGCAGCTTCTCCTGCATTTTCTGCGCCTGCTGCATCATCGCCTGCATGTTTCCGGGCATCTTCATTCGTTCCAGGGCTCCTTCAGGTTCCGCACGGTGCGCACTTCCCCGCCGAACAGTTCTCGAAATCGTTTCACTTCCGGATGCGCCAGCGCGCGCTCGGTGACTTCATCTTCCTTCGGCGGCGTCGCTTTGGGCAAAGCCGCGGCCGCCGCTTTCACCTCGCCGAAGTTTACCTTAAACCGCAGCACGGGATGCCCAAGGTGTTTCAGCGCGGTCAGTATTTCCTCGCGCCCCAGATCGAGCTGGAAACTCTTCGCCGCGGTGATTTGCAATTCGCCGTTTACCAGCGCGACATCCGACTGCGCGATGGCATCCGCGGAAAACTGCAGCCCTTTCTCGATCATTGCCCCATGCAGCTTCGCGCGCCAGTCGTCATTCGGATCGGGCGGTGCACTCGCCCTCGGCGGCTCCGCCGTCTTTGTACCGCCGGTGGTCGAAGCCACCGGCGCTTTTACCTGAGGAGGAGCCGGAGCGGGCGCAGCCGGCGACTTCCCAATCGACGCCAAAGCCTCTTCAATTCCCGTCAGCTTCCCGGCCTGCACCATCTTCAGCAGCCCGATCTCCAGATGAAACCTCGGCTGCAGCGAAAACTGCAGATCGCGGAACAGATCGAGCGAAAGTTGCAGGTACCGCGTCAGATCTTCCTCGCTGAACTCCGCCGCGATCTTAGCCATCTGAGCGCGCTCCGACGGACTTGCCGTCACTAATCGCGAATCCGCACCCGAAATCTTCGTCACAAGCAGATTCCGCACATACCGCGACAGTTCACGCGAAAAATGCTGCGGGCTGCCGCCATTGCGCTCCAGTTCATCCACAACCGCCAGTACCGCGCCCCCGTCCGCCGACGCCAGCGCCGTTGTCACCTGTGCCATCGCATCGAATGAAAACGCCCCCAGCAGCGCCCGCACCTGTTCCGCCGAAAGCTTGTTCCCGCAGCACGCAATTGCCTGATCGAGCGCCGAAAGCGAATCGCGCACTGAACCCTCGCCGGCCTGCGCGATCACGGACAGCGCTTCGTCGTCGGCCTCGATGCCCTCCTCTGCGCAGATTTCGCGCATGCGGTCGATCAGGTCGTTGAAATCCACGGACCGAAAACTGAAATGCTGGCAGCGCGACGCAATTGTCGCCGGAATCTTGTGCGATTCCGTAGTGCACAGAATGAACACTGCCCACGGCGGCGGCTCTTCGATGGTCTTCAGCAGCGCGTTGAACGCTTCGTTGGTGATCTGATGCGCTTCGTCAACGATGAAAATCTTATAGCGATCGCGCGCCGGCTGATAGCGTACGTTTTCGCGCAGCTCGCGCATTTCGTTGATGCCGCGATTCGACGCCGCGTCGATTTCGATCACGTCCACCGATCCGCCCGCGCTCACCTCCGTGCAACTCGCGCACACCCCGCAGGGCTTGTCGGTCGGACCCTGAATGCAGTTCAGACACCGCGCCATGATGCGCGCGGTGGTCGTTTTGCCAGTGCCTCGCTGTCCGGAAAAAATGTACCCGTGCGCAATGCGGTTCTGCGCGATCGCATTCCGCAGGGTGGTGATGATGTGCTCCTGATTGAGCAGATCATCAAAGGTTTGCGGCCGGTATTTTCGGGCGATGACCTGATACATCGGAGGGAATCGAAGTACGCCAGGCTCCGGGTAATCCGCGGCACACGGGGTAAGCCACTACCGTTGCTTCCTTCCAGACCTGGCGGGGTTTGCAGCCGCCCATTGCACGGAGCCCGAAACCTGACGAACCTAATGGTAGCAGAGGGCTGCCACGTTCCAACAGCCCTCCGCCATGGGGGAAACTACAGTTTTGCCGCGTTCGAGCGCCAGCCTTCGGCGTACGACTCGCGCACCACCTTCGCATACGGAACCGCGCTCACCACCGCGCGAATCTCAGTCTGCGTGTGGCGCTCGACAGTGCTCTTGCCGCTGCCGCCATTCGGCTCGCCCCACACCAGTTTCACTTCGGTGCCGATCTCCACATCCGGATCCACGATACCGAGCGACAGCATCGACGATTCGTTGTAACTGTAGCCCGCGAACATCGAGAAGCCGACGCTCTTCCCGCTCTTATCCAGAATCTTGTCAAATGACGCCGAAGCGTAGTTCGAAAGCGGCAGATCGATGTATTTGTACTTCTTCTCGTGCGGAATGTTCGAATCGAACATCGAATGGAACACCTTCGTCACGTCATCGCCGTTCCACGCGTACGTCACCTTCTTGCGGTGCGGCTTGCCCGCAATCTTCTGCAGGGCCTCACTGCCGATGAAGTCGTGATCGAACTTCACGAAGCTGCCGTAACCCAGTTCATACGGCGTCGTGTAGTAGTCTTCGATGTTCGGCGAATCGAAGCTTCCGGCCAGACCGCCGGTGCCTTCGTAGCTCGTGGCGGGCAGCCATTCGCGATAAGCCTTCTCTCCGGCGCCCGTGTAAATGGCAGGCAGCGGCGAGGGAATCCAGCCCGACTCCAGCGTGTTCGTCGCATACGCGCGCGCGCCCACCGGCACGATTCCGAACTCTGCGCCAACCTTGAGAATCTCTTCCTTCACCGCATCGCCGTCTTCGTATGGTCCGAAAACTTCCAGACCCGGCGCCCCGGCCATGCCGTGACGCAGCGCGCGAACCTTGCGGCCTGCGATCGTGATCTCATCCATCGCAAAGAACTTGATGTCGGGGATCGGACCGCCGTTCAGCTTCTCGATGACGTGTTTCGCGTTCGGACCCTGGATCTGATAGCGGTACGAGATGCGCTTCACCGGCTTGCCCATCGGGCGCGAAGGCGAGCGGTCGTCCGTCACGATCTTCACGTCAAACTTGCCCGTCGATGCGTGATACTCGATCCAGCTTGCGGAAGGCGCCCGGCCCACGAACACCAGCTTGTTCTGTTCCAGGTGGAACAGGATGCCGTCGCCGATCACGAAGCCGTCGTGCGTGCACGGCACAAACTGCTTGGCGCGGTTCACCGGGAACTTGGCGAAACTGTTGATCGCCAGATACGACAGCATCTTCAGCGCATCGGGGCCTTCGATATAGATGTCCACCATGTGGTGCGACTGATCGAACAGGACCGCGCTGTTCCGCCAGGCTTTCTGTTCATCGCGCCAGTTCGAAAACTCGGGCGCCACGACAGGATACACATAGGCGCCGATTTTCGAATTGCGCAGCAACTCGACCGGACTCTTCACGGTCTTCAACAACTGTTCCAGATTTTGACTCATAAATTAGACCTTTCAGGGGACACTTCAGGCGTTGCGGGACACAAACCCCGAAGTTTAACACAATGCATGCATTTCACCGCCCCGCACTTCGATAAACCGCCGCGCCCTTCGCGTCGCTCCACTGCGGAACGCCCGGTTCATCCGCCAGTTCGATCAATCCCGCCGCAATACCACGGTCGACTGCCGCCATGTTGGCGAAATCGATCTTGTCCACGGTGTCACCGAGCGCGTGATAATCCGGATACTCGAACGCGACTGCGATCGTATGCGCGATGACGCCGTGCTGCGCAAACGTGTAGTTGTCGCTGCGGTCGAAATAGTCGTCGGCGTCCTTGCGCCGGTACACGCTGATACCTTCCGCTTTCGCGGCGTGCGTCATGATGGCGGGCAGGTCCGAAAACTCCGGCCCCGTGAATGCAAACGCGTGCACTTCCCTGCCCGTCTGCTCATCGGTGCGCCCCATCTGCTCGAGATTGATATCGGCGACGGTCGACCCCAGCGGCACCAGCGGATGGTGTGTGTAGTAATAAGACCCCAGCAGACCTTCCTCTTCGCCGAACACCGTCATGAAAAGGATGCTGCGCTTCGGATGCGGATTGATCGTGGCCAGCGCGGCGGCAATCTCCATCACGGAAACCGTGCCGCTGCCGTTGTCGTTCGCGCCGTGAAAGATGCCGCGCGAGCCCTTCCCGAGATGATCGTAGTGCGCCGTGAGCAGCACATACTGATCGCGCAGCGCGGGGTCCGAACCTCTGATTATTCCCGCCACATTGCGCAGCGTGACCTGCTTTACTGCCGGCTGCGTGAGATGCACCGTAACCGTCATCGCATCTTTGCCGGTGAGAAGGTCCAGCGCTTCCGTCTGCCGGATGCGGATCATCGGAACGTAGTCGTTCCCGTCGGCGAGAAAGTTCACAGGGCCCGCCGGGGGATTCCCGCGCGCTTCGCGGCTGCGGCCGATCAGAAGAATCAGCGCCGGCCTCCGCTTCTGCAATTCATTGAGAAGCGTCTCCATACCCCAGCGCCGCTCATCGCCCGCCACAATCAATCCCGCAACCGGTGGAATCGCGCCGTTGCCGGGCAGTTTCACCACAGGCGTGTCAGTCAGGTTAAGCCCGTCGAGCGATCGCACACGAACGAACCGGTTCTCCGGTTTCACTTCGTGCCTGCCGGCCAAAAGGCTCAAACTGAAACCGTCCATACTGACGGCAGCCTGTTCGAACTTCGCCGATTGAAAATAGCTGTCGCCCGCCCCCGGCTCGAGGCCGGCGTGCTGGAACTGCGCGGCGATGTAGTCGGCAGCCAGATCCAGCCCGTGCGACGGCGTATTGCGGCCTTCCAGTTCATCCGAAGCAATGTAGTTGAGATGGGTCCGCAGCGATTCGGCAGAAATATGATCGATTGCGGCCTGCTGACCCCACACCAGCGAGCAGACTGCGAAAAATGTGGGGCAGGTTGCCAACCTGCGGCGGATTTGCCAAATCCGCCTGGCCTGTGCCGCGATACCGGACGGGGCCGATAGACAATCGGCCCGCAGATTGACAATCTGCCCCACCCTACACAACCACAAGCTGATGATCCGGACACTCCATCCGCACGGCTGAATAAAGTTCGTTCACCAGCCCCGGGCCGAACTTCGCGATAAACGGCACGATGGAGTACAGCCTCTCCTGCAGATGCTTCTCCGGAAACACGAGCCCGTTCAGCGACCGCGCATCGCGCGTGGCCCGCTCGTCGCGCGCCATGATCTGCGCCGCCGTCTTGCGCGTGATCTTATCCACCTGATATTCGATCTTGCGCCGGTTCGTCGCCAGCGCCGCCGCCAGAGATACATCGAACCGGTCCAGATCGCCGCCCAGTTCGTCCAGCGCCGCACCAAACGCCGCTTTCGTCTGGCCCAGCCGCGCCCGCAGGCTTTCCGGAACCAGCCGCGCCCCGATCCTGTCGTCGAGCGCCTTTTGTCCGTGGAACAAGTCCGCCGGGTTCAGCCCGTACCTCACCATCCGCTTGTGACTTCGTTCGTCCACCAGTGTGAATGACGCGCGCGGCAGGGCAACCGGTTGCCGTCCCAGCAGTTTTTCATAGAGCACCTGTGACTGCGCCAGGTACGCCAGCTCCGCCGGTCCGCCGACATAGACAGCCGTCGGGATCATGAAATCCTGCATCACCGGACGCAGCAGTGCATTCGGCGAGAGTTCCGCCGCGCGCGCGGCAATATCCGGGGCGGACCATTTGTGATGCCGCGCCGTGGCCGCAAATGTCCCGTTCTGACGGCGCAGGGCGAGCCTTTCGCCACCCTCCAGCAGAAACGCCAGCGACGTCGCCTTCTCCACCAGCACCTGCGCGTGGTAGCCCTGCTTCACCAACTCCGCCGAACGCGCCATCAGCGCCTCGATCAGTTCCGGCATGCGCTCGACAGCCTCGCGCATCAGCGGCGCACCCAGTTCGCGCACCGCCCGGTCCATCGGGTCGATCAGCAGCAGGCCGTGCCCTTCGAACAACTCGCGGAGCATCGCTCCGAAAGCCGCACCCATCGTCGCGCCCGGCTGATAAGCGCGTTCCACCATCGCCACAGCCTCATCCGCGAACGGCAGCTCACCCAGAGTGGCGCGCAATTCATCGATGGGCACGCGATCCAGCACAATGCCCCCCACCGGACGGTGTCCGTGCTCCACACCTTCATTGACACGAAGCCTGACCGGCTGATGGTCCGGGCCGAAAACCCACGCGTGATCCACCTCGGCGAAATCGTGATCCTCGGTCGCCAGCCAGAAAACCGGCACCGCCCGAACCCCGCGCTCCGTCAGCGCCTTTGCGGTCCGGATGGTGGACAGTGCTTTATAAACGGTATACGCGGGACCCGAAAACAAGCCCACCTGCTGGCCCGTCACCACGGCTACAGTGCCCGTCTGGGCAAGAAGATCGAGCGAAGGGTTCCCCGCATTCAGCGGTGCGAGCGCCCGCACCAGCGCCGCGCGCCGGTCGTCAGGAAAATCGAATTTCGCCGCGCCGGTGAGCGTCGCAGCATCATGATCAGGCCGGTGCGGATAGAAGGCGGCTACGCGATCGAAATGGTAGATGAAATCGCTGAAGAGCTTCGAGGCTCCGGGGATATCGGTGTGGCGGACACACGAGCAGTCCATTGGCTTGTTGAGGCGCACAGGCCGGACGGTCCGTTGTGCGCAGTCAGGAATCAGATTATCAGATGTTAAGGAATTCCGGCCCGGTTCAAAAAAACCGCGTCACCGTCTCATCTGCGTGAACGTCTGCGGAACCAGCAAACCGGGCGTGAGCCGTTTGGCAATGTCGTTGTAAATCACGAACACCACCAGCATCATCAGAAACACGAAGCCAACCTTCAGCATCGTCTCCCTCACGTTCAGACTGAGGTCGCGGCCCATCACCATCTCGATCAGCAGCGTGAGGATCATGCCACCATCCAGAATCGGAATCGGCAGCAGATTAAAGATGGCCAGATTCAGGCTCACCACGCTCATCAGCTGCAGGAACGGTCCCGCGCCTTCCTCGGCCGCTTCGGTCGCATAATGCGCAATGCCGATCGGCCCTGAAAGATTCTTCGCCGACATCCGGCGCTCCACGATGCCGCGCAGAAACTCCACAATCAGGCTGGCGTTCTTCCGGTTTTGCGTGAGCGATTCGCCCAGCGCGTCGGGAAACGAGAGCCGCGTCTTCTGAATATTCAGCTTGATCTCCGGCAGCACGCCGATCATCCAGCGCGTCGATGTGCCGTCGGGATTGCGATAGATCGGCGCCATCGTCACCACATGATGCGCGCCGTCGCGCACATACTCGATCGTCGCGGGCTTGCCTTCACTGCGGCGGATCACCTCCGGCAGCGTATAGTGCGAGTGAATCGGAATGCCGTTCACCTTCACCAGCAGATCGCCTTTTTTCAGACCGGCGGCCGCGGCAGGATAGCCGTCGTTAACCGACGCCACCTGAATCTCATTCTGCCCTTCCCAGCCAACCGACCCCAGGCCTTCCTTTTCGTCCATCACCGGCGTCAGGCTCACCGGGAATCGATGCCCCGCGCGCTCCATCGTGACCGTCATCGGTCTGCCCGATTCAATCTCCTTAGTAACGATGTCTTCCCAGTCCGGATTGTCCTTGCCATCGAGCCGCACAACCTTGTCGCCCGGCATGATGCCCGCTTTCGCCGCAGGCGAATCCGCCACCACATGCCCCACCACGGCGCCTTCCGGATTCAGCAC
>Ga0182030_10004649_pt1 | contig 29290 bp, 21 predicted proteins | sample 812S3MmetaG_FD_121299 | JGI IMG/M metagenome (GOLD analysis project Ga0182030, IMG submission 121299) | Permafrost microbial communities from Stordalen Mire, Sweden - 812S3M metaG (Illumina Assembly) | ecosystem: Environmental > Terrestrial > Soil > Wetlands > Permafrost | place: Sweden...
AGAACGCTTTTCCATATACGGAGTGAGCGTGGCACGCAGCATGTACATCCGGGCGAGCCTTGTGGACTAGTAAATGTGTTACTTTCTCAGAAGAGAATAGACAATAGTATCACACAATGCTTACTTTCTGAATGAATTGCAAAAGCGGCAGCATTGATAGGCTCGTCACCGATCACCACATCGCCATCTTCGTTCACGAGGATCAGATCAGAGACACAGATCAGCGAAAAGTGTTGTGACAGAGGATTCAGCCAGAAGTGGTCAGTCTCTATTGGGTCCCGGACGGAGATATGGCCGGCCACTCCTTCATCAAACCCTCTGTCGGCGAATCTAACAGCATGGTTCAGAACGAGTCCTGACAAGCTTCATTGGAGACGCTCACATGCGAAATGCAGCAGCGAGATGCTGTTTACGGTAAGTTCTTTCCTCTTCCAACGTCTCGAACTTGGGATATGAACGGATGTTGAGTTTCTTGCCCGCTACGGTTTTTCCAAGGGCTCCGAGTTTTGCATTACCTTCGGATTCGGTGGAGAGGGTTGTTGCTGAAGGAGCCATGATGAGTGGGGAAGGGGAGGGAAGGGAAGGGAAGGTAAGAAAGATATATTCAGCACTCAGTACAGATGTTGTTGATATTGTATAAGCAAACGACACTTCGATGTAAGGGCAGAGTGAGACTCCCCAGGTGGCGTTGGAGGTTCAATGGTGAGCTTTGCCCCCACTTTCCTCAATCGCGGGGGGTCGGCAGCTGGTAGCACTGGGAAATCTTCTTTTCGGTGGATGTACTAGTTAGTATCAACGAGTCTTTCAACTGGTCTCAAAATTGTCATATCATTCGCAAATCGCAAATCGCAATACTTGCCTTAGTCGTATTCATTCATCCAGCCTCTACTTCGTCTGAATGCGGATGTTTCCAACCAGGTTATATCTGAAGCATCTTAATGAAGTCTGCTATAGGCCCCAAGAAAGCTTGAAGCATGGTGGCAAATCGCAAGCTCTAGAGACCGAATTCAACCCGAAAGACTGAAGCCAGGACAGGGAGAGCCTTGCTACATAGGGCTGAAGAGGTGATATTGTCTTCACGTGATAAAGAACAGCAAAATCCCAAAAAAAAGAAGAAGATGTGAGCTGGCATGAGAATTTCAACTTCGGACGCGCCCTGGGATAGAGATCGTTGCGAAGAATATTGCGATAGATTTATTAAAGCTTCAGGCAATTTTCTCACTTATTACCATCATATCTTGTGCCCAAAGCTGAACGCTGAACGCTCGATCCATTCGTTGTCTAAGGTAAAGCTAAAGTCCGAAAGCTGAAATCCGGGGTGTACTCTAATTTCTCGCCGTAGTGAAAATCCCAGCCTCATCTATTGTTTATTCATGTTCGCTTCACCAACGGCTCGATCCGAAAAGTCAACAACCAAAACAAATGCGTGAACCTTCATGATGGCAGATAGGCGTCGCAGGAGCCCTGAAGGCTCGAGCAGGAGAAGAACACACTACAAACGATCGGAATATGGAGAGTCACCAAGAATGCGCTCAGCCGCCGAATATTTATCGTCCTCCTCTTCATCTTCTTCATACCTTGATATCTCCCGCACATTCCCAGCGAATCGATCAATCTTACAGACATTCTTCACGGCACCTTCCGAACGACGAAGATTACGGAAGAGAAGAAGCAGTCGGCTCCTCAAACTTAATAACTCGTCGTCTTCTTCCCTCAACAGCGACCTCGCCTATGGCACAGGTTTTCTTAAAGTACACAAGCGCCGAGGCGTGAGATCACGGAAAGGAAAGGAAATCGATAGGGAGAAGGACAGAGATTACAATCGAGAGAGGCAGAGAGAACGCCCGGGAGGAATTGAGCGCCGGGCTACAACAGATGCAGAGATCCTCGCAGTAGGTGCTGGGCTTGCCAAGCTCGCCCGCGACCAGAATAAACTAGATTTGCAAGGATCCCGTAATGGAAAACGATCGGAACTAGCTGCGGTTAAAGAATCTACTATTCGGCGAGATAACGGAACCAGTCGCGGGGTTGGACCGTCCAAGGTCTCCCATGGATCAGACACAGTTGATGAAGATGGTTGGGAATCTGCGTCTGATGCCGACTCTGAATCCAGTGTGGATTCAAGGCTAGCTTTTGGTGCTGATTCGGGCGGTGGTTGGTTTGGCTGGGGTAAAGCGAGGCAAAAGCCCCAGAGCAGGAAGAACAGTATCGTCGATCCCCGACTTTTCGGCCCTGCAAATTCTCTTCATGGGGTAGTGACTGAACCTGTTGGATTTGGTGAAGTATCCTGGAATTCGTCCAGTGACTTTGGTCAAAGAAGTGCAGTTGAGCCACCACCCGCGGGCAGCGTTGCAAGTGGATCACAATCATCTTTGCAGCGCGTGTATCCGATCCCTACTAATGATCCTTCGAGATTTGAAGCGGCTCGAAGCTCTGTTGTTTCTGGATCTGAGCCGTACTCCTCCAGACCAGCACCGATACCACTGCAACAACCACAGCCCATTACGCCTGTGTCACAAAGCGTGTATGAGCCGTCGTACATCACCAAGTCAGAGTCAGGAATTTTGAAGAAATCGTCATCGTCGTCTGGTCGAAGCAAATCGTTGGCAGAGGCCGCACTTGTAGGTGTTGCAGGGGCTGCTGTGGGTGCAGCGATTGCTTCTGATCGCAGAGACGACCGAAAAGACAGACGTCGGGATGATCGAGACATTCGTGAAGATGAACGTTCTACTAAACGTCGAGATAGTGAGAGAAAAGATGATAGAGATGACAGACGACGTGGGAAACGTGACAGTCCCGACCGTGAGGAACGCAGAGAGCGACGTCGAGAAAAGGAGAGGCTTAAAGATTCCGGTGACGAACAGCGCCGTGATAGCAAACGAGAGAAACGTCGTGACGGGCCTCGAGATGATCGAGATGATCGCCGCGAAAAGCGCCGCGAAGAAAGACGTGGTTAACGTTTCGACGATCGTTACGAGAATAGACGTAACAAGAGCGAAGCCTCCATTACTTCTACACCAGTGGATCCCTTCCAGTATCAAGTCCCGGATGATGCATTTCCAACCCCAACTATCCCTGGCACCCCAGTCCATCATAGGGCCGAATCCGTCCCCACTGTTGTCACTGTGGAGCGTGAACCAGACTTCACCCGCAAAAGAAGCTCATCCATTAAGGACCAGTCCGTGGTATCCAGATCAGAATCGAAACGAGATAGCGCAGAATGGGACGAAAAAGAGCAACGTTATCGAGGAAGAGAAAACCAGGACAGGCCACTTCACGATTCTGAGTCTATCTACCGAGAAACTGAACATTCAACTCCTCCTATTGAGATCGCCGCCATTGGTGCAGCTGTTACCGCTGTGAAAGCTGAAGAATATCACGATTCTAGATCTGATAGACGAAGAGATGAACGGCGGAGCGAGCGACGAGGAGAACGACGCGACGATCGAGACTACGAGACCCGCGACAGTGGTGCCACCAGGGAATCCAAGCGTGATCCTATTCAGGAAGAGGCTGATAGAGCTTACCGCGAAATTGTCATGGCAAGGAAAATCGCGTCTCAAGTGATACGCTCTCGATCTCCTTCTCCAGATCGTTCTGTAGTCGACAAGTATGAGGACAAAGAGGAAGAGATCATCAGGATTGTAACCCCGCCTGGTATGGACGATCAGAAAAAACAAGGGCCTTATGATGCTCCAAACGCCGATTTCCAGTTAGATCATGTCTTGGAAGATCCGAGACAGCTACGGTCCTTCAGGCTATCTTCCTCCAGTAGCAAGGGGTTGGATCAAGAATCTTCCTTTGCTAAACGGGACCCTGATGCAACCAAGCCTCGGCCACTTCTGAACCTTGTCCGTCCTACTCCAACACCATCACCTATGCCCGAGAAGCAGCAAGCCCGATCCGAGACTAGCGAGCCATCTCAACCCAATGTTCAACCGAAGCCTAAAAATACTCCCGACGTGGTTATTGACTCAAAGGGTAACGTCGTGGCGTCACCGACATCATCCACCGTAGCAAAAGGCGTGACCTGGGGTGAAAATGAGACCAAACACTATGAGGTCGAAAGTCCACAGGAGCATAGAGATGAGTTTGTATCAAGTCGTGAGGTCGACGCTCATGAAGAAGCTCATGAAGAAGCTCATGAAGAGCCTGTTGGAAAACCCAAGAAATCTGACGATCAGCGTAAATCATCTAGTGAAGGAAAACGGGGCGGTTGGGCGGCCATTGCGGCTGGCATCATGGGAGCAGGTGTTGGTGCTGCCGCATACTCTAGTGAGACTTCGACAACCTCTAAAACCAAAGAGAGCGAGAATTCACGCGATGTTAAGCGGACTGATACTCCTTATGAATATCGTGGTGTCGTGGTAGAACCAGAAAAGGACTCTAAAAGCAAGGGAGGTCATAGTCCTCCGATTACAGGACCAAAGCCTTCTGACAGTCGATCTTCGGCAATTCCAGGTGCCTTTAACGATGATCTAGATTTCACGGCTACGGTGGCTGCAGGTTTACAAGACACCGGGTTCGATCCAAACATCGTTATTAATGATCCGTCATTCCGTCGACGTGACTCGCCGCCGGGGTCTGACCAATCTGGCTTTTATCGAACTCCTTTCGCGGAGACAGTATCTGACCTCGGTGCTCTCCCGAAAGATTCTCCCAGATTGGAAGAAACGAAAGGAATCGTTATGGGTGAGGTATCCAGTACTCCTGAAGATTGGCGAAGTGTCTCTCCGGAATATGATGAGTCCTCGACCAAACTTACCGAGAAAGAAAGGAGAAAGCGTGACAAGGCTGCCAAAATAAAGAGTGGTGATTTTACTCCGCTTCAAGAAGACAGCGCTTCGAGAAACATAATCGAAGAATATGTCCCGCAATTCGAGACGCCTAAGTTGAGTAAGAAGGAACAAAAGAAGCGTGATAAAGCAGCTCAGAGACAAGGTAGCCAGACTGAGGAAGCGTTCCCAACCGCTGAATCTTCTATTGGACAAGAGATAGTTGAAGAGCCGGAAAGCTACTTCGAAACTCCAAAAAAGTCTAGATCAAAAAAGTCGAAGAGATCGTCATCTACTTTTGATAGTGGCGCAGATGATGCCTCGACCAAAAAAGTTTCCGTTCCCGTTGACGCTTTCGACGACTTACGCAACGGGGAGGACGAATGGAATGAACCAAAGAAATCGAAAAAGAAGTCTAAGCGCGATAGTGAACGTTTTAATTCTCCTTCGCAATCTGTAGCGTCGGAAGCGACCTCAGAATTGGAAAGATCTTCGAGCAAGAAGTCTAGAGACAAGTCACGCCGCAAAAGCGACCAGTATGATGAGCCAGAGGTCGATCCCACTGAAGTTTCCCTACCCCCAAGTACTCCTTCAGAAAACAGCCGCGATGGAGACTTTGAAGAACCGAGGACATCAAGAAGGGCTTCTAAGAAAGATAGTACTGATCGCGACGAGTCACGCTCTGTTGTCTCGGCAGATGCTTCCAGGTATACCGACGACGAGTATCGAAAGTCCAAGAAAAAGTCAAGGAGTAGTATTAGAGATGACTTTGACGATACGAGATCAGTGGCCTCGGCCCCCGCCGGTAACGATTTCGAAAACCAAAAGAAGAGCAAGAAAAAGGATAAGCGAAGCAGTGGTAGCTTCTTTGGTCTCTTTGGATCAAAATCAGAAGTAAGTGCAAGAGAGGAAAGCCCTAAAGTAGTAAAGGATGACTTTGAGGAGACCAAGAAGAAATCCAAGAAGTCTAAGAGAAGCTCCGTTCCAGATGGCTTAGGTCTGTACGGGGACGTTGGAGCTCAGTCTGTTAGTGATCTTGCACGGATCTCATCGAATGGGAACGGCCACAGCAATGGCTCGCATGAGTACGATGAAGTGGAAGCGAGTGAAGGTCAAGTTCCAAAGAAGGAGTCTTTTTTAGCTAAAGCCGGTACCCTTGGCGCGGGTGCCGGCCTTGCGGGTGCTGCTGTTGCAATTGCTGCTCAGTATCATCAGCGATCAAAAGCCGATAAAGCTAAAAGCCATGAGACATCAGAGCGGGCTCTTCATGACAGCTCTATAGAGTCTCAACAGCAGCGTGACTTGTTCGATCCAGAGATCGCTCAGCGACAGTTCAGGCCTTCGATAGATCCTCAATATGGCGACCTCCTGCCTCTACCGCCTAGTGATCCAGCGTCGCCGAGTATTGAATCAATTGATGAACTCCCAGGACTTCCTGATAGCCGCCCAAATACTCCTGAAGCCGAACGAGTTGCACGAGAAAAACCCCCGAACTCAGCTCGCAAGGTTCTGCAAGAGCCAACCATGAAATCGCCAAGCCAAAGTGCTGTTCCTTTGAAATTCATCATGGGAAACAGATCTACACCTTCATCCCCAGGCCTCGTACGATCCTCTCCATTACAGTCCCCCGCCACGCAAAATCAAGATTCTCTAGCGTTCCCCCGGAATCGACCTCGACCAACTTCTTGGGACAGCACCAAGGAGTATAAACCCTTGTATCTCGTCGAGAGCAACAGGCGAGAATCGATCACTCATCATGGTGAGCCGGATGATCCCCTTCCTTCATTACCACCAAGTCAAAGAACATCCCGAAGCTCTTCACAGCTGAATGCCAGTGATGCTGGGACCGCCAATGTTACGGACCAAGCTTCTTCCCAAGAGATAGACCAAGTACCAAACCCTCTATCTATTGATACAGCATTGGCTGCTTCCCGATCCTCACCAACCCTACTTGATTCCCAGCAGTCTACGCCGAAGTCAACATTTCTTCCACGCGACACCGAACAGGCAATCCCGTTAGCACAAGGAACGGACTCTGATGGTCTTTCTACCCTGCCCACAATGCCTCCCAGCGCTTCGCAGTCACCTGAGCCACAAACCCCAGAAAAGCCTCATGAACACGAGAACGTCGGGTCGGAAGAATTAGCAGAGGCAGCTTTGCTGTCGTCGATAGGGTATTTTGCTTCATCTCCTACTCATCGCATGACAGACAAGTCGTGGCTAGACGAGCTCCCATCAATTTCACCAATACAACGTCAACCTTCACCAGTAGATCCAATGACAAAGGATAGAAGTTCTTATTTACTTCGATCATCTCCAATGTCGAAGACTTCTGACGAGGTTGATCTCAAGGATCGTGGTTTGGAGTCTCCAGACTCTCCAGATATCCTTTCTGGTCCTGCTCTCTCCGGGTACGACGCCGTGCATAGTATACAGGAACGATCGGATAACGATATCTTTGGATATAATGCGCGATCTGATGCCAGAGAAGATGTTGAGAAGATTACGGATAACTTACCTAGGTCCGTTGACAACCTGCCTGCTGCAATAGATTCATCCCACGGCTCTGTTGTGCAAGAAGACAGCGAAGAACAAGTTGAAGACCAAGAAGCCCAAACTTCAGCAGCCAATACGGGTGATAACTTTGAAGCTGGTGAAGATTTAGCTCCTGCGAAGTCTATAGAAGCGAAGAATGACAACGAGAAAAGCGAGGGCCTTCCATTGACCCCGAACTTGGATGACATCTCTTTGGGTGAGGTGAATCCAAGCGTTGCGGCGGATACATCATTGTCTAGCGATGTAGCATTGTCACGCGAAAAGCTTAAAGCCGAATCCGACGCTGCGGCAGGTACGGATGAAACCCATTCTTCCGAACTTCATGATGTCCCGCAGCTCGAGGCTGCACAAGACATTGCGCGAGAATCGGCAGCTCCGGTTGAGATCGAGCCTGCAGAAGAATTCTTCACAGCGAAGTCCAAGAAGGGCAAGAAAAAGGATAAAAAGAAAGGAAAATCAACGCTGTCATGGGAAACACCAGTTGAAGAGGCAACATCGCCAGCTCTTCAAGAATCCACAACCCCTACGACTCTAGATTCTCCAGTGATATCTTCCACCGTGGACGACTCCTGGATTCCCAAAAAGAGCAAGAAAAAGGACAAGAAGAACCAGAAGACGGCCAGTGCTCCTGATTCTGAAGACGGAGAGGCGTCAACCGCACAGGAGATGAAGAAAGATGTAGTCCGAGAAGTCGACATCCCTGAGGGGGGCACCCCTGAAGTATTGTCTAGTCAGAAAGGGGACGCTGTACCATCAGAGGCTCGAGAAAGTATTTCCACCAAAAGCCCAGGATTCAGTGAAGGAAAGTCCTTGTATGACAACTTCGAAGTGCCTGTCCTCGAGAGCGAAGCTATGGATGATTCATCAAAATTGGAAGGAGACCAGGCCTTGTCAAAGTCTCAGCCGGAAGACATTCCGGACCAGAAGTCTATCATTGGCAATTTTGAGGCTTCCGAAGCTAAGATAGGCAATGATGAAAGCAAAATCGACGTCGCTTCAGCTTCAGAAGTTGAGAAGCAAGACAGATTTGAGCAAAAAGCCACGGAATCGGGGGATGGCTTTGATTCGCCTAAATCCAAGAAAGGTAAAAAGAAGGGAAAGAAATCTTCATCTTGGGTTATAGAAGAAACCGCCCCATTCAAGGTCACAACTGAATCCCAAGACCCCCTTGATGAGATCACTGCATCTGATTCAATCCCCGACAACGAGATAGCCGATGCTGAATCCGCACCGTTAATTACCTCATCTACTTCCAAGAAGGGTAAGAAAAAGTCGAGGAAATCTCAATTATGGGACCCTGAATCAAAGCCCGACCATCAATCGCTTGAAGTAGAGACAAGTGGCAACGCAAACGAATCCGGTCAAATGGTTAAATTAGAACAAGAGCTAACAAAATCTTCCATAGTCGCTGGAAAAGCAGAGGATCTACAAGCCCTAAATATTGAGCAACCTGCTGATGAGAGTCCGAGAGGCGCCTTAGTTGAGGGAGACGTCACGTATGAGAGTGTAGAATCGAAACACGATGCAACGGTAACGCCAATGGGTGGACCTGGGGCATGGCCGGTTACTCCCGCCACTCCGTGGACTGAGAACTCAGGCCCGCCTGACAAGACTCCTCTCGACTATTTCCCTTCTGCCGCTGGACTCCACAGTCCACTGACTCGTCGGGTCTCCGATGACACTAGAAGCAAAGACTACTTCCCATCTGCCGCGGCTATTTTTCCTTTAGCCGCTGGTATTGGTGCTGCGGTATTGGAGTCGAAGAAAAACAGCGCTGTTTTCTCGGAGGAGCCGACATCTCTCGAAGACCATGGCCTCATATCGCAGGAGACAGCTGACGTTCAGCCTCCAGGAGATGATTCTAAGTCGAAAACACCCCCTCCGAATGGTCTTAAGGCTGGTTATGATACTGAGCAACTAAATCTTGCCCGACAGTTGCAAGAGGAGTTTGGCACTAGAAGCAAAAAATCAAAGAAGGACAAGAAAAAGCGCCAAAGCTTGCCCTCAACACCAGGTTCCGAAACTACGAGGGCCAGAGCTGTTACAGAAGCCGCACAAGAGCATCCTCGTGCAAGGAGTCTTTCTTCTGGGCCATCCGCTATTCATGGAGATTTTGCCAGTAACTTCACCTCTGCCGAGCGAAGCAACGTATATAGCGAAGATCAACTTGAACTTGCTCGCCAATTGAAAGCAGAGTTCCAGTCAGGAAGTAAAAAGACCAAGAAAGGCAAGAAAAAGCAACGTGATTCACAAACTTTCGCTGAAGAAAGTCCTGCTTTCGATCAAGCGGCTGAAGAGCCTCAAGATATCCCAGTCGAATCTGTAAGCGATCTACAGCGAAGAGATCTTGCTCCCGATACTGTGAACCTAGATGGGGTTGTAGCAGGCTATCAAGAAGACCAACTCTCCCTCGCCCGTCAAGTTCAAGCTGAATTCAGTTCCAAGAAATCGAAAAAGGACAAGAAAAATCGAAGTGCTTCTCAAATTTCAACTCCTGAACCAGAATCGCAAATCGACTTTCCTGGAGAACAATCTCATAGTCCCACTCAGCACTCACAGCAAAATGATCTGTCCGATATCCCGAAGCCGAGTCTCGTTGACACAGAATCAACAAGCGCTGGCCCTGCAGTCTCAAGTGAAAATTGGTCGAGCAACAAGAAGTCTAAAAAGGAGAAGAAACGCCAAAGTCTTCTCCGCACTTTGACAGATAGCCAGTCTCTTTCCGAGGCTGTTCCCAATGAAACAAACGACTCTCAAGATATAGACAAGTCTATGCCAGAAATTATCGAAGCTGGATCTCGCGAAGCGGCTCCTGGTGAGCTTGACAATGAGTTTGCAATGGCTACGAGAAAATCCAAGAAGGACAAGAAAGGGAAGAAAAGTGCAAAAGGCTCTGCAACAAGTGATTGGGACACGTCTGAAATACCCCCGGAAGATAAATTTGAGCAGGAGAACGTTGAAATGGCCCAAGCTGCAGATATCAGTCTAGATCCAGTCGATTCAAAGCAGTCTGGATCTTCGTGCGAACGCCCCACGGATAAAGACCCCGCCGACCTTGAAGATACCCCATTGCATCAAGCTCAGGGTCCCACACTCGAGGAACCTACGTTCCTATCTCAGATTTCCGCAGAAAGTTGGAAGAAAGAAGAAGACCAGACTCCTCCGAAGGGGGCAGTACTGGGCCAGGAACCTGGTGATATCACAAACCCCACTGTTGCAAAAACCGATGCCAGAGATGATGACTTTGAAGTGCTTGGCAAGAAGGCGAGGAAGGATAAGAAGAGTAAGAAAAAACGCCAGAGCCTCCAGCCTGCTTCTGAGGAAGGGCTTAGCGATCCCAAGGAACTGGCAATTGTCGATCAGTCCGACTCGGGCAAGGCACAAGACCAGACAAACGCTACTCTTCAGGATGACACAAGTGGCCGTGAAATATCTTTTGAGGATAACATTAGCAAAGAACCTGGTGTAGATGACCCAGAAAACCTTTTTAGTGATTTTGGGTTCGCAGCCAAGAAGTCAAAGAAAGATAAGAAACGAAAAAGTTCTTCTGTAGCTGGATCCGAGGAGCGCTCTGGAGTCTCAACGCCATTAGATCCGATAACCGAGTCTAGGGAATCAGGTTTTCCAACCGAGGATCCGATCGAACAGCCGGCCGAAGACAAGAACAAGCCTAGCACGGGCTTGATGGACTCACCAGTCATCCAATCCGACGAGACTGCCAAGGATCAGAACGATGAATGGGGCACATTTTCGGTCAAAAAATCAAAGAAAGATAAGAAAAAGCGCAAGTCTGGGATCTCAACGCCAGTGGAGCAGATAGCCAGCGACAGCAAAGCATCTTCTGAACTTGACGAAGGCCATCCATCCCAGACACGTATGTCTTCCATAGACCGTGAGCTGCCAGATGTCCTAAGCCCTGAGCCTCGAACTCAGCCACCACTAGGCAAAGAAGAAGATATCATTGGATCGTCATTTGAGCCTTTGTCTAAAAAGTCGAAAAAGGATAAGAAAAAGCGAAAGTCCGGCCATTCAACACCTTTGGAGACCTTGCCAGTCAGCGAGTCAAGTGAAGCTCCTTTGCATACAGAGCCAGCTATAGAGGAGACAGCTAACGATTCGGCGATTGCGGAAAGTGGCATTGAAACCGCAAAGGATGAGTCGAAGGTTGACAAGACCGTCCCATCACAAATTGCGTCTGAGAGCGGAGACCTCGACTTTCCTACTGATTCGAGATCTATGGATGATGCAGGCCCCGGCTGTAAAGATGAACCGTCGGTGATGCCGCAGCCTTTTACAGTATCCTCAGACCCTCCAGAGGAAATTTTAACTGCTGAAGAAAACATTGAGCCTGCTCCTGTGCCCTCAAGCTCTGTCGCCGAAAACCAAGATTCTACATTTGACGAAGGCCAAACCCCATCCACTGGTCTCGCACGAAAAGCATCCAAGAAGGACAAGAGGAAGCGGCAAGCCACAGTTGATGCTTCGATGAGTAATGCACCAGCAACCTCAAAGGAACCATTGACATCCTGGGCAGATGAAGTTGAAGAAGCCGAGGTCGAAAGAAGACTCCCGGTGATCGAAGACATAGCAAAAGACAAGACCTTGTCTAATATTGCTAGTACGACTGAACCAGTATCCGTTGATGACTTTGTTAGACCTAATAAAAAAGGGAAGAAGGGCAAGAAGAAAGAGTCGAAACTGATCGAAGAACCTGCCGAGCCTGCCGTGGTTGATTCGTTCCGACCGCTAATCGAAAAAGACGCACCACACGACGAATCAACAGAGGCGCGGACCGTTGACACAATATTACCTGTGGCTGCAGCAGCAGCAATATCAGCGGCAGCTTTCATTTCGGGCAAAAGAGAGGAAGGTACTGTGGAAGATAAAAAGACTGTAGAATCCCCATCAACCCCCGCCAAAAAGTTGTCAAAGAAAGAGAAACGGAAGAAAAGCCTTGATCGAAGATCATCTCCACAAGATGATCTTTTTGATGATCCTGCTCTCTGGGAGGGTGCCAAACCAAGGGCCTTTGAGGAGATCCAGGCTGGTTCAGACGATGATGGATTCTGGTCCTCTCATCAGGATGATGCAGTTGGTACTAGCGAAGCGCACGTACAGGACGGAGGCGAGCCCGTAATCCACGACAAGCATCGATACTCCCACGAGACTGAAGTTGGACATTCCCGTCCAGACGTGGTACCTTCAATCTTGGAAGTTGAGGCTTTGAGCGAGGAACCAAACACCATTGAGCGGCCGGTCTCTCAGGTTCTGCGCAACGATCCTCAGTGGAATGATTTGCCAGAGGAGATCGTACGCACTTCTTCAAAGGCAAACAAGGACAAGAGCAAACAAAGCCGCCTCACTGCTTGGGACATACCGCAGCAAGGAAATGAATCAATCAATCCGGTATCTTTAGGCAGTACCTCGCAGTCAATGTCTGAACCATCGAGAAACTTCGTTGAACCTTCCATTGAAGATATCGCGTCTTCTTCTCTTGAGGCAACGTCATCAGGCCAAGACATATCCCCAATGCCAAGAGCTCCTGATACAAAATCTCTCTCTGATGATGCAAAACCAACCTCGGAGGAACAGCCGATCTCACTTCTCACTCCGGGAACTTATAATTCATTGATATTACCAGTAGTCAGAGAAGAGAGCCCAACACCAGCCGAATTCGAACGGGATAGCTTTCTTCCGCCAGATAGTCTAGTGGATATCAATAGAGATAGTGCATTCATCACCGACTCCCCTATTCCTCGACAACAAGGCTTCACGGGTGAGCATGAGCACGTTCGGGATAGCGGTGTTCATCTTCGTGACTCCCCCCCCGCTGAGCCAGCGAGGGAAGCCGTTTCTTCGACCGATGATGCATTAGCACGAATGTCTTGGCCTGCCGTAGACGAAGAAACGGAGACTGTGGACCTCAATAGATCGCAGCGATTGAAAGCCGATCCGCAAGATGAATATCGCGATGTCAAGGATCAATCTTCAAGCAAGTCAGAAAATTTGAGAGACAATCCTCAAAGCTCGCAGCCAAGCCATTTTCATGAACGGTCCTCAAAACAACATGCCAGTAATATCGAAGACCACCGTGGTATCTTATCCCAGCCAAGTGAGAAACTTGAGCCAGTTACTCAGCACGAGGAAAAGGCCAGAAGTCACCACTCACCACGGTTGCATGACGAGCGAGAGCCAAAATTGGGTGACGGTAGAATTGATATTCATGGTGATCTGGAGAAACACACACAGCAGATAGAAGCAAATGTCCAAGATCGTGACCTCCTGCCGTCACAAAGACACAAGGAGGAAGCAAAGACAGACCTACACCGGACGCAGACAATCTACAAGCCCAAGAAGCCCCAGGGCGAGAGTCTTGTCAAGCAGCGCATTGAACGTATCGAATCTCCTGATTTCAATCGATCGCAGAAACCCAAAGAAGAGAAACATACAGAGCTCAATCCCTCTCAAAGGCAAAAGGCTTCAGGCTTCCACGATCCTTCACTTGCGGCCGGTGCAGCGCTTGCTGGGGCCACAGCAGGATTTGCAGCTGCGCGCAAGGCAAGTTGGGAACAACGACCTGGAAGCGTTGGTAGTAATCGTTCATCTCCGAATATCAATCGATTGCGAACTCCAGATCTCAAAGTCCTGGCAGAAAGCGTGGAGAGCAATCGTTCGTCTGGGACGCCTCCGCTCCGCCGTAGCGATCGGAAAAGCGGAGACTTGAGATCTCTCAGCCAACGCAGCAAGCCGGACCTCGCTAAAGAAGCTGAGCTTGCTGCCGCTTCAACTGTGAGCACAGCAAATCCAACAGCAAACGAGGGTCGAGTCCGGGCCAAGGACATGGCTGATGTCTATGTACGTTGATTGAACCACCTATCCTGGTATTTCTCCTTTTGCTAATTTTCCCAAAGGATGGCTTCGGCGAGGGGCGCATGGGCTCACCACGGTCACCCACTCGACCCCACAGTATGCGCCGACGACAAAGTATGCAAGTCCTCGATCTCGAATCAAGACTCGAACAATTAGCTGCGGAGAATCGCATGCTTGCAGAATCAAAAGCTCAAGCTGAACGAACCCTCCAATCAACTCAGCACTCTGCTTCAGCGTTGGTCGAACGAGACGCTGAGATCGACAGCCTTAAAAGAACCCTCGACTGGCTACAAAACGAAGTTACGAGACTAACCGAAGTCAATGATGGCCTTTCGAGCGCAAACGCTGCAATAGCGGACCAGCACAATGATCGTTATGGCATACTCGAATTGCAACACAGTCAATTATCGCGCGAGCTCCAGGAAACGCGGGATTCTCATAACAATTTGTCTGCTGGTATGGAAGGAATTATTCAGAATGAAGTACAGAATGCTGTGCAGGATAAAGATCGTGAGATTGCTCAGCTGCGTGCGGAGTTGGAGAGTGCGAAGGAGCAAATCAGAGAAATGCAAAGGCAAATCTTGGCTTCGAAGGCGAACGATACCGACTTCCTCACCATTCGAGACGAAGACTACTTCGATACAGCATGCCAGCAATTATGCCAGCACGTACAGCAGTGGGTCCTCCGCTTTTCAAAGTTCTCGGACATGAGAGCCTGCAGACTCACGAGCGAGATTAATAACGACAAAATCATCGATCGACTAGACAATGCTATTCTGGATGGCTCTGATGTGGACAGTTATCTCGCCGACAGAGTCAAGCGTAGAGATGTCTTCATGTCCATGACAATGACCATGGTGTGGGAATTCGTATTCACGCGGTATCTTTTTGGCATGGACAGGGAGCAACGACAGAAGCTCAAATCATTGGAGAAGTTACTTTCTGAAGTTGGACCAGCCTCAGCAGTCCACCAATGGCGAGCCACCACACTCACACTGCTTTCAAGAAGAGAGGCTTTTGTCCAACAAAGGGAGCAAGACACCTTAGCTGTTGTCAATGCGGTCTTGGAGACTCTCACGGAAATTCTGCCCCCTCCAAGCCATCTCGAAGATCAAATTCAAGAGCAGTTGATCAGGGTCATGAAAGCGGCAGTCGATCTTTCAATCGAGATGCGCACTCAACGCGCAGAGTACATGATGCTCCCACCGCTACAGCCTGAGTACGATGCAAATGGTGATCTTGCCAGCAAAGTTTCATTCAACGCAGCTCTTATGAATGAGCGGAGCGGCGACACTGTCTCAAATGAAGAACTAGAAGAGGCTGGGGCCGTCGTAAGGGTTGTACTCTTTCCACTAGTCGTTAAGAAGGGTGACGATAGCGGAGAAGGCGAAGAGGAGATTGTTGTCTGTCCCGCACAGGTCTTGGTTGCCAAACCTAAGAAAACAGTGAGGGTCTTCGCTCCTGAAAGCGTGGGAAATCAATCGAGGGTCAGCATGCAAAGCAGCATGCCTGCCGATTATGGGGACAACAGTGTCATTTAAAAGAGTTGATACCGTGGAGTGGTGATTGCATAGGGATTGGACGTTACCTTTCTTGAGATATTGTATGATTTGTAGTATTTTCTAGATTTTAAAATTCCATTAATTGTTTTAGTCTCTCTCTACAAGTTCGAAAAACGTCAAGAGATCTCGAAATTAACGCTCAACGCCACAAATGTCGATCTACTGCAGGGACATTCGAGAGCAACCCGAATAGCATCTACAGCACCCCATTCTAAAATCCCAAAGTATGTTATTTCAGCTCCTTATCCCCGCCGTCCGTCCATGGACAAACAGACCCACCTATCTCCGTATCCACTCTCAGGCACAATGACAACACAACACCGGAGCAAACTCCCATCCCAACTCCCAAAACTCGATATCCATTCTCGATATCGATCCCCAAGTACCAGATACTTCGGCATCACAGGGTTTGATCTCCTTGCCGTAGCAGGGTAGTACAAGCCTCCTTATCAGCCAAGAAGCCCTAAGCGTGAATATCTGACCAGGATACTGATAAGAGTCTCCTTTTCCCCAGCCAAAAGCCCAGATCGTGCATGCTTGTGCATAAGACTAGGCTCTAGAATGTGCTATTCCTGTGCGCGCTCCATCCGGGAAAAGTCTCGCCGATTCGGAGAGAAACAAAGGCAGTCCTTGGGAGGCGCTGAAGACGGAACGGTAGTGGCGGCTGGGGTACATGGGTGATGTCATGTTGTGGATCATATTTTGACCTCGTGTCATATTGAGGATGGTGTGTTTGGTGTTTGATGAAAGGTGTTGTGATATATGTATGCCAAGAGCTGTTGAGGGTGGAGGGTTGATATGAGATAGGGGGGCGGCGATGAGGTTGGCGAGCTGAGGAATGTGCCAGTAGCTGTGGTATGATTGTATGCAATGAGCACATGTCTAGTCAGTGTTGAGATGTGATTCTGAATGGCTTCAATGTATAAATTTATTTTGGAAATTCATGTGTTAAGGGTATTTGGTTTTATATGTGATGATGGATATAACCAAAAGGTATATAGTACAGATGAGACGATAGGTGTATCCACATCACAAAAATAAAAGAAATGGCCAGCGTACCCAACTTGGATATCATACTCTGAACTCCTCCCATCCAAATAATCGCATCCAAAACTTTGTAATACCTCAAAACTTAAGTGTCACTGTTCTCGACCGACATTTATTCTAGTTTTCCGTTCCCATTCATTGCAATCTTATCTTTTTCTTGGTCCTCCGCGGCGATCCCATGCCGGTCTCCCATTACCGCAGTATGAGCATTGCCGCTGCTGGAGTCTGGCGAGTGTCCGTGGATCATATCACTATGTTCCTGGATGCCATGTCTGTCTTGAGGCGAGACATTGCTCTCTGTCTTCTCGGGTTCGTCCTTGGCAGGAGTCCATGCAAGGTAATCTCTGCGAACCTCAACATAATCGTAAGCAAATTCGCCTAGTTGGTCGTCGTCCATTCCCAGAAGCTCGGCTTCCTCAGAGGCACGAAGATGGAGTCCGGGAATAAGGTTGATGACGAAAGCGAGCAGGGCAGAAACGACGAAGGAGTATCCCATGCAGGCAACAATGTAAGCAACTTGGATATACAATTGCTTGTAGTTGTGATTGAGCCAACCCTTACCCGTTGAACTACCAGTATTGACACCATCTAAACCAATGATATAATCGGCGGCGAATAGAGCGTTAAAAAGTAGTCCAACGACGCCAGCAATGCCATGTTCAGCGAACACCTGGAACGATTAGTTCTTGCTTTCTACAAGGGATTAAATTTTTTGGAATGTTTTGGGGGAAATATACTTACATCCATACTGTCATCAATGCGGATCCAGAACTTTATTTTGGTGGAGAAGTTTGCAACGATACCGGTGACTATACCAAGGATCACGGCTGCCCAAGGAGGGATATAACCAGAGGCCGGAGTTGCAGCGACGAGCCCAGAGATACATCCTGAGCACCAACCGACCATAGACCATTTCCGTGCTAGTCGATAGTCAAGCAAGCACCAGGTGATAGAGCCAAACATGGCAGCCAAGCAAGAGTTCCAGCATGCCATAACAGCTCGGAGGTTAGCACCGAATGCAGACCCTCCATTAAAACCCAACCATCCGAACCAGAGGAGAATGGTACCGAGAGTGATCAGAGACACGTTGTGTGGTCTGAAATTCAGCATCATCTTCTCTTGGCGTTTGCCCAGGACCATCGAGTATGCAAGAGCAGAAAGTCCAGATCCAATCTCGACAGGTCCTCCTCCAGCGTAATCCAAAACTCCATATTTGTATCCCCAGCCGTTTACGTTCCAGGCCCAACAGGCAAGTGGGCAGTAGACGATTGTGGCCCAGAAGAATATAAAAACCATCGCTGGTATTAGACGCCCGCGTTCTGCAACCGCGCCCATCACAATCGCTGCTGTTGTTGCACAGAATTGTAGCTACAAAATAAATTAGAAAATGGCCACTTGGGAATTTAGAACACGCATCCTACCTGGTAAAAGGCGTACAGCAGCTCTGGGATAAGCGGAGATCCAGGAGATGGCGTCCCAAGAGTGCCAATCAGACCAAAATGGCCCAGGTTACCAATGAATCCATTTGTCGCAGAGGAGCTGAAAGCCAACGAATAGCCCCAGAAGTACCACTGAAATACTATGATGGAGAAGGATCCCATACAAGCCCATATCATGGAAAGGGCCGATTTTCGCCGTGCCAGCCCGGAGTATAGGAACCCAAGACCAGGGATCATGAGAAGCACCATACAACTAGAAACAATGATATATGCTTGGTCACCTGGGTTGAACCATTGATTTAGATTTATTTCGGCTGAGGGTGAGAAGACCAGGTTAGCATTCGCCTCTTCAGAGGAGACAGGAACGTCGCATACCTGAATCTCCTCCATTTTTGCCAGTTCCATTGTAAGCTACAGTCCCAACATAGGGATAGTTTGGGAGGAACTCTGCCATTTTGGCCAAGATGATTCTTCCTTCAATTGACCTTCTCTCACGCTCTTAACGGCCTTATAGGCTGTGCCGAGGTCGGCTAATGACGTCTTTGTGTACAGTCGGGAGGTGGGAAGAGCAGAGAGGATGATTGTCTTCTGGATGGGGGCACAATTGATTTGATATACGACTGACGCGGGGGATGGAGATGGGGATGGGGAGGGAGAGGGAGCGGGAGAGGGCGAGGGAGATTGAAATGGAGGTAGGAAAAGAAAGAGTATTGGCGACAGTGGGAGCAGGTCCTGGGGACAAGGCCTGGTATATCTCTGGGTCTGACTTCGGGAAGAATGGGTTGAGCTTGCCTGCGACTAGCTAGCAACCAGTCCAGAATCGAAGGGGGAGATTTGGGGGGGAAGGGGAGGTGGGCATCAAGGCTCTTTATTAGTACTTCAACGGACACACGTAGCTTCGCCCACCCACATATCTTACACGCTTGGATATCAAACCAATACCACGAACTCGGAGCCAAGACCATGGCACACTAATGGCGGAAAGATCAACACTCTAAACACGCGACTTGTGATGCAGACCCGCCGATGCAAGTGGGATGTCTCTCTACTGGAGCACCCACGGAGCCTCGATCTTACCTATCTATCCTACCAGAACAGCTAGATGCGTCGCTAGTCCCTGCCAGAACCTCGACGTTGGATGTGGGATCGGAAGGGATACGTTGGTAGCATGACAGAGCTCCCTCCGATATCGACAAACCATCTCCTTCTTGGGGAGCTGGGGATTTTCTTCTTCACCTTTTCATCTGCAGTGAAAATCGGGAGTACATGTTATATGGCAGGGGCAAGGGCAAGGGCAGGGGCAGGGTCCCTCTCAAATGTGGAGTGAGCTCAGGATTGTTGTGACACAATATAGAACGAAGGGAACACAAAAAAGAAGAAGAAGAAGAAGAAGAAGAAGCAAAGCGCAAGGAAGGGTCAGATCATTGGATGGGATGAGAAGAGAGATCCCTACCTGCCAAAAATTTGATGCAGAACAGCATGGATTTGATTTGAGGGATATCAACAAGGGCAGAGCAGGAAATGCAAGGCAAGGCAAGGCAAGGCATAGCGTGGCACGGTAATCATTTTGAGGCTGCGGGTAAGCATGGGGGGAAAGCTTCGAAGAAGTTTCCAATACGTACCTTAAATGTGTCGCTCTCCAGTCATTCGAAAGCCTCCCACGCCCAGAATGTCATGAAATGAATTGATTGTGGGGTACACGACCCACGGCTGAGCATCGAGAAATAATTTCTCCTTTTCCAGATCATGCGTGAGATTCGAGTTCTTTTGATCCTTACCGACTCAGGTACGGAGTTCCTGCTATGTATCTTTCGTTGGGGCATTAAAGGCTCTAGTCAAGAATGCCCTCCTCTCTGTGAGTGAACAAACCTGGCTTCCATCTCCCTCTGAGAGCTATATATCTATATGTATTTATATCTATATATATTTATATCTATATTTATGTTTATACTTATGTAGGGGTTTGATTGAGCTTCTTTATGTTTTTGTTGTTTTTGTTGTTCTTATTTATATATATATATATATATATATATTTCAACTTTCCCTATCCTATAGCAATAAATAACATGAGGCAATTTTTTAAACACCCCATGCCATGGTATGGCTTTCTTTCCTTTTCTCTTTTCTCGTTTCTCTTTTCTCGTCTCTCTTTTCACCTTCACGGGACCGTAGAATTTTCCCGTCATATCCATTCCCTCGTGTCGACTCCACTCCCGGGCTGCTCTGATCAACCTTCCATGACGAAATGTCCAGATCCGTTTTAAAATTCTAGTGACCTCTGATGGCTTCGGGTTGAAAGAAAGATAAGAAAAGGGCTAGATGAGGCATAGTAGATTTTAGCCCTATCGGTCGTCGACTCCGCCAATGAGAAAGAAGCCAGGTGTGTCAAAGGGATTATTTATTTCATCCCCGCCACCCCATCTCCCTTTCCCTTTTCCCGAGATTCTGGTTCCGCGGAAACGAAGATCCGCTGTCGGCGAATGAAAATCTTGAGCAAACGGCCAAGCCTTACTAGTACTTGTACTTTGGTACTTGCACTTGAGGTTTCTTTCGATAGCAGTAGCAATAGCAGTAGCAATAGAAGAAGATACGAGTACGGCGACCTGTTCGGACGTCTGTGAATTTATTGTATCTCACGCAGTTGGGCTTTGAACCAGATGTAGAAATGTAGCAATGGAGTAATGTGGTAATGTGGTAATGTGGTAATCAAACGGCTGAAACGTCAGATACTCCCTCATCAACTTAAGTAGGAATTCAACGGTCATCTCTCTTGCATAACTGGCCCTGATAGCCCTACAAGGAGAGAAGCGTCTCGGGTTTCCCTGAGGATGAAGTGGAAATGGAGGAGAGGGAAGGGACATTCCTCCATACCTGACACTGGGACCAAGTGAGGCCAATAATCTGCCAGTGAAAGCCACCTGGCTTGTCTCACCCGCCATCCAAAGCTTTCAAATTGATGCAAGCCACTTGTCCGCGACACTTCAGTATCCCCACGAGGCTCTTATCGATAGCACTAGCTTCTCAGCCTCGCGAGCCTCGCTGTCAAGAACGTTTCAACTTTCCCTGCATTTCATCAACCATCAACTTTCCCCAAATCAATGTCGATGTCAGCTGAACATTGCCAATATGGCTAGGGGGTTCCAGGAAATTAATGTATCCAACTTCTCCTGCCAACCAGGGACCCAGCGAGTAAGAGAAGCCCCTCTCCCAACCTACTGAGTCCTAGGATGCGCTTGTTCTAACTCTCTTCCACAGTATCCTAGTCTAGCAGGACCTCATTTAGCTGATGACTATCCACCTCATATCTCTGAATGGCGGTCGAATCTTGTGGCGTTATCCCAAAGAGACAACGTGAGTTCTTCCGTGCTCGACCGACCACTTTCAACTGACTCCCGATAGTTGTACTTTGCGGCCTTTTTCGACAGAATTCATGTCACAATTCCCATAGGTCTCAAACAAACCGTCGGGAAGCCAAGCCTCGTTCTAGATCTACCTCGCTCCCAAGAAGCTATCGGCGTTGGTGGCTATATCGATCATGTCAATCCTCATTGCGTGAATAACATGATTGTGGGCAATCTCGGGACTCATGAGGTTCTCTTGATTTCAACCGACGATGGAGATGTCATAGCGTATTATACACATGTCATTGAGGCTGCCATCACTAGGAGAGACTATTCTAGGACTAGTATCAAGCCGTGGGTTTGGCATTTTGGAAGCATCAAACAGGACGAGACTGACAGGTTGTGTAGTTTCTTTCTACACAATGTGGGCAAATCGGCGTGGGGCCTGGCGGTCCACGAACAATCGCGATTGATTGCGGTCAGTTCCAACTTGAGAGAGGTAACAGTATTCTTGCCGTCATATAAATTTGGCGATGACGAGGCCGACGATGCGAGTCTGCGAGAGCAGCCATTCCCAGAGCTGTCCGGAGCGTTTACCTCAATTATGACTTCCCGCCATCATAATCAACGACGAGTCTTCAGACTTGGTGACGAAGGCCATAACATCCCGTGTATCGACTTCGCCGATGGTACTGATGGCGAAGCGAAATCAATTCTTGCAGTGGACATTCTTGGGAATCTGTACGTGTAGCCTCAGGGCGATTGTATCCTACGTTTCAGTTTCTATGTCGTGTTTTACATTGGGTTTCGGAATAGATGAAGCTGACCTGAGGTTCGACAGGTGGATCCTGGATGTTCGGAATGGGGAGAAGCAACGCATTCCTGGCCGGAATGAAATCCACGGGGATGCTACAATGTAATTTCAATCTCTCTTATCATGTGCTTCTAAATACAGGGGATTCGTATTTTAATTACAAAAGCAGGGGCTGGGGAGTACTCAAGCTTCCACTATGTGCTTTCAAACACACTACAACACCCCAGGTAAGTCTAATTTTTCCGAGTTAAGTGTGCTATCCAACTGGGTTTAAGGATTTATTCCCATATTTTATATATTCTTTGACATCAAGAACCTTCATAACAATTCGGACCTCCCGATCTGCCGGGAGATCAGCCATCCCCAGTCAGGCTTTCCGAATCTCGTCTTTATAAATTCTGCTCGTATTGATTACGGGAAAAGCCAGTGCTGACTGGAGATTCTCATTTTAGGAGGCTCTCGGCATGCCTGATATAAAGGGAACGTTCTCCGTGGACATGCTAGAGGACAAGATCGAACCGATCTTCGACATTACCTGTTGTATTAGGTCTATTCGAGACCCGTTTGTCTTCTTCTCTGCGGTACCCATCGCTGGTGAGGGGAACCAGGCGGACCAATCTGTTACTATCTCTGCATTGGTGTTGGAGGACGATGAAGATGGTAAGTAGATTCTTCAATTCACAAATTCCGTGTCATATTACCGGAACAAAACATGCTTTGAACGGAGTATCTCATGCCTATCAATATATTGAATCGAAAGTTTTGAATATAAGTGCAGTCCGAGTTTCATCACCAGGCAATGCTGATTGCGAGTTCTCTCAGTCAGTGAAATCGAAACGAGTGTACCCGTAGACACCAGCGACGAAAATTCGAGCGGAATTTGGGCTCGGGATGATCTCGATGACAATATTGACTACCTTGGCACCGCGGAGGAGCGGGATGAGGCCATGACAATGGAATTAATTCGACAGGGACGCTTGGGCACTATTGTACCTGATTCTTCTAGAGGTTCTACGCACAAGAAGGATACCCCAAATCCCTTGAGACGATCTGCTGCTAGCCGCAGGAGAGAGGCAACAGATTGCTTTCAATATATGGTGAACCTGCCATCAGCAGAACGAGAAAGACTAGAAAGCTCCAGAAATCTCGCGATTATGTTGGAACAGTATATCCAGCTCAAGTCAAGAAGATTCGAATCCCCAACAATCCATCGCGCATCCGAGCACGCCCCTACCTTCTTCTTGTCTGATAGATCAGCTATCCTGCGAACCTATCAGTTCAACGTGGAGCTGTTTTCTCCCTCGCGACGCATACCAAGGACTATTTGCAAGAACATCGTCAAGCAAGGCAGGTCGCAGGCTCTTGGTTTGCTCGGCCCATTTGATCGTCTTTGTTTCGTGAAGCTCATCGCCGAATTATCGTTAGTAATTATAGGTTCGCAGGCTGGTCAGGCAGCTCTCATCACTATCACAAGACATGAGGATTTCTACTCGGCCAATGGACCAGTGACGACATTTCGACTGGATCGCATTCTTCCTAGGGAGCAAGATGGGCTGCGACCGAACTCACCTTTAATGGGGCTGGCCACATCCCCTTTGCAACGCAGAAGAACTGCTGATGGAGAGTCAACTCAGAGATGGAGGCTATTCTTACATTTTTACGACCACACAGTCTTGAGCTATGAGCTGAGCAGAGGCGATGAGACTGATATCCTTTTGGTGCTTTGAGTTTCAAGTATTTAGCGAGGCGTTGGCGGGGTGGGTATAGGAACGTCGACGGACTAGACGTTCCAGATGATACTCATCCTATTTCCCCAAGGTAAACAGTCTATTTGGTGAAAGGTTCGAGACAGCGAGTTGCATACATCATTCAGAGTAATAGGCATGGATTTGCAAAATTCGAGAGCGTTACTTTTCGAAAAGACTGTAAGGAGACCACTGCCAATTACCATCTATAGTTCCGCTTCCTTTCATCTCCCACGTGATTACTCATCCCTCAAATGTCTCTGGACAGTCGCGAACTGTGGAATGCTATTGCTTCATCGTATCTGCATCAACTGCTCTGATTTGTTCCGATCTGGAAGTCGAGGATCAACTTTCAATAAAATGTCTGTGACCGTTCCACTGGACTTGAGCCAATCACAGGCTCAAACAACATAGATTTATGTCGAGGCTGAGCGCGCGCTTCAAGCCCCCACTGGCGATAACTTCAGAGCACACGCACATGACCTTTGAACATGGACATGGCCGATCTTGCGAATTTGCATTGCAGAGAGAAATGAGCGGGCAGACTGAGCGGCTACGTCGCGGAGAGGGAGGGAGGGGGCGATACCTTTTTTTGCAGGGCGGATGTGATGGGGCGGGTGTTAATGAGCAAAGTAATGCGCGAGCAAAGCGATGCGCCTGGGCAACCTTAGGAGGAAATGAACACTTTGAATCAGAGTTCACTGTGTGATTGACTATCAGCTATCGGGCTCTAGAGCTAGTGCTCCAATAGTTCTCTCTCAATTGACGTCGCACAGACACATCTGACCGATGTTCGAAATGCTTTGATATCGTCCGAAACCCTTGAGAAAAGGTCAACTTGCTCAGCCACACAATCAACCACCGTACTTTTTGCGTCTGACCGCCCGCTGGCCGCATGGAACATCCAATACACAGGGGTTCTCGGCATGGGGGTTTCGAATGGTGGGCTTTCTCCGAAGGATCTACCAGGAACTTATGCATTCTTTACGAACGTCAAGTAAGGAGGGCATTTTATCTGCCAACGACGATATGGAGAATGGGGGGCGGGGGGCATCATGAATGTTTACGATAGTTTCAACGTCAATTTCTACCATCAATATCAAGTCCATCGAGTGGGTTGAGATCTGCATCAGATTTGCTCCAAACGTTTCTCCCCTGAATTGGGTGACTAGTAGGGATTGGCTGTGGGAGCTTGGTTTCATGCATCCTGTCTACTAGCTACTAGCTACTAGCAGCCAGGTAGCCATGTAGCCATGTAGCCATGCAGGAACAGGCCGCTGAATTGGTCCACTTGCTGAGTCGTCTCACTCTAAAAGTCTCCCCCAGGCCCCACTCCCTTTTCTTTTTGGCCGCTCATCACCAATCACAGCGCCAGCAATAATTAGATTCCGAGGTTTAGAGTAACTGTCCTGTACTGTACTGTACCCGACGATAGTGATGAAGAGCAGTACTGTTGCATCGCACCGCAGCAGAACGCTTCACTACTGTCCTGTGCTGTGCTGCGCTGAGCCATCAGCATTTCTTCTTCTGGCAATTTTCTGAATAGATTCGTTTCCTTACCACACCGATGTCAGCGCCATCACCGACCTTGACCAATTTCTTACTATTATCATCCTCGTTTTTATTGTATCCCATCCCTTTTAGAAACAACAACCCTCGCCTTGCCTCACGCCACAGGCACCCTCCCATCCTCCTCGCTCTCCTCCTGATCCTTTTCCATTCTGCCTAAGTTGAATGTGGATGCTGCTAGGATATAGGCAGGGAAGCATTCGAGTATTGACGGCCCTTACCCACACCCCATTTTACCTCACCCCCTATGCTGCGTACGCCGCACCGGTTGAACGACATTCCCTAGAAACCATTCCACAGAGCAACTCACCAAAGTCCAATCTGTCTTCCCGCGGTGCCGATTTCCTAGAATCTTCCTCTCAAATCTTCTTCTCGTTCTGGAAAACCCGGCCAGTATACCACGGGTTGCATGTCAACAATTTAAGTGACTCCCTTTGGACAACTCCGACGCCAGGACCCGCGCATCCTTACATCGCATAAAGCGTTTGGGAAACAGATTTTCGGTTTTGTTCCGCAGATCATATTTGCAGGGCCGGTCCTCGTCCATTCGTGGCCTTCGAGGTGCTTTCGAATCATTCGCTTCACGACAATTCCTTTCTCTCACTACACCAACCTATACCGCATTTCGTGCGCATCTTTAATTCTTTCATACCTCCCGACACATTTTGCAGCCACCTGCCAGAAGCGTTGTCGAATCGCTTCTCTTCTAGGAGTTTCAAAATTCGGTCGACGCACTGAGTTTTTGTCCATACCTTCTTCGACTTCTTTCGTTTCAGCCCAAACCTCGGGTACTACAACAATCCCAAAACCAAACAACTTCGAAGATAAACGAATCCGACTCCTTTGAACTTGGACTATTTGGACACTGGTTTGAACTTGTTTGGATGGAATAGGCAGGTTTGGGTGCAGTGTCCCCCGGCTTTGAATCGGAGTACAGCTCTTCTGCTTGGCTCACTCGTTGCTTTGATAGCATCTCAAATCCGCCGTCTCTGTTCCAACCTTCATCCGACAACAACATACGAAAACAATATACTATGTCGCCATAAATAGGCATAGGGAACGGACGATTTCTGGTGGGCTGATATAACGAGTCGGAGTTACGTCGTGAACCTCGAGCTCCATATTGGCGCAGGGTTTGCTATATCATCCTGTGCAATCATGTCTCTACCAAGTCCAAAGTATCCTCTAGACGATGCTTGCTCTACTATTTTCAACAACACACTCTTTAGCTTTTCGACAGAGGCTTTCCAATCACTTGAACTTGTGCAGAATGCACAATGGAAACAATTACCTGGACCTGGTGTTGCAGTTAAGGGAGGCGTATGTGTGAAGGTTACCCCTTCGAATGATACAAAGTCTGATGCGTTGTTCATTGTCGGAGGTACGTCTAATTCGAGTGATTATGAGGGACTCGCTCGGTGGACGTTTGCGGATGGAGGGAAATGGGATATGGTACATCCTACGGTTCCGGTCACTCAAAACCGACTCTATCATGGCGCGGTGTATCTGAACAGTTCAGACGCTATCTTGGTCTACGCTGGGACGCAGGACGGTAGTATGCAACCTTCATCTCAGACCTTCACCATCCAGGCCGCTGAGCCATACGACGTCTTAGCATATCAAGCTATTGTATGTATACATCCTAAGAGTCTCATGAGGTTCATCCTACCTCAAGTGATGGCCCCAAGATCTGAACTATAAAGGAATTGCAATATATTGTCACTCAGCATTGCTAACTAAGTCTAGGCTCCGCCGGCTGTGTATCCATTGCTCATGCAATGGACGGAGAGCAAAGCAATATACATCGGAGGCAGCAACACCAACACAAAAGCGATGCTCTTCAGCCCGTCCTCGTCGTGGGTCGATTCAAATGCCACCTTGGCCGAACCATTATATAATACATCTGCCATCAAATCGATTGTCATAGACGGTGACGATGCGAGTAAAACCCTCTACACTTTTGATATGACGGTCGCACCCAATGCCGTCAATCGGACGATTTTAATTGACGGTGACGGGAACCCTGTCTCAAACGCCAAGGCAATTTTGTCATCCAGAGATGTGAAGAGGGTCGAGAATGTCGTGTACAGCTCAGCAAAGCTTGTGAAAAGAGGGAACCTGACGGTTGAGGATTGGCCTGCGTACAATGGTACTTTTGTACCCTCGACGACTCGGACAACATACTCAGTCGCTCGAGACCAGAGCGGATTAGTTGTAATATCAGGGGGAAATGATGAGGATGTGCTTTGTCTGTTCAAAGCTAGGGACAATTGTTGGGCGAATGCTACGGCAATGTTAGTCTCTAAGTCATCGACGCAACAAGGACTAGCTACGGCCTCGACAACAACTTTATCGATTCCCTCGACTACCGCATCAGCGCAGGCGAGTCATACCAATTCACCTGCCCCAGCATTTCCTGTGAAAATTCTAGGGGCGGTGCTTGGATCCATTGTCGGGGTGGCTCTGGTACTCCTGGCTATACTGCTTCTCCTCAGGTGGCGGCGGAAACGGAGACAATATTCTGACGCGGGTCATCAGCGACGCTCTAGTGGGATTCCTGATGAGAAAGATGCTTTGGAATTCTCAGATAGGGGTCTGCCACAAATGAGTTCAACGAGGCAGTTTCGAAACCACGAGCCTCAAGCTTCTCAAGGTTCATTCTCATCTATGGCTATCTTAATGGGTCGGGTTGGTGGTCACAAGAGAGGGGGCGATAGGGGTAATGGTAGTCTGGGTAGTGACTCGAGCAGTCAATTTAATAAGAAGTATAAAACGGCAATTAGCAACCCGATACCACAAGAGCAGCCGTCGCATGTTTTTGGAGGCAACCCGAGCCGTCCAACGCGGGAAGAGAAATCGACGTCTCTGACTGATAGAGGGGCGATCCCAAGGGCTCGGGGAACTAGCAGGGGCGGTCGCCGTGGAAGTACAAGAAGAAGTTCTGGCTGGAATAGGTATTGGTCAGGAGGAAGTGCCATGAATATCCTTGGATTCGGCTCGAAAAGAACTACTTATGGTTCTGATGACTCAGATTCGCAGTATTCGGACCACCGATTACCCAGCCAGGTAACTCAGCCTTCAGCCATGGTTGCCCCTCTAAAACTTGGGCAACCAGAGTTGAACCGAGTTGCATCAGGCAGTCCTACGATTGCCAACTCTTCGAGTAAATTCCCTTTGACGAGGGAAATGTCTGGCCAAATCGAAAGACCAGGGTCCACAAGTTCGCAGTCCTCTTACGAAGATGACGACCGGCGGGATGCCTTCTCAAGTGGTGTCCCAGCTAGCGTCCATGAGCAAAGCTCCTGGACTCCCGTCGACCGACATGATTGGGCGGCTGGACGACCTGAAAGCAACTATTCTGAGAGTATTTATGGCACTGGTGCAACGCTTCCACGGGGTACAGCCACAAATTTCCCCAAGGACACCCGTTTTCCAGTACCTCCCAGCTCCCATCGGCCGCCGGCTCAACATCCTTCCTCAGACATGAGTTGGTTAAACCTTGGTGGCGAGTCAAGAGTATGAGATTACCGGATGCAGAACTTGGGACAGATCCCCTTTGATATATTCATTTC
>Ga0182030_10004650_pt1 | contig 29290 bp, 24 predicted proteins | sample 812S3MmetaG_FD_121299 | JGI IMG/M metagenome (GOLD analysis project Ga0182030, IMG submission 121299) | Permafrost microbial communities from Stordalen Mire, Sweden - 812S3M metaG (Illumina Assembly) | ecosystem: Environmental > Terrestrial > Soil > Wetlands > Permafrost | place: Sweden...
CGGCTACGACGACATGCGTGCGATGGACAAAAAAGGCTTGCTCGATTCGTTGCTCGGCAAGACCGCATAAACGCTTGCATGATCGCCTGTTTGCTGATGAACGCAGGCAACGAAACAGCGGCCGACATTGGTGCGGCGTTGGCTGGCGCCAGCGCGGCAGGGGGCGCTGTTCCATAACGACCGGGGAACGAGCTCCCGACGGCTCAAGCAAACTGAAATGTGCCGGATCAAACGTCTGCTGCGAGGGATCCACGGGCACCCCCTGAACGACCAGCCTGGGCGCGAAGCGGCCGCAGATTATGTGTTTAGCCACGGTCTGCTTCGTTTCAAATCCGGCCGACCGATGGCCACCCACGCCCGAAATCTCAAACCGGCCCGCTCCCGCCCGACAGGCCGCGCCTTCCCGCCTCGGCGTACCGTCCCCTCACTCCGCCGCGAAAACAATCTCCCCGGCAACGAGGGTCAGCTTCACCCTTCCCTCCATCCGCGCGTCGTCGAAGGGCGTGTTCTTGCAACGCGAATGCAGCTTTGCGGGATCGACGACATAGGGCTCGTCGGGATCGAAGCGGATGAGATCGGCGGGCGCGCCGATTTTCAGCCTTCCTTGCGGGAGGCCCAATATCTCGGCCGGGCGGATCGTCATGGCGGCGAGAAGCCGGGCGAGGGAGACATCGCCCGAGCTGACAAGCCGCAGACCCGCCGAGAGCATGGTCTCCAGCCCGATCGCGCCGTCTTCGGCCTCGGCGAAAGGCAGGCGCTTGGTCTCGACGTCCTGCGGGTTGTGGTCCGACACGATGACGTCGATCAGCCCAGAGGCGAGGCCTTCGACAAGGGCGCGCCGCTCTTCCTCGTGCCGCAAAGGCGGCGCGAGCTTCAGAAAGGTCCGGTAATCGCCGATGTCGCTCTCGTTGAGGGTCAGATGGTTGATCGAGGTCGCACAAGTGACGGGGAGGCCCGCCGCCTTCGCCTTGGCGATGATGTCAAGCGACAATTTTGTGGTGACGAGCGCGGCGTGGTAGCGCGCGCCGGTCAGGTTCACGAGCCTAATGTCGCGGTCGAGAATGATCGCCTCCGCCTCGCGCGGGATGCCGGCGAGGCCGAGCCTGGAGGCGAATTCGCCTTCATTCATCACCCCGTCGGCGGCGAGGTCGCGATCCTCGGCGTAATGAATGACCAGCGCGTCGAAGTCCTTCGCATAGGCCATGGCGCGGCGCAGCGTCCGCGCGTTGCGGATCGATCGCGCCCCATCGGTGAAGGCGACGGCGCCCGCCTGTCGCAACAGGCCAATCTCGGCGATCTCCTCGCCGGCGAGGCCGCGCGTGAGGGCGGCGGTGGGCAGGACCCGCACGCGGCCGGTGTCGCGGGCGCGGCGCAGCAGAAAATCGACGACGGCGGCTTCATCAACCGGCGGATTGGTGTCGGGCCTGGCGAGGATTGTCGTGACGCCTCCCGCCGCCGCAGCCGCCGTGGCGGTCGCGATCGTCTCGCGATGCTCGGCGCCGGGCTCGCCGACAAAGGCCCGCATGTCGATGAGGCCCGGCGCGACAAGGTCGCCGCCGCAATCGATGACTCGCGCATAGGTCGGCAAATTGGCCGGGACGACCCCGGAACCGAGATCGCGGATCAGGCCATCGACGATGAGGACCCCGCCGCGTGTCTCGGTTGGCCCGGCCGGGTCGATCAGCCGCGCGTTGACGAGCGCCAGCGGCTGATGCGCGATCGAGGGGGATGACAGAGCCTTCATGTCGCAGCCGCTCCGCGCTCATCCATTGGGCAAATGCTCCGCCAGGGCCTCGAGCACGGCCATGCGGACGGCGACGCCCATCTCGACCTGCTCGCGGATGCGGCTACGCGGCCCATCGGCGACGCTCGAATCGATCTCTACGCCGCGATTCATCGGCCCCGGATGCAGGACCAGCGCGTCCGGCTTGGCGTAGCGGAGCTTGTCCTCGTCGAGGCCAAAAAAGCGGAAATATTCCTTGGCGGAGGGGACGAAGCCGCCCTGCATCCGCTCGCGCTGCAGGCGCAGCATCATGACGATGTCGGCGTCTTTGAGGCCGGCGCGCATATCGCGGAAAACCTCGACTCCCATGCGCTCGATTCCCGAAGGAAGCAGGGTCGAAGGCCCAACCGCCCGCACGCGCGCGCCAAGCGCCGACAGGAGCAGAATATTGGAGCGCGCGACGCGGGAGTGCAGAATGTCGCCGCAGATCGCGACCGTGAGGCCGGAGACGCCACCCTTGTTGCGCCTGATGGTCAGCGCGTCGAGAAGCGCCTGAGTCGGGTGCTCATGCGCGCCGTCGCCGGCGTTGACGACCGAGCAATCCACCTTTTTCGCTAGAAGATGAACCGCGCCAGCCTGGGCGTGGCGCACGACGATAATGTCGGGGCGCATGGCGTTCAAGGTCATCGCTGTATCGATGAGGGTCTCGCCCTTTTTGACGCTCGAGGTCGCGACCGACATGTTCATGACGTCGGCCCCGAGGCGTTTGCCGGCGAGTTCAAAGGAGGATTGCGTCCGGGTCGAAGCCTCGAAGAAGAGGTTGATCAGCGTTCTCCCGCGCAGGGTGGAGCGCTTTTTCTCGACCTGCCGCGAGACCTCGATCGCCGCTTCGGCCAGATCGAGCAGGATGGCTATGTCCAGCGGCGAAAGGCCTTCGATGCCGAGCAAATGTCGGTGCGGAAATTTGAGCTCTCGAAGCGGGCTTGGCATGAATCGGCTTTTACAGGAGCAAACCGGCTCCGTCACATGAGTTCACTCGGGCTCGCGAATTCGCGCACATGTTTCGCCAGTGGGAAAAAATTCCCGCAGCCGCCTGCTACGCCCGCGGCCAGCCCCTTTCGTAATATCGTAATATAATGCGTTTTATAGTCCCGGCTCCGTTGACGCTTGCGGCGGAACCTTTCTATATGGGGACGACGCGCGTCTTTCAGCGTGGGACGCGGGGTCGCTCGAAATCCGGCGGGCGGGGAATGTCGGCTAGGAGCATGTTCCGAAAGAGCCGACCGCGTTTTTCGATTATAAAATTCTTCAAGTAACTAATTTTACAGGACTATATTTGAGCGGATGACGTCGTCCGATCGGGAGGCGCGTGGGCGAAGCGGAGAAATAGATGAGCTAGCTTTCTCGCTCTCCAAGAGGCGGCCGCCCGCTCTGAAAATACAGCGCTCCTGAGTCCTTGCCTTAAGGCCTAAGCATTTCGATGAAGCGCGCCGCAGAATTGTACATAAAAGGAGACGCATAGTGATACGGATTTTTCTGAAAACCATAAGATTCTGGCGCCGAAACGGCTTAATGCTAACATTTCGACGGGCCGTTTCACTTTTATCTAAAGATCATAAGTACACTTTTTCTGAAATATATAATAACAACTTTTGGGAAAACTCGGAAAGCGCTAGTGGCTCCGGGTCAAGCGAATTGGCTACGCGCGAGATCAGAGCGCAGTTGCCAGTAATATTCTCAAAGTGGAATTTTAAGAATATAATAGACGCGCCCTGCGGCGATTTCAATTGGATGAAATTGGTCAACTTTGATAATGATATGCGCTATACAGGAATTGATATAGTTCCAAAGTTGATTTCGGCGAACAACGCGAAATATTCTTCTATCCATCATAGATTCATATTAGCCGACTTGGTGACTGATAAAATCCCAGAGGGAGACATTGTTATATGTCGCGATTGCTTATTTCATTTAAGTTACGACGACGTTTTGTCATTCCTCAAAAACTTCGTTGCGTCTGGAACAGAGTTTCTGTTAACAACTACGCATAAGAACGAAGACGGTTTTCTAAACACTGATATTTTGACAGGCGAGTTTCGATTGATCGACCTGTTTTCCTCTCCATTTTCGCTTCCAAAGGACGTGTTTTATCGCTTCGATGATTTTATCGCGCCATATCCCCCTCGGGAAATGTGTCTCTGGAATCGCGCTCAAATCATGAAGGCCCTATCGATCGGCGCGGACTCCGAGCTGGCGACGCCTATTCGGCGGTTTGCTGACGAAACCGCCTTTGTTTGACCGTGCACGCCAACGGACGAAGAAACGAAATTTGGAGGATCCATGCGTGGCTCTTGACCGCAGCGGGAATATTCAGACGCGCGCCGGCGTGTTATGAGCGGGCTCGGTCACTCCGGTCATCTTCCGTTTGGACAATGGAAATCCATGAAGAAAATCCTAATTACAGCCGCCGCAGCAGCGGCCATCTACGCCGCTCCGGCGGTCGCTGAAGACCAAGCCCTTGTCTGTTGGTATAATGACGACGGCGCATTCGCTTCGGCCTCCGGCGCTCCGGCTGCCGCGAAAATGGGCGCCGTCGAGAGGACAGGGGACAGCGGCGGCACGGCCTATTCCTATGTCATTTCGGCGCGGGACGGCGGGGCCTGCCCCTATCAAGTGCCGCTCGGCACAAAGACTGCGAAAACAGTCGCCCTCGTGCGCCTGGACGAATCGAATTGCACCAATGACGACGTCAGCAGCGCCGACGCGGCGGTCCTCGGCGGATCCGTGACCGTCTTTCGCGCCTCGAGCCAGTTGACCGGCGTCAGCGTCCATTTGACCGGAGCCGCGCCCAACACGACTTTCCGCGTCAAGCTGAAGTGCGATCATCAGCTCGGCACGGTCAAGACCGACGCGAAAGGCGACGGGAACGCAACCTTCGACTTTATGAGCAGCGGCGTCGGGCCGAGCTACGCCTTCGACATAACTCCCGAGACGGCGCCTGCGGGGAATGGGAATACGTTCCAGAGCGTCAAGATTACGCGCTAGAGCATATTCCGATCAGATTGGAACGATCTGATCGACAAGAATATGCTCAAGTTTTTAAACCTGGAGCGATTTCTGATCGACCGAATGATTCTATTCGGTCGGAAAGCGCTCTAGCGCTCTTATCTCGACGCCAGTTCTTCATTTCGCGGACCGCGCTCGCATGGCGAAAGACCCCGGCCTTCATCGGCCAGGGTCCCTCACGCGAAAATCCCGCCGCTTTACGCCGGCTCCTGGACATGCGCCTCGAGGAACCAGAGCGATATGTCAAGCGCGCGGGAAAAAGCGGTCAACATATCGGCCGTGTCGGCGTCGCCTGCTTCGTCAGCCGTCACAACCCCGGCGCGGACAGCATTCGCGGCGTTGCCATATCGCCCGATCAGGGCCGCGAGGTGATCGGCGATCTTGTAAATATCAGTCGGATAGGGTTCGAGCGAGGTCTTGGCGGCAACGGCCTGCGTCGTTCCGAGCGCGGTTCCGCCGAGTTGGGGCGACCCGCTCGGCCATCGTGTCAACATGCGCATCCAAGTCCTTGCGGAACAGGTCGAGCATTTCATGCACGGCGATGAATTGGATGCCCTTCAGATTCCAATGCGCCTGCTTGGTCAGGAGAGCGAGGTCGATTGCGTCGGCGACGCGCGCGTTCAAAAGATCGATCGAAACGGATTTGGCGTTCGATGTTAGATCGTTCAGCGTCTTATGCAACGGCATGATTGTCCTTTCCCTGATTTTCGAGCTGCTCAGACGACTTCGATGCGACGTAATAATCGCATCAATCAACGTGCTGTCGATAATTGACAAACATCATTGATACGCGCCAAATGCGCCGCCATAATCTTGGCTGTTTAGGCCTCGTCGCGCCTCTTTCAGCCGAGATCTGCTCGGCAGACGCTTGATAATCCCTGATTTGGCGAAAAGTTCATGAGCTTCGCCTCTGGCATGGACGTCCGCGCCGGAGCGGCCGGATTTGACTATAGCCCCTCCCTCCCCCATCTTCCGCCCCGAAACGCCCAGCGCCAATGACGCTCCGGGAGGGAGGCCCGACGCGCGCCTGTCGTAATTTTATTCTTTAGGCAAGACCGCGGACCATTTTGATCGGCCGTGCGAATTTGAGGACCGCTGTCAATGAATGTCGTCATTGTCGAGTCGCCGGCGAAGGCCAAGACCATCAATAAATATCTTGGCAAAAACTATGAAGTTTACGCCTCCTACGGCCACGTCCGCGATCTGCCCGCAAAGGACGGTTCGGTTGATCCCGACGCCGATTTCGCCATGCTGTGGGATGTCGACACGAAATCGGCCAAACGCCTGTCCGACATAGCCAAGGCCGTGAAAGACGCCGACCGCGTGATCCTGGCGACCGACCCGGACCGCGAGGGCGAGGCCATTTCCTGGCATGTCCTCGAAGTCTTGAAGGCGAAGCGCCTCCTCAAGGACAAGCCGGTTGAGCGGGTCGTCTTCAATGCGATCACCAAGGCCGCTGTGCTCGAAGCCATGCAGCACCCGCGCGAGATCGACGGCGCTCTCGTCGACGCCTATCTCGCCCGTCGGGCGCTCGACTATCTCGTCGGCTTCAATCTTTCCCCGGTTCTCTGGCGCAAATTGCCCGGCGCGCGCTCCGCCGGACGCGTTCAATCCGTCGCCTTGCGCCTTGTCTGCGAGCGCGAGCGCGAAATCGAGCAATTTGTCGCGCGCGAATATTGGTCGATCCTGGCGCATCTGAAGACCGAGGCGGGCGCGCCTTTCACGGCGAGGCTCGTCGGCGCGGACGGCAAGAAAATCAACCGGCTAGATATAGGCGCGGGGGCTGAAGCGGAAGCCTTCAAGGCCGCCCTCGAGGCGGCTAAATTCTCGGTGGCGAGCATCGAGGCGAAGCCGGCGAAGCGCCATCCATGGGCGCCTTTCACCACCTCGACCCTGCAGCAGGAGGCGTCGCGGAAACTCGGCTTCGCGCCGGCCCGGACCATGCAACTCGCCCAGCGTCTTTACGAGGGCGCCGAAATCGACGGCGAAACCGTCGGCCTCATTACCTATATGCGGACCGACGGCGTCGATCTCGCGCCGGAAGCGATCACGAGCGCGCGCAATGTGATCGGCAACGAATTCGGCTCCGCCTATGTCCCGAACGCGCCGCGGAAATACACGGTGAAGATGAAGAACGCGCAGGAAGCGCATGAAGCGATCCGCCCGACCGATCTGGCGCGTCTGCCCGCCAAGGTCGCGCGCAGCATCGAGCCCGACCAGGCGCGCCTCTATGAGCTGATCTGGAAGCGCACCATCGCGAGCCAAATGGAATCCGCCGAACTCGAGCGCACGACGATCGAAATCCTGGCGCAAGCAGGCGCGCGCAGGCTCGACCTTCGCGCGACCGGGCAGGTCATCCGCTTCGATGGCTTTCTGAAGCTCTACCAGGAAGGCCATGACGACGAGGAAGATGAAGAGAGCGGCCGTCTGCCCGAGATGCGCAAGGACGAGGTCCTGACCAAGGAAAAAATCGACGCGACCCAGCATTTCACCGAGCCGCCGCCGCGCTTCACCGAAGCGACCCTCGTTAAGCGCATGGAGGAGCTCAGCATCGGCCGGCCCTCGACCTATGCTTCAACGCTCGCGGTGCTGCGCGAGCGCGACTATGTGCGCCTCGACAAGAAAAGGCTTTACCCGGAAGACAAGGGCCGGCTCGTCACCGCTTTTCTCGAAGCCTTTTTCACCCGCTATGTCGGCTATGACTTCACCGCCGATCTCGAAGAGAAGCTCGACCGCGTGTCGAACCACGAGATCGACTGGAAGCAGGTTCTGCGCGAATTCTGGACGGATTTTTCGGGCGCCCTCGCCGGCACCAAGGATCTGCGCACGACCCAAGTGCTGGACAGCCTGAACGAAATTCTGGGGCCGCATATTTTTCCGGCCAAGGCCGACGGCTCGAACCCGCGCGCGTGCCCCTCCTGCGGCGATGGCCAGCTCTCGCTGAAGCTCGGCAAGTTCGGCGCCTTCATCGGCTGCTCGAACTATCCCGAATGCAAGTTCACCCGCACCTTGGCGAATGCGGAAGCGGCGGGCGAAGTCGAAGGCGAACGGCCCGGCGTGAAATCATTGGGGTTTGACCCCGAGACCGGCGAGGAGATCACGCTGCGCGACGGGCGTTTCGGCGCCTATGTGCAGCAGGGCGAAGGCGAAAAGCCGAAGCGGGCGTCTCTCCCCAAGACCATGGCGCCCGCCGAATTAAGCCTCGATCAAGCGATCGGCCTGCTTTCGCTGCCGCGCGAGGTGGCGAAACATCCCGAGACGAAGGAGCCGGTCTTGGCTGGCATTGGCCGCTACGGCCCCTATGTTCAGCATGGCAAGACCTATGCGAATATCGGCAAGGACGAGGATATTCTGAGCATCGGCGCCAATCGGGCGATCGACCTCATCGTCGCCAAGGAAAGCGGCCTCACTGGGCGGCGGTTCGGCAAAGCCGAGAGCTCGGCCGCGCGCGCGCTCGGCGAACATCCCTCGGGAGGCGGGGTCACGATCAAGGCAGGGCGGTTCGGCCCCTATGTTCAGCATGGCAAAATCAACGCGACCTTGCCGCGCGACGCCGATCCCACCACATTTAGTCTTGACGAGGCGCTCGCGCTGCTCGCCGCGAAATCGGCCGGCGGCGGCGCTACCCAAGGTCGTTTGCTCGGCGAACATCCCGCCGGCGGCGCGATCACGGTGCGCGCAGGGCGCTTTGGCGCTTATGTCAATTATGGGAAGATCAACGCGACCTTGAAAAATGGCGTTTCGCCGGAGACGATCACCCTTGAAGAGGCCATTCGCCTGATCGAGGACAAAGAAGGGGCCGGAACCGGCGCCGCGAAGAAAAAACCCGCAGCCGCCAAGAAGACCGCGCCAAAGGAACTTGCGACCGAAGGAACAGCGCCGAAGAAGACGCCGTCCAAGACTGCCGCAAAGGGCAAGCCGCAGTCAGACGCTCTGACCGACGAGCAAGCCTCGGACGAATCGGAAGAGCCGCCGTTCGAGCCCACATCCCGAATTAAAGCCGCGCCAACGCGGTCCAAACCTGGCGCCAAACCGGCGCCGACGAAATCGAAAAAGGCCAAGCAAGCGTGAACAAAGCCGCCGGCACGAGAAGGTCCGGCCAAGATAATAGCGATCCCGCGCAAGCGCCGGATCAAAGCGGCGCTCCGGCGCTTCCGTCCCGTGACGACATCCTCGCCTTCATCGCCCGCGAGCGTGAAGCCCTGGGCGAAAAGGCGCCCGCCAAGATCGGCAAGCGCGAAATCGCCCGCGCCTTCGGGATCAAGGGCGCAGACCGGATCGCCCTCAAACGCCTGTTGAAGGAGCTGGAGGCAGAAGGCTCGGTCGAGCGGCGGCGCAAGACCTGGCACAAGCCGGGACTCCTGCCGGCGATTGTCCTGGCGGATATTTTCAGCCGCGACCGTGATGGCGATCTCCTCGCCGCGCCTGTCGAATGGGACGCGACGCAAGGACCTATTCCGAAGATCGTCGTTTCGATTCCGCGCAGGCAAAGGCCGGGCGCGCCCACGCCTGGCGTCGGCGATCGCGCTCTGCTGCGCGTCGAATTCTTGCCAGATGCGAAGGCGGGCGAGCCGGCCTATTCGAGCCGGGTCGTCAAGCTCTTGCCGCGCGCGAAAACGCAGGTTCTCGGCATTTTTCGCGCGCATCCCGACGGCGGCGGACGCATCCAGCCGGTCGATAAAAAGAACGCCAATCGCGGCGAGCTCGAGGTCGCTCCCGGCGGCGAGGGCGAAGCGCACGACGGCGATCTCGTCGCGGTCGAGATTTTGCGCTCCGGCCGCTTCGGCCTACCCGCCGCCAGAGTGCGCGAAAGGCTCGGCGCGATCGACAGCGAAAAAGCGGTAAGCCTCATCGCCATCCACACCCATCAAATCCCGAATGTCTTTCGCCCCGAGACGATCGCCGAGGCGGAGCGCGCCAGAGCCGCGACGATGGATCGTCGCGAGGATTGGCGCAGCGTTCCGCTCGTGACTATCGACCCCGCCGACGCCAAGGACCATGACGACGCGGTTCACGCCGAAAGCGACCCCGATCCAGCCAATCCGGGCGGATTCATCCTGCGCGTCGCCATCGCCGATGTCGCAGCCTATGTGACGCCCGGCGCGGCGCTAGACCGCGAAGCCCTCGACCGCGGCAATTCGGTCTATTTCCCGGATCGCGTCGTGCCCATGCTGCCGGAGCGCATCTCCAACGACCTCTGCTCCTTGCGCCCGAATGAGGATCGTCCGGCGCTCGCCGTGCGCATGGTCATCGCCGCCGACGGCCACAAGCTCAGGCATGGCTTTCATCGCATCATGATGCGGTCCGCCGCCAAGCTCTCCTACGCCCAGGCGCAAGCGGCGATCGACAATATGCCCGATGCGACGACGGCCCCGCTTCTCGCGCCGGTCATCGCGCCTCTCTATGACGCCTATCGCGCGCTGAAGATGGCGCGCGACAAACGCGGGCCGCTCGATCTCGATCTGCCCGAGCGCAAGATCATCCTGAACGAGCAGGGGACGGTCGGCAGCGTCGTCACGCCGCCGCGCCTCGACGCGCATCGGCTGATAGAGGAGTTCATGATTCTCGCCAATGTGGCTGCGGCCGAAACGCTCGAGGCGCATGATCAGCATTTCATCTACCGCGCGCATGACGAGCCTTCGGTTGAAAAGCTCAATAATCTTGCGGAGTTTCTGGCCTCGATCGGGATCAAGCTCGCCAAGGGCGAGGTCATGCGGGCGGCGCAATTCAACGGCGTTCTCGCACGCGTCAAGGACACCGACAACGAGCACCTCGTCAATGAAGTGGTGCTGCGGACTCAGGCGCAAGCGGAATATGTCGTCCAGAACTATGGCCATTTCGGCCTAAATCTCAGGCGTTACGCGCATTTCACCTCGCCGATCCGCCGCTACGCCGATCTCATCGTCCATCGCGCCCTGATCCTCGCCTTGCGGCTTGGCTCCGACGGCCTGCCGGCCGCGATGGGGGTCGAGGAAATGGCCGAGGTCGCGGCCCGGATTTCCGCCGCTGAGCGCCGCGCCATGGCGGCCGAGCGCGAGACGGTGGAGCGGCTGATTGCTGCCCATCTCGCCGACAAGATAGGCGCAAGTTTCGAAGGCCGGATTTCAGGCGCGACGCGCGCCGGCCTTTTCATCAGGCTGAGCGAGACCGGCGCCGATGGATTCATCCCCGCGTCCATGCTCGGCGACGATTATTTCCGTCATGACGAGACTTTGCACGCGCTCATCGGCTCCCGGACTGGTAAAATGCACAGGCTCGGCGACATCGTGACCGTCAAGCTCGTGGAGGCCGCCCCGCTCGCCGGGGCTCTGCGTTTCGAGCTTTTAAGCGAGGCGCGGCCACGCACGAAGGCGCGGCCAAGAGACGAGAAATCGAACCGGTCGGCGCGTCGCAGCGTCAGATCGAGAGCGTGACCGCGGGAGCCGCCCATGCCGGACGATGGATTGCTGACTCTTTCGAGCGCCCATTCAATCGACGAGACGATCAGCCGGTTCGAGGCTGCGCTCAAAGCCCATGACGTCACGCTCTTCGCCAAGATCGATCACGCAGCGGGCGCCGCCGACGCCAACATGCCCTTGCGCCCGACCTTTTTATTGATTTTCGGGAGCCCACGAGCGGGCACGCCCTTGATGCAGGCGAACCAGGAGATCGGGATAGATCTTCCCTTGAAGGCGCTGGTCTGGCAAGACGCGGACGGGAAAGTTTGGTTGACCTATAATGATCCGGCCTGGCTCGCGGCCCGGCATCAGCTCGGAAGCGCCGTGGACCCGGTCGTCGCGGCCCTTGGCGACGCCCTTGCCGCGCTGGCGGAGGCGGCGGCGAGCCCGTGAGCGCGCTTCCTGAGCTGATTGCAATGGACACGTTTAATTTCAAGAATTTGAAGCAGGCTGGCGCGTCATAACCGCGCGTCGAGCCCCGACAGTGCGAATGCGATTTACCCGCCGTCATCGAAAGATGTATCCATGCCGAAACGATCGAATGAGGAGGCTTTAATGCTTACGCCGGCGCTGGAATTTCCAGCCTTTGCGCCAAAGGGCGATGATCGCCCCAAGCGCGACATCTGGCAGTCCATCATGAAGGGCTTGCGCGGCCGCTGCCCCGCCTGCGGCGAAGGGAAAATGTTTCGCGTCTATCTCAAGGTCAATGACGCTTGCCCGAATTGCGGCGAGGAATTTCATCATCACCGCGCCGACGACGCCCCGCCTTATCTGACCATCTTCGTCGTCGGCCATATTGTCGGCACGCTGATGCTCGCCACCGAGGAATTCTGGCCCGATGCGCCGATCTGGCTGCACGCCATGGTCTGGCCGACGCTGACGCTCATTCTCTCGCTTTGGCTCCTGCCGATCATGAAGGGCGGCCTAATCGCCCACCAATGGGCATTGCGCATGCATGGGTTCGAGACCGCCAAAGCTCCGATCGACCGCGCACCCGCCGCGTGAGGAGCGTCTTGCCCTGGGGAGGGCGCCTGATTGGAAGGAGCCGACCCTGGCTTGGCAAGGCTTTAGAACCGGCCGCCTCAAGAAGAAATCCGCTGCGGCTCCGGGCAATGCCGCCGCGCTTGCTTGCGCCATCGCGAGCGTATCGATCGTCGGCGTCGGCCTTTCGCTGACGATCGCGCTCATCGCGGTTCGGCTCGGCGAACAGGGGTATAGCGCGCGCGCCATCGGCTTGAACACTGCCTCGGCCGGGGTTGCGACCTTGATCGGCGCGGCTTTTGTTCCAAGCTGGGCGCGGCGGCTTGGCGTCAAGGAGCTTTTGTTTCTTTCGCTGTTCATCGCCGACCTCAGCCTCGCCGCCTTGGCGCTGACCAACGGCTTTTGGATCTGGCTCGGCATTCGGGCGATCTTCGGCCTCGCTCTGACCGCGCTTTTCGTCGTGAGCGAATATTGGATCAACGCGATCGCTCCGCCTGAGCGGCGCGGCTTGGTCATCGGCCTCTACGCCTCGAGCGTGGCTTTGGGCTTCGCCGCCGGTCCTTCGCTCCTCGCCCTGGTCGGGACGGCGAGTTCGACGCCTTTCATCGCGGCTATTGCGCTTCTCGCCGTGGCGGCCTTGCCGATCGTCGCCGGCAGCAGCGCCGCGCCCAATATTAAAAGCGCGGCCTCGGTGCCGGTTCTCGCCTTTCTCCTCGGCGCCCCCGCCGCCACCCTCGCCGGGCTGCTGCATGGCGCGATCGAGACGGCGAGCATGGGCCTCCTGCCCGTCTATGCGCTTCGCGCCGGCCTCACGGCCGAGACGGGAGCCATATTCGTCACCCTTTTCGCGCTGGGGAATGTCTTGGCGCAGCTTCCGGTCGGCTTCATCTCGGACCTCATGGACCGGCGCAAGCTATTGTTGCTGATCGCGCTTTTCAGCCTTTGCGGGGCGCTTGCCCTCAGCTTCATCGGATCCGGGAGCCTTTTCTGGTTTGGCGCCCTGCTCATCGTTTGGGGCGGCGTTGTCGGCAGCCTTTACGCCGTCGCGCTGGCCCATCTGGGTGCGCAATATAGAGGGGCCGAACTCGCCAACGCCAACGCCGCCTTCGTCATGCTCTATGCGCTCGGGATGCTCGCCGGCCCGCCAGTGATCGGCCTGGGCATGGATCTGCTGGCGCCGGACGGATTTTTCGTCAGCATCGCTGGTCTGCTTGCGCTCTATCTTGGGGTGGTCGGGTTGAGAAGCAGTCGCAGGATTTCTTGACAAGCGGGGCGCTATCCGTATGTTCGCGGTTTTCCCGGACTCTTCCCGAGCCCACGGGGCCGGAACGCGCGCCTTGCGCTCGCATTGAAGGACGAATGAGATGGCCAAGGCCGCGATGATCAAGATCAAGCTTCTGTCCAGCGCGGACACTGGCTATTTTTACGTCACCAAGAAGAACGCCCGCACCAAGACCGAAAAGCTGGCCTTCAAGAAATATGATCCGGTCGTGCGCAAGCATGTCGAGTTCAAAGAAACGAAGATCAAGTAATCTTCGCGCCGCTCACGCGCTCCAGCCGGAGCGCTTGGCGAGTTCCGCGAGATAGGCGGACCGCGCCTGCGGCAAGGCGAGTCCGCGCGGGCCGAAAAGATCGCGCATCAGAAAAAATTCTGTCAGCCTGAACCCGTCGCGAATGTCGCCGAGCGGCGGCCTTTTTGTCGTCGGCTCATCGCGCAGAAAGGCCGGAAGCGGGAGCAACCGGCCTTTATAGGGTTCGCCGGCCGCCTTCGAGACGGCTCGGCCGGACTTCGGCGAGACATAGGCGAGATCGGTGGCGGAGCCCGTCGCCGCGCATTGCGCAAGATCGAGGCCGAATCCGGCCTCGGCCAGAATAGCGGCCTCAAAGCGCACGAGAAGCTGCGGCAAGCCTTCCGCGTCATCGATATGGTCGGCGATGAGCGTCGCCGTATCAAAGAGCGCGGGATGCGGATCGCGCTCGGCGATGAGGTGCAGCAGGCCGGAGACGAGTCCAACCGCATGCAAAGCTTCCGCGCTCGCCATCAGGCGCGCGGTGCGCAATGTGGTCGGCTCGACGGCGAACATCCCAAGATGCTCATCGAGCCGCGCGCGCCAGACGATCTCGGCGCTATTGCCCGCCTGCAGATAGGGCTGCATCCGCTTCGAGCGCCCGCCTCTGACAAGGCCGAGATGACGGCCATGCGCGCGCGTCATCGCTTCGAGGATGACGCTCGTCTCCCCGTGCTTCTTCACCCCGATGATGAGGCACTCGTCCCGCCACTCCATGCAGGATCTTACCGGTTTCCCTCCCGCCGCGGGCGAGAAAGGGGATGAGGCTTCACGGCAGGAGCACGATCGCGCCGGTCGTCTCGCGGCCTTCCAAGGCGCGATGGACATTGACCACATCATCAAGCGGAAAAGTCGCGCGCAATGGAATTTCGACCGCGCCGCTTGAGATCGCGCGAAACAGGTCGCGCGCCATCTTGTCGAGATCTTCGCGTTTTTCCGCATAGGTGTGAAGGGATGGGCGCGTCGCGAACAGCGATCCTTTGGAGGCCAGGAGGCTCAGGCTGAACGCCTCGACCGGCCCCGAAGCCGAGCCAAAGCTCACGAAGAGCCCGAGCGGCTTGATGCAATCGAGCGACGCCGGAAAGGTCGCCTTGCCGACGCCGTCATAGACCACATCGCAAAGCCGGCCCTTGGTAATCGCTTTCACGCGCGCCGCAAAATCCTCCTCGCGATAGAGAATCACATGTTTCGCCCCGGCCTTCTTGGCGAGCTTGGCCTTTTCGGCCGAGCCGACCGTTCCGATGACCGTCGCCCCCAGCGCTTTCGCCCATTGGGTGAGGATCAATCCGACTCCGCCCGCCGCGGCGTGAACGAGGATAATGTCCCCCGCCTTCACCTTGTAGGTTCGGCGCAACAAATATTGCGCGGTGAGGCCCTTCAGCATAGCCGCCGCGGCGGTTTCATAAGCGATGGCTTTTGACAGTCTGACGAGACGCGAGGCCTCGACCAGCCGCTCCTCGGCGTAAGCGCCGAGCGTCACGACATAGGCCACGCGGTCGCCGATCTTGAAATCCGTCACCCCTTTGCCGAGTTCGACCACTTCGCCCGCGGCCTCATTGCCGGGCGTGAAGGGAAGCGAAGGCACCGGATAGGCCCCGCTACGAAAATAAGTGTCGATGAAATTAACGCCGATCGCGTGATTGCGGACGCGGACTTGGCCGCGACCCGGCGGCGCCAGCTCGATCTCTTCGATCCGCATCACCTCGGGTCCGCCAAGCTCGTGAACACGGACAGCCTTGGTCATTGCTTTCATCCATCTGAGGCGAGATCCGCAGCGCGGCTCCTTCGCCCCGCTCTTTGCGATGAACCATCATGCGGCGCATGCGATGCGCTGGCAAGACTGGCGCGCCGGCGTCAGGCCTTGGCGGGACCTTCCTCGATCAGCATGGCGGCGATTTCGGCCTCGCAGACCAGAGCGCCGTCGACGAGAGCCCGACCGCCATACCACCACATGTTGCGCCGCCGATTGGTTTTAGTCATGTGGAACTCCACCCGGTCGCCCGGCGTGACCGGCTTGCGGAATTTCGCTTTGTCTATGCTCATGAAATAGACCAGCGGCGCCTTCTCGCTTCCAAGGGAATGAGCGTTGATGCAGATTGCTCCCGCCGTCTGCGCCATGCCTTCGATCAGCAGGACCCCCGGCATGACCGGACGCTCCGGGAAATGCCCCATGAATTGCGGCTCGTTCACGCTGACATTCTTCAATCCGATCCCGAATTCGTCGCCTCTCGCCTCTATGATGCGATCGACCATCAAAAACGGGTAGCGATGCGGGAGCGATTTCAATATTCGTTGAATATCGAGCGTGTCGATTGTCGTGGGCGGGGCCTCGTTCATCTTGTTGCGTTTCCTATATTGTTTTTATCCGTCGTCGAGACGGCGCGACTGCAGATCCTCAGACGATCCCGCGCAATCGGGTTCGGCTCTAGAGCATGTTCCGAAAAAGTTGACCGACTTTTTCGATCAGAACATGCTCCAACTCTTTGAATTTGATTTTTCTCTGAGGCTTTTCGATTGAGCTTGATCTGCAAGACCAGTGTCCACTTTTGCCGATCATGCTTTAGATCAAATCCGCCCCTGTCGAAACGGATTTCGTTCAATGCTCAATCCCGCCGAGCGTCCAGATGCGGCTTGGCCCGCGCGAGCCAATCGAGCGTCGCCAGGCCGCGCAGCCATTGCCGCAGCGGCCGCGCTGGACTCCCGCCAAAATGCGCCCGATCCGGCACATCGGAAACGACGGCCGACTGGGCTGAGATCCGCGCGCCGGCGCCGATCCGCAAGCGCCCGGCGAGGCCCGCCTGGCGGTCTATGACGACGAAATCGCCGAGTTGCGTCGAGGCTTCCACGCTCACTTGCGCGAAGATGACGCAATAGCGCCCGATCGTCACATCGCAAGCGATCTGCGCGAGATTGCCGACATAGGCTCCCTCGCCAATGACCGTGTCCCGCGTCCCGCCGCGATCGATCGTTGAATTGGCGCCGACCTCGGCATCGTCTTGAATGATGACGCGGCCAATCTGCGGCGTCCTCGGAGGTCGGCGCCGGCTCATGTGAGAACCGAAGTCATCCAGGCCGAAACCTGCCTGGCCGATGCGCGCGCCGGGATGAAGGACGACGCGATTGCCGATCAGCGCATGGGAGATCGCGACCTGGGCCCCGATTGAACAGTCGCGCCCGATGCGGACGTCCGGGCCAATGACGCTGTTCGCCGCGATGATCGAACCGGCGCCAATTTCGGCGCGCGGCCCGATGACGACGCCTGGATCAACGATCACGCCGGGTTCGAGACGAGCCTCGGGATGAATCGAGGCGCCCGGGTTGACGCCCGCCGCAGCGAACAAGGAGCCTGGACGTGTCGCCGAGGGAAAAATTCGCGAAAGCGCGAGCGCGAAAGCGCGCCCTGGCTCGTCGGTCACCAGCGCCACGGCGCTTTTAGGAACGCGGGCCGCGTCGCGCGGCGTGACGAAGCAGGCTGTGGCGCGCGTCATCTCAAGAAGATCGCTGTCTTTTGGATGATCGACGAAAGCGAGTTCGCCGGGCTCCGCTTCATCGAGAGGCGCGGCGCCGGCAATGAGAGGCGACAGGTCGGCGTCCTCGGCGACCCTCACGCCAGTAAAGGCGACAATATCGGCCAGCGAGGGCCGCTGCTCGCGCGAATAAAATATCGGATTGGTCATGCCGTCCCTGCTGGCTGGTCAGCGCTCGGGCGCCCCGAAAGCCGAATCAGAAGCTCAGCTGGGCTCGATCTCCACCGGAGCGGCGGCGGCGTCAACGCGCCGCGCGCGGCGCGTTGACGGATAGGCAGGGAGGCTCGAACTCTCGCCGCAAGCCGCGCGTCAGCCGCGCAAGCAGGTTGACGTAAGGGCGCTGGGTCAGAAAGTGGTGCCACCGGTAAAGCGGAAGAACTGGGTCTGATCGTATGGGCTCTTTGTTATCGCCTTGGCGAAGTCGAAGCGGATTGGTCCGAGCGGCGACGCCCAGATGATGGAGGCGCCCGCGGAACTGCGGATCAGCGACGAATTACCGCCGACGGTGATGCAGGTGCCCTGCGTGTATGAAGGCGCGACGTCAGTGTAGGTGCATTGGCCGTTGGAGCTGAAGTTTGTCTTGCCGTTATAGCCGAACAAAGTGCCGGCGTCCGTGAAGATCGCGCCCTTCAGGCCGAGATCCCTCGGCAGGCCGAAGATCGGGAATTGCACTTCGAGGCTGGCGCCGAAATATTTGGTGCCGCCCAGAGGATTGCCGGAGGAGTTGCCTGTGACGCCTATGCTCGATATGTCGCGCGGGCCGATGCCGTTCGGGGCAAATCCACGCACCAGGCTCGGTCCCATGTTGAAATTATCGACGATGCGCAGCTCATTGTTTCCCAACGCTGCGATGTCGCCGCCTTGGAGGTGCACAAGCCCGACGATCTGATCGAAGATCTCATGATAATAGCGCAAATCGCCCGTGGTGCGCACGAAATGAGAATCGCCGCCGGCGCCCGCCACGTCCTGCCGCAATTCGGCGTAGAGGCCTCCCGTCGGGGACTTGTTATTATCGAGCGAATTGTAGGACAGCGTATAGCCGACCATCGAGGTGAGGAAGTTGCCTTGCGCCTGCTGGATCGCCAGCGAGGCTTCGCCGTTCGTCAAGCAATTGTTCCAGTAGTTGACGGTCGTGCCGTTGAAGCCTGGCGTCACGCCCCAAATCGGGTAGGTACAATCATTATAGGGATGGTTGGAGTCGTTCGGGACCGTGATGTCGGTGTTATAGATGGAATAGCGCGGCGAGAAGGTAATTTCCTCAGTTATAGGCAGGCCGAGGCGCAGCGTGCCTCCAGTCACAAAATTGCTGTAGTAGGAGTATTGCGAAACGTCGGATTTCTTGGCGTAGAGATCAAAGCCGGCGGCCATGCGGTTGCCGAGAAAATAGGGCTCGGTGAAATTGAACTCGACGCCGCGGGCATGCTGCCCTTCGGACACGGCCAGCTTAACATATTGACCGCGGCCCATGAAATTCGACTCGGTCACGGAGACCTCGGCGATGAATCCGTCGGAGGTCGAATAGCCGCCGGACAGCGACAATGCGCCGGTCGCCTGGTCCTCGACATCGACGACCACGATCACGCGGTCGGGGGCGGAGCCCGGTTCATTGGTGATCTTCACCTTCTTGAAATAGCCGAGATTGTTAAGGCGGCGTTCGGCCCGGTCGATAAGGGCGCGATTATAGGCGTCGCCTTCGCCGACCTCGAACTCCCGGCGAATGACATAGTCGCGCGTCCTGGTATTTCCCCGCACGACGATGCGTTCGATATAGACGCGAGGACCTTCGTCGACGACAAAGGCGATGGTGACGGTGCGGGTCGCCGGATCGCGATCGCCGCGCGGATGCACCTGGCTGAACGCATAGCCGCGTCTGGCGACTTCCTTGGTCAAGGCGTCCACAGACTTCTCGACCATATCGCCATTGTAGGTCTCGCCCGGGGCCAATCGCACGAGCGGAAGCAAAGACGGGCCGTCGACATCGGGCAAATGCGAGTCCACGACGACGGAAGCGACCTTATACTGAGCGCCCTCCTCGACCGTGATGGTGACGACGTAGCCGCCCTGCGCCGGATCGAATTGGGCGTCCGAGCCTACGACATGGAAATCGGCGTAGCCATTCTTGAGATAGAACCTGCGGATGAGCTCGAGATCGGAGGCGATCTTGTCCGGATCATAGACATCCGAGGTCTTCAAGAACGACATGAAGTTCATTTCCGTCGTCTGCATGATATCGCGCAGCTTTCCTGAGGAATAAGCCACGTTGCCGACGAAATTGATGGTCTTTATGCCGGTCTTATCGCCCTCGTCGACGGTGAAGACGACATCGAGCCGACCGTTCGGCAGATCGACGGTGCGGGCGGTGACCGTGGCGGCCGCGCGGCCGGAGCGGCGGTAGACGTCCTTGATCCGCTCGATATCGGCGTCAACCGTGGCGCGACTATAGGGGCCGCGCGATTTCGACTGAATCTCGGCCTGGAGCGTTTCGGTCTTTACCTTGCTGTTGCCCTCGAAAGCGACGCGATTGATGATGTTGTTTTCGGTCACGCTCACAGTGACGTGATTTCCTTCGCGGCGCACCCGAACGTCGGCGAACAGGCCGGTGGCGTACAGATCCTTCACGCCTTTATTGACCGCAGCCTGATCAGAGCCGGTAAAATAGGCCGCGATCGTCTCGCTATCGACGCGCTTGTTGCCTTGCACGGAAACGCTCTGGGCGGCGGCTCCCGAAGCAGCCCAGATCAGGCAGGCGGACGCAAGGGCCGCCACGACGAACCGGCTCAAAAGGCTACGCATGAACTGCATTGTGAGACCGGTCTCCGCGCGCCTTGACGCCAGTTATATATTCCTGACGCCAAGAAGTTGATCCAACTGGCTTTATTCTAGCGCAAGAGCAATGCGCCGTAATGCCCTGAACTCTGCTTCTACAGCGTTTGCCGTCCCCTGCAAATCAAGATTCATTTTGATGTGACGTTTTCAGACTGGCGTGGCGGGCAAGACACGCTTTGCGGTGAGCAAAACGTTAACCGTCACGGTTAACGCTTCGCTCGCCCCGCATTTACTCATCCCAAATGCAGAAACTGACGGGTCAGCCGCACGATATCGTTATAGGTTGCGAAGATCATCAATCCCGCCACCAACGTAAGGCCGAGCTTGAACCCGAACTCCTGCGCCTTTTCGTGCATGGCCTTGCCCTGCGCCGCCTCGACGGCATAGTAGAAGAGGTGGCCTCCATCGAGGAGCGGGATTGGAAGCAGGTTGAGGATCCCAACTGAAATCGACAGAATTGCGGCGAGATTCAGCAAAGCCGCAAGGCCGATCTTAGCCATTTCGCCGGAGACCTCGGCAATGCGGATCGGCCCAGACAATTGGTCGGTCGATTCCCTGCCCATCACCAAACCGCCGACATAGGAGCCGGTCCGCGCCACGACGTACCAGGTCTCCGACGTCGCGCGCTTGAAGGACTCCGCGACACCGAAATGCTGCACGTGCCAGTTTTCCGGTTTTGCCCCGGCCTCAACGCCGAGAACGCCGACGCGCGTGGTGCCGAATGGAGTCTTGATCTCGCGACGGCGTGGGGTCGCGACGAGCTCGACCATCTTGCCTTGCCGGTCCAGGTCGAAGGTCAAAGCGGTGTCGCTCGATGTCTGGACGATGCGCTGCATGTCCTCGAAACTGTCGATCTTGGCGTGATCAATCGCGACAATTAGGTCGCCAGATTGAAAGCCGGCGTCCTGCGCCGCGCTTCCCGCAGCGACATTATCGACCAAAGGTAGAAGGACGGCCCGGCCGTTGAAGTAAAAGACGCCGGTGAAAATGACGATCGCCAAAATGAAATTGGCGATTGGCCCGGCGGCCACGATCGCAGCGCGTTTCCAGACCTTTTGGGCGAAGAAGCTGACCGCCCGCTCCTGCGCAGGCATTGCCGCGGCGGCCTCCTCGTCGGTGACCGAGGCGCCATTGGCGTCGCCATGGAATTTGACGTAGCCGCCGAGCGGAAGGATGGCGAGCCGCCAGCGCGTGCCGTAGCGATCGACAAAACTGATGATTTCTGGTCCGAAACCGAGCGAGAAAGCGTCAACCTTGACGCCGCACCAGCGGCCGACGAGAAAATGTCCCAATTCATGAAAAAAGACGACGAGGCTCAAGACGAAAATAAAAGGAACGATATATTCGCCGACCGACCAGATATGCGCTATGATTGACATTGGAGCTCCTAGAACATGATCGACGAAAAATAATAAACCTTTCAGATCATGCGACGAATTAAACGGACAGACAGACAGAATCCCGCCAAACTCGGTTGCAGCTCGGCGAAGCTTTTAAGATGAAGCTATGGCTCGAAACGACGCCATCCGGCCGAATTCAGCAAACTACCGTAAATTCATGTCTTGACAAAACATGAATGTCCTCTTCCGGGTTTCGCCCCGGTGAAGAATTTCGGCGGCGAGACCTCGTAACTCGGGACGCCACAGCGATGCAAGCGGCGCCTTCGCCGCGCAATCCCAAATAAGTCGCCCAAATGGGCCGGGCCATGACGCCAAATCAGTGCATGGCCGCGCTTGAAACGCCCTGCCGCGCCAAAGAGGCGCGCGCTCTTTCGCGCACGGCCTGATCCATGGCGAGCGCGTCGGCGACTGACTCAGGCTCATGCGCAACGCCATCGGCCAGCGCCGCGTTGCACGCCTGTTCGACCATCCTGGCGATCTCGTGAAAGGAGATCCGCCGATTCAAGAAAGCCTCAACCGCGATTTCATTGGCGGCGTTTAAAACAGTGGGGAGGCCATGCCCTGCGCGCAAGGCCTCCAAGGCGACGCGCAAGGCGGGAAAACGAACGAAATCCGGACGCTCGAAGGTCAATTGGCCGACTGCCGCCAAATCGAGACGCCGCGCCGCCGTCGCGATCCGCCGCGGATAAGAGAGACAATGGGCGATCGGCACTTTCATGTCGGGCGCGGCGAGGCCGGCGGTGACCGAACCATCGGTAAAGGCGACAAGGCCATGGACCACCGACTGAGCATGGACGAGAACGTCGAGCCGCGCCGCCTCTATGCCAAAAAGGTAATGGGCTTCGATGACTTCGAGGCCCTTATTCATGAGCCCGGCGGAATCGACTGTGACCTTTGGTCCCATCGACCAATTCGGGTGGGCGAGCGCCTGTTCCGGCGTGGCTGAAGCGATGGCTTCGCTGGTCCAGGTCCGGAACGGGCCGCCCGAAGCCGTCAAAGTGATCATCTCGATCGTGGCGAGATCGGCGTCGCCCATGGCCTGGAAAATCGCGTTATGCTCGCTGTCAACGGGCAGCAGCCTCGTTCCCTTGGCGGCGGCCTGGCGCATGAAGGGGGCCCCGGCGCACACCAGACATTCCTTGTTGGCGAGCGCGATCGTCCGGCCGGCCGAAAGCGCGGCGAAGGTCGGCGCGACCCCGGCCGCCCCGGCGATCGCTCCGATAACGATGTCGGAGGGATGCAAAGCCGCCTCGACCACGGCCTCGCCGCCGGCCGCAGGTTCGATGGAGGTGCCGGCCAAAGCCTCCTTCAGCTCGGCGTAGCCTGAAGGATCGGCGAGGGCGGCGAATTTCGCCCCGAGCTCGCGAGCGACCCTGGCCAAAGCCAGCGCATCGCGGCCGCCGGCGACCGCCTCGACCCGGAATGCTCCGTCAGCGCCAGATATTATATCGGCGGTCGATTTCCCGATCGATCCGGTCGCGCCAAGGATCACGACGCGGCGCGCTTCGCGATCGACGGCTGGCGCGCGCCGCAATTCGATGACTTTCTCCATGCCGCTTCAGCCGCTCTTCTTCTGGATGTTGCAACGCGCCGCCGCCAAACCCTTAGCGGCAAAGCTTTTCGGCCTTCGGATTGATCGCATTAGAACACTGGAGCCGAACCTTCGCGGGCCCCGTTTCGATCGCGTGATTCGACGCTATAGGGAACGCTCCAGCATCCTCGCTGGATGATGATAAAAATTCATTATGGCGAGATTGACGCATCACTGGAAGCTTAGCGCCTTTCCGTTGTCGCCGAGATCGCGCGGCGACGATCTTGAAATCCATGTTTGGTCGCGGCCTCAAGAAAACACATCTGGGTTGTTTGCAAATGTTCCTCACCCCCAGCGGCGTCGAATAAAAGTTCGCGGAACCGGAGACCCTACGGGCTACCGTCGCTGCGATCGTCGAGCGGCCGTTCCAATTCGCCCAAGCAAGCATAAAGCTTGCCGAAAGTTCGGGTCGGATCTACGTGATTTCAACGCAAGGCCCTGAACTCGCCGCATGGCGTCCGGCGCCCAGGTCTGTGGCGCCTATGTCTTATGCGGTATGCGGGGAAAACATGCCGGCCTTTGTGATTGACTTGGGCCAGCCTCACCCTTGCGATTCGATGAAAGCCTTCAAATCGGCCATCGAGTTGAAGTGAAAGACTCCCCGCTCCGATTGGGCGTCAATCGAACCATCGGCATACATGACGTAAGAGGTTCCCTCCGACTCATAGCGTCCGACGATGGCGAGCCCCTCTTCCAGGCGATGCAAGGAATCGGAGGAAGAAACCGCCTCAGCCCCGCCCGGCCTCGCGTCAGGCGGGAGGGGCGCGCGCGAGGCTTGCGCCTCGGAAACAAGCCTGGCCGTTTCATGGACTTCGGCTTCAGCCTGTCTGACCGCCGTTTGCCGCCCGGATGAAAAAGCGCCGCCCTCCTCGGCCGATCCCGGCGCATGGAAAGGCGCGGCGTTCGGCGCCGTTTCAATTTCTGGGGGATGACGCGGCTCCGCCTCTCGTTCAAAAACCGGCGCGGATGTCATACTGGCGGCAGGCGCCGATTTGGCGTTGCCGCTTGCGCCGGCCCTATAATTTTCGCTGGAGCCCGATTGGGGCGGCGCCGGCGGCGATCGTTTGATCTTGGCGGCGACGAGCCGACGCACGTCGTCGATTGAAACCGGCGAAACACTGGCGTCCTCTTGCGGCCGCGCCGCAAAGATGCGCGCCCGCCCCCTGTGATCGCTGAGCGGCTCCGCGGGCGGCGCGGACGCCTCCGCAATCTGCTCGGCGGCCGGCTGCGCTACGATCGTGGGCGCATCGTCGCCGAAGCCGAATGGCGATTCAACGCCGAGGGCCTGTTCTTGCTGCGCCCAGGACAGATTCGCGCCGCTGCCCGGCGTCGGCTCCCTCAGGAGCGGCTTCGTTCCCCTTTCCACATCCAAGGAGACCTGCAACTTGCTGAGACTGCGCAAGATCAAGCCGAGGGCGATCGTTATGATCCCGCAAGACAGCGCCGTCGCGCCGGCGATGAGGCTCGCCCAGCCGCGCTCGACCGCGACGATTCCATATCCGAAATAGGCGGCGCCGCCGCCGCAAAGCGAGAGCAAGAGCCCCAGGCCGAGAACCAGATAGCTCATTTCCGTCCACCCACGCGCTGCTTCACCTTAGTCATTCGAACCGATTAGCCGGGAGTAGAAGCTAGCCGCAAAAGGAGCGGTTGCAAATCGTTCTCATGCGGATGGCCGCGCCAAGCTCGATCTCTGGCGATCATAAGCGCGTCAGATGGACCCCAATTCAACAAAGCGCTCGCGCCGCCGCGGAACGCGGATGATACATTATGACAATTATGAGTTTATAGGCCCAGACGGTTGCTGCGCTCGGCGAGGCCGTTTACTTATGCGCCCATGCGGCCGCGCAAAGGCGTCATCTTTGCCGGCTGCATTTCGTTATTCAGGAGCTTTCAATGTCTTTCACCCTGCCCGATCTCCCTTACGCCTATGAGGCGCTCCAGCCCTACCTTTCTAAGGAGACGCTCGAATATCACCACGACAAGCACCATGCGACCTATGTGACGAACGCCAACAATCTTCTCAAGGACAGCGGTCTCGAAGGCAAGTCGCTGGAGGAGGTCGTCAAGGAAACCTACGGCAAGAACGTGCCGCTCTTCAATAATGCGGCGCAGCATTACAATCATTCCGAATATTGGAAGTCTATCAAGGCGAACGGCGGCGGAAAGATTCCCGGCGCGCTCGAAAAGGCGCTCATCGAGAGTTTCGGCTCGGTGGACAAGGCGAAGGAAGACCTGGTTCAGGCCGGAGTGACCCAATTCGGCTCGGGCTGGGCCTGGCTTGCCGTGAAGGATGGCAAGATCGCGGTCCTGAAAACAGGAAACGCCGACAATCCGCTCACGCAAGGCGCGACGCCGATCCTGACCGTCGATGTCTGGGAGCACACATATTACATCGACTACCGCAACCGGCGCCCGGACTATCTCAAAGCCTTCGTCGATAATCTCGTGAACTGGGACTATGTCTCGGAACGATACGAAGCCGCGGTCAAGTAATCATCGCAAGCGAATTTCTTTGACGAAGGCGCCACCTATCCTCGCCTGAGGCTTTGGCACCCCCGCGACCGCGTGCGCATTTTTTTCGCGCACGCGGTTGTCGCTGAGTCGCTGTTCGCGCTGGGCGGCCCTCAACGCCTTTTGACGTCGCCTCGCAGGATTGCGGAGAGCTCTTCGAGCTGGCGTTGGACCGAATCGAAAACGCGGTTGATCACGCCGCTCGGGCGACCCCTCCCGCCATGCCGCCCTATGTCGGATTTGGCCATGATCTTGCGCCGTCCCGGCACTTCAACCTCGACAGCGACGGAGATCGGCTGCGGCGCGGCCTTGGGGCCGCGATGCGAAGCCTCGGCCACGACCCGGCAGCCGATGATATGCGAATAGAAATGTTCGAGGCGCTGCGCCCTTTCTCGAACGAGCCTCGCCGGAAACGTCCGGCGCTCGATGTCGCGGAAGACGATTTGCAGCGGTCTGTCCATGCCTTGGTCTCCTCATCCGTAGGCTCCGGCGGGAGCGGGCGACGATATTTTTCTTTTGAAAAGGCCGCGCCCCAGCCATCCCATGCCAACAATGCGCAAGGCCAAAAGTTCCGCCGCGTGACTCCTTGCCTGGAAGGCTTGCGGCGCCCTTGCGGTGCCAGAGCGAATCGCGTTGGGGGCGGAAACGCGAAGCAGCCCGCTTTAACGGTTGATCCTGCTCTCATTCATGTTGAGCGAGCGCACGCCCTGGCGATCAAGCCCTACGTCGAAGCGGCGCCATGAAAAAAGCTTAGCCCCTTGGGCGATTATGTACTTTGCGAACCACGGCGAATCGGGTAGGTTGGGCCATATTTTTGGAGGTTTGGCCCAATGGGATTGCGCTACGAAAATTTAGATGCGGAAACTCGGCGACTCATGGTCGAGGAAATCCAGTTCGATATTGCGCACGATAAACTTTATATCGGCACACATCTCAGCCAAACGGGGCAAGGTGATTGGACTGAAATACTGATAGATGCAGTCACCAACGGGACTGACGATTCTTTAGCGCAAGCGCTCAGAGAGCGAGGGCGCCTCAACCAAACCGCTCAACGCCGCAAACCCAATGGCGGCTACACAACTTATAGAGTACCAATTACCGCACCAGAAACTCTAGCTGAAGGCGAATTCAACAGGTTCTATGTCCGCGCATTGTGTCGTCGCGCAATTAAGGAAGGCATCCCTCGGCTTGAGGTTTATCGCGCCAAAAATGTTAGGGAGCCACGGCCAGAGTCGTTCCAGAAGATCGGTCTTCTAATGGATCCGCAAGTCGTGCTTATAGATGTTCGCGCGAGTCCGGGTGTCGATACGGCACTTGGGATGCCTCAAGGCCCGAATTCAGGTCTAACTCTGAGGACCCCTTTAGCTCAGGGCCAAAGGTGAGTTGGCTTTGATCGTTGATTGAGTATTCCAGCGCCCAGTCTTCGGCTTCCATAACGAAAACAGTCGCCCCGGTCAGTCCGAGCCCAGATTTACGGCACAATTCCGTCAACTCTCGCTCAAAGCAGATAAGCTTAAGATCGCCCATATATGCCTCATTAGGACCAGAACACGGCTCACTTGCCGGGTTTGGTTGTCTTTGGTTTTTTCTGGCTTGGCAACGTGCCTGGAGGTGGGGCTCGACGTGATAGGACCTTCTTTAGCGCCTCTTTGAAGTGCGCTTCGTCTTCGTCGCAGCCAAGCTCGCGCGCGGCTTGCTTGAATTTTTCGGCTTGAGCCTTATCGTTGGCGGCCATTGCTCACCCGATTCTTATGCAACATTTCACCATTTACATTGACGAAGCCGGCGATGAAGGCTTTGGGAAGTTGGCTGCCGGCCCCATTGGAGGCCAATCGCGCTGGCTGGTTCTTGGCGCATGTATTGTCAGCCGAGAAAACGACCTAAAGCTCCCGCATCTGAGAGACGAGATATTATCACGGTTTCCTCTCAAGAAGACAAAAGACCTTCATTTTCGAGAATTGAAACATGAGCAAAAAATCGTTGTGTCTCAAGAAATATCTAAGTTCCCAATCGGAACATGCGTAGCAATGTCACACAAAGTTACAATTCCCGGCAGCAAATATGAAAAAATATTTAAACAGAATGGTTTTCTGTATAACTATCTTATTCGATGGTTATTAGAGCGGGTTACATCAGTGTGTTTCCGCCGCTCGCATCCAGATACATGCTCGGTTAAAATAGTTTTTTCTCGACGAGGCGGGACAAATTACCAAAGTATGATTGAATACTTTAACCTAATGAAAAACGGCAATGAGGTTATAAGCCCTGCTAGGCGTATAATATGGCCAATCATTGATTTTGACCAAATTGCTGTTGAAAATCATTCTAAATGGGCCGGGTTGCAAATAGCCGATTGCGTGACAAGCGCTTTCTTTTCTGGCGTCGAACCAAACCCCTATGGAAATTATGAACACGAATACGCGAGATTATTATACCCGCGAGTTATCAAAGAGAATGGGCGCGCATTGAACTGCGGGGTTACCGCTGTGCCATCGCGCGCTGCAAGCGGACTAGATAAGCGCCAAACAGAGTTTTTCTTGATCTTTCAATAAAATAGGCAGGCCCCCGGCCCCTGATTCACACCGCATAGGGTGCTGCCGCCATGAAGGCAACTCGGGGTAGTTCCGGCGCTTGCCTGCCCATTGCATGGGTAGCACAGATTCGGCAAGGACTCAAGAATCACTTTTTGTCAAGCCTTACCTGCGCGCCTCTTGTTACGCGGTGATTTCGTCAGTCCGCCGATACGTGAGCCGCTTGCCCTTCAGCCCTTCAAGGGCGCGGGTCGCGCGCTCAACGTCGCCGATGCCAAGCGCGACGCGGTTATTGTAACGGAAATCGAACTCCGCGAGATAGCGGTGAAGGTGCTTCTCGCCGCAATGCTGGTAGACGCCCTTCATGCCCCGCTTGAAAATCGAGAAATAGCCTTCGATCGTGTTCGTATGGATCTTGAATTCCTCGCCCTTGGGCAAGGTGCGGACGTTCGTGTAACGGACGTATTCGTTTTCACGATGGTTGACCGTGAGATGAGCGCCGAACTCGGCGCCGATCTTGGTGTAAATGCTGGACTCGTCCGTCATCATCTTGGCTTCGCGGGCCATGTTCTTGCGGACGATCGGGCCGATTTCAGAGACGCGTGCGCTATCGACATGGAAGCTGCGGACTGTGCCGCCGCGCTGGACGAGCGAAAGAACAGCGTTCTTGTGATAGCCGCCAGGACCGACCGGACGGCCCTCAACGCGGCCGATATAAGTCTCGTCAACTTCCACAACGGCGCCGGCACCGCCAAGCGGGCTTAGAGAGCCGTCGCGAAAGGCCTCGCGGATGCGATGCGCCAAGAACCAAGCGCTCTTATAGGTGATCTCCAGAATGCGATGAAGCTGGTGGGCGCTAATGCCCTTCTTGCTGGAGCATAGGAGATAGACCGCCTGGAGCATCTTGTTCAGCGGGATATGGGCTTGCTCAAAGACCGTGCCGACCTTGACCGTGAATTGCTTGCGGCAATCAGAGCACTTGCGAAGGCCCATGCGGGTTTTACGCAGATCGTAATGCTTGCCGCTGATCGAGCCGCAATGGGGGCAAACCGGACCCTCAGGCCATAGGACGCTTTCGAGATATTCGAAGGCCTTGGCTTCGTCGTGAAAGTAGGGCTTGGACAGGACA
>Ga0182030_10004651_pt1 | contig 29286 bp, 30 predicted proteins | sample 812S3MmetaG_FD_121299 | JGI IMG/M metagenome (GOLD analysis project Ga0182030, IMG submission 121299) | Permafrost microbial communities from Stordalen Mire, Sweden - 812S3M metaG (Illumina Assembly) | ecosystem: Environmental > Terrestrial > Soil > Wetlands > Permafrost | place: Sweden...
ACCAAACCCCACCATTCCCCCACATCCCATCCCACCCAAGCACCCGCCCAAAACCCCATCCCAAAATACTGTCCAATCCACAACCAATAAACCATCACAACCCAAGCCCAAGCCCGCACAGCGCGAAATTCCCAATTGCCCAATCCCAATTCCCTATTCCTATTCTAATTCCTATACTAGTACTGGTACCAGTACCAGCACGGAAAGTCGCGTCGCAAAGCCAAGTATAATATAGTTAGTGCCTTAAATCATCAACAACGCGTATGTCTATATGTATATAAGTATATGTATATATTCCCGGGCCTAGCGATTAGGGAAGGAGAAGGAGAAGGAGAAGGAGAAATTCGGGATAGGATAGGATCGCAGGGAAGGGTAGGGTAGGGTGTAATGTACAGGGTGCAGGTGCGTTGCGTCTTTGGGTGTAAGGATGAGGATGGGGATGTGTGATGGGGATGGGTGATAACGCTGTATTGTGGAACCGTAAGTGAAGTGGTGAGAGTAGTGTGACACCGGTCAGGCACGGAAATAAAATGCGTTGATACCTATCTACCCACCCACCTACCTACCCACCCACCTACCTACCCACCCACCTACCTACCCACCTACCTAGCTCACCTAGAATTCCCTTTCAACGTAACGTAACGTAACGTAACTTAACGTAACGTGACAGGATAGGACGAAACGGGACAAGAACCCCCATCAACAGCCGCACCCCCGTCCCAAGATCCCGATTCCAGCCTCGAAATCTTCGCAGCAAGAATTCACAATAGTATATATAACACTTGTCTCTGAAAGCGGGAAAGGGTTTCTTGAGCGCGAGGGCGTGACGTATAATACTGATCTCCGTGGAACGGGGAGGGTGGAGAATGCGGGAGATTGGAAGGAGGACGGGAATGTAAACGTAAACGTAAATATGGAGTTGCGAATCAGTAATCAGGAATCAGTGGAGAGGTAAGGTAATTAGACGGGAGGTGCCGGCGATGGGATGGGATGGGGATCTGTGATGGAAGCTTGTGTATTGGTGCGGTTTACGTGGGAGAATGAATTGGTTGAGGGATCTGTTGGGGTTGAAAGGGGGGCTTGGGTGTTGATTTTGGGATTTAGTTTGCTTGGGTTTGGGTTGGGTTAGGGATAGGGAAGAGGATGCATGGAGAGTATAGGCTTGGTATGTTAATACTAGAGGGTCCATGAGCGGGGAGGTTAAGAGGGTGGGGAACGCACAGCGGTTGAGGATGGTGAGGATGGTGAGGATGGATGGTTGTTGCTGAGTGTTTGTAAGGTTGCTTGATGTAAGATTACTATTTTGCCTACGTTGTGAGGCTGCGAGGTTGGTATATTTGAGCGTGAGAAGGATCGTTGATGCTGAACATCATTTTTGCAAGTAGCAAGTCGTTTTTTTAGTCCAAGGGCGTATTGATGCCCCGTATTCATTTAGATAGCTAGAGGTAGCAAATCTCCGGATTGTGGATCCAGGTAGAAATATGCTGTACAAGCCGCACCACAACGGCTCGTCTTGGGGTATTTGGCTTGTTAACTGTAATCCACGATGAATAGACGATCAACGTTCTGAAGATCGGAGAGTGTAGTACCTGTGGTTTAGGTAACGGTAGCATTGTCAAATAGGAATGGTAACTTGTCATTCCAGTGGAGACGCTTGAGGTGGTAGGGATTATGCGACAGTCTTTCCACGGGGAATAGTAGACCTTGGGTATAATTGGATATGATACGAGGCTCTTCACCGTATGGGATAGAAGTCTTCCATTGGCCATTGTAGAGAGCGGTTGCATAGCCAGAAAGGCTGCTCAAACCTATATTCTTGCAAAGGATTCACGCCAGCTGAGCGATGTGTACACAGAGCAGGGAGAGCTCACAGCACCCACTACAGCGGAAGCAGCTTGTAAATCATCATAAATTTCTCCTTTGAAAGCATATTCATCTCATTCGAACTGTGCAACGTCGTTTTGGATTCACACATCTCCTAAGGGACCTGTGGGGGGAAAAGATGTGTCGCCGAGTAATGAGGGTCCGTAAAGGTAGCCTTGAGGCTTGACATTGATCACTGCTTCTCATGCAGCAGGATCGGGATCGAATTGAGGGATGGAGGCTTGGTTAGTCCCACCACCAGAGTGATAAACTTCGCTGTTTCTCGAGAGTACAGCCGCATTGACGGCTACTACGCCGATGAGGAAGAGTGTGAAGATCATGATGACCATAGTTAATTTCGTCTAGAAAGCTCAGAAAAGGGGAAATGTGACGTCGTTTTCAATCCGCATGAATAATTTGGAGGCATGGAGGTTAAAAGAATTGGACAAAGCCAGAGATAACAGCAATGAAAAAGAGCTTAACTAAAGATGGGCTGATTCATCTAACATATTAATTGAATGTCCTTTGTACTGGTTCGGGAAATCCAACGAGGAAAATGTCAGCCCTTTTCTTAGGAAAGGTTCAGCTCGTCATACTTGAATCCACTCAGGCAAGTCAGCTGTAACTACTAGACACGAAAACGTAGATGTAAAGAAACAGTACTCAGCCATGCGCTGGTCAATAACGCTATTAATGCTCGCATTCTAGATACGAATGTGTTATTTGGATACAAAGGCTTTCCGGGTATCATCGCTTCTCCTTCAAGCCAAATTCATTGTCTTTGATGTCGCTAAAAATTCATGAGGGGTTCCACCACCAAGAAAGGACCTCGACAAGGATTTTCGAGAATATCACAACTCAGGGGCCTCGAAATTCTCTCTCCTCAACTTCACAAATGCGCTTTGCTTATGTGGAAAGGTGATCTCGCCCTCTTTCAGGTAGCCAGCCTCGTTCAACGTTGAAATGAACCTGTTCACATCAGTTCCGTATCATCTCAAAGTTCGGCAGGTCCTAATGCGGAGGCATACCTTTCATTATCGACCCGCGGCTCAAGAACCATACAATTGGTCCGATAATCCTGCACAAAAGCCCAATGCGCTAAAGCCGTAGCCCAGCACTTCACTCTATGCTTTCCTCTAAAGTCCTCCTCACCAATAAGAACATGAACACCTCGGTCAAAATCCCCAGCTCTGTCTCCGAGGTGCTTTCCTAGCATGTCCTCCTTAACCCAGTAGATTTCAAAGTAGCCGAACGGCTTTCCATCCCAAAGGCCAATAGCTGGAAAGGAATGATTCACAGTCATGTTATTTTGGAGGAATGTCTCCTGGGTACTTTGAGGTCCGGAACAACCCCAAAATTTGGATACACGAGGGCTATTCATCCATTTATTGAGGAGTTGCAGATCGGACATTAACGTCGTGTCTTCGGGCTCAGCAGTAGGAGTCGGCGGGGTTGGATCAGCAATAGAAGCTGACGCAATATGGGCAGGTAAAGAAGATAGTGAAGTTGTTGTTTGGTTCAGTTTTTGTGGGTTCAATGCGGATGTAGGACCATTGTAAGCAATTGGTTTTGGGGATAAGGATGCTGCGCGGAACGACAGATATTGACCCACACTTGGAATGTAACGAGTGTAAAACGTTTCGCCCTGCCGGGGAGGTTTTGGACGTATAGGATGTCGAATCCCTACAGTCATAGTGTATTGTAGTGGTGGAGGGGGGAAATATGTTGGGAGGTGGCTTCCGGATGAGAATGGTCCTGCTGAGGTTGGTGACCATAGACCCGGACTCCCTGATTGTGCATGTGTAGAGCCAAGTTCTGTAGATTCCCTCTTGTTCGGAGAATGATTGCGGTCCGTACCCCGTACGGGAGAGTTTGGTCGACTACCATGTGGAGAACCAGGAAAAGATGACCCAGTGGTAGGCGTAAGGGTAAACAAGAATAGCTTCGCAGATAATTGCCAAAATGTTCGGCGCGATATAAACATCTCTGACCATCCATCAGGTGTATTCTCTTCTGGACTCAGCCCTACCGACGAGTCTTCGGACGCAATCAATCCCATTCGCTCAAGTTTTTGGATGAGATTCCTGCCGCGCAGCACTCCTTCTCGCTTGATATTTATCCGCCATTCCCCTCTTGGCTTTCCTTGATCTGGTGTATCCTTCGAAGCTTCGGTCGAGACATAGGGTGGTGGTGCCTGCAGATGAAAATACCAGTATAGAGATGCCCATAACATCATCGCGATCTGCCGCGTAGGGCTCGTGGGGGCTTTGAAGTCGTTGCTCGACGGATTCGAGATCGAGGAAATGAACAGATTGTCATTGCGTAACGTGGGCTGCTTGAAAGGATGGATGTGATGTCGTTTCTCTTTCGGCATGCCAGCAAGTTCGACATGATTGGCATCTATCTCAGAGGTAAGGTCGTCAGAGTAGTCCTCGGATTGGATGATGACAGTCCATCCAGCTGGGAAGACGCTGCTATGGACATTCAGCTCATTGGACTTGAAGAAGAAGCCACCGAAGACAGGTATGACCGTCAAATTCTGGCCGTTTGGAAGATGCACGATGCTCGGGGTCGGGGCCATCTCTCTCTCTCTGACTTGTCAATCTGGATTTTAGGATCTTGTGTCGTCACGGTTATTTTGGAGTCGAATAGGCACTCGGGGAAGACTCAGAAGATATCTGCAGGGAGCAAAGTAGTCGAGTCCTGGGGACGCCGACGGTCACACAGAGCTAGGAATCTGTGCCTGCCAAAGTCCAATCAGTGAAGCAGGAGGATTATGAAAATGCCCCCGTCATCATTGATCCTCTATGCGCATTCGCAACTTCGTCGCTACCGATGCAGGTCCTTGAATTTTGTATCGTGTCGAGATATAATATTTTTTTTCTCTTTTGTGTGAGGTGTGGAGATTCTTCCGTCGTCGTATGACAGCATCAACGGCACCCCGCAGATTTGCCGTGGCATGATCGTGACAACAATGCCGAGGGCTGCTTAGGCAAAATGATAACCGCTGAAGAGAACACAGCACTCCCCCTCATTAAGATTTCTAGGTTATAGGTTATAGGTTATAGGTTATAGGTTATAGGTTATAAAAGATAGGTCCATAGCGCCGTATATTCTCGGAGAGATCCTTCCCATTTCAAGTTCACAAACCAAAAACAGCCTCCCACGTATTGGTTGTCCTCCGAGTCGATCAGGTCCCTGGGTCTCTACTGGTAAAACCCCAACCACAACAAAGTTGCCACGGAAGAAGACTTGGAGACTTGCACTTGGATCTCGAAGATCCTTCAGCCTTATTCAACGGTCTTGTATACTCATGCATATTGCTCCTCTCTCCTCGTTGCCTTCTTTAGAGGCCTAGCAGTGCAGGAATGAATCATTCCCTTTTTCGACGTGCTGCATGCAGCGTGCTGCATCTTCCTTTTCCCGCGGGTGCGGCCCGTACGTGATACGCCAATGATGGTAGGGATCCATCACATAGCGAAACGCCTTCCAACTTCTCTGGTATCCTACGGAGGCGGCCTCCCCGTCCGAACCTATCAAGGCAGCATCTTTGGTCAGGTCAAAGATTGGCCAGCTTCTCTTGATCCCTTATCGTAAGCAAGTGAGGGGCAAGCCAGATCGGCAGAGACGTCTGTGTTACACAGCATATTACTAATTCGTTACCTATATGGAATCTTCCGATCCATCGATCTCTAGCTTTGCAAGAAGAAGGTGGGTGGGATTCAAACCCTGGGACAAGCCCCGCCTCCTTTGGGAGTGATCTTCCTCGATATACGTCAAACTACATTTTGGCAATGGCATTGTACATTGGCTTTCCATCTTCTCTATAGTCGCCACTCCAAGGGTTCCATCCATGACTCCTAGATACTTGGCAGAACCACATGGTTTTCCACATCCACACTCACAAAGCCTTGGTTGATTGCGAAGAGAGGTTCTTCGATGGCGATTGTGACCAATATACCTCACGTGTTACCATAGATGCAGGGTCTTCTCTATTACACAAAGAAACTCTGAAGCTCCCACACCTTCCCTGGCGTCCTGTCTCAACCAGACATCCATCATTTGACGTGTCGTTCTCTTATAACGGCGATTTTTGCTGAAGACGGCGACGGACAGCTTCCCGACAGGTAATCAGCAACGCCAGCGCTTGACTTGTAACATTTCTATGGCTTTCTCTTTTTCTTGCTCGGAGCCAATGCCGAGCCTGCAGACAAGGCATTAAGAGCACGGCCAAATTTAATTGGCAACTATACCCCCACTTTATTTCGTATATCGTATAAGAGAATGTATGAGAGAATGGATTTGGATTCTTCTGAGCCTGGCCCTCACTATTAGCGGTATATCATGACAGCATATCACGCCACAATCTATGATTCGCCTTCTGCAGCCCCGCGGGGCCTCCGGCTTCTTCATCTATGCAGTAGAGACAAGGATCTGAGAGATGCTCGAGAGTTGTGAGACCATCGCGCTTGTCGTATATCTCGGAGCTATGGCGATCGAGCCGTCAAAGCCAGAATTCAAATCCCTCTTCCCCGCAGCTACCGCCATACAATTCTGAATCTCAAACTTTCGAGTCTTCGATCGCAAGCATGTCGACCCTGACCTTGGAGCCGTTGCCCATGAGCCAGACGAAGGATGATTTGCTAAAGTACCTGAACATGCCTCCCGAAACCTATGCAATGATGGCGGTGAGTTGTGCTTACATCCCCGATCCTAGCATACCATTTTAGCCCCGGATAAGATAGCAGCTTGGCAAGGCTGAATTAGAGTGCTTACTGATATTTATCGGCAATTGCAGAAAGAAGCAGACGAGGTCTACAGGCGGCTAACGTCAGAAAGAAGCCACCTGAAGAGCAACAGCTTAAATAAACATCCTCCATACGACTACAGTGACATCGTTGAAAAATCGAAGGACGAAGCGATGCGACAAATTGCTCGAGGCGGGGACGAACACACAAGTTACTACTGGAGCCTCGCCACTGAGACGGACGACTGTCCAAATTGGATTGCGAGATGGTTCCTTTATCATAAGTTTCGATATCGTGACGGGAGGAATAGGAATCCCGCCAAGAGCCACGGTGGGAAACATAAACATAGCAGCCACAGTTCAAAGAATTCCTACCATAGACACACTGGCGACACTGGCGAAAGCAGTCGTCATTCCGACTCGTACTATGCCACCGCCCCGTCGTCCTCGACTTACGGTGTGTTTCCGTTCTTCATTATCCCAACCCTACATCTCACTTTGCTGCCTATGGTGGCCCTCATTTCCTGGCCTCATAAGCCACCATGCAGCCTTGTCCCAATGCACTTCTGCTCTCATCTAATTGCCGGCAGTTCACTACTCCCAGATGAATGGCTATTCAACCGCAGGTTGGTGCATAACTCGCCCTGGTCCACCAAGCTAATTTCAGACAGTATCGTCGACTTCCTCAACTGCGTATCCGAATTATAATACGGGATATGATACCGGACAATTGTCGTACAGTTCGGGATCTCAATCCTACCCTTCGGCCGGTAATAATGGGAACGATGAACAAGGTTCAGCGACTTACTACGATCCTGTTAGAGATATTTAATTGCTTGATATACCCCGAGTGAAGATTGTTGGATCAGTGGATATGCGAGGCTGAGGAGAGGTGGGGTTTGTTTGCCTCTCAACACAAAGTATTAATGTGATGGATCTCTTTCGTTTCCTACTACCTCATTGGGCAGCACTATCACATTACCATTAGTGTAATATATGCAATACACAACACATTTTTCATGTCCCATACCCACCTCAAGCATGATTGAACTCACAAAAATGAGCAAGTTTGTGTTTTCGGGGCTGCCTTAAGAACGAGTGTTTCGGTCAGCCTCAGATGTTCATCGACGTTAGAGGAACCTTCGCGGGGGACTGGACCCCGGAGGCGTTTCCTGTACAACATGAAAACCCAATAACCGGGACATGAGACACAACGCTAGGCCCTACCTCGTACGGCTATCGCCAGATGTGAGGAGGATCGAGAATTCGATGGCTATTAGCCATGGTAACGTCTTACGATTGAGTGACACCCCTATTCAGTCTTGAACACACATGACAAAAACAAATGATGATATGATGATTAAATGTCCCTCAGCAAACATAAGCAAACACCCTCCCCATAAGTTTTATCGGGCATTGGCTTCAATTGACCCCGGAAATATCCCGGACAAAGCAACCGTCTCCCCCTGTTGCACACACCAGCAAACGTTCTCGGAATATTCGCTCCTTCCCTAGCCACACGCGATTGCCCACCCAATGGTAACTTCATTCATGCTGCAGCCAAGACATCGTAATTTCAATAAGGAGGGTTCTGCTAGGGCCCCGCGCTTGCCTATATAAGTACAAGGGGGAGGCACCAGGAAGCCTACATGCGACGCAACGGCATTGAACCGCTATTTATCATTGCACATCGCTACTCTGTAAGAAGACCTTCACCCTTGAATGATCGACGCAGCCAGACAGAGAGGCGAACCCTAGAACACCTGGGACACTGCGTCCTCAAACCCAAGGAACATCCAAATACATTTTCATCTCAGGTGCAGTTCAATAAACAACCTTAGATCTAATAATTCGAATAGTACCCTCTTCACCTAGCAAGAATAACAACTAGCCAAGTCGTAATGATAATCCCTTCATCGTATCGAGCACGGAGGGTGCTTTTCATCTTTAGACTTCGACTTCTATCGCCACCCGTCCTGTATTCCACCCGAAAGGTGTTCACACTAATGACGGGACGGGACCTTACTACTAGGTAGTACTATGTCAGGCTCTCAAGATCGAGCGAATAATCACGCCACGTCAATTATCGACTTCGACGAAAAGAATACACCGCGAACATAATCGAGCACATCGAATTACACTCCCTCGTAAAGCTCCCATTGCTTCCTCCTGCTCTCGGGTGTGACGAGAAGCGCACCTCCCTCATTTCTTTGGGGCTAGGAGGCCTCGCGTCTGTCCCGTCTTCAGTACCCTGAACACTGGTCGCCAGAAGAGAACTTTCTTTGGAGCAGACAACCACGGGGATAGTCATTGATTCTCAAACATGCCCAACAGGGATAGCAGCTCGCTTCGCCATAGTCCGACACGAGAAATTCATTTATGATCGCTATGCTCAGAATCACTGCCTGCGATAACTTCAGGAAGGTCTGCGGTGGCAACACACGTCTCTTTCAGATTCGACCACCTATTACGAACAAATAAGGAGCTCTCGATCACCACGCATTTTGATACCTCTTCACAGCACGTAGAGAATTATTCTCTCCATCAGACTCGACCTTTATCGCTTCTTTAACAGTACTCAAGTGCCGACCTTGTCCCTCGAACAGCCGAGCTTCTTCATCCCCTCTCACTCTCGAAGGCGTCTGCTCCGCGAAATCACAGCCGCCCAAGAAGTACGTGGTAGCTTAATGGCATATGGAACGCCTGTGGTACCAATAACATAGTGACCAATATTCTACTCTTTCATCTCCACTGCCCCCACCTCAACCAACTACCGAGCCACTCCTTTTGAAAACCCCGCCATAGCACTATGCTAACACTTACAAACATATGCAGACCACGAATAGCAAGCACAGCTCACTATACACCTTGTCCACACCTGAGACAAAAGAGCTACTTCGTTCTACCTACGAATAAATACACTGGTATCAACATCCACCACACTCTACTATACACGACTAAGGGGCTATACATACGCAAGGGAAATGACACCGCAAATATCTATGCTCAGAATGCAAATTCTCCAGTTCCGCACGTCGCTGCCAAGGAATCGTGGTGCGGTTTTCCGCGGTAGATCTTATCTGATTGCTCGATAAAGATCTAATCTGATCAATCTCTCTATTGCTCCTCCAGAACGGAAAGCTCATCAACTCTTCTTTCCCTTTTTCTTCCCCTCCCCCGAATCATCGGCACCATTATCCTCATCATCGTCCTCCTTCCCCCTCCTCCTTCCTTTATCCCTCTCCTCCTTCAACGCATCATGCACTTCCTCACTCCCCTCATCCATCCTCTCATCCCACTCAACATCATACTCATTAGCCACAACCTTGATTTCTTTCCTCAAAGCATTCGCTTCCTCAATCAACTGTTCCCATTTCCTCATATCGAAGTTCTTGGATTGGTAGAGCGCATTTTGACGGCGGGAGACGGTGAGGTTCAGTGCTGCACGGTAGGAGACCTCGCGGTTATGGTATAGGAACCAGAGGTAACCTAGCATAATGGTTGACAATCCCGCTAGATACTGTTCCTTCATTAGCTTCCATTTCCAGGCTTTGAAAACGGAGGAAAGGGCGTACTGTAATGGGCTCCATAGTATCCCACCCATAACTCGTCCGAAACGTCAAATAGTAAATCGCCGCCCACCAACTAACCAACACCCCAAAACCACCCATCGCCAGCCTCTGCGCACTCCTATGCGCCAAATCATCACACTCCTTCTTCACACCCGCCATATCCTCCAACCTCCCACTCGTCTTCCTCAACCTAACCCGCAGATAATGCGTCCTATCGTTGAAACTCGGTACTCCCACCCTAATCTCCTTACTCGCACCCTCAATCTCAACCGCAAACTCTTTTCCCCTCGCCGCATCACGGATGAAATCCCCGATCTCGGTACTCGACGACCAACGCACGAATTTGGGGTCTCCTTCTACAGAGCGGGCTTCACGTCCTTTCCCGCTATAACTTTCTACCCCGCCTTCTCCTTCTCCACCACGTAGTTTATTTTCTAACGCTTCTTTCTTCTCGGTAGAGGGGGATATTTTCCCTAACTTCACTTTCTTCCCATCAACCATCGTCTCCTCACTTCCTTCCTCCTCCTTTCCCTGTTCTACCCCATCTTCCAGCTCGTCTCTAGTATCGTTCTCCACGTCTTCATCCTCATTCGCACTATCCTCAGCGCGAAAAAATACATCTGGCGCTTTGTCTTTGCCGTCTTTCTGGATCATCGGTAATTCGCTCTGAATTAGGCGTTCGAGGTAGGAGAGTGGTTGTTGAGGGTGCACCAGCAATGCTAACGGTTCAATGGTCTTTCGATCCTCATTCTTATCCAAAGTAGTCAACGGCAAAATCAACTTCAGTAATCGTGAAGGCGTGGTTAGGAGTTTTCCTGTATAATAATATGTCAGTAAATTTTGTTGTGTGGTTAGGGAACGGGAATGGGAGTGGGAAAACAGACCCTTCGTCATAGCACCCGCACTCCTCATCCTCTTTACAGGCGGCCTATCACTCCCCTCTCTATGCCATGGTGTTCGCTGCTGCAGTTCTTTTAACTCCCCGATTGAATTATCGATTGGGGAATTGAAGCTTTGCTCTTGGGCGTCTAGACCTTTTTGGTTGAGTTCTTTAGCGCGGGATGTGTAGTCTTCCTCTCTTCGAAGCGGGATCGAGGTTGAGAAATGGGGAGTAGAAGGACGAGAAAGGATGAAACTAGGGGGAGAGGGTCTACTGCGGAAGGTAGATATTATGGGATTTGGGAAGCGGTGTCGAGGGGGAGTAGGGACTCTAGGTGAGAAGACGCGAGGCGCGCGTCGCATGTTGGGAGTTGGGGAAGTATTGAGGAGAAGATTATCATTGATTCATGTTCTTCGTTGTGCTTGTGAGGCGTTCAAGGTGAAGAGCAGAAGCTCTCTGCGCTAGAACTTCGACCTTGGTATTTGGTAAAACGCGTTCAAGAGCGTGGGAAAAAAAAACCCTACGTCATCCCGCGATTTGCGACAGGGGTAAAAATGATCACGTGTCTACAGAGGACTCGAAGGTCTCACCCGAAAGTTGAGAAGAGAGCCTAAAAAGAATTCGTAATTCATAGCAATGCAATTTTCCAAACTCAAGTAATTCTGTACAATAATACACTCTAAATTTACACTCTCAACATCTACTCGCCCTTCAACTTGTCTTGGGTGACCTCAAATGCGGTCTCCAAGAGTTTCTTCTCCTCCTTTGTATGTGATGCTTTTAATCCGGTTGCCTATATCCATGTTAGTAAGAGAATTGAATATTAGAAAGAACGTAAAGATACATACCACCGACGCGCTGGGGTCACGACCAGCATACATGACGTGTTTCCGATCATGATGCTCAGTATTATTCAAGAGGGTCTCAATTCTAGGCTGTGTGAAAGACCATGCACCAGCATTGAGAGGTTCTTCTTGACACCAAACAATGGTCTTGGCGTTAGGGTACTTGTCGAGATTTTCTTTTAATAATTGCCAAGGGAAGGGGTTGAGTTGTTCAATACGAGTGATGGCGGTATCCTTATGACCATTATCTGCGCGGTGCTTGTGGAGTGCAGCGTAGACTTGACCAGTGCAGAGAATGACACGATCAATCTGGTCGGGCTCGTTGATGGAGTTGCCGTGTTCAGGGTCGGGGATGATCCATTGGAATTGTGACTCGCCGGTAAATTCTTCGATTGGCGAACGGGCAAGAGGATGACGGAGAAGGGATTTGGAGAAGAAGAGGATAAGAGCTAAATTTAGTAAGCATGGTTTCATCTGATTCACCCTAAAAAAAACTTACGTTTGCGGAATTGTCTGTGCATTTGTCGTCTCAATATGTGGAACAAATTCGAAGGAGTAGTCATGTAAGCAATCTGCATATTACAATCTTGATGTTGACGATCAAGCTTGTCAGAAGCGGGGAAGATACGAGGGTCTTCGTTGCAAAGCTGGAGGTATCTCTCCATACGACCAGATGAATGCTCCGGTCCTTGTCCATCGTAACCGTGAGGTAATGACATCACAAGACCAGATCTCTGCATCCATTTGACTTCACCCGAGGCAACGAATTGATCGATGATGCATTGGGCGTTATTGGCGAAGTCACCGAACTGAGCCTCCCACATGACAAGAGCATTTGGTGATGATAATGAGTAACCATATTCGAAACCGAGAGCACCAAACTCACTCAGAGAGGAGTTGGAGATAACAAATTTGCCCTGATCCTTGCTGATATGTTGTAATGGAGTGTATGTCTGTTCATTTTCTTGGTCATGGAAAACGGCATGACGCTGAGAGAAAGTACCACGCTCAACATCCTGTCCAGATACACGCACGTGGTGACCTTCTTGTACAAGGGATCCAAAAGCAAGAGCTTCAGCAGTTGACCAGTCAATGTTCGTGCCCTCATTGACAGTCTTGACACGGTTGGCGAGGATACGCTTCAAGTTGCGGTGAACATGGAAACCTTCTGGTGCCGTGCCGATGGTTGTGCCAATATGTTCCAAGGTGTGTTTGGATACGCCGGTTGGGTTGTGGGGAAGAACTTCTGTCGCCAATTCCTTGGGTGACTTGAAGCCGTTCCAGGCAGATGTCGTCCACTCTTTCGAAGTCGGTTGATAGTCTTTGCTCTTTGCAAAGCTGTCTTCAAGCATACCCCACACCCATTTGCGGTGCTCTTCGATATCATCCTTGGTGAAACTACCATCTTCGAGAAGTTGATTGACGTAAATATCAATCTGAGGTTGGTGCTCATTAATTCGCTTATACATAAGGGGTTGAGTGAAAGATGGTTGATCAGTCTCATTGTGACCGTGTTTTCGGTAACAGACAAGATCGATAACAACATCCCGTTGGAACTCAGCACGCCAGTCAGCAGCCAGTTGGCAAACGTAATTGACAGCCTCAACATCATCGGCGTTGACATGGAAAATTGGAGCATCAATAGATTTAGCGATATCAGTACAGTAGGCAGTTGAACGAGCGAAACGAGGATCAGTAGTGAAACCGATTTGGTTGTTGACTACCAAATGGATGGTGCCACCAGTGGAATACGCGGGAAGGGAATGAAATCCAAGACATTCATAAACGACTCCTTGGGCAGCGAAAGCAGCGTCACCATGAAGGAGGACTCCCATGGCAGTGTTGTGGTTTTTCTCATCGTTGTTGTAATGTTGAATAGCCCTAGTCTTTCCCAAGACAACAGGATCTTCAGCTTCCAAATGGGAAGGATTGGCGACTAGAGATAGCTGTACACGCTTTCCAGAAGGAGTAGGGCGCTCGAAGTTCATACCCAGATGGTACTTGACATCGCCGGAACCCTCATCCTCAGCAGCGGCACTTCCTCCAAACTCACTGAAGATAGATTCGTTCGGTTTGCGGACGACGTTACTAAGAACGTTAAGACGACCTCGATGAGGCATTCCAATAACTATATCTTTGACACCATAGTCTACGCTTCGATCGATCAATGCCTTCATCCCTGGTACCAAAGTTTCGCAACCTTCCAATCCAAATCGCTTGTCGTTGGGATATTTGGTAGCCAGGAAAGCCTCGAAACTCGAACTCCAGATCAAGCGATCCAAGATTCGGCGCTTCTCATCAATCGAGTACTTGAAAGGTTCCTCGATCTCAACACGCTGGCGCAACCAATCACACTGCTCTCTATCCGGAATGTGAATGTATTCGATACCATAAGAACCACAGTATATCCGTTCGCATGCGGCAATAATGTCTCGAAGGGTCATCTTCTCCCGTCCCTCTTTCTTGAAACGTGGTAAAATACCGGGACCCAGCTCATATTCGGTATCGAGATCCTTCTCCGTAAATTGGTAGTGCTCGAGTCGGAGTTCCTTGGGGTTGCTGTAGCCAAATTCTTGAGCCTCGCGACGAATTCCAAGGGGATCGATGTTCGCCTTGTGGTGACCGCGAGCTTGGTAAGCACGGACCAGTAATTGTACCTTCAAATGGTTTGTTACGTCTGAGCCTTGTCCAGCAGCCATGCCAAGTCCAGGCATGAAGCTGGGGACACCGCCTGTTGGAGTTGGAACAAGGGTCGGCGGAGGAGTGAAGGCCTGCGACATAGGCATATCGCCGCTCTCCATGTTCTTGAAGTAGACCTGCCATGAGACATGTACGCTTGAGGGATCCTCCTTCCACTGCATATACATCTCGTCTATGTAGTTTGCGGTATTTCCGGACAAGAAGTTGTCATTTGAGTCTGGGGCGGAGGCAACGGCTGCAGCATATCTCTTTTGGGAGATAACAGCGAGGGTTCGTCGTTTCGATGAGAGGGCGGTCTTCGAGGAAGAGGTCGCAGAGATTAAGGGAGATCTAGAAGCCGTACATAGAGATCTAGCTGAGCAGCCAGCTTTCAATAGCTGGCTGCTCTTCTGTCTTAGTGATGATCGAAGCATTGCCCCGGCCAATGCAATGGAAGAAAAACAAAGACTCCTGATGGTTTAGGAGACAAAATATCCACCTATATGTGGAAACGCGGAAAGCTGGTCAGAAGGAGAGGCGGAGTAAGTCAGTCTTTTACTTGCGCAACAAGAGGCTAGGGAGCGGCAGAATCAAAAATATGACACCTATTGATTGGCTCGAAATAGATGACAGTGAATTCGGCCCGTGGTAAATTCGTGCTGGATCACGTGACTTAATGCACAATTATGTCAGCCGAACCTCTGTCGAGTCATTCCATCAACCTTCGCAATCAAAATTTATATCCCAGAAAGCCGATAGAATTAGAAGGATTGTGATCGCAGTCTCAATGTCCTCGAAGGCAATACAGAATGTCCGAGGATCTGCTATATACAAGAAGAAAGAGGGAACTTTGAGCATCACTAAAGACCAGAAGTCCCTGCAATGGATTCCCCTTCAACCCAAAGACTCGGCGACGAGCGTGACTATCGCGGTGGTCAATATCACCAACTTACAGCAAACACCTGAATCGGCCGCGAAGGTGATGTTGAAGATTTTCGAAAAGGCCCCTGATGCAGCCGAATCTGTCACTCATCTCTTCAACTTCAACTCTCATACCAACCCGCGCGGAGAAGCAAATGCTATCAAAGATATCCTGACAAATCTGATCCAAGCTTCCAAGGCCAACGATGTCAGTGTCCCCAAGGCAAACGGAGCTGGTGCTGTATCGGCTGCAATGGCGATCGCAAGTGCTGTCAAGTCGGGCTCTGGGGCAAATCGATGGTATGATGACGCGCAGTTGAAGTCGGATATTGAGCTGCAGCAATCACTTATGAAAAAAGACCCATCCTTGCACAGAACCTACATGGAATCAAGGCGGACTAAGCCGGACACCATCTCAGACTCTCAATTCAATTCACAGTTCTGGTCAACAAGAACAAACATGTTGCGGGCTCATGCAGTTGAGACAAACCAAAAGAGGGGTGCTTATAATGTCTTATCAGCTGTGAAGCCACGACAGGTTGACGGAGAACTCAAGATGAATATCAGCGCTGAGCAAGTACAGCTCATATTCAGTCAACATCCTCTGGTGAAACGCGTGTACGATGAGAATGTCCCCAAGCTCAATGAGATGGAATTCTGGTCAAGATTTTTCTTAAGTCGCCTCTTCAAGAAGCTCAAAGGAGAACGGATCACAGAAGCCGATAGCACAGATCCTACCTTTGATCGATATCTTGATGCGAGCAACGCAGATGGACTCAATCAAAGACTTCGTGCGGCTCACATTCCTCATTTTATCGATCTTGAGGGCAATGAAGAGAATCAAGGGGGGGCAAAGAGTGGCAACCGGAAGGATTTTACTATGAGACCAGCTTCAGCTGCCAAAGTACCGATTGTGCGAACGCTCAACAGCTTGAGCGAAAAGATCATGGCCCATGTTGCTCCATCGGATGTTGATCCGGCAGACCCAATTGGGATGGACGAGGAGATTTTCAACTCTCTTGCCCTGCGGGATCTCCAAGGAGATGCTGATGAGAATCGCATCATGCTCAACATCAAGCAGCAAAGTCAATTTTTCTCAAAAGAGAAGTCTGAAGTCTCTGCTGAAGCTGCTTTATACGCCAAGCAAGTTCCATCTGAGGTGCTGTACGAATTACAGTCCGATATCGATCCCACACTCATGGATAGCGATACCACTGGTGGTCTTGATTTACGCACTGCGATTGGTGTCTTGGAGGATAGCGATAGCGAGGAAGAGGATGGAAAGGAAGCCCATGTTGGGAGCAAAGCTAGTCTAGCAGATGCTCAGAAACAGATCTTGGAAGGAATTGTGGCTCGGAGAACAGAAATTGACGGCACCAGTTCGCAGACAGCTTTGGCGGGTTTGTCGCAAAAGATCTTTGACAGATTGACGCTCACACAAGCCACGACTACTGAATTCCTTCACCACTTCTGGATCGCGTTTCTTTCCGGTGATGCTGATCGCGCAGGGGACCTTGCGAAAATGGTGGAAACACTTGAACGAGCGATGGATCGGATCAATTCGGTTGCTGCTGATGCTGAGAAAGAGCGAGAACTGGTTGTTCAGAAACAGAAGCAGCATATTAGGGATATATGGGAGCAGACAGGAAAGAAAATAAAATGGAACCCAAACTCGGTCGGTGGAGGAGAGAAAGTAGTAAGGGAAATGATGGAACCGACTATAAGAGCTCTTCAAAAAGCATCAAAGGAGTATAGAAAGGCGTTGGCTGCTGAGGGAGTAGACACAACATGATTGAAATTTGGAGTTTGCTGATTATCATAGCGATGGCGTTGGGGAAGGAAAGAACGGAGGTAGAGCACCTGCCTGAGCATAAAATTCAATCGGACTTATTTTGCACCTACCCTCTCTTGATTCACTTCTTGAGTCCACGAAATTCTCATTGTCTCCATGCATATTTTGGTTATCGGCAAGTTTATCAAAGAACCCATTTTCTCGTACTCGTTATCTTCCCTCGCAACTTTAATACTCAATCCCGGCCAACATGAGTATCGTTCCAAGTGATACAAAAGCGCTACCTATGCATCCTCGCCCGCCACTGCGCTCCAAAGAGAATTCGCCACACTCTGCGCCTCACAGACGAGTCCGTCGCAAGAGTTCATTTGTCCGTCGGATAGACTCGTCCGAGGAATGTCCCAGTTCACACGATTCGATATTCGAAGCTTCTATATTTTCCAGCCCAACTAGCGAGGAGAATGTTCAACTCGAATCATGGCCGCTCCCTCCTGGGCGAGATAAGATGCTTACGCCAACCTCTGAAAGTCAAGAAAATAATGATTCAGGCATTTTATTGCGACAAGCTGAACACTATGCGGCAAGCGAAGTTGAATTCCTTTATGGCCGCGGTACTGTGCTCGATACTATCTCGGAACGAAGAAGCATAGCTACCATGCGGACACTTGGGCATTCAAAATCTGTAGATGATATGCATAGTATTCCTTTCCTCGGACATCGTGACAGTCTCTATTTGGCCAAGAGTCCTCGTCGAAAACTGTCTTTCAGCGTCGATGATATTTCTGAGATCAACACTTCTTATCACAAAGCGATTGCTATGATTGAGCGTGAGGCGCACAAGACTTTACCTGTACATGAGATATATGCGGAGCCGAAGGTACCCATCCAAGATCCACCCCATCGACCTCCTACCCCAGAGGGTCTGCCATCTTGGACGGAACACCAACTTCGTTCACCAAGAAATCCTAGGGCACCGATCCATATTCCAGGCCGACAGAATCGATTGCAAAGATTCTTGGGACTGCCTGCTTCTGGAGTTACATTGTCACCTCGTGTACCCAATCCAGCGACGAGAGATCGCTCAGTATCGGCGCCAGTGCGAATGGCAAGATTCAGGCCACCAAGAACTGTATACGATCATATTTCACAACATCCTTTCAACCGAGCCCCTCTTGCAAGGATAGATCCGTTTCCATCTCCAATTCCATCACCTGTCAGTCCTAGTTCCAATACACAATCCAATCTCCGGTTTTCCAAGCTCAGAAAGAAGAAACGTCAACAGGTCCGCTTTACACCATCCACTGCAGCTCCAGATGCTGAACAACTCGAGTCACTCCAGGCCATCATTCAATCTACGACTTCGCCGACCTTGGTTCCCTTGACACCACGACCATTATTGTCCCCAGCTCAGACAAGTCTCCCGCGTTCAACTCCACCTAAACAATCTCCATGTCCTCACCAACATCGTCCAAAAGTCAGAACCTTGACTCACAGACGCTCTGATCCTCCCAGCAATGAATATGCCATGCTACCATGCGGCGACCCTGTCCGTACAGATTGTCTAGCTCTACCACCTCCAGCTGTTCATCCAACATATAGCCGCGTACCCTCTCGCCAGGAGTCAATTCATAATAATGATGTCCCGGAAACTGAATCACCAGCCGGCCCAAGCCCAGGGGTCTCTGTCTCATCAACCACTCATCTCATGTCCGGAGCTCTTCGTTCTTCTCACGCTCCACGTATGTCTTCTTCTCGTGATTCTGGCTATTATTCAGGAAGTCCTTCTTTGCACGAGGTCAAATCAAAGTCACGCTGGAGATGCAAGATGGGTGTAATGTGTGATAAATTAGATACCTGGTGGAAAGTAGCCAGTCGTGGGTTCTGTTTTTACTGCTGTGGATATGAGTGTGATGATGAGAGGAGAAATGCCAGATGGAGAGAGAACAGAGAGTTTGGATATGGAGGAAGGTATATAGACAATGCGAGTCCAAGAGCTAGGTATGATGGACGGTATGTGGATGTTGAGTCTGGAACTACGGTTGGCTGCTGGGGTGGGAGGGATATGAATGTATCGGAGAGGGCAGTGTTGCAGGCGACACCAGTTGTTTTTTGAGGTTGGAATCTGTCATTGTAACACAGAACAATGGAAGAGTGTTTACAAGTGGAGGACATTATTTTTATCAGGAACACAGTACAGGACAGGGCAAACTGCGACAACTACCCTGCATTCACTGTTGGTTATTAGACACATCACTTAACTTCTTAAAACGCTTTCATAAATCAAATGAAACTTTCAAACATAACAAACAATGCTAATTCATCAAACTCCAAAACTCCAAGCTGGCCAAAAATCCTTACCCTAATCCCAAGCACAAGAAATTAAAAGAACCCACACCAAAAAAAAACTCAATAAACAAAACCACCCCACCCCTGCCTCCCCTCCTTCCCCGCCGCCCCACTCTCACCCATCAAACTACCCCAGCCATTCCCGGCCCTCGAACTCCCCATCCCAACTTCGTAATCCTGTTTCGGATCACTGCTCTCAGATTGATGACAACATTGATTACTAGAATCGCAGGATTGGTCTATAGATGGTCCGGGGGTGATCTGCCAGTATAACCAGGGGACGCCGGCGTTGTTGAAGACGGCGGCTTGTTTGGTGATTGAGTCCATGGAAGGGTCAGTTCCTACGCCCCATTCCTCAATGTAGAGGTGTTTGTTGGAGGATTGTGCTTGCTGAGGGCGACGTTAGGTGTGGGGTATGAATTTGCGGATGGGGGTTGTGCATCGGGATTGGGAGATGGGAAGAGGAAGGGACGGAACGTACATCGGCGACTTTAGGGACATAGTTCGCCCATTGTGAGGCTTGGGACATGTAGCCATGCATAGCGATCATATCGATTGCGTCGCAAGCAAGGGCTTTGGCCAGGTTGTTAAATTCGTGGTCGGGTGAGTATTGGGATCCTCCTATGCCGCCTGTGGAGATCTTGACTCCCTATTTAGACGAGCATTATCAGTCACAGAATTTGCCAAAGAATAAAAAAAGACCAAACATCTCCGAGGGCAAGAACCCAAAACTCAATAGTCGACTGGTACGTACCGAGTCCCCAATAATACTCTTCATAGCCCCCGCCCTCCCACAAATCCAATCATCCGGATCATTATTCTGCAACTTCCCCACGCTCGCAATCATAGGTTCATTCTGCAAATCAAAAGCCAAAATCGCTTCACTTAAATTCGCCCATTTCGTGCCGAAGGCGGGGCTTTCGTAGTTGAGGATTGAGGCGATGCGGGCGTCATATTTGGTTTTGGCGTCCGAGGATGAGTAGAAGTTGTCGGAGGATTGGTAGGTCGATCCGTAGATGTCGATGCCGTTGTAACCTGTGCTTTGGCCTGAGCTGTTGTTGGGTTAGTTTATCTGGCTGTAAAAGGGAAGAAGGGGAACACTAAGCGGAGCTGAGGAAAGGAACTGAGAAAATTAAAGGGAGGATGATGAAGGGAGATGAAAATGGGTAAGTACGGAGGTAGATTGTTCGCATCGTGTGGCGAAATGATAGCTTTGATCCCCGCATCATGAAGCTGCTTTAATACGGAATCAAGAGCGGCGAGGACTGTAGTGTCGTATTTCCCGAGTTCGGATTCATAGACAGGAATGTTTTTGGTAGAAGAGGATTTAGTGCAACCATCTTGTCCTCCGGTGACTTTTCTTGTCGTCAGTCTGGGGGGAGGTGTGAAAAGAAGGGAACTAACCCCATAGCCTGACGACTTTCGCCCCGAAACCTTTCAAGCCATTGATATATGTAGCCTGTTCCTCAGGTTGCAAAGCGTGCAAGTAATAGTTGTTTGATCCAGCCCAAGAATTTGAAGTCGAACCCGACGGCGAAGACGAGGTTGAGTTCGAAGCTGTGTCTGTACTTGACTCCGAGTCCGTGTGATTATCACACCTTCTCTCAATGACCGAGGAGGTGACAATGGTTAGAAAAAGAGCAAAGCTGAGAATAGACTGCATATCGAAGCAAATAATGTTTCAAATTGGACATAGTGACTGCCTTGAATACAATGAAATGAAGATCTCTATATACAACAAAAGGACTATGAATATGCTGTAAGATGCTTCCTGAATCCGCTTAATAATCCCAAAAGTATTCTTAAATGATTAAGGTTGCATTGTCCCCCTTTTCAAATACTTCAGCCGGTATAGGATCACTCCTAAACCTTGCGCCATCCAGGAGGATTTTTCACGTGACATTCAATCCAGTAAGACATCGTGAGAACCCTGTTCTCAGCCCCCAATTCTAGTGTTGAGGCTGAGTTCAGTAAGCTTTCATCCTATTCCTCCTAGACTTGACTAAATGTGTCTTTTATGCACGATTCGTGAAATCTTATGATCCACTAGGTCAATCTGAGGAATAGAGTGCGGCATGCTATGAAAGTTGAAGCCACGCAGACGAATAGCAAAGGACATTTTGAATGTAAAAGGACGAGGTTACATTGGGAATACAATACGATCCTCTGAAGTTTTAGACGGCTTATCATAGTTGCCATACACTGCTGCGTAGATTCAGGGCCACTCGGCTCATCTGCACCCAGCCCGTCACGACTTTCATTTAAACCGCAACGCTGAATTCGGTTGGACGCACAGCACAGACATGTGCACTGTGCTCAGTGGAAGGAGAGATGGAGCTGACAAAACGACGGCAAGGAGACCCCCGCACAGCCATCCGACGCAATGAAGGTCCCCATGAAGTGCTGAGGCGAGGCGATGCGCTGGTAGGGCTTGATTTTAACCCTGCATTGTGGCTCGAGTAGTGCAAGAACATCGCTAATTTGCAGCATATTCAGCGAGGAAACTCGCTAGAAAATAGTGTATGCGGCTGAATTAGCGGGCTCGCATCTTGATACATACAAATATTGCTCAATTTTATAGGGACCCAATCAACCCCAAAATCTTTTTTAGTTGTCCAAAATCAACACGAACAATAAGAAATTTTTTATTTTACTCTCTATATGAGTTATGAAAGGGGTTGATTAGCAAGACCTTGAGTATTTTTACCTGAAACTGGGTGCTCTGAGGACTGTACCAATGGGCGCTCAAAGACTCTTATCACATAATTTCTTCTGCAAGGCCTGCAATCCTTCGTCTCAATACTCCAAACACGCTTCTAAGAGTTCCCTCCGTATACTTCTTAATGGCATAAACATCAAACTCGCAGCCATATGAGCTAGATAGTTGAAGCTACACAGGGTATGCGGCCCCGTCACCTATAGAATCACTTCCAGCCAAAAACCTTCGCCTTCCACCGTCCCAGCGAGTTCGAATAATTTGCCCTCTACCAAATAATCCCCTCTCCCATCCTTTCAAAGTCTTCAATTTATGATCTAGGGCCTCCCACCTTTCAGCTGTCTCCAAAATGCCGTCCTCAAAATACACGGTTGGATCCATGACATGTCCACGGTCTGGCATACCAACCTCAATAAAGATACATGGTGCATAAAGAGCAGCTTGAGGATTATACTCAAACGCCAGCATATTGAGAAGTACCTAAACATAGCCCTAAGTTTGCATGTAGCCTCCCATAACCCCGAAAACTTGTGTTGAGAGACTCGTCACTAGAATTTGTTATCATTGCTAGTATACTAGTATACTAGTATGATATGGCCTCTTATTTGGCTCCAGCGTATTTGGGTGCGTTGCATCCAAGGAAAAGCCAGCTCCCCTATTTTGCAAAGGGAACCCGCATCATTTGGGAAGTTACAGGTCCCAGAGTCCCCATAGTTTGAGTTGATGAAAGAGATACCATTTCCCTAATGATTAGTGACTGCAGAAACACAGTATCACAGGGTTTGGAAATCGATAGGCATGCGTAAGAATTTCCGAGGCCTTTAAAACGTCAAAAGCTTGGGTCCTTCAGCAGGATATGACTCCGAGACTAGTTCGGCGGTTGGGACCTTTCGTATACTAAGATTCGTGATCCACAAGGACGCATCTACAGATTTCATCCGTAAAGATTCGATTACAGCATGTAGATGCTCCCCGCTGTTGTGCTTTCCTTCTTTGAAGACTGAAGTTGTGCCCGCGCGCTCGATTTCTTCCGGTATCTCCAATGCCATAAGTGCCACAATGCCCTGGCCATTCGGAGGGTGCTGCTATATGTTTATACCATCAACATCATTATCAGTTACACTGTTTCCTTTAAATTTGATAGCAATTGGCTCACTTTGGCTTGGCTACCTAGGTCCATGTACTGTTTTAGATCATCTAGAGTCAAATGTCTCCCTAGGTCCTGTACTACTTTGACGATCGCCTCAACCACAAATCCTGCATAGAAATCTTTTTTTGACTTCATTTCCAAGCCCACGGAAGGTCGACGATATTCCGGGATTGTGCATTGTTTCCCCTGCTTTAGGGGTATGGTTATCAAAGCGAGAAGATGAAGAATTAGTCGATGCATATATATGTGGATATATGTGGAAGTCGATGCCAAGTATTAATTGGTTAATACGCCCAGGCTCCATGACGTGCCCATCCTACTTATACGCCTATGGAACATACTTTGCTCTATCTATATATATATCATCGCAATTTTTAAGAATTTAAGTATCTTCGTTCCTGGCAAATATACTGGTGGAACATATGGCAAGTTTGAATATATTAACTTTATTACTGGATATTTGGGAATACTCCTCCATCTTATCATGTTCGCTTGGTATGCAATTTTTTACGAGACAAGCGGAATATCTCCAGAAAACGTTAGTTTGTATACTGGAAAGTAGGAATTTGATGATAAGCAGAATTTTAGGAGCGGTATGGAATGGACAGGCACGGCCCAGGACGGTGGTATAGGTTCATTGCTTGGTTGCTTTAGAAAACTCATGCACTGACTATATGATCGCCAAATAGAGAGTAGGGAGATCATAGGATTTATGAATTGGCTTTCTTGTTTCTAAACAGATTTATAGAACCGTAATTAAAACACCCAAAATCCACAAAACAAACTTCGAGTCTCAGGGCTCCCTGTGCCAAGAATATGGTACCGTAATTAAACAAACAATAGAGTTCCTCAAAGCTTTTGTCTATTGACCTGTCTTCCGTTCATATCGTAGATTTCATGGCATTCGGTGGGCACCTCATGCAGCTAATCTGATGGCTCACCTCAGAAGGATGGAGGGTCATAGCCTGTCACATCAATCCCCTAAGGCGATTCTTGCTTCGTTGAGATACTTGTCAACAAAGATAAGAAAAAGATGCCATTCATATAAGCGAAAGGAAATTGAGGAACCTTACATAGTTAATGGATGATGCAAGTGACGGGCCGATCCTCATACACGTGACCTTGGTGGGGTCGATCAGCACGCAATGCGGGGGACAGTCCACGACATTGAATTCGAAGAATTCCTTCAGTGAAGCAACTTCTTCTACTCAAGTAACGCATCTATCTGGATTTAAGTATCTAAGTTTTGAAAGTCAAAAGAGCTGCTAATTTATTAAAGTCATTGCTGCTTGATCAAGACATTTTTACCGCTCCACCACCATGTCGGCAACATTCACAACCCAAACACAGCCAGATATTTCATATAATCCTGATTATACAAAGTTCCAATTACGAACCGAGCGTCTCAAGTCACAAAGACTTTCTAATCCTCAACTTCCCTCTGGCTTTCCTCAAAAATTGACCGGCCCATTAGTCTGGGAAGGCAAAGACTTCACTGACGAGAAGGACTGGACTTTTGTTCTCACCCCAGAGCACCTGACAGAAATTGAAAATGCTTTGGTACATTTTAAATGTATGTTTTCTACCTTTACTATCCTTCAAATTCGTTAATAATGGGTTTGTAGCGTTACACAAACCAATTGGTTATGTCAACCAAACCACCTTCCCTCTTCCCACACTCTCTCCCCTCCTCCGCGAAGAAGCCAAGAACCTAAGCTCTGGACGTGGCTTCTTTGTGCTCCGCGGTCTGAAACCCGACATCCACTCCATCGAAGAGAACATCATCATCTACACCGGCGTCTCCTCCTATATCGGACCCATCCGCGGCCGTCAAGACAGCAAACTGCTCCCCGGCACCAACACCAAACAATCCTCCATGCTAAACCACATCAAAGACCTCTCCACCACCTCCGTAGCAGGAAACATAGGCGCCCCAGCCTACACAACCGATAAACAGGTATTTCATACCGATGCTGGAGATATTGTGTCTTTATTTTGTTTGAATACAGCTACGAGTGGGGGAGAGAGTAAATTAGCCAGTAGTTGGAGGGTATACAACGAGCTCGCAGAAACGCGTCCCGACGTCATCAAAACACTTTCAGAAGATTGGGTGTTTGGGTCCGTTCCTCCCTTTTCCCCACCCATCCCCAAACCCAACCACAAACTAAACTAACCCCCCATAACAGAACCCCCGACCCCACTAAATCCACAACCCGACCCCTCCTCTACCACACCCCCAACCCAGAAAGAATAATAATCCAATACGCACGCCGCACATTCACCGGATTCCTCGCGCTCCCACGCTCCGCGTCCATCCCGCCAATCACAGAACCACAAGCCGAAGCGCTCGATTATCTACATTTCCTCGCCGAGAAACACAGCATAACACTAGATTTTCGGGTAGGAGATATCCAATACGTGAATAATCTGAGCGTGTTTCATGCGCGGGACGGGTTTGTCGATGCCCCAGGAAGGCAGAGACATTTATTGCGACTGTGGCTTCGGGACCCAGAGTTAGCGTGGGAGACGCCTGCGGCTTTGAAGGCTAGATGGGATGAGTTATACCATGATGTCACGGAGGAAGAACAGGTGTTTCCGCTGGAGCCGAGGATTAGAGGTGGTGCTGGGAAAGTTGAGTCGGGGAGTAAGGATGTAGAAAGAACGTAGCGGGGGAAGGTGGAGAGGATGGGATGTCGGATTGAAGGTTTTGAGATTGAGAGCGAGAAATAGCCAATGGATCACTTAGCCATAATAGATTTACTGAAGACCTCTTTTTCTCTAGTCAATCACTCCTCCAGCCGAATTCATTTTTCTAGCATGGAGCAAATCGTTCATTTAAACGCCTGTATCAGCTGTAAAATTTGGTGAGCTTTTGGAGTTTGAGAACTTGCACTGTTAAGAGAAGCATATCTCAATATTTTCTCATCTAATCACTGCTACGGGATGAGACATTCTGACTATAAAGGTAAAGAAAGTCACTGAAAAACCTGCTCGCCAGGATTATAGGGGGCTCGGCTATAATAATTAGCGACGAAAGCCCCCTAAAATGCTGCTGGAGTGTCCGCGTAAAGGATAAATAAAAGAGATAAATTTTTAGCGATTATATGTTCAATATATGGCCTCCAATACAAGTAATCAAAAGTCGCTTCTGCTGAACTCCAAACGGCCGCCTCTCGTAAATGCGCTTCCTAAATTGTAAATCAATATCTCAAAGTCTGTGCTCCCTGATACATATAGCCGCAACTAACGCCACAATCCCCCCAATCAGAGAAACAGCTATTTAAACGTTAGTTCCGAGTTACCCCAAGTCGAAACGAAGGGAGTGCAAAAAACTTACAGTGTGTTCCTCCCAAACACCTAACATAAATCTCCGTCACCACTCTGCCAATTCTACCCTTCAACCCCATCACAAATCCCACATCCTGCAACGCGCGCCCAATTATTATTTCTCTGCCCTCAATGCCCTCCAATCCAATCCTCAACCGTTTCCTTAATCCTGTTTGGAGAACTGCGCTTGCAATGCTGAGGCCAGCGACCATGCCGATGTTTGAACTTAAATAGAGACCTGAGGAGGCGATGGCGACTTGGCAGGGTTCAACGCCAGCGGTAAGTCCGATGAAGGATGCGGATAAGGCGATACCGTTTCCGAAACCGCCAGGGATGATGTATAAGGACTCGAAGAAGGAGGTGTGGCCGTGCCAGCGGAGGAGCATGAGGGTGTAGGAGGTGCTGGAGGCGAGGGCGCCGAGGATAGAGATTAGTTTGTAGCGGCCGGTTCTAGGATGACGTTAGTACGGCTATTGGGGAGGGAGAAGGGTGGCTGTGAGGTGAAAATAAGAGAGGTGGGGGACTGACCGTCGGATTATAAGGCCGGTTAGAATCCCGCCGACTGCATTTCCTACCACAGATGGCATAAGATGTGCCCCGGCATTTGTAACAGATGCGTGTGCTGAAACTTGGAAATATATGGGTACGAGCATCATCATCTGCGATTTTAAATTAGCAGAAATAATATCAAATGGCATATGTTCTTACAGCTCCCTGGGCACCAGTCTGGAAGCCAAGATTGATATAAGATGTGACCACGTCCCGATTCACTAGTAATCGAAGCGGAAAGATAGGTTCCTTTGCCCAGAAGCCCTCGACCACAAGGAAAAGGTTCCCCGTGACAATCGAAGCTCCAAATAACGCTAGGACTCTTGGATGACTCCATGGTAGTCGTTGTCCAGTTAGATCCATAACGAGCAGACCGCATATAATCGATACAGAAAGCAGAATGGCTCCGAGAAAGTCGATACGTTTGAGTTTGGAAAGGTGGGACTGTTTGTCGGAATGGGTCGAAACCTTGAGTTTCCAAATTACGAGTGCGAGTGTGAGAATGGTTGGAGGACACTGGCCTAGAAATGACCTGCGGAGGAGTTGTTAGCATCATTCCTTCAAGAGCGGGAGTTGTCCTACCATCGCCATCCAATGGTGTCAGTGAGGTAGCCTCCAATTGGACCTCCTAGACTTCTACCCGTCGTTGCAGCAATATTGACATAGCTTCTCCAAGACGCCACTTCTCGTATTGGGACCATATCTATAGAAAAGTTCAGTCTTCATTCATTGATGATTGTATAGACTGAATTTTACCTGCAATCACAATCGACACCAAACAGTGTATGCCAGCTCCCCCAACTCCGGCAATTAATCTCCCAACGATGACCTGATTTAGAGATTGGCCTAGTCCGCTGGGAAATATCAGTTATCAAGGAGATTGTTGGTAGAAGAGGAACGAAGACGTGTCTCGGAGCGGCGGTTTTGTCTTGAAGGTGGATGGAAAGATCGAGCTTACCATAATGCACAACCCAAAGTAAAGAAAATGTACGAAGCTATGATGGTAGTCTTTCGTCCGTAGATATCACTGAGTTTTCCATACTAAGTTGGACCGTCAATAGTGCTCTTTGACACTCTGAGGAAGCTCCTGAAGCGTACCAGAGACTGTGTGGCACACATGGCCAACGTATACGACGTGATCAGCCATCCTGAATTCTCGAGATCATTGAACTCGCTGCTGATGGTGCCGCTCGTTGCAAGAACAAGAGAGCCATCTGCATTTGCAATAAAGACTCCTGGATTCGATCAGCTGAAGCTCATTTGACAGGATTTTCGGGGGGTTGTTTTCAATGCAGAGCTGACGGTCTGGCTCGGGAAAAAGAAAAGAACTTAGGCGCAACTTGGGGACGTACCGAGCAATAAAATGGAAATGACCCCCTCAATGTTTCGGGAGGCTTCAGGCTTGGCTTGCTTGTCTGGGAGGGGAGACCCAGGGGAAATACACTGTTCCTCATCGCCCACCCGCGCTGTCGCAATCGCATTTGTGACGACATTGATGCCTTTTTGGCCCTTCAGCAGGGGCGTATATTCATCTATGATAGGCTCATCAACATTTTCTCTCCCGCCATTGGTGGTTCCCTCTGAAACCGTTGCAATCATCGTGGGGGAAATAGCGACAAGCGAACAATGGCGACTTCGCTGAGTTTATGGCGCGATCAGAAATGGCTCGGGGCACTCCCACCTTTAAATATGCGGCGAAAATACTTAAGACCTCCTGGATATCCGGATTTCACTTCAATTTTTGGAAAGCCTCACAAAATCATCCCATCCAATCTCGAGAGTCTCAACATCTCTTTCAGTGGGCTCTAGGTCTTGGGGGGGGGGGGGGCCTCGATTTTCCCACCTTGGGGAAACCCCCGGTTTTGGACGGGGAAAAATGCTTTGCTTTTCTTTCATTTG
>Ga0182030_10004652_pt1 | contig 29286 bp, 45 predicted proteins | sample 812S3MmetaG_FD_121299 | JGI IMG/M metagenome (GOLD analysis project Ga0182030, IMG submission 121299) | Permafrost microbial communities from Stordalen Mire, Sweden - 812S3M metaG (Illumina Assembly) | ecosystem: Environmental > Terrestrial > Soil > Wetlands > Permafrost | place: Sweden...
CACATGAAAATAATCCAGGTAGCCAAAAATGCCAACTCTCTGCGTGCACTGCAATAAGCTTCCAGACCATGCGCTGCAGGACAAAACTGGACATTGTGCCACTTGCGGCGTTCATTGCCCTTATCCAATCAGTTGGTACTGTCAGCAATGCCAGCACATAACTGGCATCTGTGGCAAGTTCTGCTGTGCATGTGGCTCATCCAACCTGGCACTAGAGAGACCAAAATTCGGAATTTGGTGTCTGGATTGCGACCAACTGGTACTTGCAGATCAACCTACACAGTTACGGCCACATTCCCTTCACAGAAGCAGGTTGTTACAACTCGAGTCGCCCAAAGCGCCTTTGGCCGGAGCGTCTTCGCCTGCGCTCACGCAAGCCAGCCGCGCGGCGAGTGCCTCTTCGTCGTCATCGTCGTGTTCTTCCTCTTCACTCTTCTCAGCGTACTCTATGGCAATGGGATGTTTAGAGTGCAGAACGGTGCGGTACAGATATGACAAGAGCGGCGTCCACGCTAAATGCTCAGAGGACAATCTGCATCGCCTCCCACTGGTCTGTGAGCCCTGCAATGTCATGATTGAATTAGACTCCCAGGTTTACGAGCACCAGAATCATCGCATTCTTCTCCTTGGGGAAGTCGCGTCTGCAACGTCGTCTTCGTCTTCATCATCATCTGCTGTCTGCTCTCCTGTCAAGTTTTCAGCCGAGCAGGTTCGCCCCCTGCTGGAAGGAAAAGCCTGTGGAACATGGGCAACCGAACTGAAAGAGCTCGTGCAAGAACTGAAGCTTGAACCTGAGAAGGACCTGATGGAGATTATTCACTTATACGAGATGCTGCACTACAGAAAGGGCGACAAGGCTGCTGTGCTGGCCCGCCGAAGAGAAATGCGCACCGCGCTAGGGTTACTTGCGACATAAGAACTTTTCAATCATGTGAACCACTGCTCCCATGGACATGTGCGGAGTCCACAAATCATGCCAGCCAACGACTCTCGTCGACTTATTTCTCAGCGTTAGGTAGACCTCCGGAGGTTGTCGTAGCTTGTCAGAGAAACGAATGTAAATCTTTTGCCCATTCTTCCACTCACCTTCCCAGTCCATGGATATTGGCCCCTTTATTGATTGCAGACACACTTCCATTTTTTGGGCGCATCTTCATAGCGGAAGCAAAGCACGTCTCCTGGTCGAATGGTCTTTTTGGCAAACCATCCGGCTGTCATTCTGTCTGTGCCAGGCAATTTCGTGTCTCGGAGTTCCAAGTTGGGATGTTCATCATGGTTGAGCAAAATCCAAACTGATTTGTCTGTCGGGGAAAAGTCTTGTTCCATGTCTCGGAGATGATCGTCATACAGAACACGTCCTGAACCGTCCGGTAAATGCAACAAGACATTCTCTGGCGCCGCGTTGATCGACTTTGCATGTACGAGCCCTTCCTTTTCGTCCACAATAACGGGGTTGATTATGCGGAAGACAAGAGTCCCAGGGTGTACAATCTTGTCTTTGATGGTTAAATACCGTCCCCAGGGCTTGCCTTCGCCATACCCGTGCACCTCAAACCGAAGTTTATGTGGATTTGCGACACGTCTATGCATTGTGTGTCCTTGGAAGAAAAGGATATGGCTCAATCAAACATTCTCAATAATGAATCCGGAACCCGCTGGACATCCATCCGGTTGGCTAATGCTGCGACACAGCCTAAGGCAGATGCGTCAAGCACATCATTTACAACTTTGATTCTATGCGAGCTATCCTCGCGTTTCCGCTTGTGGTGTACTTTATCTATATCTGGGGTCCAGACGTAGCCAGCGTGGTTGCCTCCACGGCACACAAGTTTATGCCACAAGGTTGGGGCATCAGCACTGGCTGGGCAAAACTGAACTTGGCTACCTTCAGTTTTTTCTAAGTATCCCACAAACGTCAGTGGTATCACAGGAGTCATATCCGAGGCTTGCGCTAATGCCAATTTGGCTTCATTTGATTCTAGCCGATACAATAGCAGTAGGTGATCTTCCTTGTGGATCAACAGCTGACTCGCTGCAGCAATATAGGGTTTTTGTCTTTGCCAAGTTTCTTTCTTCTGGTTTGCAATGTCGGCAGCCCGTGCCTTGCGCTTTCTATTCTTCAGGATTTTCTTGCGGCAAGCCAGTTGTTCGAGTAAAGACCGTTTGTAGGGACAATGCCTAGTGTGGACTAACAAGTGCTCCACTAAATTTCTTCGTGGACAGTTTTCGCTTGGAGCCGGGAGCTCGAGTCGCTCGCCGAGTTCGTGGAGATCGACCATGGTAAATATGGAAGATTGGTGTAACAGCATACTGTAAAGCTCTTGATCGCGAGGAGGGATCGGGGCAAGCGCAGCCATCTTTCTGTTGTGGGTTGGTTATCCCCAACAAGTATATAGGTTTTAGACGAAACAGAACAAGACTGTTTCCTCAAAAGACATCGAACTGTTCTGAGGCCTTTCACAGTTTAATGGCAGCAGCCGCCGTGGATATGAGCCTTGGCGCTCCGGTAGATGTTGAACTTGACGGCACGATTCATACCTGCCTCGTTGCAGTCATCCAACCGAAAAACGTGCCGGTGGACGAAATCGTGCTATTTCTCCCATCTCTTCATCGCAACATTCAAGTCCCTCGCAGCAAGGTGCTGCCTTACTGCTCCAAACGGCAAACTGAGTCAGTTCAAGCGCCTCCAGTGGTTGTTTATCCGACCTGCGCCATTTGCCAACGACCCGGCGCCTCGTGTCGTGTTGGCAATCATCAATGTCAATGGATGTGTGACCGTGCAACCTGTCACCTCGCAGCAGTCAAGCAAGAGTCGTGTCCTGAATGCAAACAGCCGCTAGGTGACTTTCCAGTGATCATGCCGGAAACGGATGAACCAATACTGGATAAGAAACAATGGTATGTGGGCTTTCTCATGAAGGAAGTGGAGAGAGAAGCTAAGGAACTAGAGTATGGTTTAGCCCTGTACCACAATACACCGGGGTTTGATGTACAAGCGGCGCTGGCGGCAACGGATCGCAACGTGGGGAGCGCGTACTATGGACTTGACGATGAAGACATCCTGGACGACTGGAGAAAGCTAGGCAAGGAAGAGACTGAATTCAAAGCTACTGTAGCTTCCCGTCCTGTTTGAGTTGTGCCGTAATCTGTTGCTTCAAGAGCAGAGCCTGTGGATTGATGTTGCGGGAGTCTGAAATTGCCACGCACAAATCCTGCTTGCATATAGACTGGTGAAAGCAGGTCGTGCAATAGTCAAAGTCCGGGCACTTGAGGCACATGATACGTGTTTCAGTTTGAATAGGCTTGAAGCAGTGATCACACATGCTAGCCATGTGTTGCGGTTTGAAGTGGTGCTCTCCAAATCTGGTGATTTGGACTTCTCGGCCATTCATGGATTGCTTGCATGAAAAATGCCCTGCGAGAGTCCACTGGGTTGGTTGCTCTCTTTGATGGGGACTAGATGCTGGTCCGAGGCTACTGCCTCTCAAAGGAGGACCAAATTGAACAGTGACGGGATCAGTGCCTGGCCCCATTGGCCGACCCAATCGCGCAAAGTGTGCTTCAAGCTCTTGTCCGTTCAGAGGAAGGGGAGGTAGAGGACCGATATTGGCCCAGGCTGCAGAGGCTGCCGGGAGATTAGGATCACCTACTGATAGCCAAGCCTCTGCACTCGGTGGAGGAGGCGGAGGCTGGGCAGCAAAGAACACTCCTTGCTGAGGCTGAGCGCCAAATCCTCCCTGTTGTTGCATACTAAACGCCAACGGCAATGCCGCCGCTTGTGAGCTGCCACCCCATCCCTGTCCGGTCCACATGAGAATGTGAAATGATATGGAGATAATCAAAACAGCTTTTACAACGAAACAGCCTTCCGGCCAGTGATTGCCAAGATCTTCCGTTTCTCATCCAACACAAAGGTTAGAACCGTAGGTGTCCTATAGATGGTGATTGGAACGATGACTTTGTCTTTATCAATCAAACAAATCGCGGAATGATGCACCTCAGGGTCTGGGGCCGGCTTGAGCAGATAGGTAGAGATGTTCTTGCGACCAACATGAGGAGGAGGATATTGGTCGACGTCAATCATGGGGAGACTATCTCCAATGTCATCCGCAAACATGTCTAGCAACTCAGTAGCATTTGGAGCTAACGCACCAGCAGATCGGTCTCGTTTGTACAACATGATACTATCTTGCAAACGTCCAGATCTTACAAAGTACTGTTTGACTGTAGCTGTGACCAGGCCGCCATCGTCCTTTTGTTCACTGGCATCTGCCATTCTTGCCTTTTCCTTTCATAACCAGCCGAGGGCTTTTTCTTGAAACGAATGATGCAGTAGATACGTGTACGAATGTGTACGGAGGTCTTCGATCTCAGCTGGTGTTCTGTGCTTGATGGTGGCGTAAAGTGCCACCAGAGGGGCAGGTTCATACACCTCGGTGAGGAGTCTACAATGTGACTGTGGAATACCACGCATATTCGTGATCTGATATTCGTGTGTGCTTGGAACTTCTCGATACGTGAGTTGGCCGGCTGCCCCGGCTTCTTCAATCATAGACCGCCAACGCAGAATTGGTTGTACCTCGATATGTTTGATCGATGGCTGGTGAGCCCATCGTTCCACGAGTACATCCAACTTGGTGTCACTTGAGACGTAAACAGTTCGGTTGCCATGTTTCACGCGGAACATGGCTTGCGGGTTTGGCATGGACTGTAAGTGCTTTTGCAGATGCCCCACGACCGCATCATGGTTTGCCAGACGCCGCCTTCCCGACATAGCTTTCACGATTGCCCTAATCGATGACGTTTCATGCAAAAATGATGGAAATGCTTGGGATCACGCGTGGTGTTGCAAAAGTGCACACTCACTTGGGTGTCTTGTGCGAATGTAATGTCCATACATTTTGAAACAAGACCAACGCAATGAGTCCGATCGTACAGACCGAGTTTATCGATGGTAAATTCATTGTTCAACTGGACTTGACTCTGATCTACTGGGCCGGAATTGGTATAGCCTCGTTTTTTGGACTCTTGTTGGTTCTCCTGGTCGTCAACGTGGGCCTGGGTTCTGCGGCGGTACACAAGCTCAACTCCATGGCCCGCGAAGACTCGTCTAGTCGGCGAAAAAGCCTGAGACGAAAGGGAGATTTTTACAATGATACCGAGAACATCTATCATTCAGACTAACTTGCAAGAGAAGAGAAAGGACAATGCTACATGAGAGACTTGTGGCCAAATAGGAACATTGGCTTCTAGAGTCAAAGAACCAACTTCGACAAATAGAGTTCCACCTTTGAGTACGATAGCTTTGACGAAACACTGAAAAGGCGGTTGGGACTGCGAAGTGACAAACTGTAAACGTAGTTTAGGAAGTTGTGTAACGTCAAGACCAAATGTATTGTCATCTAATCGAATCGACTTGGGATGTTTGTAACTATTGATAAATGTGCAGTAAACAACAGTGCCCTTTTGAACTCCGCGTAAACGACGGACCTGGCCCATCTTTCGAACAATTAAATGCGCAACCGGGTTGCTCCAAATGTCAATTTCTTCCGCACTGTCCAGTCTCCGAATGAGCGCGGCGTGCATTTTGAACGGCGTGTTTGTGGCCTTACACATGAGTTGCCAGACAGGCCGCAACCAAGTGTCCATCAAAAGTTCACGTCGAGGAAGATTACTTCGAGACAGCTCGTCAACATTCGCAATTTGGAGTTGAAAAGTTTTGGCCGCGAGTTGCAATTCTGCAAACATGTACATGCAACATCGCCAAACCAACGGCGATGAAGACTTCCGCAGAAGCACTGGATGAAATTCATGGAGAATATCTTCCATGGATTGCACCAAGTGCGGGAAGACCAACCTGAGGACGCTCCATTGGTTCAATGCTGGTAAAATGTCTTTGAAACTTTGTGGCAAAAGCCAGGCTAGAATTTGGACCTGAGTGTCTTCCGGCAGGTGCGACCAGGTCATTCGTGTCAGTCCCACTGATAAAATCTAAAGTGGAAGGAAAATTGGAAACAACTTTTGAGGAAAGCAGCGATGAGCTCTTCCGGTCCTTATGAATTTCACCACGACATGCTAAAGAGTTTAATGCAAGACTTGAGAATTGTTGACCAAGGAGACCGCTACGAGACTCCGCGAGCCAAAGCGGAACGCCGACATGCCGCAATTGTGGCTGCCATCGAACAAGAGAGCGCCTACGCCCACGTCGTTCAAACCCGGTTGGGACTTGCACACTCTCCTGACCTTGGGCAAGCGAAAATGCGCTTACGAGCTCTGATTTAAATGACATGATCCGACCCAAGGGAGTAAAAGGAGAGAGCATCGATGCCTCTCATTAATAGAGTGTGCGACATTCAGCAATGGCAATATGTTTTTCTCGATGACATTCGCCGGCTTGTCAAACATGAAGATTGGGTCACATTGCAATACATTCAAGATCGTGCTCGAGATTTAGGACAAGAATTGAGGCACATTAAGCGCATTTCTAAGCCGTTTGTGTTCGTTCCACAGAGAGTGCGGCTGACCGGAAGATGATGTTTCATGACCTCGTGCTCGATGTGATTACACTCTTTCGACGAACGTCCCATTCAAAGACCGTCCCACTTCCTGGAAAATCGAGCTTTCCTTTTCTCTGTTCCTTGAGTGCCACGTCATGCAGTGGTTTACATATGCCTGTCTAGCAGCAGTCTTCTGGGGTGTCAGTCCCTTTTGCCAATCTCTTTGTTTGACTCGATACCATCTCCACACGAGCCAATGGCAACTCATTGATACATCCACGAAAGTATTGTTTTCATTAGCTGTCGGCGTCAAAGAAGGCGGGATTAGTCCTTGGATGACATTGCCGCCAGTAATCGGAATTTTCTTCGTCATGCGCATAAGTCCTTGGTCGACGCTGCCACAGCTTTTGGGTGTCCTATTTGCCATGCTGGACGGAGTTCTGGGCGGCGCCGCGCAATTGGCACAAGGCAAAGCCATTCAGATGGAACAAGTCTCGCGAGCCACAGTGGTTGGTTTAGGTGCCATGTACCCTGTCGTGACACAGCTCATCAGCATGTTCATCTTGCGCGAAGCATGGACGTGGTGGCAAGTCTTTGGGTTATTGCTCGCGGGTGGTGCTACATGGTGTCTCATCGACCCGGACACAAACAATCACCACGACTCCTGAGATTCCTAGCAATTCACTCAATTTTCAAAGGTCGGTGCACCTACGTCATGTCGAGCAAAAGCAAGAAGAAGGCGCCGCAAGCGGCCCGCAAGTCGATCGGAACGGCTTCTGTTCGAAATATGGTGGGCAACCCTTTCATTATCGAGTTATTTGAGGGCGATACAAACAATGTACTTTTGGAAAGACTCTCAGAGAACACGGGCGTACCCATGAAGCAACTGCGAGTGTCTAAACTCCTTCCTCTGGGGACGAAGATAGCGGAGGGCGATATGAATATGAATGGCAGCTTGTACAGGCACATTGCCCCGTATGAACCAGCACAAGCTACAGAGCACTTTATGTCCGTAAGGTTGATTTAGCCCCGCCGTGTATTCGTAAGGATGTTGTTGAGTCGAAAGACTTTTGCTTCAAGTTTAGTCTTCCTGTGGATTAGTTGGATTGTCTACTATCCAACTTTTCAGGGCGCATGTCACAGTTTGAGAGTCCACGAAGCACGCTGCCCAGACTTACCTTTTGTTGCGAATGAAAGTAACTGGAAGACAGACCCATCACGGAACGAATGTTGTGCCAAGTATCTGAATTACACAGTGTGTACGGCAATGGAACAACGGCAGACTTATGAATTCACCATGCACCATACTGCTTCAGGTGAAGAACTCGACGGAGAAATGATGGAGACTCTGCTCCTCTTGTCGTTTCTGACGGCAGCGGCGGTGTTCATTGATTTGACGTATGACCATGGAGGGTCTATCTTGATGTGGACGTTCAGCGTGATCTTATCAGTCATCTGCTTTCTGGGCATTAGTAAGCTCGCGCATCGAATATTTCTGTGTCCTCCTGAGTTCGCTTCATCATCTGTTGGAATCGCTGCCGCGCCTCATGTCCAATGAGGCCCCATCGCCTGCAGATATGTCGATACACTTCTTCTTTGTCCCAGTCAGGTTGTGCTTGTTCCACTTGTGGTCTGAGGTCACGGAGGAACTGGACAAACGCCTTTGATCCGCCCGCTTTCCCGACTACGGGGGGTCTGCGCCACGGTTTGGATTTCTGCTTCTTGTTCCGTTTCTTCAGCAACTCAACACTTGAGAGTGCATCTCGACCATACCTGCGACGCATGTCGATTGAGGTATTTGGGCCGCTGCTATTGTGTCATTAGTATGAATCATCAGTAATGCGCCGGCCGCCCAAAAAATCGATATGTCAACATCTACGATCTCCTTCGAACGGCGCATGGCAGTTCCAAGCGTTGTGTCATGATATCTTATCGTCAGGAATCCATGCGCACCTCCTTCAACTACCGCTAGAGCCGCGGTTGGGCTTTTCAAGTCTATGACCCAACGGGCCGAAGGCTGCATTGCCTTTTGACAGAAGAGACAAAGACAACTCATTTTAGCGAAACGTCATCGACACCGTATGCTTGAAAAGAGTATTTTGGGTACAATTTACAGTATATTATACACCGTGTAGTCTTTGCCGTCATGACAGTCCAACTTCAGAGGCCTGATTTTCACTCAGAATTGACACAGCTGAACTTTTCTAAACAGACGGCTTGTGCAATCCATGTATGTCTCTGCCAAAACGATTAAAAACAAATACGACGTGTCTTCCGCCAGCTTGCGTTCCTGGGCGAACACAAGGAAAGTTCAAGCTATTCGTACATCCGCGACCGGCAAACGGCTCTACAAACTCACAGACATCACTGCTCAGCTTGGAGATCAAGGAGCAGAAACAAAGCCCGAGCCGGAAAAGAAAGTCGTCTGTTACGCTCGAGTCAGCTCTCAGCACCAAAAAGCCGACCTTGGGCGGCAAATTGCCGATCTCCAGGCCGCATGCCCCGATTGTGAAGTTATCTCCGACATCGCATCCGGTCTCAACTTCCAACGCAAAGGGTTTACGGCCCTTTTGGAACGATGTCACCGCGGCGATATCTCCCAAGTTGTGGTTACCTACAAAGACCGGCTGTGTCGCTACGGACTTGAATTGGTGGAGTTCATCCTCCAAAAAGCCGGCACCAAGCTCGTGGTTCTCGGCCAGTCTATGTCGGCTGAACGCCCCGACGCCGCACGAGAACTCGCTGATGACCTCCTTGCAGTGGTTACAGTCTTCGTTGCCAGACACAATGGCCAGCGGTCGGCAGACAACAAGCGCAAGCGCGCCGCCGCCGCTGCTGTACAAAAGCCGTCGCATCCGAGTGTTGCCGTCCAAAGAGCAGAGGCAGAAGTTGAACCTGTGGATCAGAGCAGCGCGGTTTACGTACAATGCAATGGTGGAAAGCTTAAAAGGCAAAAGGTCTAAACTTGGAGACCTGCGATGCAAGTTTGTCAACAATACATCCGAGTTCGTCAAGAACAATCCTTGGCTGGCGAACGTGCCAGCCGACATTCGTGACCAGGCTCGGCGGGACATCGCAAACGCCGTCATGTCGAACAAGGCCAAACAAAAGAAAAACCCAAAACACCGGTATGAATTGCAATTTCGCAGTCGCAAGGACAAGCAACAAACGCTCATTTTGCTGAAAAAGCACTGGACACGCAAGCGGGGCCAATACACGGATTGCGGTTTGTCTTATGCCTCTTATCACGTGGCTGGATCCCGATCCACCGAGCCGTTGCCCAAACAACTGGCATGCGACAGCCATCTCATCCGCGATCGTTTGGGCAAATTCTATTTATGTTTGAGCGAACTCGCAGCCCAGAACGACGAAGATGAAGGGGAACGGAAAACTCCTCCAGCCAAGTTCGTCGCGATAGATCCAGGTGTACGTACCTTCCTCACGGGTTATGATCCAAGTGGACAAATTATCGAGTTTGGCGCCAAAGATATGGGAGGGTTATTTCGCCTTGGCCTGCATTTGGACAGGTTGCAAGGCAAAATTGCGGCCAACCAAAAGAAGACGAGCCGAAATCGCATGAAAAAGGCGGCCGAGCGGTTGCGCCAACGTATTCACAACTTGGTGGATGAGGTGCACAAGAAAGCTGCGCTTTATCTCACCACCAACTATACACAAATCCTTCTTCCAGCATTTGGGGTGAGTGGCATGGTGCAACACCATGGTCGTAAAATTCACTGCAAGACGGTGCGGCAAATGTTGACCTGGTCACACTATCGATTTCGACAACGCCTTTTACACAAAGCTAAATTGGCTTCACACTGCCAAGTACACGTTGTAACAGAAGAATACACCAGCAAAACCTGCGGCAAGTGTGGGCACGTAAGACCGAGCTTTGCGAGCAAGACTTTCGTGTGCCCAGAGTGTACATTTCGAGCGGATCGCGATTATAACGCAGGTCGAAATATCTTGCTGTTGGAGTTGACCAAACATGGACTAAGCGCTCCGTCGATCAAGAAACGCAACAAGCGCCTTCGGGCTTTGAGTCTTGGCTCCTCCTAACTTTTCGAAGTTGGGTGCAGAAACTGCTGTTTCGGCCGGCAAGACCTGGCATCCCTAGACAAGCAGTTTTAACACACACAATCCTATTGATCTCGAGCTTTGATCTGTTTCGACAGCTTTTAGTAAGGATTTTTAGGTTTGTCACCAAGCGTTGCTAACACACGGATGGATTCAAAAACGTCATGAATCGTGGGCACAATATAGCGAGGAGGCAGTTTAAACCCGTATTGACCCCGATCGGGCAGCTCGATCGTGTAGGCCAGTGGGATGTGCGCGCCCGCATATAACCAATCGTCGGTCGAGCCCGATGTCAGGTACAGTTCACTCGAGTGCTCATTCGTGTAATTTGCCTGCATGACGTTCTTCATTGTCTCACCCACTTGCCAGAGACGTTGCTCGTTGGGAGGGTCGCATGTAGTGCTGAAGTGGCACCAACCGTAAGGCGACAGGATCAATTGCGAGTAGCTGTGAAAATCGATGGCTGCGACAATGCGTTGGGCAGTTCCTGTGATGTAGTCCCGCACAGCCGTCGTCTCGGGTTCGCTGAACGCACGGTGCCCATTGTGAGTTTCGGAACAAGGGTTGGGACTACTGGCCCCGTCGGTCGTCATGCCAAAATGAGCATCAAAGTTCCGATTGAGGTCCACACCAAAGCACTTGGATTTTTGATTGACACGCCGATTTTTGCGCCACATCCGGTCTTTCGTCCACGCATAGTCGTAGCCGTCAACGTTCAACAAGGGCACGACCAGGAGTGTCAAATGATTGGTTAACGCGACGGCATCCGTGGTCATGATGTGCTCTAAGGCGCCCATGACGGATGCGCTTGATATAAATTCGCGAGCGTGAATGCCAGCTTGTAAGTAGATGGCTGGACAAGTCACACTTTGACAACCACATTCTAAAGCCCAAATGTCGCGGCCCTCAACTGTCTTTCCAATACTGGGGATAAAGCGACAGTTGGTGACTTGTGACAGCCACTGGGCGCGGTCGCGAAGTTCAATCCATGGATGATACCGATGATACCAGTCTGGCCCAGCACTTTCAGTGATATCATCATGATCATCTTTAAGAAGTTGGTGCGGTATGCCACGAGGCACGTAGTCAGTGATGACATCTACATAGTCTCGGTGAGTGTGACACACATCGTCAAATTTGCCAGCGTTCAAATCAGCGTGACTGATTCGTATTCTGTGTTTGACACCGAGTGTGCGCACTTCCCAATAATAAGCCAGACTAGAGCCTAGGACAAACACGACCGTAGTTAGAATGGCCGAATGCATAGCTTCTTACTATCAACGTGTCCCGGCGAAATCAGTGGACAGGTTGTACGAGGAGGCTGGAAGTGATCCCCAGCAATTGTATATCGGCTGTTTCGAAGACAAGGACGAGCTGGTGTCGGTGGAACAAATGAAGACCCTTTTGAACGAGCAGATCAAGTGGCTCAAGGATCAACTTGAAACAATTGAAGAACAGGAGAGAATTAAGGCTTGGAAGCAGACGATCGAACAGTTTTCGAAAATGGCAAAAGACCCTCTACCAGCTCTCCGGCAACTAGTCAGACGGGGTTACATTACAAATGTGCAGAAGCAAAAAACGGAGCAAAACCAATCGCGTTTGGAATTGCTTCCAGCCGGCTAGCCGGATCTCCAGACAGAAAATGCCCGAACAATTCCTGAATGACCAGTGCCGTCAAGCTCAGGAAGAGCCCATGCCGGATTGTGTATTTTGGATTGTAGAGTTGAGCAATTACAAACATGCCCAAGTGAATCATGGCAAATGTCATTGCCACTCCTGGATCGATGGGTAGATACAAGCCAAAGTAGAAAAAGATCGTAAATACGCGCATCTCAGAAGCGAACTTCTGCAGGTGCAGCATAGCAGGGATCCAAAGGAACATCCCCAACATCACGAGAGGCATGAAAATGGCATGTATTTTCGAGTTCAATGGTTGAGTGTGAACTTCAGCATAATAGTTCACAGCTGCCTGACCGGACCGCAGGCCGAGCATTGGGGCCACCAAGCCTGCCACAAAGCCTGCCACACCAGGCGCCAGCCTGATAGACATGTCTTGCCTTGGATCCAGAGCGCTGATTTTTACACCACCGGTTTTTGCACTTGTGGTAGCTTGTTTGAAGCGTGCCATTCTAGGCTTTTGCCACTGTTATCTAACACCCAATAGTGGTAGCTCTCCCCTGTGGAATATGGGGAGAATTCTGGCTTCCAGCCTTTGAGTCTGGGTACCAAGAAATCAACATCCTGCTTCCGGCAGTGTCCGATGAAAATTTGATCAGCTTCTGGCACATACAGGTTGAGAAAGTCATTGAAGGACTGGTCTGCTTTTTGTTCGGGATTTGGAGGCTGTGCTACAACGATGATATGCGCTGCGCAGTTTTTTGCCTCTGCCATTAAAAGTTGAAGCTGGGGACATCGAACCAGCGCTTCAGACGCAAAACCAGACTCGACGATGATGAGCCACTTGCATTCTTCGATTTGCCCTCCCGCCTTTGGAGCTTGAACATTCAGAAGGTTTTTGCAGATACCATTCAAATTGGCCACGTTTGCTCCATGAATATAAGCATTCTGAATGCCGGCAGCTTGATAGTATGCTCTCTCGTCCAGATTGGGCGCTCCAAAAACGGCGGCATTAAGGTCGGGTGTTTCAAACAGAAAACGATCCCCGTCCGGGCCAAAGAACTTGGGCAAGGTACGTTTGCCATGGCGAGTGGCGCACCCTATAGCCTCAATGGCTAAACTTGTTTTGCCACTGTTCGCCGCACTAATAATCAAAGTGGTGCCTGGTTTGAGCCACACACTATCGGCATCAAATGCAGCTATTTCAATTGAACGTTCTTCCGTCATTAGTTGGTGACATGTCCGGAACTCATGTGTCGGCTTTATTGAGAAACTGCATTCGACTGTCGACTCACATAAATCCAGCTCGAGTCAGGCAAGTGTGACAACTCGTTCCCCAATTCTTCGCCATTATTTAGCTTCAATACCATCTGTTCCTTCGGGATGTTTGAAAAACGAATGGCAATCCTGGCCTTGAGTTCATCGACAGTTTCCTGTGTAAGTCGACTCATTTGCCAAGCGTAAGGGGGCTCGGCGAGATTCCAGTGTGCGACATTGCCATAACCAATCCCAACCTGGGTAAACAGTTGTCGCGCGGGTGTCGCCATTTTTCGGCGTGTAGGTAGCAGTCGCAAATGGTTCCATTTCACAGAAACCCAAGGTGTGAAAATCTAACACGTCAAACGGATGAAGCGTCGGGGACGCAAAGAGAAAAAGGAAAAGGCAAATATCGAGTTCCGCCACAATGAAGATCAACTTCTTCAAAAGCTGTGGCCAGATATTGACCGCAAAACAGTGGGACAGATTTTGCAGGCATGTAAGAAAAAGTGCAAGCAAGCCCAAAAGGCTGATCCCGATGGTTTCAACCAAAACAAAGAAGTAGCGAAAGCGCTCGAACTTGTGGTCCTCAGCCCCTTCAGCTCATTCTTGGCACTCAATGAGGACGCTAGGTTCTATATTTACAAACATGCTTCGCCAGATGCACAGAAAGCCATGTATCCAGCTGCAGCAGTCTATGCCATGCATAAATCATTTGTCGAAGCTCGCGATGTTGCATCCTATGTGTATTCAACCGCGGCGAAATTTGTGAATGAAGTGCACAAGCGAATCACCGCCATTCGGCCTCCACTCGGCCAACCTGCCTATAATTTTCAGACGATTTTACCATTGCTCCAGCATCACCGCATTCGCAGTTCAGTGTTCCCCTTCAAAGACGAAGACTTCTTGCTCGCTATTGAAGACACCTTGACCAAAAAGCTCTTGTTGGTGGAACAAATCACCTTCAAGTACAGTGTCGTGACTGCTCTTTTCTTTAACTCCTTGCCTAATCCAGTTCTTCCGGCGGTTGGCGCCGAAGAAATCAAGGACAAACAAGAGGTGGCGCGACAATTTTCGCGCTCAAATCAAGCCATGCACATGACCGGAGGCCCAGGCACAGGCAAGACGACAACTTTGAAATCCATCGTGGGAGGCGACCATTGTATTGTTCTGACTGCATATCGTGAGATGCGAGACCTCATTTCGGAACGAATGGGCGTGCCTGCCATGACAATCAACAGTTGGGCGTTTTTGGCAAAGAGCTTAGGTTTCGCTTCCTCCGGGCCGTCGTCAAAGGGATTTGCCAACGCGGTAGACTATGGGAGCGACTCGGACCTCGCAGACTCGGACCTGGATTTGGACGAACTCGAGGCCGCCCCTGTGCCACAAGAGACATCGTCTTCGTCGTCTTCTTCGTCGTCGTCTTCTTCTTCTTCTTCATCGTCGTCGCCAGCTTCCTCACAGAGGCTGTTGCCTTTGAGAAACCTCATCATGATGCTGCCGAATGGCAAAGGGATCTGTAGATTCGCCGGCTGCCCGTGTGAAGGTCTCAATCCATCTACCACTTTCTGGCTGGTCGTAGACGAAGCAGGCGTGTGCACACCCGAGCATTATGGCATCATCTGTGATTTTGTCACCAGAATGCGAAAGAATGAACGGATGGATGTGAAACTGGTCATGGCTGGGGATGATAATCAATTGCCGCCTGTCAAGACTGGCAGTACCTTCTGTGCTCTGTTGGATGCCTTCCCATTGTATCGCATTCATTTGGATCACGACTACCGAGTGCAAGCAGGGGCAGAGTCAGCATTATGTCGTGTACAACATTCTGTGCTAAATTTGCAACCCAACTTGCCTCCAAGGAATGATGACAGTTTCGAGTTGCACGTGTACAAGGACAGAAGCCAAGAGGCCATACCACACATCTTGCCGGCAGATTTTCGTCCTGGACTGGATATGGTATTGCCTTGCACCAACAAGACGAGGATTTCTTGGAATGAGTGCCTCCAGGCTCTTCATATTAAACAACTCACTCAACAAAACAGGCATCATGATCCACCGCGCAGTTATCAAGTTGGATTCAAGTCTTTCTTTTCTGGACAAGCGATCAAGTGTTGCAACAAAAGTGGTCAATTGGTCGCCAAATCAGAAACAGAATTTGACAAGGAAGGCCAACCCAAGACCAAAAAGATCGCTGACAAGTTTCGGGCTGTTTTCCTCAATGCGGATGTGGTAGATCGGAAAACCTGGATGAGATTTGCAGAGCTCGGCAAAGATCTCGGCAAGACATGGAAGGTCCAAGTAGATTCCGCAGCAGAGTGGGAGCCTGCCTATTCCTTCACGATTCATAGCTCACAAGGCAAGGAGGCGGATTGTGTGGTGGTGGATTTGCGCGATCACTTTCGCGGACTCGATTCCCGCGTGGTGTTTACGGGCATCACTCGTCCACGAAGAAAACTGATTTACTTGGTCAACGTTGCTGGATACAACAAGTTGGTGCGCTATCGCGCAGATCTCTCGCGCTCCGTCCTCATTCCTCACATACTGGCTGGCATTCTACGTATTCGTTTTGGACCAGGGTCAGACGTGGATGAAGAAAAAGCAGAAGCGGAGGCCGCGGCGCAACGAGCACGGGAATCGGCTGCACGAACAGCGGAATCCCGGCGCTTGACTCAAATTCTCGAATTTTTCCATCTGGATGATGAACCAAGCCCTCCCCGTTTGTCTTCGCCGAAGCTGCTCCAAAGAAAAAGAAAAGTCGAAGAAAAGGAGGAGCAAAATGCGATTTGGGTGCAAGCCTATGGGAAAAATAAACGTGAAGCATTGTGCTATGTTTGCGGAGTCGAAAAGATCCGCCCCGATTCATGTTTATCCAGACCATTGTTTGCAGAGAAGCCCGACCGAGATCTACGACCTTGTTGCGAAGGTTGTGCAATCGAAGATACCGAACTCGACATGATGGATTATGTCGCAAAGAACCATCCTCTCACACAATCTGAGTTCCGGCTTCAGGATTTACCTCAGCTCAAGCCGAGGGTCAAGAAAGAAGAGGGAGGTGTGCAGGATTGTGAATAGTTTCCTCCCAACTTGAAGTAAAATCCGGGGGATCCGGAGCTTGTCTTGCACAGATGTCAGTTGAGCTTTTTGATCATCCGATCGACCAGTTAGAATACCCTTTGGATTTGGACGATGACGATGTTCAAAGAGCATCAGAGTCGATTGACTTGGTATGGGAAAATGTGTATATCGGGCCTGAGCGTCGAACTTCGAACAAGGAACTCATGCAAGGATTTACACATGTGTTGCGCATTTTCGCCGAGGGCCAGCCGAGCTGGAACAAATACACAAGACATGTGCACATCAAGTACAAGGAGATTCGTGCCACAGATACCCGAGCGACAAATCTGTCTCAATTTTTTGACGGTGCGATTGCATTTATCAACTCGGTCCCCAGAGGAGGGAAGATCCTCGTGCACTGCTACGCCGGAAGCTCGAGAAGTAACACGATTGTAGTGGCATGGCTGATGGTCACACACCACATGAGTTTACTGGATGCGGCAAAACTTGTACGAAAACAACGGCCGTGTACGAATCTATTCAAGTTTACACCTCAACTCATTGCCTATGAGAAGCTCATAAGTGACAAACGACGAGATCGCCAAGTGGCACTTCCTTAGTCCGTAGGTTGTTTCGGAATCGTCCAATCAATGATTTGATGCAGTTGACGGGCCAGATTGTCGGCTGCCCATGGCCATGTGATTCGAACCGACTCTAACAGAGACCAAGCGACCGTGATCCCGGTCAGGCATCCAGCCAACATTGTCCAGCGCTGATAATGTCTTGCGGACAAGAGGACGTACGGCACCAGTCGTTGCGGAACTTGAACCGTTTTCTGACATTGTGGCATCTTATTGTCAATCGCAAAGACATAGCGGGAAACGCGGAAGAGCTATTTCGTCCCAGTCAGGATACGAAGCACAACTGACGCTATGACTCCTACTGTGACACCTTTGACTACAGATGGTATTGTCTCAGGCAGTGCAGGCAAAGCCACACGGTTCCTCTTGTGTTCCTGCTCCCGCCAGTCATTCAGCTCCACAGAGGCTTCGTCGTACAATCGTTCCATTTGTGTCATGCCGAGCATTATTAACTCTTTCGTCTGGCAGTAGGACCGCCGACATACTCGGAAACGGCTAACTCACCGAAAGAACGCCATTCACCGCCCAACCCACAATGCGCTCCACATGAGCCATGTTCTCTCGCAGGTTGCAACCAAAGAGACACAGGTGGACCTCGAGAACTCCGGTGTGAACGTGGTGATCTCTGCCGACAATAATAACATCCAAAGCGTCATCACTGAGTTCTTTGGTAATGTGTGTGAGCAGGGGGTGCCAGCCGTGCTCTTGTAAAGCAGCTGTGTTTGCGTCGGATTCTTGATCGACAGCGAATACGTCGTCTTCTTCTCGCTTGATGCCGGGAATTGTGACCAGATCACGTAGCTCCATTTTGCCTTCGTCGGCCATTCTTTTTGCCGCATCAGTTGCATGAACATACAGCTTTGAACTTCCGGCTATTTTGTGCGATTGTTCCCAACAGATGAGTGCTCTGATAGTTTGAGCGCGCTTCCCTTCCCGGTTCCGAATTCGCGAAGCAACATCTACAAGCTCGGCTTTCCGCTCTGCAGGTATGCAACAGCTCAGTTTTAGCACCCATTTGTCAGGAGTATGGGGTGGTGGGGCAACGCCGCTGGCATTCGGGTCCTCGCTGTCATAATTGGCAGCCGTCAAATCGAATGCAGCCTTAACAAACAGCTTGGCCATGAGTTGCTGCACTTCAGGCGTTTGCAGAATTGCTCGTCTGTCAGTCTCATTTAGGTCGCTGTGAAACATTGACCTGTGTTAGCGGCAGCAGTGTCCACAGAACGCGAGTTTCTGCGAAATTGGTCCCTTGAATCCCATGCCATAGCCCACCGCTCAGGATGGCAAAACTTGTGGCTCCGGATACAATCACGGCATGGCATGCCTTTGATATCACAGAATATCCGAACAACTACCAAGAAGTCACCTTTATCAAGTGGGGTCAGACATACAAGGTCAAAGAAAGCCAAGGAACGCGCTCCATGGAAGGGGAGCATTGGATTGGTCAATTCGCGCTTTGGGGAGGACGACAAAAAGAGTTCATGGACAAATATCCACCGGGGAAGCGCCACGTGCTGGTCTCCAACATTGCGAGCCAAAACTTGGACGCGGAAGCAGAGATCAAGGCTGGGCGCGGGGTGGCGCTCGACGACCGAGAAGTGGATGTGGCGATAAAACGCTTACAAAAGGAAGGATTCATCATGGTTCAGCCGTGTCTTCTTCCATAAAATCCTGAGCCAAGGCCCATTCTTATTAAGTCGGTGATGTTGTCTCTCCTCAGTCTCGCCGGTTTAGTCATTTCGATCGTGTTTGCCTTCGTCCAGCTGGATCGTCAAGGTAAACGCAAGTCAGAAGAAGTTCGACGTTTGAAAATCACTGGCGAAGAGAGGAATGCAAAAAGTGCTGACTCGTGCAAACAAATACAAGGACAAGTCGTTGCTGCCGATCCCAACAATCCTACAACATTCTCGTTTGTGGCTACGTCGCCAACATCTGTCGAGCTCGCGCGCCTCCGACTGAAACGCCACGAGTTCAGGGCATTGCTGCAGGGTAATGTTGGATGGCATCTTGCTATGGGTGGCATTGCGAGCACCAGCGGAGCGCTCGCCCCAGTAGTTAGCCTGTCCTCATTGGAAATGTTCTTCAAGTTTGAAATTCGGCAAGGGCACCGCACTATGTATTGCATTCGTCAAACAGCAGTCTTGGGTAGCACACCAGTGTTTGCGGAAGACACTGCCTCGCTTTTGCACTTGCTGCATGGAACGGATGACGACGAGGAGTTTTGCTTGACGGCCGAGCTCGACATGAGCACAACTGGAAATAGCAGCATGGACGTCGGAGAAAAAGCTAAACAAACGTTGGTTGGAAGCACGATGGCAAGGACTGGTCAGTCCGCAGTAGCCATAGCCACGATGACGGCCTCGTTTTATCCCGTCACATTTGTCAGTATTTCATAGAATAACAGAGTTTTTGTGCATTTGTGTCATCCAGAGAGAATGCATGAATGAGGAGGAGGACGAGCAGGCCCATAGGAGAAAACGGCCTCGCACAGAAAAAGCACAGGAGAGAAAAGAAGAAAAGGAAGAATTGCACCCAGCCAGGGTTCTGGACAGTAGTATATGGCTTAAAATCATCGAATGTCATTTGCGCCACACTTGGATGGTTTTGCCTGAGCTCGAGGAAAAGGCGTTCCCAGACTTTCATGCTCCCACAGCAACAGCAGCCGACCATTTATTTGCATGTATGCGCGATAGCCTGAAAGTGACATCTGAAAGCTATGTGATGGCTTTAACACTGGTCGACCTCTTTCCTGGCACATGGACTCGTGGCAACTGGAATCGACTCTTTTTGGCAGCAGTGCGAGTGACAAGCAAGTATCAAGATGCAGCCTGGGACGACAATATAGACTATTCGCGCGTTTCCAATGTCGGTACCGAGACCATTAAACTGCTCGAGCTTCAGTTTCTATTCGCTATTGGCTTCAAACTATTTGATTTACATGGCGTGAGATACTTTGCCAAGCTGGTTGATTTGTTTGAGCCATCCAAGCATCCGTCAGTTACTTGCGTATGTGCGCGTGAACGAGCTAAATATAAGTGAGAATTTCAACTGTTTAATTAAAATAGTTTCTTTCCGAACTTTCTCAAGTGTGATACGGAGCCATGGTTGATGTTCCTACGCTAAAAACGACGGCCACCATGGTATTAATGTTGGAAGAGTTGGCAAGACGGTTTGCCGCGGAAACTCCTGACAGTTCTTTGCGCACAGCGCAACACTTTCTACGTTGGATGGACCCAGATATTGCGAAAATGGATGTGGTGCAATTGTTTGCGGAATCAAGTTTGCATTGGACAAATACCGGAGCAGCAACAAACACCCAGGACCAACCGACGAGCCGCGCAACACACCAGCGATTGTTACAGTGGTACAAGAAGGCCTTTACATCCCGCGCATGCGGTAGCGGAAGACGGAAGCGATCGGACCGACTCGGGCATCAAGTGCGCCCACTTGAGGAAGGCTGTTCTTCAGTGGCGGCAAAGGCGCCGATGGAGTGAAGCATGCGTAAATGATGCCAGGGCCAGGTTGCCCTGTCGAAAAAGTGGCCGTTACGCCAGAGGAGGCGAGGCTCGAGCCACCACCACCGCCTCCTGCACTGATGCTTGTGTCATTAGATCCTCCTCCACCTCCACCTCCATATAATCCTCCTCCACCACCTCCTCCGCCATAAACTCCATTCCCGCCGACGCCTCCCGTACCAGACACGTCTCCAGCTACGCCGTTTCCGCCAGCTGCGCCTCCGCTCGTAGTTGTTGCACCTCCTCCTCCAAGTGTTCCCTGCCCATTTCCGCCCGTTGGAATTCCGCCAGCTCCACCGGCGGAAGCTGTTGCATCACTGCTGTACGCCCCTGCTCCTCCACCGCCAGCGGCAACAACACCGGCACCGGTGATAACCAGAACTGAGCTTGCTCCTCCGCCGCCTGCTCCATTAATAGAGCTACCCACCCCTCCACTGCCTCCTCCGCCACCGACCTGTTCCATCACCGCTCGGCTACTGTTTGTTCCACGGCATCCTGGAGACAAGGCAAAGGTGTCCCCTGCTTGCAGCGTGATCGAGCCGATAGCTTTTGCCCCAAGGCCCCCGTTGAGTCCTCCCCCTTGAGCTCCGATTGCCACAAAGGTGAGAACTCCAGGCATCGGTGGGAGAAACTGATCGAACGGTGCCAATTGATTTTGATCGCACGTTACAATCAATCTCGTGCCATTTGCTGGACACGATAACGGAAAGGATGGCGGTGTCATTTGTCCTCCGTTGCAACAGCTGGCTGCACAATTGGCTGCCGCTCTTTGACAATTGAATTCGCAGTCTGCAAAATCGCACGTAGTTTCAAAATCATCAAAGTCGTCATCATCGTCATCCTTGTCCGCCGTAGCGTGCCCAGCCGCCACGAATAACACAAGGCACGTGCAAAAGAGGATCTTTCTCATCGCGAGCAATCGTCCTTATCTGTCATCAAGTGGTGCATTTTCAATTCCTACGAATAGAATCCGGACAAAGGTCTCGCGCAGTCACTTGTCTCGATGTCGACAGCCGCCCCGGTTCCGAATTGGGAGTTGATACAGACAGCGGGCATTGGCTTGATGTTTGTCGTTGCGGCATTCGTGGGCAAAGACTTTGTGTCCAAGCGTATTTGGAAGGCCTCCGTTGCGGCTTACGGAACAGGAGCGGCAGTTGGAGTGGCTCTCACAAGATTTATCGCCATCTTGGATGTCAATACACCAAACAGACTTTCTCGTGAACGGGCCGTCTACTATGGGTTGGGAGTCTTTACGATGACCATTGCGCTTTTCATGCTGACGGATGTGGTCCATGACCTGAGCCAGCACGATGCCAGACCCGGTGTACCTGCGGCTGCCGGAGGAGGTTTCCCAATCGTCGCCTGGGCTTGGATCCTCTTTGTCGTCCTGGCCAGCGCTTTGCAAATCACCGGATTCATGTCCCTGTTGGCCGGAGCCCAAGTCGCACAGTAGGGCTTCTCCCCACTTTCCGGTTCTTTGCTCGGTTACACTTGTCTGTTGGGATGTAAGCAGGAAGTATTGAATCCCACTGGCATAATACCTGGAGCAGCGTGCGTATGCTCTTTCATTGGGACCGAATTTCTTGGATATGTTCATATCACGGAACATACTTTTTCCAGCCATGTCCGAGTGGGCACAGATGCACGTGATGAAAGACGGGACAAAAGTATGGAATGCACAAAGAAGTCACCCATTAGCGGAGACTCTCGCCAAAGGCGAACTCTTATTCAGCCTTCGTGTCGGCGAAATTCCGGCACGAACCTCCCATGGAGAAGTCTGGGTGTACACGTCCAAGTCTAAGCTGTCTGGCCTAGGTTGGGTAGATCGCAACCAGCTTGCACTGGCAGACGCTCAATGATCCATCCACAAAAGTCCGAGTCCGGAACATTGTCACCGCCATGCCATTTTCCATCCCAATCTTGTCTTGTTCCAACATGTGTCCATCGGTTATGCTCTGTCATGTCGACATGGGTGACGCGAAGAGGACTTTTCTGGATTCGAAGTTCACTCGACCAAGCCAAGTCTTCGGTTGCGAAAACGCCACCCAAAGTATGAGTCACTTGGCCAGCTCCCACATAAAGAGTCGCGAACAAGCCATATACATGGGGTTGAAGACGATCTAAGGAACCACGCACCATCGTCTCCATATCACCGGTTGAATCGAGCTGACCAATTGCCCTACATTCAGCCTGGTACCAACTTGGCAAACTCTTAAAGTCCGGAGCGTGAATAAACCAGCGCTTCAAGATCCACTCGTGCACATAAAGATGACCGTAGCGCGCATCTCGACCATGTACCCAAATCTGATCTTTTTCCTTCCTTGCCCGAATGATTTTGGCAAAGATGTTGAGTTCGTGTAAAATCACCTTTTTGATTCGTTCCGGATCGGACGGTTTGGTTTTGTTCTCTGCATGTTCTTGGAAGAGTTTCTCCTGATATTCTTGGCCCAAGAGCTCATCATCATATCCGAAAGCTTCAAATGAGTTAATCACGTCCTCAATTTTCGGGCAGACATACAACCCGGCTTCTGCAGCCATCCTCGATTCGATACGGACGAATACGGGAAAACCTGAGTAGTTTTGCGGAAACACTACTCACTGGGTGGCTGCGTCCTCCGTAACAGCTCTTCCATTTCGCTTTCGTCCTCCGGCGGGTCTTGGATGGTCACGATGACGACGGATTGGAGGCGAATGAACTTGGAGAGAATCGCGAGGTCCTCCTTCTTGCCGGCAGCCACTTTGGCCATATCAAGGTTGACTGTTGGTGCTAGACCATAAAGGGAAGCCTGCTTGGTCGACTTCATCCGATCCGCAGCATCCCTGTGGGTCAGCTCCTCGCTTCCCGAAAAGTCGCCCGCCCGAGTCTTGAGATCGGCCACTAATCGACTGCGACACTCCATGGCGGACATTCGGCATCGACTGTCAGGTCGGAGATTTATTCCAGCGATAGTAAACACCATCCCAGTCCCAAATGCGACAACTTCAGTGTCTTCTTCGCGCCCTTTGACTTTGCAAAAGACACGATCGACATTGACCGTTTTGAGCTCTTCCACACTCGAGCGATCCACATCCTTCGTCACCGTAAGATGATAGGAAGGCCCAAGCTTGCGTTCTTCCGCTTCGCCCTCGCCGTGCCAATAATAACGTGTGTAAAACTGCTCGAGAAGAGCCTTGGTCGCAGGGTTGACCAATTTGCAATGACGCACTTCGACTCCGCCACCGGCTTCGAGTTCTGCTGGTTTGCCAAGCTTGCCCCAATCGCCAAACTCGAGCTCGATTTCCTTGACAGTGCGCAGCAAATCTTTTGCGTCTTGAACAATTTTCGTTATCTCTTCTGGTGATTTGGGGCCCAGATAGACCCACGTCACATGAGCATTATGCAGTTTTGCTGCGTTGAGCTGAAATCCAAGATAGGCTTTCTGGCGAAGAGGAGGAGCAACCGCCTCCTCCGCCATGACGAACAGTGCATGCAGCCACACCTTGTCCGATTATTGCACAAATGATACGAAACTACAGAAGGAATTTCAACCATTCAGCGATGACGCACCGTTATTTTGCGGGTGCTTTACACATGACAAAGAACAACTCAAGGCTGTGGAAGATGCAATCCTCGCGGCATTTCGAGAAAGAGCTCAATCATCTGATGTCCGAGTTGCTCAAAACCAATCCAGCGACCTTCCCAGCGTGGCACCCGACTCAGATGTGGCTGACGGAAGCTAGAGAGCATGGTCTGGATGTGTCATCCTGTCCCGCTGGAGGAACCTCAGTTCAAGTTCTCAGCGACCCCGATATCGCACTTCAGATAGCCGAAAACGCGCGTGTACAAAAACAAGCAGAAACGGAAGAGTACCTGAAGAACAAGGCTGCGGTTCGGGCCAGACTCGGATTCACAGTCGACCCAGGGGTTTCAGCGGACGAGGTACGAGATGCCCGAAAGGAACTGAGCAAGTTACACAATCTCTGGTGGATTAGCCGATGTGCAGAGATTACAGGGCTGGTAGTGGACAATTCTGTCCAGCCTTGCCTCGTATACATTTCCCATCAATCGTTCGAGCATGCGCGTGCATTGAGTCCACGTTCACCAATGGCAGAGGAGAAAATCAAGTCTGGACCGGGTTGGTCTCGAGAGTTTCACCAAGCTGCCTTACGAGCTTGGCATTGCCCAAAGGACGACTTCCATCCGACACCAGAAGAAGTCAAACTCTTTCGGGATGATGACATTAACATTTATGTCAGTGATGAGCTGTGCGAATGGGCGCGTAAAATATTCAAGCACGCCCGGAACAATGCCAAACTGGGCGACAAGGAAAGAGCTATCTCTTCATGGATTTTAGTGGCCACCGAACTTGCGGCAGAGCGCAATCAGTTGCAGCGGCTTCTCGCAACTGCCGAAAAGGAGCTGGAAGAACTCAAAGCGGCGAAAGCGACAGCGCCCCAGGATGGCAGCGTTCAGGGTAGACCTACTAAGCGTAGCCGAAGCTAAGTTTTAAGCGACGGAAATGTCTGTTAAGAAAACCCGATGGCGCGTCCAGTCCACCCTCAGAGGTTGTGGTCACCGGATGTTGCGGAAGAGGTCAAAGTCAACCGTAAAACGTACAAACTGTTGCACAAGGGACCAAATGTTTGGTTGATCGAAGACTTTCTGACTGCAAAGCAGATGAATTGGCTCAGAGAACTGTCTGAACGTCCAAAACTGTTCAAGCCGTCCGTGGTAGACATTGAGGACGGCAAATCTGCTGTGTATGATGATCGAACATCCAGCTCGGCGATTGTTCCACAGTCAGCGGAAGAAGCCGCATTGAAACGACAGATCTGCGACACGTTGGGAGTCTTTGGGACTCAGGTCGAGCCCCTCCAGCTCGTCAAGTACACGCGGGGACAAAAGTTTGATGTGCATCATGACGCAACAATTTACAACGAGGCGGAAGAAACGTTAGAAGCACCAAGTCCTGGCAAGAGCTTCCGCAAATATACAATCTTTGCCTATCTGACAGATGTCAGCGCAGCTCATGGCGGCGAGACCACCTTTCCTAAACTGAAATTGACCGTCCGACCAGTGGGTGGGCAAGCTCTAATATGGCGGAATGTGAATGACAAGGATGAATTTGATATGCAACTGATACACCAGGGACTGCCTTACAAGGGTCCGGCTGCTAAAATCGGACTGAATGTCTGGATTCACAACAAGGACATACGTCCGTGATCCATTAAGCCGTGGCGTCTGGCACAAGTCCCAGTCGTACAACGACACCGCCCGTCAACACGGGAGTGTCCAGCTTGAGTTGTGCCGCTCCAGGGTCGTTCTCAGAACGGATCAAAATGTTGTTTCCGTCGCGCATCACCATAAGCTTGAACTGAGTGCCATCCACGATTCTCCAGTTGACGACAGGCTCCAGCTTGAACTCTTCCCAGCCCTCGTTGGTGACCACAACTTCTCCCTTGTCAGCACGCTTCAGGAATAGTTTGAGCGCCCACGTGCAATGCTTGCGTTCCTCATCATCGTCCGCATGCGTAATTGTCAACTCTTCTGCTGTTCCCACATCGCCCAGTGTGCAGTTCTTAGTCTTGAGTGCATCGGCCAGCGTGGTGACGGGAATAGGACTGTCCTCTGGTTTGCTGCTGCCTCTGCCCATTATAGCCGAACTGGAATGCGTACCACCGCTCGGAAAAATGATGTCGTTTGATGGAAATATGCAGCCGTTTCACTCTAACTCTATGAATGAGGTTTGATCGGAGACTTACTGATGGACACTCTCGCAGCGCACGTATGCGAGCTAGAAAAAGGGGAAGGAAAGGGATACATCCAACTCGACATTTGCCTGACAGATGACGACGAATCAGAACCCGAGGAGAAAGTCGTCTACTGCCGGTTCGAATTCACCAGCAGCGAGCCTCACTGGAAGTGTCGGCTCGAGCGAGACCAGATGATGAACTTGGTGGAATTCATGAGAGAGCACCCGACAATTGAATGGCGGGATGTGCCCAAGACATGTGTGGCAATGGGCGATTTGCTCGACAAGACTCCTCTGACCGACAGGGAACGTATTGCCAGAGTAGAGCAATATGTTTTTGGGGTTGAACTGACCATGGCCGATGCAGAAAAAGCTCTCAAGAATGTGCTAGAAACAATGGATATCAAGCCTCTGGCTCCTTTGGCGCAGATCGATGAGTGTCAAAATTTGTTAAACCGCATTCAGCGCAAGCGCAAGCGTTCTAGTTCGGCCGAGTGTTAGAGTACGGTTCTCACAAAGGTACTCCGGATGGAAGGAAGCATATTTGCACAAATCCATTGCCACCTTGCGTCCCGTTCGTCGAAGTCTCGACAGTCCAGCCGCCGGTCGCGCAGGACGATCCTCCTCCTCCTCCACCTTCGCCTCCAAACTGGCCGGCTTGCACATCGCCACCCCCGCCTCCTCCGCCCTCGCATCCCCCGCCACCGCCTCCGCCCCCTCCCGTTCCACCGGTGCATGCACCGCCTCCGCCTCCTTCTCCAGTGGCTGTTCCTGGTGATCCGGGTGCAGTGCCACCAGCACCCATTCCTGGAGTCCCGGTGAAGTCATCTCCATTTCCTCCACCACCTCCATTTCGAGCTCCACCAGCTCCGTTCGGCAGCCCAGCAGGTCCTCCAGCGTTTCCAATACAACCTCCGCAGGAAAAGGAGTTCGACCAGCCTCCTCCTCCGGCAGCGAGCACTTTAGTGAGTGGTAAGGCACTAACAGACACTCGGCTGGCACCGCCTCCTCCTCCGCCATTAAAGCACTGGCTACACGCTCCACCAAATCCGCCCCTTGGAAATCCATCTCCACCAAATCCATTGCCGAAAGAGGAGGCACCCGCACATCCCACTTTATACGTCAAGTTCATCCCGGGCCCTAGTGGAGTGAGGACAGCCTTTAAGACGCTGCCTCCCCCGCCCCCGCACCCGGCTATGCTGCTGCCACCTCCGCCACCGCCTTGTCCGCCGGCAAGGGTCACCCTCACGGCGACAGTGCCTGGAGGAGCTGTCACCATTTGTGGTGCAAGTCCGCCTTGACACCCAAATGTCAATGGGCCTCCACCAAGACATACATTAGGTGTCGGTGATGGAGTAGTTGGTGCCAGTGTAGCTGCAATGCCAGAAGTGCACATTGTAATGTTACCATTTCCTCTTCCAGCAGCGTTGACAAAAGTCGCAACGTTAGGGAAGGAATTGATGCCTTCGCCTCCCCCGCCGCCGCCGCCAATGATTGTGGCTCCGGCTCCTCCGCCTCCGCCCGAGTTGAGTCCGCCACCTCCGCCGCCTCCGCCGACGTTGCCAGCGCCGCCAGTGCCACCATTGCCGGCATTTTGGCTTGTTCCATCTCCGCCACCAGTGCCTGAATTTCCTCCAGAAGCTCCACCGGGAGCAGGGACTGGTGTGCCTGTCGGAGAAAGGGAAAGCCCGGCGTTGCCATCGGAACCAAATTGTCCTCCAAAACCGCCCCCGCCTACCGCACCTCCTGCGCTGGCGTCTCCACCTTGCCCGCCACCGCCACCAGCTATCAACATTTGTCCAAAACTTGTTCGTGTCACAGCGCTCGAGCCACCGCCCCCGGTTCCTCCTGTTGCTGGCAGCACGCCAAACCCATTGCCGCCTGAGGTAAATCCAAATCCTCCGACTCCAACGCTTGTCGTATTCGCCAAGTGCCCTTGACAACCTACAAAAATAGAAAATGACCTGCCGGTCGTTTCGGTCGAGTCTACCACAATTGACTCTTGCGCTCTTCCGCCCAGCCCGCCAAATTGTCCTCCGCCTTGGGCCCCCACAATATCCATTGTCACCAGCTGAGGACTTGGACTTGGCAAAACGGCAAAAACTTGCACGCCGCCAGTGCAAAAGAAGGTTTGGCATTGTCTCGCGGGGTTGAAAGTAGGAGATCGTGTCGTAGGCACCCTTGTGGGAGATGCAGTCGGTACATGTGTGGGCTGGGGGGTTGTGGGGATACGTGTTGGCATCGATGTGGTGGGCAGTCGCGTTGGAGCAACAGTCTGGACAAGAACGGTGGGAGCGGAAGTCTGGCTAGTGGACGTCGGGGCAAATGTCTGTCCGGCCACGGCTGTTGGCGTGAATGTCTGTCCAGCCACGGTAGGCGTGGCTGTTGGTGTTAATGTCTGTCCAGCCACGGTTGGCGTAAGAGTAGGCACGGCGCTGGGCGTGAATGTCTGTCCAGCCACGGTTGGTGTTTGTGTCAGGGTCGCCGTTGGGCTGAATGTCTGTCCAGCCACAGTTGGTGTTTGTGTCAGGGTCGCCGTTGGGCTGAATGTCTGTCCAGCCACAGTTGGTGTTTGTGTCAGGGTCGCCGTTGGGCTGAACGTTTGACCGGGAACGGTTGGAGTCAGAGTTGGTGTTGATGTTGGGCTGGACGTTTGGCCTAGAACAGTGGGAGTGAGAGTGGGCGTGGTTGTTGGCGTGAATGTCTGTCCAGCCACGGTTGGCGTAAGAGTGGGCGTGGCGCTGGGCGTGAATGTCTGTCCAGCCACGGTTGGCGTTAGAGTGGGCGTGGTCGTGGGGCTGAATGTCTGGCCCAAAACAGTGGGAGTTAGAGTGGGCGTGACTGTTGGGCTGAACGTTTGGCCTAGAACAGTGGGAGTTAGAGTGGGCGTGGC
>Ga0182030_10004653_pt1 | contig 29285 bp, 18 predicted proteins | sample 812S3MmetaG_FD_121299 | JGI IMG/M metagenome (GOLD analysis project Ga0182030, IMG submission 121299) | Permafrost microbial communities from Stordalen Mire, Sweden - 812S3M metaG (Illumina Assembly) | ecosystem: Environmental > Terrestrial > Soil > Wetlands > Permafrost | place: Sweden...
ACGTCGATCATGGTGCCCACCAGGTTGCGGACCATGTGGTGCAGAAAACCGTTGCCGCGCACGCGATAGACGAGCAAGTCGCCGGCTTCGGTTGTCGCACGTTCCCAGGCAGAGCTATGGATCCTGCGAACCGACCCATGCTTTCCGGCCGGATAAGGGAGCGCGGCGAAGTCCTCACGGCCGGCCTTGGCGCGGGCGGCCAGGTCCCGATTCGCAAGATCCGGATCAGTCGCCGCAAAGCTGAGAAAGTCGTGCTCGCCTTCAAAAAGGCTGGCAGCTCGCTGAAGTGACTCAAAATTCAGAGGCCACGCACAGGCAAGAACATAACGCGCGAGAAAGGGCGGACAGATCGTCCCGCGAAAGACGCGATACTCGTAAGTCTTGGCTACCGCCGAATGACGCGCATGAAAGGTGGTACTTCGTACCGTTCTCGCCTCAAGCACGCGTATCGATGCGGGGAGGGTCCGGTTCAGTGCCCGCTGCAGATTCTCTGCCGGGATCGGGGCCTCCAGCGCAAAGCTCGCCACTTGGGCCAGCGCATGGACGCCGGCGTCGGTTCGGCCTGACCCCTGCGGCAGCGGCCGTTCGCTAGTGACGCGGCCCAGCGCGGCCTGAAGTTCGCCCTGGATGGTCGGCTCGCCGGGTTGGACCTGCCAGCCGCTGAAGCTTGTCCCGTCATAAGCCAGGGTTAGCTTCCAGTTCCGGAGCCGGGTCTGCGGTCCAGCATGCGATTCGGGAGCGGGTTGGGGTGGCGTCGTCAAGGCGGGCAAGCTCGCGGCGTCGCGAGGGTTAGATAACAGGGTACCCGACCCGCTTCGACCCCGGGCCGCGGAGTAGGCGGTGGGATATACTCAGGTTTCCGCAGGAAAGCGTCTACGACGGGACCAGGCAGCCGAAATGCCGAATTCTGCCGGGTTGTGCCCGATTGGCTGGAACGAAACCCGAACGGCGCACGTAAGTAGGGAAAGGCCGGCAAGATGGGCCTAAATAGGACGGGTCTGAATCGGAAAGCGCCCAGCGGATCACAAATTTGCGTCCGGAGAGGCTCTCCGCACGTCTTGATGAATGGCACCCCACATGCCTCAACTATTTCGCGGACCTCAGGTTTTTTCATGGAGAGGAATAATGCATTTGTACGCTACACGTGTGTTTGAGGATGTTGAGATGACCCCCGGAAAGCCCCGCGCTCGGTCAGGCAATCGACTGCGCGCCACGGCGGCGGTATTGTTGACGCTGATGGCGGGCATGCCTTCCGGATTCGCGCAGGAGCAGACCGTGTTGGGCGCCGGCCAGAAAACGCCCAACAAGGCGGCCTCCGATCTGCCGCAGACGCCTGCCCCGGTGCTGACCCAGCCGCTCGACCTTCGCCCCGGACAGCGCGACTTTTCCAAGCCTGCCGCGCGCTTATGGAGCGACCCGCTCGGCACGTTCAAGCCCACCTCGATTCCCAAAGCCGGCTTCACCAACTCCGTGCGGCTGACCGACTTGGCCAAGGATGGCAAGATCTACCTCAGCCTGTCGGACGCCATCGCGCTGGCTCTGGAGAACAACTACGATCTGGCCATCGCCCGCTACGACCTGGACATTGCCGATACCGACATTCTGCGCACCCGTACCGGCCAGTTGCCCCTGGGTGTACCGACTGGACTTGTCACTGGCACGCTGAGCGGTTCCACCTCAACGCTGAGCGCGGGGGGCGGACCGGGCGGCACGACTGTCGGTTCCGGCGGCGCGGGCTCAGGCGCGAGCGGTTTGACGCTGACCACGGCAGGCGCGGGTCCGACGCCTGAGAATCTTGAACCCTACATTTCATCGAACCTCCAGTTCGATCGTGCCAGCGCGCCATCCACCAGCTTCTTCACCGGCGGCACCAGCACCACCAACACCTACAATGTCGGCTACAACCAGGGCTTTGCCACCGGCACCGCCTTGGCCGTGACCTTCGACAACACGTATGCCACCTCCACCAATGGCGTCACGGAGTTCAGCCCGCAGTACAACTCCAGCTTCAAGGCGCAACTGACGCAGCATATCTTGCAGGGCGCCGGCATCTGGGTGAACAAGCGCTTCATCTACCAGGCGCAGAACGACCGGCGCATCGCCGACTCCGGCTTCCGCCAGCAGATTCTCTACACCGTCAACCAGGTGGAAAGCATCTACTGGTCGCTGGTGCAGGCCTATGAAGATGTGCTCTCCAAGCAGCGCGCAGTCGATCAGAGCAGCCAGGTAGCCAGCGACAACCGCAAGCAGTTGCAGATCGGCACCATGGCCCCGCTCGACGTGGTGAACGCGGACCAGTCGGTGGCCTCTGACAAGCAGGCCCTGATCAGCGCGCAACTGGCCTTGAACTACCAGCAACAGATCATCAAGCAGGCCATCGCGCGCAACCTGAACGACCCGTTGCTCTCCCAGGCCGCCGTCATTCCCACCGACCGCGTGAGCATCGAGCAGATTCCTGAAGAGAAGCAGTCGGCCGAAGACCTGGTGCAGGACGCATTCAAAGAGCGGCCTGAGCTCGAGCAGGCGGTTCTTACCCTGCGCAACGACGAGATCACGCTGCGCGGCGCGAAAAATGCGCTGCTGCCGACGGTCGACATCTTCGCCTATCTCGCCGGTCAGGGCGTTGCCGGCAAGATCAATCCCGACCTGGATTGCGCCTTCTATGGCTCAACCTGCCCCACCAGCACCGGTGGGTATGGGACGGCCGTAAGCGATGCATTCAACGATTCGTCGCCGGACAAAGGCATTGGCTTTAACATAACCATCCCTCTTGGCAACAAGCTGGCGCAGTCGGTTCAGGCCCGTTCGCTGATGGAGTACCGCCAGGCCGAGCTTCGCCTGGAGCAGCTCTACACGCAGATCCGCATGCAGGTGGTGAACGCACAGTTTGCGCTCACCAACGACCGTGCGCAGGTTCTGGCTTCCACGGCCGCCCGCGACTACAACCAGCAGAGCCTGGACGCGGAGCAGAAGAAGCTGCACCTGGGCGCATCCACAACGGCGCTTGTGCTGCAGCAGCAGCGCAGCCTGGCTTCGTCCGAGGATAGTCTGATCTCCGCTGAGGCCTCCTATGCCAAGGATCGCGCAGGTCTCTATCAGATTCTTGCCACCACAATGCAGCACTACGGCATCAACCTGAACGACGCTGCTATGGGCGAAGTAAAGACTGCGCCTCTGATTCCCGGGATCACCGCCGCACCGCCCAGCAAGGAGCCTTCAACAGCGCCCCCTGCGACGCCGCCGGCGGAGACGCCTGCACCGGCCGCCACCCCCAACCCGCAGTAGCCCCGTCTTTCTGCTCAACCTCTCCGGTTGAAGTCAAAAGCCCGTCCAGCTCCCCTGAAGGCTGGACGGGCGTTTTTTTCGCCACAGAAGTTCCGTGCCCCGTCCTTTCGACGTTCTTTGTCGAATGGGCGGGAGACCTCAGTTCTCAATTGGCCGCGTCAGCGGCGTCTGCCCCACCGCAGGTGGCCGTGCCCGTCCATTCCTCGTTCTTTGAGGAACGAGCGGGAGACCACGAATGTCAGAGGCTGGTAGGGCGAGGGAGCGCAGGCTTGTGTGCTTTCCCGCCCATTCGCGATGAAGCTGCGAAAGGACGGGGCACGGAGTTTCTGGGGCAGGATTGAAAAATGGACGATCCTTCTAGCCAACTTAACGCTCGGCCACCAGATCCAGTAGATCGAAAAACTCCGGGAAACTGATCGCCGCGGATTCCGCGCCCTGGATCAGCGTCTCTCCTTCGGCGCGCAGTGCGGCCACGCTGAAGGCCATGGCGATGCGATGGTCGCCGCCTGAATCGATCGTGGCCCCGTGCAGTGTCTGGCCGCCCGGCACGTCGAGGCCGTCTTCAAACTCCGCAACCTCGGCGCCCATCGCGCGCAGGTTCTTGGCTACCAGCGCAATCCTGTCCGACTCCTTCACCCGCAATTCCTTCGCGTCGCGGATGCGGATGCCGCCGCTGGTGTAAGGCGCAATGGCAGCCAGCACCGGCAGCTCGTCAATCAGCTGCGCGGCCAGCGTACCGGAGATCGCCGTCGTCCCCAGTCCTCCCGCCGGCGCAGAAATCTGCACAGCGCCCACCAGCTCCGCGTTTTTTTCTTCCAGATGCAGCACGTTGATGCGCGCGCCCAGCGAGGCCAGCACGTCCAGCAATGCGGCGCGGGTGGGGTTCAAGCCCAGCGAGTCCAGCAGCAGCGTGGAGCCGGGGAACAGCGCGGCCGCGCAAAGGAAAAACGCCGCCGAAGAGATGTCGCCCGGCACCACCGCCTCAATTGCGTGCAAGGTCTGTGGCCCGGCGATGGAAACAAAATCGAGGCCCCGATCCAGCCCCCGCGTCAGCTCTGCGCCAAAGGCGCGCAGCGCCAGCTCGCTGTGGTCCCGCGTGCGAATTGACTCACGCACGGTGGTCGTACCCGCAGTCTGCAGCCCGGCCAGCAGCACGCAGGTCTTTACCTGCGCGCTCGGCACCGGCGTGGTGTAGTCGATTGCGGTCAGCTTTGCGCCCGTGATGGTGAGCGGCGCATGGCCCTCGGTCAGCTCAAGCCTCGCGCCCATCCCCGCCAGCGGCTTGCGGATCCGCTCCATGGGCCGGCGCGAGAGCGAATCGTCGCCGATAAGGGTGAAGCTCCCCTGCTGCGGCGCCAGCAGTCCCGAAATCATGCGCATCGTCGACCCCGAGTTGCCGCAGTCGAGCGGATGGCCGGCCGGCGTTACTTTGCCGCCCACGCCCGTCACTTCAATCACTCCGTCCTCGGTCTTCGCCACGCGCGCGCCCAGCGCCGTCATGCAGGCCAGCGTGGAAGCACAGTCGGCGCCGGTGGAGAAGTTCGAGAAGCGCGAAGTGCCCTCGGAAAACGCCGCCAGCATGCCGTATCTGTGACTGATTGACTTGTCGCCTGGCAGGCGCAGGCTTCCGTAAACGTTGCGGGCAGGGCGGATCAGGCGTTCTTCCGTGATGGGATGCACTCGGACTCCAGGAAAGTGTCTCTCCAATTTTACCGAACAAGACAGGCAGGTGCGGGGCTGTGCCGTTGAAGCTCCGATTTGGGCCGTTCACCGTGGATTTGCGACCCGTGTGATCCAGATCACTGGATCGAGGACTAAGTTGGTCGTATATTAAGTCAGACCGAATCAGTCGTATATTTTTGCGTTACCAGCGAACCTCTCAGCGACTGTTTTCGGGGTTGGGAAGGTTTTGAACCAGAAGCGAGGTCTTGAAGCAGTGAGCAAGTTGATTCAATTCATGTCAGTCCTGATCTTTGCGGGCGCCTGGCTGGCGCAGGCCCAGCATTTGCCAATGAGCATCTCTGGAACTGTTCACGATCGTAGCGGCGGCCGCATTGCCCACGCGCAGATCATCGTCAAGCTGCAGGGCGCCGTTGCCGGCACACAGGCGCAGGCCGGCGACCTGGGCGAGTTCAGCGTCCCTGTGTCCGCGCCGGGCAGTTACGTCGTGCAAGTGATCGCAGACGGCTTCGCGCCGCAGACAGTGACAGTCGAGATCTCCGCCGCCGCCCCGATCGCCACCCTCGACATCCCCATGGACGTGGCCGCCAATATCCAGACCGTGGAAGTGACCGCCGACGCCCTGGCCGCGGAGACCACCAGCACCCAGCTCGGCGAAAGCCTGGACAACAAGAAGATTGAAGCCGTACCGCTGAACGGCCGCAGCTTTACTGATCTCATGGCCGTGCAGCCCGGCATCGTTCCGGTCAACACCGCCCAGCCCGGAGCCGTGATCATGACCGGCGTAGCCACCACGCCGCCCTCCGGCGACGCCAACCCCGGCAACCTCTCCATCAGCGGCCAGCGCGAGGCTTCCAATGGGTTTCGAGTGAATGGCAGCGACGTGGAGGAAGACGTGAACATGGGAACCTCCATCGTGCCCAATCTCGACTCCATCGACAGCTTCCGCGTGCTTACCTCGAACTTCGACGCCGAGTACGGCAACTCCAGCGGCGGCCAGGTTCTCGTTGTGACCAAGGCCGGCGAAGCGCGCTGGCACGGCAGCGCCTTCGAGTTCCTGCGCAATACCGATCTCGACGCCCGCAACTACTTCTCTGACCAGCGCGCCGCCTACCGGCAGAATCAGTTTGGGGGCACCATCGGCGGCACGCCGTGGCACAAGAGCATCGCCCTGTTCGCCGACTACCAGGGCACGCGCCTCACCGAAGGCCTCGACACCGGCGACATCGCCGTGCCATCGACAGCAGAGCGCGCCGGCAACTTTGCCGCCAACCCGCTCACCGGCAATGTGACCGGCGACGCCTGGGCCGCCACGCTCAGCAACCGCCTCGGCTATGCCGTCACCCCCGGCGAGCCCTACGCACAGGTCTTTCCCGGCGGCGTGATTCCGGCGCGCACTTGGTCCGCGCCTGCGTTGTCGCTTCTGGCTTCGATTCCGACGCCCAACGCCGGCACTGGCCTATTTGAGACGGCAGCCCAGGCCGAAAGACTTCAGGACGACAAGGCCGCCCTCCGCGCCGACTGGACCCACGGCAAAGGCACGCTCACTGCGTACTACTTCCTCGACCAATACTCGCTCGACAACCCCTACCCCACCGGCACCGGCGGCTCCAGCGTTCCTGGCTTCGACGCAACCAGCAACGGCCGCGCGCAACTGCTCAGCCTGGAGCACGTGGCCACCTTCGGCGACGCCACGCTCAACCAGTTCCACCTCAGCTACATGCGCAATGACAACGCCGTGGGCCAACCCAAAGGCGGCGTCGGCCCCTCCCTTCAGTCGCAGGGATTCAGCGGTATCGTCCCGCTCAAGCCCGCCACGGAAGGCATCGCCAACGTCGCCTTCAACGACTTCACCATGGGCGTCGACACCACCGCGCTGGTGCAGGCCGAGAACATTTACGAGATCGGCGACGCCTTCAGCCGCATCCTCGGCAAGCACGGCCTCAAGGCAGGCGGCGAGCTCCACGTCAGCCAGATCAACACCCATCCCGATGTGGTGTTCAACGGCAGCTTCTCCTTCAACGGCTCTGAGACCGGCCTCGACTTCGCCGACTTCCTGCTCGGCGTTACTTCGAGCTACACCCAGGGCCAGGCCAACAGTTTTTACAACCGCAACCTCTACGCCGCCGCTTTTGCGCAGGACAGTTGGAAGGCCACCAGCGAGCTGACCATCAACTACGGCGTCCGCTGGGACCGCATCCGCCCCTGGAGCGAGAAGTACAACCAGCTGCAGACGCTGGTCAAGGGCGAGCAGAGCCAGGTCTTTCCGGGCGCGCCGCAGGGCCTGGTGTTCCCCGGCGACGCCGGCGTGCCCTCGTCGCTGGCCGCGGCGCGCAACGACTTTGCCCCCCGCTTCGGCGTAGCCTACTCGCCCGACGTTAAAACGCCGCTCCTCCGCAAACTGGCCGGCGAGCAGGGACGCACCAGCCTCCGTACCGGCTACGGCATCTTTTACACCGCGTACGAAGGCCTCTCCGCCGGCATCATGAGCGCCAACCCGCCATACGGCTACACCTACACCTCGGCCGCGCCGCCGCTCTTCCAGTCGCCCTTCACCGTGGCCGCTACGGGCGCAGACGCCGGTCAGCGCTTCCCGCTGCAAAAGGTGGCTTACGGCGCCAGCAAAGCCAGCCCCAACTCAAACGTGAACTGGAGCCAGTTCGAGCCGCTGGTCGGCATTCCCGCCGTCGATCCCAATGACGTCACCCCTTACGCGCAGCACTGGATGGCCAGCGTCGAGCGCCAGTTCGGCTCGGGCGCCCTGGCCTCGCTCAGCTACGTCGGCACCTCCTCGCACCACCTGCTGGTCCTTGAGGAAGCCAACCCCGCCGATCCGGCCCTCTGTCTCTCGCTCGGCTCCAACCTCTGCGGCCCCTTCAACGAGCAGGCCGCCCGCACCCAGTTCGGTCCCGCCTTCGGCAGCGTGGAACTGCAGCGCACCATCGCCAACGCCAACTACAACGCGCTCGAAGCCTCGGTGAAGGGAAGCACCCACGGCCTCGACCTGCTGGCCAGCTATACCTATTCCAAATCCATCGATCAGTCGAGCGGCCTGCCCGAGCCCGTCAATCCTGTAGACCCTTCGCTCAGCCGCGCGCTCTCCGCCTTTGACATGCGCCAGAACCTGGTCACCAGCTTCCACTACGAGCTGCCCGGCCAGCGCGGCCGCAGCCAGCTCTCCTGGATCACCAATGGCTGGGGCGTCGCCGGCATCGCCCGCTTTACCTCGGGGCTCCCCGTCACGCTGATGAACAACAACGACACTTCGCTGCTCGGCACCATTCCCAACGGCATCAACAACAACGGCGTCGACATGCAGCAGTGGAGCGGCAAATCGCTTGCGCTGCGTACCAACCCCCGCGGCGACCAGCCGGTCTTTGACGCAGCGCAACTCACGCTGCCGGCCCTGGGCAGCATGGGCAACGCGCGCTGCCGCTTCTTCTCCGGCCCCGGCCTCGAAAACGTCGACGCCACGCTGTCAAAGACGACCCACATTGCCGACGGCAACACGCTCGAGTTCCGTGCCGAGGCCTTCAACTTATTCAACCACGCTCAGTTCTTCGGGCCCGCGGCGGTCGAAGGAAACATCTCCAGCGGCAGCTTCGGCCAGGCCGTGAGCGCCACGTCTCCCAGGCTCATGCAGGTTGCCCTGCGGTATCACTTCTAAACCCGCCCGCGCCGACAAAACGAGCAGCGAGTCACGGTCCACGTCCCAAGGCACGGGTTGGCCACGAAGGGTCATCCAAGCCGAGAAAGCCCATCGTGGCCAACGAAGCACATCCAGGCCAAGAATGCTCATCCTGGCCATGAAGGCTCATCCTGGCCACGAAGGCACAGTCCAAACCAAACGCAGCTCCCGGAGGGAGCATTGAAAATAGCCCAGGGTGAAGTCCGCCATCGGCGGACGGAACCCTGGGAATTGCCGCGCATCGATGCCCCAAGTCCCGTAGGTACGCCCGAAACCTGCCGTTCAAGACCGTGCCGCGACCCCTGTCTCCTGGCATCCACCCCACCGGCGAACCACCCTCCCCTTCAAAAGAGCGTCTAAGAACATAACGGCACCAGGACCGGCCTTTGCGCCGCCGGCAAACTAAAATCAAGGGTGGAACCCATCAGGCACGGGAGAAAACAGGTCATCACGCAGATGCGCAAGGTTCGCCCTCTCGTGCAGTCGATACTGGTTATGCTGACAGTCTTCGGGGGCACCGTCATGTCCGCGGCCGCACGGCAATCAACCCCGCGCGCCGCCATGCTGCCCGATGCTCCCGATGCTCCGCAGGCCGAACAGGCCGCGTTTCCAACTGACCAGGCCACCGGCAGCATTCACGGCACGGTGGTGGACGGAACTGGAGCCGTAGCCCAGGGCGCACGCGTTGCCCTGGTATGGATACCGCAGGCCGGCGGCTCTCCGGTTGCCCGCGAAACCACCACCGACAGCAACGGCGCCTTCAATTTCCCCAGCGTCGCCGCGGGAAAGTTCACGCTCACCATCGGCTCCAAAGGCTTTGCCACCCGTACTCTGAGCGGCGAACTCCAAGAAGGAGAGAGCTTTGTGGCGCCCGCGGTCATCCTCATCATGAATGGCACAACCACCGACGTCGAAGTCTCCGCATCGACGGTCGAGATTGCCCAGGCCCAACTCCAGGAAGAGGAGACTCAGCGCGTCCTCGGCGTCATCCCCAACTTCTACGTAAGCTATGTGCCCAACGCGCCGCCGCTCACCCGCAGGCAGAAGTACCAGCTCGCCTGGCGATCCTCCATTGACCCGGTAAACTTCGGCATCGTCGGCATCATCGCCGGCGTGGAGCAGGCCACCAACAGCTTCAGCGGCTACGGCCAAGGCGTGCAGGGGTACGCCAAGCGTTACGGGGCAGGCTACACCGACAGCTTTGACGCCAACATGATCGGCGGCGCAATTCTCGCCTCCTGGTGGAAGCAGGACCCGCGCTACTTCTACAAAGGGACCGGCAGCACGCGCTCGCGCGTCTTGTATGCAATCGCTATGTCGGTTGTTTGCAAGGGCGATAACGGCCATTGGCAGCCGAATTATTCTGCGATTGTCGGTGGGCTTGCCGCTGGCGGAATCTCAAACCTTTACTACCCGGCCAGCGACCGCGAAGGCGCAGAGCTTACCTTCCAAAATGCAGCCCTTGGCACCGCCGGTAGCGCCATTGGCAACCTCTTTCAGGAGTTCGTCGTCAAGCATTTGACGCCCCATGTGCCCAATTACGGAGCAGGGAAGCAGTAGCAGGCGGAGAGAAAACTCTCCACCTGCCCATGAATCCCCGTGCCCCGTCCATTCGCGCTTTTTGCGAATGGGCGGGAAACCGCAAATTTCAACTCGACCGGAAAATCGGCACCCTCGCCTTTGACTCCACCCCCAGCCGCGGATCCCGCCGTCGCGCCAGTTCCGCCAACTCCAGCGCTACCGACTCAAACTCGCCATGCTTCTGCGACAGATACAGCCACTTCCCCAGAACCTTGTGCGGCGCCAGTTGCGGAAACTGCCTGCGCAGCGATTCGTGGTCCTCGTGCGCCGTGCAGACAAGCAGCCCGTTCCACGGTTCCTTGCCCGCGGCCACGGCGAGATAAAGCTTGTTCTCAAAGTGCGCTGCGTCAAAGCCGAACAGCTTGCGGCGAAAATAACGCGGGTCGTCTTCGAGCGATTCAAAGATCCATAGCAGCGGATTTTTCGGTTTAGTCTTGGGTTTCATCGTTGGTTATCGCGAAAGACGGCCGATTGAGAGTTGAGGTTTCCCGCCCATTTCGCCAAGTACGCGAAAAGGACGGGGCACGGAAAGGGATCGCCGACAATGCCCCGTGCCCCGTTCTTGCGACTTTTTTCTGTCGCAAGGGCGGGAAACCTCTGCACTAACATGGGCCTGAACAAATCCGGGACTCGCTACCTTACCCGCAGCACAATAATCGTCTCATCGTCGAAGCGGTCTTTGCCGCCCTGGAAATGAGCCACATCGGCAAGTACCGCATCGGCAATGTCCTGCGCGGGCCGGTCGCGATTGGCGCACAGCAAGCCGCACAACCGTTCATCGCCGTACATCTCTTCCTTATCATTTTCCGCGTCGGTGATGCCATCCGAGATGAACAGGATCACGTCTCCCGGCTCCGTCGCAAGGTGAAACTCCTCATAGCTCACATCGGGAAACATTCCCAGCGGAAATCCTTCCGCACGCACCGTCTTTGGCTCGCCGTTGCGGCACAGGATGGGCTGCACCGCGCCCGAGTTGGCCACATGCAGCGTGCGCGTCTCGTCATGCCACAGAGCAAACAGCAGTACCACATACTGCGAGTCGAGCTTGCGCTCCTGAATCGCGTCGTTGAGGATGGCCATCATCTGCGCCGGTTCCGGCTGCTGCGCCGCGGCCGAGCGCATGATGCCGCTCACCAGCGCCGCAAACAGCGCGGCAGGCGCGGCCTTGCCGCTCACGTCGCCCAGCACCACGGCCGTCTTGCCCGGTCCATAATCGATAAAGTCATAAAGATCGCCACCGATGGTTCGCGCCGGCAAAAACCGCACAGCCAGGTCGGCATTCGGGTGCTCCGGCGCATGCGTCGGCAGCAGCCGCAGTTGCACCTCGCGCGCCATGGAGATGTCCTTCTCAAGCTGCCGCTCCTGGCGTCGCACCGCCTGGTAAAGCCGCGCGTTCTCAATCGAAATCGCCACCTGCGCCGCCAGCGTCGTCAGCATGCGCTCATGATCTTCGTTGAAGAAGCCCGGCCGCGTGTGTTCCAGATCGAGCACGCCAATCACGCGGCCTTTGTAGAACAACGGCACAATCAGCTCCGAGCGCGTCTCTTCATTCATCGCCAGGTAGCGCGGGTCCTTGCGCACGTCTGGCACGTTGATCAGCCGCCACTCGCGCACCGCCGCGCCCACCAGGCCGCTCGAAATCGAAATCCGTCTCTGCGGCGCATGCGGATAGCCGAAGCGCCAGCCGTAGCGCGTGATCAGCGTGTCGCCCCGCTCGTCCAGCAGCATCACCGTAAACATCTGGTAATCGATCAGCCGCCGCAGCAGTTGCCCCACCCGCTCCAGCAGCGGGTCGAGATCGAGAATCGAGGTCAGATCAACGGCGATTTCGTTCAGTACCGACAGCGTCTGCGCCTGCCGCGAGACGCGCGTATAGAGCCGCGCATTTTCAATCGCCGCGGCGATGCGTGACGCCGTTAAGCTCAGCAAGTGCAGATGCTCGGGCCGGAAGTAGTTAGTCTGCTCGCTCTCAATGTCCATCACGCCAATGAGGCGGTTCTTGGCGATCAATGGGACGGCAAGTTCGGCGCGCACCTCGGGGTTGGCAGCAATGTAAATCTCTGAGGTCGAAACATCGTTCAGCAGGATCGGCTTGCGCGTCATCGCCACGTGGCCCACCACGCCGCGCCCAGGGGGTACCCGCACGCGGGTCGTCTCTGGCGTGTGGCCAATGTGGAAGCGCATGCGCAGTTCATGGGTACGGTCGTTCATCAAGAGAATCGCAAAGATGCGGTAGTCGATGATGGAGCGCACCAGCTCCGCAGTGCGGTTGAGCAGCGTCTCCAGGTCAAGCGTCGTGTTCAGCGCGTCCGCCATGCGAACCAGGTAGGTCAGGTCGGCAGTCTCTATGCGCGCGTTGATCGGGTCGATATGCGCAGAAGGATTGCCCGGGTCGGCAGGGCGGTAGTCGCCTTCAAACTCGGTAGACTCCGGCGGCGATGGGGGAAGGGTGGCCATGGTGAGCAATAGCCATGATAGCGGATGGAGGTAAAGCAGGGACTAGGGATTAGGGACTAGGGACGAGGGAATTGAACGGTGGCTCAAAAGTTCGCAGGAGAAAAGAGCTGTCATCCTGAGCGGAGTTTGACGCGTTCTTGTGCGTCAAACGGAGTCGAAGGATCTGCGGTTGCACTTAGAACTTTATGCCGGGCGCCCCATTCGCGAGAACTTGGAACCCGAGCAATTGGGGATATGGAAAACCACGAATCTACCTGATCGATCCCGCAGCTTTCTTACTCCGCCCCCAGCTCCCGCACAATCGCCACCGAAGCCGAGGCCCCCACGCGATTCGCGCCCGCCTCCAGCATCGTTCGCACATCCGCCAGCGTGCGAATGCCGCCCGACGCCTTAACACCGCTGCGCGCTCCTGCAACCCCCCGCAGCAGCGCCACATCGGCAGCCGTCGCTCCGCCGGTCGAAAACCCCGTAGAAGTTTTGAGGAAGTCCGCCCCCGCCTGGATCGCAATCTCCGAAGCGCGCAGTTTTTCTTCTACCGTAAGCAGGCAGGTTTCCAGAATCACCTTGAGCAGCGCGCCGTGGTGGTGGGCCTCGCTGGCCGTGGCGTGAATCGTATGCTGCACAGCCTGGTGGTTGCCGCTCTTGAGCTGGCCGATGGGCAGCACCATATCCAGCTCGCGCACTCCCATGCGGGTGAGCGCGGCGGCTTCATGGCGCAGCGTAGACACCAGCGACGCCCCCAGTGGAAACCCGATCACCACGCCCACCGGCACGCCGGTGCCTGAAAGCAAATTCACCGCCGTCGAAGCCCACACCGGGTTGACCATCGCACACGCAAAGCGGTAACGCATAGCCTCGTCGCAGAGGTTCTCTACCTGCGCCCGCGTGGCCTCGGGCTTGAGCAGCGTGTGGTCAATGACGGCGGCAAGCGCCTGCCAGTTGGCAAGCGTCTGCGCTGTAAATGCGGGTGCGTCGAAGTATCCGTTATCGAAGTCTAGCTCGGAAACGTTGATTGGAGTGATTGAAGCCATTCGGTCGTGCTCCTTGCAACAGTCGTACTATGTGCAGTCAAAATCAGGGCCGCTCTCAAAAAGGCCGGCTCTCAAACTGGTGCCCGGTAGATGAGTATATTCCTCGCTGCCGTCCTGACGAAGTGCATGGACGCAAATTTAACAGGGCAGGTTGCATACGCCGGTAGCAGCAGTTTGGGTAGCTCGCGAAGCGAGTCGTTGCAGCCGCAATCTGAAGGGTACAGGGACGAATATTCTTTGCGACCGCATTTTGAAGGGTACGGGCTTCAGCCCGTACGTCCAACTGCGATGAAAAGAGCCTCGGCTTTAGCCGCCGAGGGAATGCGACCAAAGACCGGTCGCAATGTTGAACCTTGAAGCAGGCCGGCTTTTGGCCGCCCTGCCTCATGCGAAACTGGATAAACAGCCGAACGGAGGGCAGCGCATGAGGGTACTTGCAGGTCTGGCATGTCTATTTCTGGCAGCAAGTTGCGGTCTGAGTTTCGCCCAGCGCATTGAAATCACCATCCCCGGCGCCGGTCCGCTCAATGGCCACCTTATCCTGGTCTTCTCGAAGAATGATAAAGAGGAGCCGCGCAACCAACTCTCCGAGGACTATGAATCCGAGCAGGGCTTCGGGGTGGATGCGGTCGATTTGCCCGCCGGCACCCCGCTCGTGGTGGATGCGAAAACCTTCGGCTACCCGCTGCATTCTCTTGCCGACATCGAGCCCGGCGACTACTTCGTCCAGGCTGTCTTCAACGTCTATGAGCCGTTCCATCTCGCCTCCGGCAAGACCGTATGGCTCCCGCCCGACAAAGGCGAAGGACAGCACTGGAACCAGAAGCCCGGCAACCCGTACAACAAGTCCGTCAAGATCCACTTCGATCCCAAAGCGCCACAAACCATCAAGCTCACGCTCGACCAGGTGATCCCGCCCGTCGAAGGCACTGACCGCGACCCGCAGGTCATGGCCGTCAAAGAACCCGGCGCCAAGTGGCTCAAGTACATGCGCTTCAAAAGCGAGAAGCTCAGCAAGTTCTGGGGCCGCGACATGTACCTCGGCGCGTGGATACTGCTGCCCGACGGCTTTGACGAGCACCCTGACGCCCATTACCCGCTGGTCATCTACCAGGATCACTTCCATCCCGGCCTCGGACCCGTGCCGTTCATCACCACCGCGCCCGATCCGAAGGATAAGAACGCGCGCCGCCAGGCCCAGGGCTACCGCTTCTTTCAGGACTGGACCAACGGCAAGCTGCCCCGCGTAATTCTCATCTACGTGCAGAGCGCCAACCCCTACTACGACGACTCCTACGACGTCGACTCGGCCAACGTCGGCCCCTATGGCTCTGCCATCAACGAAGAGCTGATTCCGGCCATCGAGCAGAAGTACCGCGGCATCAGCCAGGGTTGGGCGCGCGCGACCTTCGGCGGCTCAACCGGAGGCTGGGAAGCGCTGGCCACGCAGGTCTTCTACCCCGACTTCTACAACGGAACCTGGGCCGCCTGCCCCGATCCGGTGGATTTCCATGCCTACCAGAACATCAACCTCTACGACGACGCCAACGCCTTCTACCTCAAGGGCGACTTCGCCTCCATCCCCACTGCCGGCGACCGGAAGCCCGACGGGACCGTAATCGCAACAACGGCTGGCGAGTATGGCTATGAATACGTCCTCGGCACCCATGGCCGCTCCACCGAGCAGTGGGACATCTGGCAGGCCGTCTTCTCGCCAGCCGGCCCCGAAGGCTACCCCGCGGACATTATCGACCCGCTCTCGGGAAACATCGACAAGAAGATTCTGGATTACTGGCAGCAGCACTACGACCTGACCGCGATGCTCAAGCGCGACTGGCCCACGCTGGGGCCGAAGCTCGAAGGCAAGATTCACGTGGCCGTCGGCGATGGCGATACCTACTTCCTCAACAACGCCGTACACCTGCTGCAAAACTCGCTTGACGCGACGCGCAACCCACACTCCGATGCAGCCTTCCAGTACGGCCCCCGCATGCCACATTGCTACACCGGCGGGCCGCCTGAATACACCATGCAGCAGAACAACGCCGACTGGATTCAGCGCGTACTGCCGCTCATGACCGACCACATGCTGGCCACCGCTCCCGCCGGCGCAGACACCGAATCCTGGCGCTACTAAGCGCCAGGTAACCGTTTTTTAGATTACTTTCCGTTATCAAATAGGTACAAACATCCACCCATGTATCACTCCCTCCCACCAAGGGGTGATTGTCCAACCCTCCTGAATCCAATCACATAAAGAAACACTAATCAGTTGTCTCGCGGGGTTGTGGATTGTCTTATAACCCGCCGCCTCAGCTGTTGCGGAGAGACTCATGTTTGCTGTTCTTGATCGGACTGCTCTTTCGTTTGCCCTGGTTTCTGCTCTGGTCGCCTCCGGCTCCGTCCCCGGTTTCTGCGCGGCACCCGGCTCTCCCTCCAACAAAACCTCTGCGGCCGAGCAGACCCAGCTCGCAGCCAGCTACGGCAAGCTCCCCCTCAGCTTTGAAGCCAACGCCGGCCAGGCCGGCCGGCAGGTGCGCTTCATCGCCCGCGGCAGCGGTTACGGCTTGTACCTGACCGCCGATGAGGCCGTCCTGGCGCTCCATCGCTCTTCCTGCTCCGCCCAAACGCCCCTCCAGATCAAGACCGATCGAGAACACGGAAAGCAGCCCTGCACCCAGGATTCCGCCGTGGTTACCATGCGTGTTGCCGGCGCCGCCGCCCAGCCCGCAACCCTCCAGGGAGAGCAGCAACTGCCCGGCACGGCAAACTACTTCGTCGGCAGCAATCCGGCCGCATGGCAGAAGAACGTCCCCACCTACAGCAAGGTCCGCTACAGCCAGGTGTATCCCGGCATCGACCTCGTCTACTACGGCAATCAGCGCCAGCTCGAGTACGACTTCGTGGTCGCGCCCCAGGCGAATCCAAACCCCATCCGCCTGCAGTTTGCCGGCGTGGACAAACTCGCCCTCGATGCCGAAGGCGACCTCGTCCTGAAAGCGAACGGCGGCGAAATCTCCTTCCGCAAGCCAGTCGTCTACCAGGAACGCAACGGCCACCGCGAACTGATTGAAGCTCGCTTCACCTTGGGCAGGCATCACTCTGTAGCCTTCCACCTGGCTGACTACGACCACTCCGAGCCGCTGGTGATTGACCCGGTTCTGGCTTACTCCACTTACCTCGGCGGCAGCGGCGCAAATGGTGACGCCGCCTACGCCATCGTTGTGGATGGCGCGGGCAACGCCTACGTCACCGGAGAGACCACCTCAGGAGACTTCCCCGTGACGGCGGGTTCCTATCAGCAATCGAACAAGGGTCTCGCCACTTCCACCAATAATGCCTTCATTGCCAAGCTCAACTCATCCGGTACGGCGCTCTTGTACTCAACGTTTCTAGGCGGCGCCGGAAACACCTCCGCGTATACGCTCGCGGTCGACGCTTCCGGCAATGCCTATGTGGCCGGGTCCACTTCCGCGACAAACTTTCCCACCACCCCCGGTACCGTGCAGACGGCGAACAACCAAGGCACCGACGGCTTTAACGCCTTCGTCACTAAGTTGAATGCAGCCGGCTCGGCGCTGGTGTACTCCACTTACCTGGGCGGCAGCGGCAACGGCAACGGCACGGGCGACGCCGCGAATGGCATTGCCATCGACGCCGCAGGCGATGCCTATGTCGTGGGTTACACCTACTCGACTAACTTCCCCGTAACTCCCACCGCCTTTCAGACCACTAACCTTGCTGTGCCCAACGCCATAGAAGACGCATTCGTAACTGAGATCAATCCCACCGGCACAGCGCTCACTTACTCCACGCTGCTGGGTGGTAGCGGGTCCGGCCAATGGGGAGAAGGCGACATCGCCAACGCCGTCGCCCTTGACGGCGCAGGAAACGCCTACGTGACCGGGCAGGCCGGTTCGCCGGACTTCCCCGCCACGAACGGTGCCTACCAGACCACCAATCCTGCTGCCGAGAACGAGCTGGCTGCCGCTTTTCTCGCCAAGATCAACCCCACCGGAACCGGACTCGTATACGCCACCTATCTGGGCGGAAGCGGCTTCGCCGCTGGCTCTGCGCTGGCCATTGACGGCGCGGGCAATGCCTATGTGACCGGCTTCGCGAAGAATACTGATTTCCCCATAACTCCCGGCGCTTTTCAGTCCACCAATCATGCAGCCGGATTGAATGCTGGAAACGTATTTGTATCCAAGGTCAATCCTTCCGGCTCTGACCTCATCTACTCCACCTGGCTGGGCGGCAGCGGCCTGAAGATCAGCACCTTCAATACCGATGGTGACGCAGCCAGCGGCCTGGCAGTCGACTCCGCCGGCGATGTCTATCTTACCGGCGTTGCCTTCTCATCGGACTTCCCGGTAACCAGCGGCGCTTATCAATCGACCAATAAGGGCGCCGCCAACAAGACCTATAACTCTTTTGTTGCCGAGTTGAATCCAAACGGAACCGGACTTGTCTACTCCACTTACATTGGCGGATCGGGTTACCCCTTCGGCGGAATGGGCTATTATCGCGCGGATGATTCGATGGCCCTGGCGCTCGACTCGGTGGGGAATGTCTACGTTGCCGGCGCCGCTTATTCCTCTGACTATCCGGTAACCACCGGACCTTTCCAGTCCACCAATCGCGCCCTCGGCAACCCCTCTTCCAATGCATTCATCAGCAAGCTCGCCATCAATCAGCTTTCATCCCAGACAACTCTGGGCTCGACCGAGAATCCTGCAACCACAGGGGACTCGGTAACCTTCACAGGGGACGTGACGGCTAACTTCGGAACTGCTGCCGGCAGTGTGGCCTTCGCAGTCGACGGATCGACAGTGTCGACCGTATCGCTCAGCTCTGGCGTAGCAAGCTATTCGACGTCCACCTTGACCGCGGGCACGCATACCATCACGGCAAGCTACGCAGGCAACAGCACGTATCCCGCGAGCAGCGCCAGCCTCACGGAGACTGTCAATGCTCCGGTCGTTGCCCCTCCTGCCTTGTCACCTGCGGTGGGCACTTACACTGCCGCACAGATGGTGAGCCTCTACACTGCGACCAATGGCGCTATCGTGTACTTCACAACAGACGGCAGCACGCCTAACAGCGGCTCGAATAGGTACACCGGCGCCGTGCAGATTAACTCAACCACCACCATCCGGGCGATTGCCGTCGCTCCGGGATATGTAAACAGCCCGGTAGCCGCCGGAACTTACACCATCGTGACGCCGGCCGCGACGCCGGCATTTTCGGTTGCCGCCGGCACCTATGCCGGACCGCAAACCGTAAGCCTTTCCTGCAGCACCGCGGGCGCAACGATCTACTACACCACCAACGGCGTTCCGCCAACCACGGCATCCTCGAAATACACGAGCACGATCCAGGTAACTGCGTCGCAAACCATCATGGCCATTGCCGTGGCCTCGGGCAACACCAACAGCGCGGTGGCTTCAGCGGCTTACTCCATTCAACAGGCAGCCATGATCTCCCCGGCTGCGGGCACTGTGTTTTCCGGCCCCAGCGCCACCTTCGCGTGGACAGCCGGTTCCGGAGCCACTGGCTATTACCTTTACCTCGGCACCACCGGCACCGGGTCGCACGACATCACGACTTCCGCGCAACTCACCACCACCGGCGTCACCATCACAGGTCTGCCGGTCAACGGCAAGATCATCTACGCGCGGCTTTACACCAGCATCAATGGCGCCCTCACTTATGCTGACTACACTTATACCGCTGCCACGCAGGCCACGCTCACATCGCCGGCAGCAGGCGCCGTGTTTGCCGGTCCGTCGGTGCCATTCACCTGGAATGCGTCCGCTGGCGCAACCGGATATTACCTAGAGATTGGAAGCACGGGCGTGGGCTCAAACAACATCTATAGCTCCGCCGCCAAGACCGTTACCTCCTACAGTTTCGCCGCCATGCCGACCAGTGGAGGCACCATCTACGTCCGGCTTATCACCAACTTCAACGGCACCTGGGTAAACTCCGACACTACCTATAAGGCGGCATCGCGCGCGTCAATCACAAGCCCCACTGCAGGCGCCGTTCTGCCCGGACCATCGGTGCCCTTTACCTGGTCATCAGCCGCCAATGCTACCGGCTATTACCTCTGGATTGGCAGCACCGGGGTTGGCTCCAACAACATCTACAACTCGGCGCTGAAGACTTCAACGGCGTATACGTACACCGCCATGCCAACGAATGGCGAAACCATCTATGTCCGCTTGACCACGAACTACAGCGGGACGTGGGCGAGTTCGGACTATACCTATACCGCTGCGACGCAATCTTCAATGAATTTACCCGTTGCTGGGAGCGTTCTTCCCGGCTCATCGATTCCATTCACATGGACGGCGGCGCCCGGCGCAACGGGGTACTACCTGTGGATTGGCAGCACCGGTGTCGGCTCCAACAATCTCTATAACTCCGCACTGAAGACAGGAACTTCGTACACTTTCACAACCATGCCGATTAACGGTGAGACGATTTACGTGCGGCTTATTACCAACTTCAACGGCGCCTGGGCGCATGCCGACTACACCTACTCGGGCGCCTTGCCGGCCGCGATGATTTCACCAGCCGCGGGGGCCACACTGCCCGGCGCTTCAGTCACGTTCAATTGGACAACCTCGGCGGGAGCAACCGGCTACTTCCTGCAGATCGGAAGTACAGGCGCCGGCTCGGATGACATCTATAACTCGGCGGAAAAGACAGTTACCACCTATACCTTTACGCACATGCCCACGAATGGCGAGACGATCTACGTACGGCTCACGACCAACTTCAACGGAGTGTGGTTGCACAACGACTACACATACATCGCCCAGTAGGCAGTTCGCCCGGCGCTATTCGGGATTGGTCGGTGACATGAGGCAGATGTCCGGCAGATTGCGATAGCGCTCGGCATAATCCATGCCATAGCCGATGACAAACAGGTTGGGGATGGAGAACCCAACATAGTCCGCCTCGATGCGCTCAATGCGCCGCGAGGGCTTGTCGAGCAAGGTGGCAATGCGCAACGTCTTGGGATGCTGCTGCAGGAAGAGCTTGCGCAGATAGGCCAGCGTGAGCCCTGTATCGAGAATGTCCTCGACCACCAGCACGTTCTTGCCTTCGATCGGCTCATCGAGATCCTTGATCAGCTTGACGGCGCCCGACGAGCGCTGTCCCTTTCCATAGCTCGATACAGCCACAAAATCGAAAGTAGCGTCGGCCTGGATGGCGCGCGCCAAATCGGCTAGAAACGGCGCGGCGCCCTTGAGCACGCCAATCATCACCAGCTTTTCGCCGTTGAGGTCGTGGGTAATCTGCGCGCCCATCTCAGTCACCCGCGCGGCAATCTGTTCGCGGGTATACAGGATTTCATGGCCCTGATAAGTAGCGGTTGACATGCAGACAGTATCGCCTGCGCACCGTGCCGCTGAGCCAGCTTCGCTGTGCAAAACCCGCTCGATTCACAGGTAGGTCGGAGTTTCAACTCCGACAATCGCCGCTGCACCCGGAGGCGGGGCTTCAGCCCCTGAGGTATGCCGTCACATGATCCGGCTTGAGTTCGTGGCAGGCAAGCCGTAACGGCCCGCACCCGGACAGCGTCTATACTTTAGTAGAACGGAATTCGGGGAGACATGCTGCCTTATCTACACATCGGGCATTTTCAATTGCCCACCTTTGGCCTGATGCTTTGGCTGGCCGCTGTGGCCGGCGCCTTCATCATGGATCGAAACTTCAAGCGCGCCGGTATTGACGCCGATGCCGTGGGCATGGTCGCCGTGGCCGCGCTGCTGGGCATCGTGGGCGCCAAGCTCTGGCACGTCATCGACACGCCCATCGAGTTCCGCGAGTACGGCTGGCGGGTGCTCTACGACTCGGCCGGTTTCGCTTGGTATGGGGGCCTGCTGTTCGGCATCTCCGCCCTCATGTTTCAAGGCTGGTGGGCCAAAATCGGCATGTTACGCACCCTTGACCTGGCCGCTCCCGCCGCGGCCGTCGGCTACGGAGTCGGCCGCATCGGCTGCTTCCTCTCCGGGGATGGCTGCTATGGCATCCCCACCACGCTGCCCTGGGGAATGAGCTTCCCCAACGGCATTGACCCGACGCTGCAGCGCGTGCATCCCACGCCGCTCTACGAGCTCGGGGCGGGGCTCGTGATCGGCCTATGGCTCTGGCGTCGCGGCGGCAAGCCTCACGGTACAGGCGCCATCGTCGGACAGTATTTGGTGCTCAGCGGAATTGCTCGCTTTCTGGTTGAATTTGTACGCCGTAACCCGAAGATCTTGTGGGGTTTGTCAAACGCGCAATTGGCCAGCCTGGGGTCTGTTCTTGCCGGGATTGCGCTGGTCTGGTGGGCAGCCAGCAAGTCTGCAACTGACCCGGATGAGGCAGCCGCCGTGGTCGAAAAAGCCGCTTAGCGTGCTGCTCGCTCACGGTTTAAATCCCACGCTCTCCCAAAGTGGCGCAGGAACATAAACAGCCCCAGCCGCCACAGTCCGCCAAACTTTGCGCGTATTGTGAATGTCAACCAGCGGATCGGCGTCCAGCAGCAGCACGTCGCCGCGTTTGCCGGGGGCCAGCGATCCAGATTCCGCCTCCACGCCCAGCGCCCGCGCCGGCTCGATGGTCGCGGCCTGCAGCGCTTCAAGGGGCGTAAAGCCCGCCTCGACGTAGAGCTCAAGTTCTCGGTGCAGGGAGTAGCCGGGGATGGATTGGTCGGTGCCGGCGACCATGGGAATACCAGCCGCATGCAGTGCGCGCAGCGTGGACATCAGTCCCTGCCAGCGGGCGGCAGTTAACGTCGCTTTGAGGCCCGGCGGAAGCGGCACACTGTCCAGCGCCTCATGGAGTTACGCCGGCAGATGATCGACACCGGGTTCCAGCTGATTGAGCGGCACCGAATTCAGGAAGCTTTCAAAGACGACCATGGTGGGGTCGAGGATGGTGTGGTGCGCTTTGAGCGTGGCGATCAGTTCGTTGGCGCGCGGGCCGTCTACTTGAAGCACTTGCGGCTTGGTACGGTCGAGTTTGCCATCGGCGCCGAGCACGGGATGCATGAAGTAGGGCGACTCGTAGGTAATGTGGTTGATCTGATCCATGCCGTCATTGACGCCGTCGATGGCGGTCATGCCTTCGGGGATGTGGCCGGTGACCGTCATGCCGCGGGCGTGGGCGGCCTCGCAGATGGCGCGCACAACCTCCGGTTTAACCGAACTATAAATCTTGATCTGCCGCGCGCCGGCCTGCTTGTACATTTGCACCCGGTCCACGGCCTCCTTCGGCGTGTCTGCCGTGATTGCGCCCAGAGAGATGGGGCCGAGGCCGTCGATGATGCCGGCAAACTCGATATGCGGACCAATCGCGGGATTCTGTTTTCGGTCCAGCAGCTCGTGCAGCGCATGGATGAAGTCAAACTCGTTGCCCACGTCGCGCACGCTGGTGACGCCGGCGGCCAGGTAGATAGGCCCCCACTCCACCTGCTCGTAGTGGGCGTGCATGTCCCACAGTCCGGGGAAGGCGAACTTGCCGGTGGCGTCGAGGATGGTGGTGTCCTTCGGGATGTGGACCTGGGTGCGCGAGCCGACGGCTTTGATGCGTCCGTCTTCAATGAGAATTACCGAGTCGGGAATCGACGGCGCGCCTGTCGAGTCCTCAAGCGTTGCGCCGGTGATGGCGAGGCGGTGCGCTGGCGCAGAGCGGGCAGAGGCACTGAGCTGCGCCAGGGCCGCCAGGTTGGACTTGACGGCGGCGGCAATGAAGACGCCAAGGTAGGATTCATACGGCTCGCGCACCGCTTCAAAGTGGTCGAACTCGGCGTCAGTGCTGACCAGCGCGACCAGATTCGCTGCATCATCCATCCATAGCGACTCCTGGCCCCAGATAAGGCCGCCAATGGCGTAGCCGTGGGCCGCGTGGCTGCCAATCGTCACGGCGTCTGCCGGCGTAATACGTACCGTTGCGCCGGAGGGATACACCGTGAAGGCTGCCGGCCTGGCGTGTGTGAGCCACCAGCGCATCATCTGCTCCTGCATGGCCACCGGCGAATAGCCATCGGTGACGAACCACGGTCCGGCAGGCGTGACGGTCTCGGTTTTGCCGCTGCGCGTGATCGCAAGCGTTGAGCCCGTCCCGCCGATGCCATCATCGATCTCTGACAATCGGGAGATCTTGCCTTTGGCCTTATAGGATACGAGTGAAGTGTCCGCCGTATGGAGGACAAGGGTGGTTTCGAGCGGCACGGCCTGGCCACGATCCTTGAAGAGAAAATGCGAAGTGAGTGTGGACGTTTCGCCGGACGTATGGATCGCGTAAGTCTCCTCGCCGATGGCTTTGGCAAACTTGTGCAGCACGAATTTACCGGAGTTGTCGGGCTGCTGGGAGAAGAGGAAGACCGGTGAAATAGCAACGGCGGCGACAGCGATTAGGCAGCGGTAAACGCGCGAGCGGAACCTCGCTTGTTCAGAGATAGGCGGAACGGCTCAGTTTAGCATTGCGTCTGCGTGGCGGCGGAACGGTTTGAAGTCTGGGTGAGGCGCAGCGCTAAAGCCGCCGAATGAAAGCCATCGCCTCAGCCAGTTGCGGAAACTGCGCCTCGTCCGCCTTGAACGCCGCCGAATGAACGCAGCGCCGCAGGCCGCGCATCTTTACCGGATGCTTCAGGTGCAGCATCTCGTGGTAGAGCAGATACTCGATCGCATAGCGTGGGCTGGAAGGCCGGTCAAAGACACGGCTCACTACGATGGTGTTGTGGGCCGCGTCATAGTGGCCCAGCAGGCGCTTGGCGTGGTGCTCGCTCCAGGTCAGGTCGGGCCGGCCCAGCAGGCCGCCGAAGAAGCGCACGTTCAGCGACTCGAAAACCTCGTCGAGGTTGTAGAAGCGGCCCTCAGGTCCGAAGAAGCGCTTGGAGCCGCGGGCATGGCGGATCAGCTCGGTCTGCCGCGTCACAGCAGCCGAAGACGCGAACCGCTTGTAGCGGACGTTGTGCGAAGGGTCGATGGGCTTCTTGTAGAGCTTGGCCAGCAGGATGTGGGCGATGGCGTGGATCACCGACTCCGGCGCGCCCTCCAGCAGATCGGAAAGGCTGACGTGAATTTGCCCCTCGCGCAGTCGGATGGTGGTATTGAGTGACGTAAACCTGCGAAAGCGTACCCCGATGGGCGGCATGGGCGCACGTGGGCGAAGAGCGCGGTATTCCTCTTGAAAGATGGGCGCGAAATCAGGGGCCACGGCTGTCTCTTAGCTTACAGCACGGCTAGGGGTTAGGGACTAGGGATTCGGGAGCGGGGCCTGCGGCCGAGCAGAGGACTTGCATCCGGCATTCTTTCGCCAGGCTTGCCAGACGGGACCTGGTAAAGCGCCAACTAACCCCTAACCCCTGATCCCTAACCCCTGCCTCATTTCGGCTCCGCGCGGTCCTGATTCTGCTCGTCCTTGTGCAGGTTGAAGTACTCGGTCTGCTCGGCAAGCAGGCGCTTGGCCTGGTCGGCCAGGTCTTCGCCGCTCTCGATGGCTTCCTTACGCGCCTCGTCAAAGCTGGGCTCCCCGATAAGCCCATGCAGGATGCCGAGCCACTTCTGCGTCTCGTCCGGCAGCGTCTTCAGCCCCCTGCGAATGTCGGCGTGGCGGTCGGAATACACGTCGAGGTTGGCGCCGAACTCATCCATCAGCGTGGTCAGGCTCTGCAGCTCGTCGTCAATGCGCTTGGCGCGCGCCGGCGACTTGGAGCGTCCGGTAAGGCTCTTGATCGTGTCCGCATGTTCGCTGACGAACTTCGTATATAGGATCACGCGCTGGTTGGGATCGATGCCTGCTTCGGCAATCAACTCCACCTGCGCTTCGGTCAGCGGCTCCGGCTTGTTTTTCTGCGCCAGCAGGGGCTGGGCAAGCGGCATGACAAGGGCAATGCAGAGGAATGTGAAGATGGGGCGCACACAACGCATGGCTGGCAGAAGACCTCCGCGCTCCTATTGAAGCACACCAGCGAACGCGGAGAGAAGGGCGAGGCTTACTTGCGGAAGACGCTCATCATGGCTTCGTCTTGCGCTTTATTTACCTGGGCCAGCGTCTCTGAGAGAAGCGGCCGGTCTTCCAGACTGCTGTTGTGCAGCATCTCGTTCAGCCGGAAGGCAGTGTGGCGCAGCAGGATCTGCGCATTCTTCATGCGCTTGTCGTCGTCTGACATGGAGAGGTGCATCTTGTGCGCCAGTTCCTGCACCTGCTTCAGCAGCTTTGAGCCCTTTTCGTCGTCGCCGGCCGCGTACTGGCGCAGGCTGAACTCGGTCATCTCATGGACGAGCTGGGCGTAGAGGAAGCATTGTTCGCGGGGCTGGGCCTGCAGAATCTTTGCCTGCAGCGCGTCGATGCTCTGCTGATCGATGACTTTGTCGTCGAATCCCGCGGCACACACGGGCAGGGCACTCACGGTGAGAAGCGCGAAAACGGCCAACGAAACCTTGAACTGCATGAGGAACCTCCGCAGCTGCTGGTTAACCCCTAGGCCGTGACTATAGGAGCTTTATCCGGAATTCGCAAGAAAAAAACTTCGCCGGATTCCATCGCTCGCATCGCCGCGGTAACCACCGGGGTCATCGCATTGATGGCATCATCGCCCGCCTCAAGGTTTTCCGCTGAGCAATTTGAGACGCTGGCGCGCCTGCCATTCCTGATCTGGAAATTTTCCCGCGGAGGAGTTCAGAAATTGTTCGTAGTAACTCGCCGCTTGCCCCTTTTGATGAAGGCTGTCGTAGGCGGTTGCCCACAGAAAATACGTGGACGGAACTTCGGCAAGATATTTTGATCGCATGGTAAGTGCGTGGAGTGTGACGGCAGGCTGGCTGGTGCGCGATGCGGCAAAGGCCAGCCCGCTCCATGCGTCGGCGTTGTCTGGAGCCAGCTCCGTGGCTTTGTTGAAGGCGGTAAACGCCTCCGTGTAGCGCAGCAGGTGTACCAGGTTTTGCCCATGCGCGATGAGCAGGCCCGGATCTTTGGGCGCAGCCGCCAGCAGGGCCACATAGTAATGGTCGGAGCCGGCGTAGTCGCCCGCATCGGCCAGCACGGCAGCCAGCATATTGGTGATGGCCGGATCATTGGGATGCGCGTCATGCAGCTTCTGAATCAGCGGCAGCGCTTCAGCCTTGTCCTGCGCGGCCAGCACGGTGGCCAACTGCGCCGTCAGCGCGGGATCGTCCGGAAACTGGTCAACCGCCGCACGCAGCAGCGTCTCGGCTTCCGGGTATTTTTTTTGCGCGATCAGCACATGGGCCAGCCCGGTCTCGGCCGGCTCTGACTTCGGATCGCCGGCCAACACGCGGCGATAGGCAGCGTCCGCGGCATCGAACTCGCCCGCCCTGTCGGCCAGGGTCGCGGCCAGCAGCGTGTCTGCCGGAGTCTCCGGCGACAACTTCAGTGCCTCCAGCAAGTCGTTGGAGGCCGCGGTTGGGTCGCCTGATTCATCGATCCGCGCCAGCGCCCGCCAGGCCCGCGCCTTCATGGCCGTACCCGCATCGCCAGGATCGAGCGCCGTGGCGGCCTGCAGTTCCTGCCGCGCCGCTTCGGGCTTTGCCTTGCGCGCCAGCAGCAGGCCCAGCGAGACATGCGCTTCAAACGATTTGGGGGCAGCGACTGTCGCGCGTCGATAAAGGCTCTCCGCGTCGGCGTCGCGATTCTGGGCATCGGCCACGTAGCCGGCGTCGAACAGGGCGCGCGCGTCGGTCGGGTGTGTCGGCAGCCACAGATCCAGCTTCATCTCCGCCGTTTTCCAGTCCGACTTGGCCATGGCCGCTTCCGCCGCGTCCAGCTCGGGCATCGCGGCCGGCGCATTAGCCGGCGCGGCGGCTTGTGGGCCAGCGGGCTGCTGGGCATTTGACGAGCCCGGCGCCGTGCTGCCGGGAGGAAGCGAAGTTGGCTCCTGACTAAGACCAGCCGATGCCGCAAGCAGTACAAACAAAACGCAACGAAACACAAAATACCTCAGTTCCAGTCTATCGGTGTCTTACGGTTCGACGCGCCAGACCGGGCGAGGGAATCGGCAGCCCGATTCCGGCCACGTTGCCAGGTAGGTACACTCGCCGCGAAACAGCTTGAATTCAACAGGCAAAGAGGGGCAAAATAATCCCACCATCCAGCAACATGGGTCGAATTGCTCCAAGGAAAGGTACAACCGAAATGCGCATCATGAAACTACTCCCCTTCGCAGCCTTGGCGCTGTTGAGTTTACTGACATTCGCGCCGGCCCCAGCCAAGGCGCAACCGCAAGTCATCCACTACCACAGCGCACTTGCCGACCTGCGCACCGCCCGTTACTATATGCAGCGCGACACCCGGCCGCAGTTTGCCGGGGCGGAAGCAAAGGCCATCGGCGAGTTGACCAAGGCCATCGACGAGATCAGCAAAGCGGTCATCAACGAAGGCGGCAAGCCATGGCAAGAGCCACCTCCCGAGGCCGGCGCCAACCCCAACACCCCGCTCCACTCCGCCGTCAAGCTGATGACTGACGCCCACGACGATCTAACCAGAGGAGAAGATATTCCCGGCAATCAGGGTTTGCAGGCCCGTGCGCTCAGGCACGTTGACGAAGCATTGAACCAAATCCGCCCTCTGCTCTAGACAGCGGCGGGGAGTTTCTCTCCCGCGGATTCCAACGGCGGCAACAAGCCATCCAGCTTGCTGCCGTCGTTTTCTTTTGGGAGTCAGTCGGACGCAATGCAGGCTTCCAGGCGTAGACTGCGCACAACGGAAGTTGCGGAGGGTTCGGCCAGGATGGATCGACGAAGTTTTCTCGGCAACTCGCTTGCGGCCGCTGGCGGCTTCGCATTGACGCCGCGAACCGGAACCGCGGCCAGTTCCCCCGCTCGACAGATGCCAGGCGCCGAGAGCACCGGCGAAACCAAAGGAGCGACCTTCCCCGATGGCTTTCTGTGGGGCATGGCAACAGCCAGCTACCAGGTCGAGGGCGCATGGAACGAAGACGGCAAGGGCGAATCCATCTGGGACCGCTACGCGCACGGCATCGGCCACATCAAGGGCGGCGACACAGGCGATGTGGCCTGCGACCACTACCACCTCTACAAGCAAGACATTGCCATCCTGAAAAAGCTCAACCAGAAGAGCTATCGCTTCTCCATCGCATGGTCGCGCATTCAGCCTGACGGGACCGGCGCGCCGAATCAGAAGGGAATTGACCACTACAAGCGCGTGATGGATGCCGTTCTCGAAGCTGGCATCCGCCCCTTCTGCACCCTGTACCACTGGGACCTGCCGCAGTGGGCCGAGGACAAGGGCGGCTGGCCCAATCGCGACCTTGCCGGTTACTTCGCCGATTACGCAGGCATCCTGGCCCGCGAGCTGGGCGACCGCATCACCGTGTGGGCGCCCTTCAACATGCCCTGGGCCTTTACCTACTACGGCTACGGCATCGGCATTCACGCTCCGGGCCGCGCAAGGTTCGGCGACTTCCTCAAGGCTCTGCACACTGTGAGCCTGGCGCAAGGCGAGAGCTTCCGAGCCTTGAAGGCGGGCTCGTCGAAAGCCACCGTAGGCTCCGCGTACAGCATGGCGCCGGGCTATCCCAA
>Ga0182030_10004654_pt1 | contig 29283 bp, 17 predicted proteins | sample 812S3MmetaG_FD_121299 | JGI IMG/M metagenome (GOLD analysis project Ga0182030, IMG submission 121299) | Permafrost microbial communities from Stordalen Mire, Sweden - 812S3M metaG (Illumina Assembly) | ecosystem: Environmental > Terrestrial > Soil > Wetlands > Permafrost | place: Sweden...
CGCAACTGCGCACGATGAAGTGCTTCGGCCAGATCGATTGCAGCATGAACTCGCCCGCCAGTTTCGAGACCGCATACACGCACTTTGGCGTCGGCAGGTCAGTCTCCGGATGCGGGCGCCTCTGGGGCCCGTCGAATACGTAATCCGTGCTGAAGTGCACCAGGGGGACGTTCGCCCGCCGCGCCGCCAGAGCCAAGTGCCTTACGGCGTATACATTCACGCCGAAAGTTGGAGAGATCTGGTCTTCGCATTCGTCCACGCGATGAAACGCCGTGCAGTTGATGACGATGTCCGGACGCATGCCGTCCACCGCCGCGTCCACCTGCCCGCCTACTTGGACGTCGATCTCTTCCCGATCGAGGGGCACAATTTCATGCCCCGCCAGCACCTTTTGCAGATCCTGCCCTAACTGTCCCAGGGCTCCCAATAGCAGGATTTTCATCGTTCGACCCGGTTGCCCGCCGCCATTGCCTTGGCCGACTGGCTCGCAGGCATGTCGAAGATCGTATCTGTCAGACTAATGATCTCGCGCGCCTTTTCCAAAAACTTCATCCACCGGATGTTGTAATAATATTCGCTGTCGAAATTCGTGTATCTGAACTTGCGGATCTGCTCGTACATGTGCTTCACGGACTCCTCGACTGTAATCAAGGGCTTGAAGTTCAGCACGCTGAACAGCTTCTTCCCCGAAACCCGGTAGTTCCGAACTCCCGCATAACCGAAGTCGGCATCGATATCCACCTTCACGCCCATCCCGGCGAGCGTCGCCTGCACGCGCAACGCCAGTTCCGAGATGCGAATGTTGTCGTAGACGATGTTGAAGATCTGCCCTTCCACATGAGTCCGATCCGCCTCCAGCAAGGCGACATACGCTCGGGCGGCGTCGCGCACCTCGCACAACGGCCTCCACATCTGTCCACCGTAGTGCAGGGTCAGCTTTCCCTTCGACAAGGCATCCTTCACGAACGTGTTCACCACCAGGTCGTAACGCATGCGCGGGGAAAAACCGAACAGCGTCCCCATGCGCAGGATCACCGGGCAGAAGCGATCGTCGGCCAGGCGAAGCAGTGCGCGTTCGCCTTCCAACTTCGAACGGGAATACGCCGCGTGCGGATCGACCGGCGACTCTTCCGTGAGCAGCACATCACGCTCCTCGTCAGTCACGCCGAAATCGTAAATCGAGCAGCTCGACGCGAAGAGATATCGCTGAATCCCGCGCTCTTTCGCCATCTTCGCCAGTATTTCGGTCGCGGCTGTGTTCATCTGGTAATTGGCTTCGGGGTTGTACTCCGCCGTCGGATCGTTCGACAGCCCGCCAAGATTGATAATGGCCCGCGCCCCTTCCAGCACCGACGGATCCATGCGCCGCATATCGCCGGCAAACAACCGGATCCGGTCGCGCACGTTCCGCAAACCGGTGTCATCGAAAAACAAACGATCGAACACCGTCACGGCATAGCCACGCGCCACCAACTCTTCCACCAGCACGGAACCCAAATAACCGGCGCCACCCACCACCAGCACAGCTCTACTATCGTTCATGCCTTGCCTTTCTGCCCGGACTGTCAATTGTAGCAAACGGTCACTTGAGCTCCACCGGCCAGGTGCGCGACGGCGCGACGGCCGGCGAGGGCCGATTGCCGGCAGGTCCGGGAACGGCTCTCGGGAAGTTACAACACGAACCGGAATCGCGGCGTGCGCGACTGCCCGCACGCCTATGAGCCGGAACAACCCACCAACCCGCCAACTCGGCGTGCAAAAATCCCGCAATGGGCGTATTATAGACCCGATTGGACGATTCCTTTCTATGACACACCTCGGTTTAATTGCATCGGCAACGATTTTCGCGTTCTCCGGCGTGATCCTGGCGAATGCCGCCACGACTCCTGTGTCCCCCGGCGGCGGTCTGCAAACCGCCATGGACGCCGCCAGCGACGGCGATACGATCCAATTGTCGGCCGGTACGTACACCACCGTCGCCCCCAATTTCTTCAACATCAACAGGGCTATCACGCTGGCCGGTGCGCCGGGCGGCGGGACGATTTTGCAGACGGCTACCTACAATGGGCTTTCGATCAACCACTCAAACGTCACGGTGACGAATCTGACAATCAATGCCGGTCCGGCCATACTCCCGGTCCAGAACGTTTCGAATATCACGATTAGCGGCCTGACTCTCAACCCCAACTATGCTACGGCCGGTATCGGTTACTTTTCCGGAAATGCAATCGCAATTGGCGGCTCGACGAATGTCTCCCTGAGTAACGTCACACTCTTGGACACTGCTGCAAATACAGTCAATAATGGGCTTGATATCGAGAACAGCACTTCGGTCACGGTGACCGGGGTCACCATCCTCTCGGCGCCGCGCGGCGCCTATGTACTTAACGGACAGAGCGTCACGATTCAGAGTTCGAGTATTTACGCCACCTCGTTTGAAGGCATTCTGACCAATGGCGGCACAAACCTGACCATCGATACGGTAACCGTCCCCTATGCGGGCGCCGACGGGATTCACCTCGGCACGGGCAGCGCCACCAACAACGCCATCGTCCGCAACAGCACGGTTACGCTGGCAGGTTCGAACGGCATCATCGTGGAGGGCAGCAACTCCGCTCTCGTCACCGGCAACACCATTACGCGAGCGATGAACCAGAATGGAATCTGGCTCAAGACGGCGGCCAGCAGTTTGGTCGAAAACAATATGATCGGCCGCGCCGGGCTGGCCGGCATCAACCTGGATACGAGCAGCACCAACAACATCGTGATGGGCAACTCGGTACTGCTGACCAATACGCAAAATTGCGTCAACATTGCCAATAGCGACCTGAATACCGTGGTCAACAATACGCTCGCCAACTGCGGTACTCCCGGCTCCGCCCCTGGCGATGGCGTGTTGGTGCTTGGAGGGCAACAAAACCGGATTGAGCGGAACACCCTCACCAACTACTCGAACGATGGAATCGTGCTGACTCAGAGTCCAAATGGTGCGCCCCCTACCGATTCCAGCTATCGCGGCAGCATTGGCAACTACATCGCCAAGAACAGCATTACCGGATATGCCACATCGAATCCGAACCCAACCATCGCTCAGACTTCGCGCACCGGGATCTGGATGAACGACGGTTCCCACGGCACCTACGCATTCGGCAACACCGAATCCGTCGCCAACGAAGGCGGCATCACCGTTTTCAATGCCAACTCGAATATTATCAAGGGCAATGTTGCCAGCGCGAACCTACAGGCCGGCATGTACATTACCAGCCCCGACAGCCCCACCTTCCCTAAAACGACCAACACTGTGATCCAGAACAACTATGTCTTCAATAACCCTGCCAACGGGGAGATACTGGTTCGCGGCGCCGATTTTGCGGATATCGCGTTTAATTATTCCTCCCAGAATACGCCGGGCAGTTCGGCCGGCATCAACATCAGCTCCGCCACGGGTACGGGAGGCGCCGCCAACCACCAGGTCTACCGGAATATCGTGGGCGGCGCGCAGTTTCCCACCATCACCGATGCCAGCACCACGGTAACAGCCTTCTTCGAAAACCGCTTTTTCTTTCCCTCCGGAACGGGAGCGTTTAACCAGGCCACCGCCGGCGGCGACATCAAGTACGATGCCGACGTTTATCTTGGCGGCAACTTCTGGTCGACTTTTTCGACCTCCGGCAATCCCAGCAACGGCACTCCCTATTCCGCCTTCGTGAACCCGGTGTCCGGCCAGCCTGCCGGCTACGTCGACCGTTACCCCTATTCCACGGAGGACCTGGGAATGGATCACTCGGTGGCCGTGTTGGCCCCCACCGGCAGCGTCGTTGCCGCGCCGGGCAGCATGAAGACCATCGCGTGGCGGACCAAAGGCTGCGTCCTGGTGGATCTTACGTACACGTCATCGGCAGGCAACGGAACGATCGTGTCGGGCTATCCCGACGCCGGCATATATAACTGGACCGTACCCGCCAATCAGGGAGCTGCCTCCAACTTCGCGATCGCGGTCACCTGCAAGAATTCCGCCGGCACGTCGTTGGGCACCACCGGATCAAGCCCCGCTTTCACCGTTCCCACCACCGGGTTGCTTCTAATGACGCCGGGCCCCGACTTAATGGTCAACACCGGAGCGACCCTCCGCGTCGCCTGGCAACGCACCCCCTCCGTAGGCAATGTGGATGTCTACCTGCAGACTTCCGAGGGCGGCGCGCTCACCTTGATGAGTTCGAATCAGTCCGGCGACTTCGTCGATATCACGCTGCCCTCCACGGTCACCAGCCGTGCCAGGGTCGTCATCAAGGCCACATCCAACTCCGCCATTCAGGATAGCAACGACGGCTACTTCTCCATCCGTGGCACCGCCCCGGTCTTCACCAATCCGCCCAGGGGAACGCCCCATATCGGAGATGTTGTGGATCTGGAGTGGGTATCGCCGGCTGGATCGCAGTTTGTCGACGTGGACTTGATCAACCCCGGGGGCCAGCTTGCGGCCGATCTCCGCGCCTCCGTGGATAATATTGCGGATCGCGGCCGGTTAACCTACCTGATTCCCGAGAGCTGGATGGTCGGGGGCCACATCCGGCTCACCTTCAGAGACATCAATGGGAACGTCATCGGCCAACTCGACGACGCCACCCCGTACAATACCAGCATCGCCATGACGCATGTGGGGAACTTCACCCCGGGACAAAACGGAGCGGCCTACACGGTCACGGTGTCGAACGCCGGCTTGACCGCTGCCAGCGGTACGGTGACGGTGACGGAGACGGTGCCATCGGGAATGACGCTGGTGTCGATGGCCGGCGCCGCGTGGACGTGCCCGGGCACGGCAGCCAACAACTGCACACGCAGCGACTCTCTCGCCCCGGGAGCCTCCTACCCCGCCATCACGGTGTTGGTCAACGTGGCCATCAATGCCGCCTCGCCGCTGATCAATGCGGTCGGCGTGTCCGGCGGCGGGTCGGCGAGCGCCAGCACTATCGACAGCACGTTCGTTGTCCCGAACGCCCCGGTATTGAGCATCGTGAAGAGCCATATGGGGAACTTCATACAGGCACAGACCGGAGCCGTGTACACCGTGACGGTGTCGAACGCCACCGGCGCCAGCCCGACCAGCGGAACGGTGACGGTGACCGAGGCAGTGCCCTTTGATATGACGCTGGTATCGATGTCGGGGACGGGGTGGACGTGCCCCGGGACGGCGGCCAACAACTGCATGCGCGGCGACTCGTTGAACGGCGGGGCCAGCTACCCAGCGATCACGGTGACGGTGAACGTGCTGGCGAATGCCACCTCGCCAGAGACGAATCAGGTGAGCGTGGCGGGCGGTGGATCGGCCACGGCGAACGCCAGCGATCCGACCACCATTGCCGTCCCAACGGCGCTCCGCTTCGTGCCGATCACGCCCTGCCGCATCGCCGATACCCGCAATGCCACCGGTCCCTTCGGCGGCCCGATCATCTCCGGCGGTAGCAGCCGCGATTTCACCATCCCCAGTAGCGCTTGTAGTATTCCTTCCACCGCCCAGGCCTATTCCCTCAACGTGGCCGTCGTGGTGCCCACCGGCGGCACGCTCGGCTACCTCACCCTGTATCCGGCGGGACAGTCGCGCCCCCTCGCCTCTACTCTCAATTCCCTCGACGGCCGCATCAAATCCAATGCCGCCATCGTGCCCGCCGGCACCAACGGGGCCGTCAGCGTGTTCGCCAGCGACGCCACCCAGGTGATCCTGGACATCAACGGCTACTTCGTCCCAGCCACCGATCCCACCGGCCTCGCTTTCTATCCCATCACACCGTGCCGGATTGCCGATACCCGCACCGCTACGGCGCCCCTGGGAGGCCCAGCGCTGGTTGGCGGGCAGTACCGCACGCTGCCCATCCTGGCCAGCACCTGTAATCTACCGGCTACGGCGCAGGCCTATTCGCTGAACTTCGCCGCCGTGCCCAGTGGTTCGCTGGGGTATCTGACGGCGTGGCCCGCCGGGCAGGCGCGGCCGCTGGCGGCGAGTTTGAACGCCCTGACGGGCGCGATCACGGCCAATGCGGCCATCGTGCCGGCGGGCACCGGCGGGTCCATCGACGTGTTCGCCAGCGATAACACCGACCTGGTGATCGACATCAACGGGTACTTTGCGCCGATGGGCACGGGCGGATTGTCGCTGTACGGCGTGTCGCCGTGCCGTGTGGTGGACACGCGGCAACCGGCTGGATCTCCGCCCATCACATCGCTGAACGTGGCGGTGAGCGCAAGCGGGTGCGGGATCCCGGCCAATGCGCAGGCGGACGTGATGAGTGTGGCGGTGGTACCGCCGGCCTCACTGGGATACCTGACGTTGTGGCCGCAGGGGCAGACGCGGCCGGTGGTATCGACGCTGAACGCGCTGGACGGGGCAATCACGTCGAACATGGCGATCGTGCCGACCACGAACGGATCGATCAGCGCCTTCGCCAGCAACCCGACGCACCTGATTATCGATATCTCCGGGTACTTCGCACAGTAGGGAACGAGAGGGTACCGTCGCCACTGGCGTGCTCGGCTTGCGTTCTGCGGCCCCGGAAATAGCGGAGAGAAATCACACGCCGAAGCCACTACTCCACTCGGCGACATGTTTCATTTTCCGGCAAATGCCCGTTCCGGCCGGCTACCCGGTGGGGCTTCCGTGCGCGTGCGCGACCTGGCGGCCGGAGCCGCGGTCTTGCTGGTTCTGATCGCTTCGCGGCAGGGCTGGGCTTCCGGTCCAACCATCTCCTTCAGCACCTATTTCGGCAGCAGTGGCGCGGAAGCGATCACCGGAGTTGCGGTGGATGCCGCCGGCAATATCTATGTGACAGGGTGGACCGAATCGGCGAGCCTGCCGATTGTCAACGCCGCTCAGTCTACCTTCGGCGGGTCGGTCGATGCCTTCGTTGCCAAGTTCGATCCGACCGGCTCGACTCTCCTCTACAGCACCTTTCTCGGCGGATCGGGAGACGACCGCGGTTTCGCCATTGCCGTCGATGCGTCCGGCAATGCCTATATTACAGGATGGACCTATTCCACGAACTTTCCGGTGACGGCCTCCGCGCCTCAGCCCCATCTGTCCAGCGGCCGCGACGCCTTCGTCGCTAAGTTAAGTCCGTCCGGCAATCAACTGCTCTACAGCACGTACCTCGGCGGCTACGGTTCCGATGCGGGCCGTACCATCGCCGTGGATGGCTCCGGGAATGTCTATCTCGCCGGCGAAACCACCTCCTGGAACTTTCCCAGCCTGCTCTCCGTTCAAAGCAGCCTCAAAGGCGCGCAAAACGCCTTCATCACCTCGTTGAACGCCTCGGGGCAGTTGCGTTTCAGTACATTGCTTGGCGGCTCCGGGACCGACGGAGCGACGGCCGTCGCCGTGGATGGTTCCGGGAATGTCTACGTAACCGGAGGGACCACCTCGCTGGATTTTCCCGTCACCGCCAACGCATTCCAGCGGGCCAACAAAGGCTATCAGAACGTCTTCGTGTCGTCCCTCGCCGCCGCTGGAAACGCCATGCTGTACAGCACATACCTCGGGGGAAGCGGCGCGACCGTGATTTACCCCGAAATGGGCTTCGGAATCGATGTGGATGCCGCCGGCTCCGCCTATGTGACCGGTGTTGCCGCCTCTTCCGACTTCCCCATCCAGAATGCGCTTCAACCGGAGCTTTCCGGATCGCTGGACGCCTTTGTGACCAAGTTGAATCCGGCGGGCGGCGCGCTGGTATTCAGCACCTTTCTGGGCGGGAGCAGCATCGATGAGGGCAACGCCATCCGGGTAAGCAATGGCGCCCCTTGCATTGCGGGCTATACCGCTTCCCTGGATTATCCCGTGGTTAACCCCGTGCAGGCAGCCAATGCGGGATCGTACGATGCGGTTCTATCCTGTCTCAACGCTTCGGGGAATACCATCACCTTCAGCACCTTGTTGGGTGGCACCGATTCCGACTCGGCCAATGCGCTTGCCCTAAGCGGCGGATTCGGATATGTTGCGGGGCTGACCTTCTCGAGGAACTTCCCGGTTGCGGGCGCTTATCAGCCGCTCAATGGCGGCCAGGAGGACGGGTTTTTGGCAAAACTGTTGCAGGTTCCCCCGCCGCTTCCCGCAATTCCGGCGCTGACCCTGCCGGCAAATGGCGCCATTGGGGTAGCTTTGAATCCCACGCTCGGTTGGAGTGCCTCGAGTACGGCAACGTCTTATGCCGTCTATCTGGGGACGACAAATCCGCCGCCATTACTGGGTACCACCACGGCAAACACCTATGTACCGGGCACTCTCGGTCCGGCCACACCGTACTACTGGCAGGTCGCGGCCACGAACACGGTAGGGTCGGTCAACTCCGCCATCTCGTCTTTCACCACGCTGGCTTGTACATATGTTCTTGGTGCCTCGAGCGCGGCGCCGGATGCCAGCGGCGGCGCGGCTTCGGTCTCGGTCACTTCATTCACCGGATGCGGATGGACCGCATCCAGCAATGCCACCTGGCTCACCGTGACCGGCGGCAACTCGGGCAGCGGCAATGGAACCGTGAACTACACGGTCTCCCCCAATTCCACGGCCAACGCGCGTTCCGGCACGCTGAGCATCGGCGGCCAGACCTTCACGGTGAACCAGGGGGGCCAGGGGTGCTCTTACGCCCCCACTCTCCCCACCTGTGCGAGTCTGGGCGTCGCCAAGAGCCATAGCGGTAACTTCACGCAGGGACAAAACGGGGCGACGTACAGCGTGACGGTGGCGAACGCGCCGGGAGCGGGCCCGACCGGCGGTACCGTGACGGTAACCGAGACGCTGCCTTCCGGGTTGACGCTGGTGTCGATGGCGGGAACCGGGTGGACGTGTCCGGGGACGGCGGCCAACAATTGCACGCGCAGCGACTCGCTGAATAGTGGGGCGAGCTACCCGGCCATCACGGTGACGGTGAACGTGGCGGCGAACGCGGGTACGCCGCTCGCGAACTCGGTGAGCGTGTCGGGCGGAGCGTCGGCCACGGCGACGGCCACGGATCCGGCCACGATTGCCCCCCCGGCGCTCCGCTTCGTGCCGATCACGCCCTGCCGCATCGCCGATACCCGCACGGCCACCGGTCCCTTCGGCGGGCCCATCATCTCCGGCGGTAGCAGCCGCGATTTCACCATCCCCAGTAGCGCGTGCGGCATTCCTTCCACCGCGCAGGCCTATTCCCTCAACGTGGCCGTCGTCCCCGCCACCACGCTCGGTTACCTCACGCTATACCCCGCCGGGCAGTCGCGCCCCCTCGCCTCCACCCTCAATTCCCTCGACGGCCGCATTAAATCCAATGCCGCCATCGTGCCCGCCGGTGCCGGCGGGGCCATCAGCGTGTTCGCCAGCGACACTACCCAAGTGATCCTGGATATCAACGGCTACTTTGTCCCCGCTACCGATCCCACCGGCCTCGCTTTCTATCCCATCCCTCCTTGCCGGATCGCCGATACCCGCACCGCCGCGGCGCCCTTAGGAGGCCCAGCGCTCGTCGGCGGGCAGAGCCGGACGCTGCCCATACTGGCCAGCGCCTGTAATCTGCCGGCGACGGCGCAGGCTTATTCGCTGAACTTCGCGGCAGTGCCCAATGGTTCGCTGGGGTATCTGACGGCGTGGCCCACCGGGCAGTCGCGGCCGCTGGCGGCGAGCCTGAACGCCCTCACTGGCGCGATCACGGCCAACGCGGCCATCGTGCCGGCGGGCGCCAACGGGTCCGTCGACGTGTTCGATAGCGATGCCACCAACCTGGTGATCGACATCAACGGGTACTTCGCGCCTATGGGCACGGGTGGGTTGTCGCTGTATGGAGTGACACCCTGCCGCGTGGTGGACACGCGATTACCGGCGGGATCTCCGCCCATCACATCGCTGAACGTGGCGGTGAGTGCGAGCGCGTGCGGGATTCCCGCCAATGCGCAGGCGGACGTGATGAGTGTGACGGTAGTACCGCCGGCCTCACTTGGATATCTGACGTTGTGGCCGCAGGGGCAGACGCGGCCGGTGGTCTCTACGCTGAACGCGCTGGATGGGGCGATCACCTCGAACCTGGCGATCGTGCCGACCAGCAACGGATCGATCAGCGTCTTCCCGAGCAACCCGACCCACCTGGTGGTGGATATCTACGGATATTTCGCGCAGTAGGACTGAGAGCTTACCGCCGCCGCACATGCTGCCCGGTGGACTGGCCGCACAATTTCGCGATTGACCTGAGGCCCTGACCGACTTCTATTTCTCATTGCGAAATACGCTCAGATGCAACTGCTCCAGATCGAAGGCCCACCTGCGTCCCAGGCTGGGATCGGGAAAGTAACACGTCACCGCCTGGTCGCTTTCCGAGCGGAAATTGCGCAACACGGCCTGACAGGCCACCTGCCGGGAATGGACGTCCCGGGCGAGGCGCACCCCCGCCGAGTAACTGGCATATGTGCAGGCGCACAGTACCAGGACAGCCAACCGTAGGATCCAGCGCCAGATCCGATACCGGTAGCTGAGGACCAGAATGGCGATGTAGGCGAAAATCGGCCACCAAGCCTCCATCTGCATGTAGCGCGTTGCCCCGAACGCCTGCTCCACGCCTAGTCCCAGGCGGTTGGACAGCAACGGCCCCAACAGCAACGCAGTACTCAGAAACACTGCGGCAAAAGGCAGCAGCGCGGACCACGTCTCACGGTCGCGCAGAATATACCACGCGACCGGCAACAGCAAAACCGTCAGCGCGATACCGCACCAGGCTGCCTGAGATGGAGTCGCGCCTAAAGCGGATCCGGCATAAATAAACGAATAAACTCCGGCGTCGTGCTTGTTCTGAAGAACATACCCGATGCCGTTCGGCCACGGCACCTCGAACGTGGTGTAATTGTAGAAGTAAACCGCCACGCAGACGATCGTCGCCGCAAACCAAATCTGGATCTGCCGGCCAATATGGTGCTCGCGGTGAAAGAGCAAAATCGCTAATCCGATCGGCCAGCTCATCAGCCCCTGCGTCTCCGAAAAGGTCCCCAGCACGGCAAACGCGATTGCCGGCGCGAGAAAACGCCCCCGCTCGGGCACTTGGAGACAACACCAGATGGCCAACAGAAAGAACATCGGCTCGAGCTGATTATCCAGGCAAATCCCACCCATCATCGCCTCATTCCCCCGCCAGTTCAGATACAGGATCACCACCGGAAGGAAAGCAATGGTGGGTGCGGGAGTGGTTTTCTGAAGGCGGACAAAGAACGCGTACAACACCATCACGCTCGCGGCCAGACACCCATAGGACAGGTAGAATTCCGCCAGGACGTTGTACCTTGTCGCTTTTGCCAGAAGCAGTGCGATCGCCTGGTAGGTGGCGACGCGGTTACCATTGTGTATTCTGTAGATATCCGCCCACTGCAAGCCGCCCTCCTGCATGTGCCGCACCATTGGCACCATATTCCACGCGTCCTGGAACGGCAACTCCACCGTAAAATGAAAGACAAACCATGCCGTCAGGAGAACGGGAACAAATACGGCGGCCAGTTGCAGCCGCCGCGGAAGTTTGGGATTGCCTTTGGCTGCTTGTTTCACGAAAGGTGCCCAGGCGGTTCGGGTCATTTGAGGTTATTATCGCAGGCATGGTAGCGGCCGGCCCCGAGAGCCCGGTATTACCACGCCGCGCACTATAATAAGCACGATGGCCGGATCTGAAGATCGCGATAGCCTCCTCCACCGGATCGAACGTCAGGAAAAAGCCATCCGGCGGCTTGAGAACCGGCTGCTGGCGGTCGAAAACAGCCTGTTCTTCAGGCTGCTACGCAAGCTTGGCCATCTTTTTCTAGGTTGGAAAGGCCTTCTCGGTCAGACTCTGCTCCGTACTCCTCTCCATCCGCTCTATGTGAAGTTCGTGCGCCCGCAGGCGAGGGTGAAGTTATATCAACGCTGGATTGCCGCCGAGCAGGCTCCCACCGGCCAATTGCGGCGGCGGCCGCTTATCAGCATCGTAATGCCGGTCTACAACCCGCGCCGCGAATGGCTCGAGGCTGCCGTGGATTCCGTCCGGCGGCAATCGTACGATTGCTGGCAGTTGTGCGTCTGCAACGACGCTTCGGCCGAGCCCTGGGTGTCCGCCTATTTCCAGTCGCAAACCGACCCCCGCATCAGCTTCACGGAATCGCCCGACAGGCTGGGAATTTCCGGCGCGGCCAATCGGGCCGGCCAACAGGCCCGCGGCGAGTACGTTGGATTCCTCGATCAGGACGATGTGCTGGCACCCTTCGCCCTCCAGGCCGTGGCTGAAGCCGTGCAGGATGCCGATGCCGACCTCCTTTATTCGGACGAAGACCGGCTCGATAAAAATGGGCAGCGGGTCGAGCCGATTTTCAAGCCCGGTTGGTCGCCCGACCTGCTGCTTTGCTGCATGTACCTGACGCACTTTCTGGTGGCGCGGCGCCAGGCGCTCGATCGTGTCGGCTGGCTGCGTCCCGAATACGACGGCAGCCAGGACTACGATCTCGCTCTGCGCCTCACCGATGGCCCCGCCACGGTGCGGCATATTCCCGCCGTGCTCTACCATTGGCGCAAGCATAGAGACTCCACCGCGGCCAACACCAACGCCAAACCCTATACTCACCTGCGCGGGAAGCGGGCGCTGGAAGACACTGTGCTGCGGCGCGGGTGGAATGCCTCGGTCGAAGACGGTCCTCTGCCCAACAGCTATCGCGTGCGAAGGCCCCTCTCGGGGAAGTCGCGTGTCAGTATCGTGATCTGCACGCGCTCACCGCGGCTGGCCGGACGGGTGGTACGCGCCATAGCGCGGACGACGTCCTATCGAAACTACGAAATCGTCATGGTGGAACATGGCATCCAGACCGGTCTGGCCGTGGATGCCGTGCCGTATTCAGGCCCGTTCCACTTCGCCCGGATGAACAATTTGGGGGCCGGCAAAGCGAAGGGCGACATTTTGGTCTTCCTCAACGACGACGTCGTGCCGCTGGAGCCCGGTTGGCTCACCGCTCTGCTGGCGCACGCCGAGCGGCCCGAGGTGGGCGTGGTCGGCGCCCGTCTCCTCTATCCTTCGGGAGCCATCCAACATGCCGGCAAGGCCATTGGGATCATGGACGGCTCGGGACATCCGCACCGCGGCACCTTTGCGTCGGCGTGGTGGAACTGGCTTCCCTTCACCAGGAATGTTGCCGCCGTGACGGGAGCCTGTCTCGCCATCCGGCATACGCTCTTCGACCAGTTGGGCGGGTTCGACGAAGCGTTTCCCGTCAACTACAACGACGCCGACCTGTGTCTCCGCGCCCGCGCCGCCGGGTACGAAGTTATCTACGAACCAGACGCCGTGCTCCGCCACGAGGAAGGCCGAAGCCGGACGCCGGGCGTCCGTTTGGAAGAGATCGAACTCTGGGAGCGGCGCTGGGGAAACTGGAGCGATCCGTTCTATAGTCCACACCTTACGCAAACCCGGGAAGACGCCGGCTTGGAGATCGGATGACGGGATCCCGGTTCCGGCACGCCTGTTTGTCCAATCGATCCAATCGAGCCGCCGCCAAACGCCAAAGCCCGATCATGCTATATTGTGCTTTATCGTAATTTCGCTGGAGGCTGTTTTGAAAAGAGCACTGGTGTGTGGCGCGGGCGGTTTTATCGCGGGTCATCTGGTCAAGAGGTTGAAACGCGAGGGTTACTGGGTTCGCGGTGTGGACAGAAAGGAACATGAATTCTGCCCCAGCGCAGCCGACGAGTTCCGTGTCCTGGACCTGCGTGAAGAGCAAAATTGCAAGGCGGCCCTCACTCTCGACGGCGGCGGTTTCGATGAAGTCTATCAATTGGCCGCGGACATGGGCGGCATGGGTTTCATCCACTCGGCCGAGTGCGAGATCATGCACAACAGCGTGCTCATCAATGTCTACATGACCCATCTGGCGGCCGAAATGGGCATTCCCCGGTACTTCTTCTCTTCCTCCGTCTGCGTCTACCGCGATATGAAGCACGGGGAACCCGAAATGACGGAAGACCAGGCGATTCCCGCCCTCCCCGACAACGAATATGGATGGGAAAAGTTGTATTCCGAGCGTATGGCTCTGGCCCACGAGCGGCGCTACGGCATGCAGGTTCGCATCGCGCGTTTCCAGAACTGCTACGGCGCCGAGGGCACATGGCGCGGCGGCCGCGAAAAAGCCCCCGCGGCGATGTGCCGCAAGGTTGCCGAGGCGGAGGAAGGCGGCATCGTCGAAGTCTGGGGCGACGGCACCGCGGTCCGGTCCTATACCCACGTCAACGACATGGTCGAAGGTATCTACATGCTCATGCAGTCGGATCTGCATGGAGCCGCCAACATTGGCTGCCCGCAGTATGTAGACGTCAATGAACTCGTCGCCACGGTGGCTGAGGTGGCCGGCAAGAAGATCCAAGTGAAGCACATAACCGGTCCCGTCGGCGTGCAATCGCGCAACTTCAGCAACGAGAGAATCTACTCCATCGGCTGGCGCCCCAAGGTCTTTCTCAAGGAAGGCATCCAGTTGACCTATCCCTGGATCGAACAGCAGGTTCAGGCCGCCCGGATGGAGAAAGTGCCGATCGCTTAAGTCGCAAGGTGCGGGTTTACCGGGCACGAGCGAGGCTTTCCAGCAAACCAACCGCATCGCGGATCGAGTCGCCCACGCGCACCTCGAACTCCGCCGGGCGCCACGCCAGAACGGCCTGGCGATGTTTCGCACCCTGTCCGGTTAGGACGTGCAGGCCCCCGCGCAAACCGGCATTGTAGCCGGCAAGCAGATCGCCCCGCTTGTCGCCGACAATCCAGGAATTCTCCAAGTCGATATTTAAGAATTGCTTGGCCGCCAGCAGCATTCCCGGGCGAGGTTTGCGGGCGGGATGGGCCGGATGGGCCCACGCAGCAATCCCGTCGCGGTGGTACGGACAGGCGAACACGGCGTCAATCACCGCGCCGGCGCGGCCTAACTCTCCCGCCAGCGCGTCTTCCACTTCCAGAAATTGCTCCCAGCCGTAGTAGCCCCGTCCGATGCCGGATTGGTTGGTGACCACAATTACCGGGATGGCCCGCCTGTTGGCCAGGCCGATCACTTCCGCTGCCCCGGGTATCAGGATCGCATCGGCCCCCCGGGAAAGGTACCCGGGGTCCTCCACTATGACGCCGTCGCGATCCAGAAACAGGGCGGGACGCGGAGATGCGAGTGCGCCGCCCGGCGCCCGGACCCACATCCCTGATCCCGCGTCAAAACGGCCCTCGGAAGGGAAAGCATCGATAGAACTCATGCGCCTGCCGGATCAGCCTCGCGCCGCTCGACTATCTGCGCCACCAAACCCACATTCGATAGCCTGGCAGAAGCACTGATGGACACAACGGTCATCATGGATTATACGCGAACTCAGGCTTCGGCCGCGATCCGGGATGTCGCCTCGCCTGGCGTTAACCACCTACTTCCGCAGTGCTACCATAGAACAACCAAAAATGAGCCGAGTGCCGCATGATCCGAACGAACTGGAAAGGATCTATGGCCGCCGGTTCGACGATCACATTCTCTATCGCGATCAAGTCTGGAAACTGCTGACGTCCGAGTTCTTCTCGAAATACGTTTCGCCCGAGGATTGCCTGCTTGACCTCGGCTGCGGGTACGGCGAGTTTATTAACAATATCAGTTGCGCCCGCAAATTCGCGATGGACCTGAATCCCGGTGCCAGAGAGCGTCTTCGCCCCGAAGTTCAATTCATCGAACAGGACTGCTCGCTGCCCTGGGACCTGCCTGAAAACAGTTTGGATCTGATTTTCACCAGTAATTTCTTCGAACATCTGCCTTCCAAGGAAATCATCTCGGACACTCTGGTCCAAGCCTACCGGTGTTTGCGAAAAGGCGGGAGAATTATCGCGTTAGGGCCGAATGCGCGCTTTATCGGTGGAGCTTACTGGGATTTCTGGGACCATCATCTGCCGTTGACGGATACCGCGATCGGCGAAGCGCTCTCCATCCAGGGCTTCACCATCGAAAAGTCTATCGGTCGATTCCTGCCTTACACCATGGTGAATCGAAGGCGCTTTCCTTCCATTCTTGTGTCAATCTACCTGGCCGTTCCGCTCGTCTGGAAGTTCTTCGGCAAGCAGTTCCTGGTCATCGCCCGCAAGTAGCCTTTTGAAGTTGGTCCTGCAGGGGTCGCGTATCGCAACTGGTTCGAGGTGGCGGAGGAAGAGGGATTCGAACCCCCGAACGAGTTTCCCCGTTAACGGTTTTCAAGACCGCCGGTATCAACCACTCACCCATTCCTCCGGCATCCCTATTATAAAACGTCACGCCCGGCCGCGCGCCTGCGCCAGCGCATCGAGCCTGCCGCTGAGATCTTTCAGCGCCCGCATGATTTCCTCGTGCGCCACTTGTTCCAGCGGCGGGTTGATTCCCTTCACGTCGAACGTGCCCCCCGGTTGCAGAATACAGCGGTCCACCTCCTCCACGGTTTCAAATCCCTGCCGGTGTAGAACCGTCATCAGCTCGGCTGTGGTCAGCAACTCTTTCGCCAGGCCTTCCGTCTTGACGCGGCCATGCTCCACCAGCATCGTCGGCGCGCCTTCCAGTATCTCGTCGAGGCGGCGATGGCGGAACAGGAACCGCACCACCAGGTAGTTGAGCGCCAACAGGGCCAATGCGCCGATCAGCCCGCCCGCCAGCGAGTTGTCGTTGCCGATGATGGCATTCTGCACCGTGTTGGAAAGCGACAGCAGCACCACCAGGTCGAAAGGGTTGAGTTGCGCCAGTTCGCGCTTACCGAAAACGCGCAGCGCCACCACCAGGAAAACGTACACCAGCGCCGGGCGCAGGATCTTTTCGGCGATCGGCACGCCCACCACGAAGATATCGCCCCACATCTTCTGCGAAGCCAGCCATTCAGGCATTCCATGCCCTCCTCACGTAGTCTATCCCCCCGATGGGCCATTTTTTGCTAAAACAGAATAGGGGTTCGGTGTTTTGGGGGGCACGGCTGGGCTTGGCGGCGCCGAAAATGCTGTGGAAAAATTGATGACGACTGGCGGCGGTTGTGCAAAACTAGCGCCATCTGCTGATTGCACGCGCGTTGCTCGTCCACAGACATCTACCGCGTTTGGCGTTTTAGGCATTGAGCCTCGCCCCCGTCTCCCGCTACGCTAAGTGATCGCGATGTCTGTGCAACACACCACGGAAAAAGGTCTACCCACGAATCTCGACGCCGAGCGTTTCGTGCTCGGCTCCATTCTGCTGGACGACAGCTTCTACGTTCAGGCCGCCGGCACGCTCGAAGGTGACGATTTCAGCCTGGAGAAGCATCGCCGCATTTTCAAGCGCATGGGCGACGTGTACGAGCGCGGCGAGAAAATCGACCGCATCACCGTCGCCAATGAGTTGATGAAATTCGGTGAACTGGAATCCTGCGACGGCCTCAGCTACCTGGTTTCCCTGGACGACGGCCTTCCGCAGATCCCCAACGTCGACTCCTACATCCGCCTCGTCAAAGACAAGGCCATCCTGCGCAGCATCATCTTCGCCTCCGAGCACATGAGAAACCGGGCGATGATGGCCGAAGAATCACCGGACGAGATTCTCGCCGGGGCCGAAGAGACCCTGCTCAAACTCGGCGAGGCCCAGGTCAAAAGCGGTCTGCTCACTCCCGACGAAATCCTGCATGGTTACGAAGGCGGCATCAGCGCCTTCCTCGACCCCAGCAAGCGCGTCAAGGGCGTCAGCACCGGCTTTCTCAAGCTCGATGAATACACCGGCGGCATGCATGGCGGAGACCTCTTCATCCTCGCCGGCCGCCCGTCGATGGGGAAGACCGCTTTGGCCTTGAACATTGCGCAGCACGTCGCCCTCAGAAACAAACAGACCGTCGCCGTTTTTTCGCTCGAAATGTCGAAGGAGTCGCTGCTCACCCGCATGCTCTGCGCCGCCGCGCGCGTCGATAGCCAGCGATTCCGCACCGGTTACCTCTCCCAGGAAGAACGCCGCCGGTTGAACCAGTCGCTGCAGGACCTGGTGGAGGCGCCGCTCTACATCGACGACACCGCCGGCCTCCACATCATGGACATGCATGCCAAACTCCGCCGCTTGAAATCGGAGCGCAAGCAGTTGGGCCTGGTGATTGTCGATTACCTCCAGTTGATGAGCGTGCGGGGGCGGAGCGAGAATCGCAATCAGGAAGTCAGCGCCCTCTCGCGCGGCCTCAAACTCCTCGCCAAGGAACTCAACGTCCCCATGATGGTGCTTTCCCAGTTGAGCCGCGCCGTGGAAACCCGGCAAGGCGACCATCGGCCGCAATTGAGCGACCTCCGTGAAAGCGGCAGCATCGAGCAGGACGCCGACGTCGTGGGCTTTGTCTTTCGCGAAGAAGTGTACAATCGCGATCGCGAAGACCTCAAGGGACTGGCCGAGTTGATCATCGCTAAGCAGCGCAACGGCCCCATCGGCACCGTGAACCTGGTTTTCCTGCACGCCCAGACCAAGTTCGAGAATCGCGCCGAAGATACCGGAGAGTTGCCGGAAGAGTAGAACTACCCTCGTTTCACCCACAACTCCGCGCACGTGAAGCCCTGTGTGCGGATCTGCTCGCTTAGCGACGTGTAGCGCACCAGTCCGCTGGCGCCGCGGATTTGCCCGACTTCTTCGTGGCTGAACTCGCGCAGGTAACGGTCGGCGCGCTCCCGGTGCGAGTATCCACCGTAGGCCGGCGCCGTCCTCTCGATCGCCTTCATCAGCGCATCCCAGAAACTCTCCCGCTGGAACAAACCCTTGCGCCCCCCGGCTTCGCGCGAAATCTCGATGGGCTGCCGGCCGCCGCGCAGCGTGGCGCGTGTGCAATTCGCCGCCGCGAACTGCCGCGAGGCGTCGGCATCCGGAAACGTCCCCAGCAGTTCGCGCACGCCCTCCAGGTCCGCCTCCCAACCCGTCCAACGGAACCGCGTCGCGCCGCTCACCAGGTTGCCCCGCAGCAGCAGGTCGCGAATGCGCGCTTCGTCCTTGCCCGTGACCCCCAGCATGTGCTCCACCAGTTCCCGAACCGCCATCTCCTGCACCACCACCGGCGTGATCGAGATGGAGTCGGCGCCTTCGGAACTCAGCTTCACGCGCACTGTCGCCGGCAACGCCATCGTTTTTCACGCTAGCATAAGTCCGTGACCTCTCTCGAAAAGGTGCTGGCGGAAACCCGCCGGTATGAGCACGCACTCCTCGACTTCTCGGCGCGCGAGCACAACGGAACGGTCGAATTGGTCATCCAACTCAAGGATCGCCGCCTCGGACTGCATACCTACTACGCCCCCGTCCACTCCCGCGACATCGATCACCCCCAGTTTACCTGGACCTTCCAGCGCTACCTCTACGATTGCATGCACGATTATCTGGTCGAGATGTTCCTCCACACGCCGCAGGTCCGGGAGCAGCGCCCGTGACGCCCGCCGCCGAACTCCTCGCGGCCGAGATCCGCCGCCACGGTCCCATTCCCTTCCGCCGCTTCATGGAAGTGGCCCTCTACCATCCCGAGTGCGGCTACTACCGGCGCGCGCCGGATCCGTTCGGCAAGCACGGCGACTTCTTCACCGCCGAACAGATCCAACCCGTCTTCGGCATTCTCATGGCCGCGCGCATTCGCCAGCTCTACCGCGACATGGGCTCTCCGCCCGATTTCACCGTGGTCGAAGTGGGAGCCGGGCGGCGCGAGATGGCGGACGCATTCGCCGAGTGGCACTACGTCCCCGTGGATATCGATTCCGGCGCCATGCCCGAAAACTTTGTCGGTGTTGTTTTCTCCAACGAGTTCTTCGACGCGCTTCCCGTCGATGCCGCACTCTACCAGGACGGCGCTTTCCATCAGCAACGCGTCTCTCTCGCCGGCGACGCGTTCTGCTGGCACACCGGCGAAATCGTTGGCGGCGACGCCGGCCGTTACCTGCGCTCCTACTACCTTCCGCCCGAGGAAGGCCGCTCGTACGAAGTCAACCTCGCCGCGCTCGCCTGGCTCCGGCGCATGGCGGCGGCGTTATCCAAAGGATACGTGCTCACTGTCGATTACGGCTTCACGCGCGCCGAGAGCGTTCGCTTTCCCGCAGGCACGCTCATGGGATACCGGCGCCACACCGCGCGCGAAGACGTGCTCGCCGAAGCCGGCTTGCGCGACATCACCGCGCACGTGAACTTCACCGCTCTCCAGGACGAAGGCGCCGCGTGCGGCTTCGCCACCGTGCGCTTCGAGACGCTGGCGCAGACGCTGCTCGCCGCCGGAGAAGCGGATCGGTTCGCCGCCGCGCTCAACTCGGGCGACGCTGCCGAAGATTTGCGCCGACGCATGCAGCTCAAGACCCTGCTCTTCGGTATGGGAGAGACGTTCCGCGTTCTGCTGCAGGAGAAAAACCGGAGGGGAGACGACGAAGAGAACCGCAAGGAAAAGCCCTGAACAATGAAAAAGGCCCCGGAAACCGGGGCCTTGGAGTCATAACCTGTTTGCAGCCCTTCTTCAGGGCGACGCCCAGACTACTTCTTTTTCTTCGGAGCAGCCTTCTTCTTCGGGGCGGCTTTCTTGGTTGCGCTCTTCATCGATTGATTCTCCCTAACATCAAATTTTGCGATTCGAAAATCGCAATGTGATTCATATATAAGGTGCTTCGGAAATAAAGTCAAGAAAAAAATGCATTCGACCCCTGTTTCGATCTCTTTCGAGTTGCAGGTCTCGCCTCACGGCGCGAAGATCTTCCCGCGCGCGCCGATTCTTGATTGCGTCTGCGCGCGCGAATATACAATGAGACGACGCGTGCAAGGCGCGCGCCCAACCTCCGCATGCCACTGCTTCCCATCTCGATGGCCGCGCGCGCGCCGCGCGCGCTTTCCAATCGCCATCGCCCCGGGCTGGTGCCCGCATGACCTGCGGCGAACTGCGCGAACACTACGAGCGCTACGTCATCGGCGCGGCCCAAGAACCCCAACGCAGTGAAATCCGCGCGCATCTCGATCGCCACTGCGATGTCTGTACGCCAGGCATCCAGCGCGCGCGCGACCTCGTCGCGCTCCTCGCCGGCTCGGCTCCCCGCCGCTTCGGTTCCGCTCCTTTCCTCGCTCTCGCCCTGGCCCTCGCCCTCTTCGCCGCGGTGTACTTCGGCGGCCGCGAGCGCGACCTCGCTAACGAATTGGCGCGCCTTCGCCAACAGAACAGCCGCCAAAACGTCGAACTCACCCGGGTCGACCAGGCCTTCGCCATCCTCACCGCCGCCGACACCACGCTCACACCCTTTGGCGAAGGACAACCGAAGCCCACCGGCAAGGTGTTCGTCAGCCCTTCGCGGGGCGTCTTGCTGATTGCCGCGAATCTCCCGCCCGCGCCGCCGGGCAAAGCTTACCAGATGTGGATCGTCAAGCACGCTCAGGCTATGGCGGCCGGCATGTTCCAGTCGGCGCCCGATGGAGGCGCCCTCCATTTCCAGCGCGGCGCGGCGGAGAATATCGATGCCGTCTCGGTAACCCTGGAGAACGAAGCCGGAGCCGATCAGCCCACTTCCACTCCCCTCTTCGCGGCCTTCATTCGTGCGCCCGCAAAGCCCGCGTTACAATAGCGGAGACGTGACCAAATACATCCGCTACCAATCCGCCTCCGGCATTTCCTACGGCACTCTGGACGGCGACACCGTCCACCAGATCCACGGTGGACTCTTCGACGGCCACATCCCCACCGGCGAGACTCTCCCGCTCTCCGATGTGAAGCTGCTGTACCCGTGCCAACCCGGCAAGATCATGGCCGTCGGGCTGAATTACCGGAGCCATCTGGGCACGCGCCCTCAGCCCGCGCATCCCGAAATCTTCTACAAGCCCGTTACCGCCCTGCAAAATCCCCTGGACCCCATCGTCATCCCTCGCGACGCCACCGACGTCCACTCCGAAGGCGAGATGGTGGTCGTAGTCGGTAAACCTCTCCGCCATGCATCCGAGGCGGAAGCCGCCGGCGCCATCTTCGGCGTCACTTGCGGCAACGATGTCAGCGAGCGCGCCTGGCAAAGCGGCGCACAGAAGGACCTGCAATGGTGGCGCGCCAAGGGTTCGGACACCTTCGCGCCCCTCGGTCCGGCGATCGTCGGCGGCCTCGATTACGGCAACCTCCTGCTCCAGACGCGCATGAATGGGGAGACCATCCAGAAGCAGTACACCAGCGATCTGATTTTCGATATCGCGGCCGTACTCAGTTGGATCAGCGCGTGGGTGACGGTGCTCCCGGGAGACCTCGTCTATACAGGAACGCCGGGCAACACTCGCAGGATGTCGCCCGGCGATTCTCTCGAAGTGGAACTCGAGCACGTGGGCGTACTCAGAAACCCCATCGCCTAGCGCCCATCGCGCCTGTGCGGGCAACCCCTCTTACTTCGCGAACCGCTTGAAAAACGAATCGTCCTTCCACTGCGGGCGAGCCGCGCTGTCGGCCACCCTCTCCAGCAAGCTCACCATGATCCGGTCGAACTTCGCCGCCGCTGCCTTATCCACCGGTTGATTCAAATCGTCCGACGGCTTGTGATACCGGTCGCGGATAAAATCGTGGAAGATCTTGTCTTCCGGAGTCCCGAACTCGTAGCCGAACTTGAACGCCAGCGCCGGCACGCCCTCGCGTATAAAGCTGTATTGATCGCTGCGGATGAAGCGGTTCTGCTCGGGTTCCTTATCCGCCTGCACTTGCACGCCGTACTCCTTCGCCGCCTCGCGAATCGTATCGCCCAGCGTCGATTCCGCCAGCCCCTGCACCTCGATCCATTTCAGCTCGAACAGCGGCATGAACATATCCAGATTGATGTCCGCCACAATGTGCTTCCGCTCCACCGTCGGCCGCGAGGCGAAGTACCGCGAGCCCAGTTCGCCCTTCTCCTCCGCCGCCACCGCCAGAAACACAATCGACCGCTTCGGCTTCGCCCCGCTTTCCTTCATCACGCGCGCCATCTCCAGAATCGACGCGATTCCCGACGCGTCGTCCATGGCGCCGTTGTAGATCGTATCGCCATCGATTGCGCGTCCCACGCCCACGTGATCCAGGTGCGCCGACATGATGACGTACTCATCCTTCAATTTCGCATCCGCCCCCGGCAGCATCCCCACCACGTTGGGCGCCTCCAGTGTTTCCCGCCTCACCGCGGCCTTCGTGCGCAGCGTTCCCACCAGGGGAAACTTGGGCAGCGGCTCGTTCTCCGCCGCCAGTTTCAAAATTTCATCCATCGTGTGACCGCTGCCCGCGAAAAACTTATCGCCGCCGCGCCGTGTGATCGTAATCGCCACCTTCTGGCCGACTGACTCCTGTAACTCCGGGTCGGCCAGCAGGAAGGCCTTCTGTGGACCCCGCCCGCCGCCCGGGCCACGTCCCCCGGCCGCATCCAAAGCGTCTGCCCCAGGCGCTGTCCCGGCCGCCGTGCCTCGTCCGCCACCCTGCCCGCGCCCGCCCCCGGGCCCCCGCGGATTCATGATCGTCGCCGTCCCGATGGCTCCCGCCGCCTTCAGCACCGCCCAACGCTCCACCGCACTCCCCACGTGCGATTTCACCGGTCCGGGCGCGTCCAGCGCTCCCGTGCTGTTGACGTACACCGCAACCTTGCCCCGCAGGTCCACCCCCGCCAGATCGTCGTACTTCGCTTCCGGCACGCGCAGGCCGTATCCCACGAACACCATCGCGGCTTGCGCCGTGGGCGCCAGGTCCGCGCGGCTACTTTGCGTCGCGTCCAGCCGGTCCAGGGTTTCTTCCGCACCCTCGCGCACAAGCGCAATGCTCGATTCTTCTTCCACCAGTTGACGTGTCTCGAACTTCACCGCCTGGAGATACCCCGATGTCCCCGCCGGCTTGAGTCCGAACGCCTCCATTTTCCGCGCCACATACTTCACCGCTTCCTGGTAGCCCTCGCTGCCCGTGTCCCGCCCCTGCAGTTTGTCGTCCGCCAGAAACTGGATGTGCGCCCACCACCGGTCGCCCTCCGCCACAAAATCGGCCCCAAAAAGAGCCGCCGCGCCCACCGCCAGGATTACCAACTTCTTCATATGCCGCATCATTTAGGATTACCACGCGTTGTTCCCCGCATCCACCAAGCCCCGCCTGAGATGCTAAACTGATACTGACCTCCGTGCCGGAGTGTCGGAATTGGCAGACGAACCGGACTCAAAATCCGGCGCACTTCACTGGGCGTGTGGGTTCAAGTCCCACCTCCGGCACCATCCGCATCCCAAGAAGCTGTCTTCTCTGCGCTTTCCTCTGCGGGGTACCCGCTTGCGGGTCCTGCGCCTCTGCGATGCACTGATTCCCTCGAATTGCCAGCAAACTCGAAACCACACAAGAAATTCTTGAGCATTTTCACCACCCCATTCCACTATCGTTCTCATGGCGCTGTTCAAAACTCGCGGTGCCGCCATTTATGGCATCGATGCTCACCTGATCGATGTCGAAGTCGATATGTTCGCCTCCGGCAACGCGCGCGATTCCGTGATGGTCGGCATGCCCGATGTAGCTGTCCGCGAAAGCCGCGAGCGCATCAAGAGCGCTCTCATCAACTCCGGCTTCGGCTACCCCAACAAACGCATCACCATCAACCTCGCCCCAGCCAATGTTCGCAAGGAAGGCGCCGGCTTCGATCTGCCGGTGGCCATGGGCATCCTCGGCGCCATGGGCGCTCTTACCGCCCTGGATCGCCACATCTTTATCGGCGAACTCTCCCTCGATGGCGCCATCCGCCCCGTGCGCGGCTCGTTATCCATCGCCGTCTGCGCGCGCGAGCAGGGTATCGCCAACCTCATCGTGCCCGCCGAAAACGCCGCCGAGGCTGCCGTCGTACAAGGCGTCAACGTGTATGGTGTCCGCTGCCTCGCCGAAGTGGTCGCCCTGCTCAGCCGCCCTGCGGAGTTTTCACCCGTTGTCGCCTCGCGCAACGGCCATTCCGCGCACACTGACTCTGATCCAGACTTCCGTGATGTGCGCGGCCAAACCATGGCCAAACGCGCCCTCGAAGTCGCCGCCGCCGGTGTCCACAATGTCCTCATGATTGGCCCTCCCGGCTCCGGCAAAACCATGCTTGCCAAGCGTCTCGCCGGTATTCTCCCCCCGCTCACCTTCGAAGAGGCCATCGAAACTACCAAAGTCCACAGCATCGCCGGAACCTTGGCCCCCGGCGCCGGACTCCTCCACCAGCGCCCTTTCCGCGCACCGCACCATACCATCTCCGACGCCGGCCTCATCGGCGGTGGCGCCGGCATGCCCCGCCCGGGCGAAGCCAGCCTCGCCCACAACGGCATGCTTTTCCTCGACGAGTTCCCCGAATTCCCCCGCGACGTCCTCGAGATGCTCCGCCAACCTCTTGAGGACGGGTCTCTCAGCATCGCGCGCTCTGCGATGACCCTGCGCTTTCCTTCAAGCTTCATGCTGGTCGCTGCCATGAACCCGTGTAAGTGCGGGTTCTACGGCGATTCCACCCGCGAGTGCCGCTGCACCCCCGGCCAGATCCAGCACTATTTGAGTAAGATCAGTGGTCCCCTCCTCGATCGCATCGATATCCACGTCGAAATCCCTTCCGTCCCATTTAAGGAACTCCGCGGCAATCCCACCGCCGAGTCATCGGCCGAAATCCGCGCCCGCGTGGAACAGTCCCGCACCGTCCAACGAGCGCGCGGTTTCTACAACTCCCGCATGCCCGCCCGCGATGTTCGCAAAGTCTGCGCCCTCGACGATGCCGGCGAGCGCACCCTGGAAATGGCCGTCCGCCGCATGGGCCTCTCCGCCCGCGCTCACGACCGTATCCTTAAAGTCGCCCGCACCGTCGCCGACCTCGACCAATCCCCCTCCGTCACCGCCAAGCACCTCGCCGAAGCGGTGCAGTACCGCAGCCTCGACCGCAATTACTGGACCTGAGAGCGGCCCTTTGTGAACGGCTGTTCGATTCCAAGCGCCGTACTCGGACGTACAGGACCAACCGGAGCAACCAGAGCGGTATATACAGACCTGGATATCCTATTATGATAAGGTGGTGGATTCCGAAGGACCGCCCGCCAAAACTCGTGCGATGACAGCCCGGTGCGCCGTATTAAGTCAACCGCCGGGCGGGTTGGCGGGCCTGACGGGTGGCCACGAGCATTCACCTGACGAAGTCCGCATGGCAGCTTTACAGCAGCGTTACAGAGGATAAACCGGTGGTAAAAGAAAAAACGACCAAAGTGCAAGGCGCTCCTCGTGTTAACCTCCAAAGGGGCGTACCCAAGTTCAGTGGACAGTTAGTGCTGGCCGCTATTCTTAGCATACTGGCACCCGGCGCCATTGCCGCACTGCAGAGGCTGGGCACCGACTAGATTACGGTTGGCAGCGCCGCGGGCAGTTCTTCGGTTGTTTTGAGTACCGTCGGGTCGTGGAACGCTACGGCCAACGATTCCTTTCTGCATATCTCCCCAGGCAGCGTCAGCGGAACGGACAGCGTGTTGGTCGTGTTCACGATCGACGCCTTCGCCGGCACGGGGACCCGCAATGGCACCTTGACTATCGCCGGGATGAATCTTGCGGTTACGCAAGTGGGGTCAAACTGGACCGCCGTGTACCCCGCGCCCACCACGCTGGCGCCGGGGTTGAATCTGCCCGAGGGCGTGGCGGTGGACAACTCCGGCAACGTCTACATCGCGGCTTGGGGCAGCGCCACCAGCATCATCTATAAGTGGAGCGCGACGACCGAGCAGTTGACCACGCTGGTATCGTCGGGGCTGAACGACCCTTCCGGAGTGGCGGTGGATGGCGCCGGCAACGTCTACATCGCCGATACGTATAACCAGGCCATCAAAAAGTGGAGCGCGGCGACACAGCAGGTGACCACGCTGGTGTCCTCGGGGCTCAGCTATCCATGGGGTGTGGCCGTAGACGCTGCCGGCAACCTCTACATCGGAGATTCCGGCCACAACGCGGTTAAGAAGTGGGATGTGGCGACACAGCAGGTGACCACGCTGGTCTCGTCGGGGTTGTCCAACCCTCGTGGAGTGGCCGTGGACGGCGCCGGCAACGTCTACATCGCCGATACGAACCACAACGCGATCAAGGTCTGGAGCCCGCTTTCTCAGACCGTGAGTACGCTGGTCTCCTCGGGCCTGAACGGCCCTTACGGAGTGGCGTTGGACGCCTCCGGCAATGTCTACATCGCGGATACGACCAACCATGCGGTCGAGAAGTGGACCGTGACGACCCAACAGTTGACTACACTGGCGTCTTCCGCCGCGGGGCTGATTTATCCGTATGGAGTGGCAGTGGATGGCTCCGGCAACGTCTACATCGCAGCGGACTCTTCGGTTAAAAAGATCAGTGTTGGCTTCGAAACCCTCGGGACTACCTCTCTCACTGTGGGTAGCGCTGCGGGGAGCAATTCCGTCGAAGTCGGCTTTCTGCCCGTCAACACCACGGCAGCGTGGACCGCGGCCACCACCGACTCCTGGTTGCACGTCACCACAGGCAGCGGGGCTGGCGGCGCCACCATCCAGTTCACCTTCGATGCCAATCCCGGCACGACGGTACGCACCGGCACCATCGCCCTCGACAGCGGTCTGGTGCTGGCGGTCACGCAGGTGGGAGCGAACTATAGCGCGGTCAATCCGGTGACCACGCTGGTGTCGTCGGGGCTGGCCCTCCCTTCCGGAGTGGCCGTGGACGCCTCTGGCAACGTCTACATCGCCGATATGTCCAACAACGCGGTCAAGCAGTGGACAGCAGCCACCCAGCAGGTCACCTGGCTGGTGTCTTCGGGGCTGACTGCGCCTTTCGGAGTGTCTGTGGACAACTCCGGTAACGTCTATATCGGGGATATGACGAACCTCGCAGTTTATAAGTGGATCGCGGCGGCGCAGGCGCTGACGACGCTGGCCGCGTTTGGGCTGGACGAAGGTCCTGGAGTAGCGGTGGACGCCTCCGGCAACGTCTACATTGCGAGTTACGACAAGAGCGCCATCGACGTCTGGGGCGCGCCGGCCCAACAGGTCACAGCCCTCGTGTCCTCGGGGCTCAATGGGCCTTATGGAGTGGCGGTGGACGTCGCCGGTAACGTCTACTTCTCGGATACGTTCAACAACGCGCTCAAAAAGTGGAGCGCGGCCACCGGGACGGTCTCGACGCTGGTATCGTTGGGGTTGCATCAGCCTATCGGAGTGGCGGTGGACGGCTCCGGCAACGTCTACATCGCGGACATTATGAACAACGCGGTCAAGGAGTGGAACGCGGCGACACAGCAGGTGACCACGCTGGTGTCGGGGCTGAACGGGCCTCGCGGTGTGGCCGTGGACGGTTCCGGCAACGTCTACATCGCGGATACGTGGAACAGTGCGATCAAGGAAATCCCAGCCTCTTTTGTTGCTCCCATCAGCTTGACTGAGTCAGGGTCGGCCGGCACGGACTCGCTGCCACCGGTGCTGCCGGCGACCACATCTCTCGCCGGGGTCTTCGCGCCGGCGAGCGATCAGAGTTGGCTGACGATCGGGTCCATCTCCAACGGAGTCGTGAGTTTCTCCTTTACGGCGAATGCGTCTGGCGCCTCCCGCGTGGCGCACATTACCGTCCTGGGCCAGCAGATGACGGTCACGCAGAACTCCCAACCCACCCAAGCGACCCAGACCATCGCGTTCGGGACGCTGTCCAATCGCGTCTTCGGTACGGCGCCGTTCACGGTCGCCGCCTCCGCCACCTCCGGCCTGGCTGTGAGTTTTAACTCACAAACGCAAGCGTTCTGCACGATATCGGGCACCACCGTGACACTGCTCTCGGTCGGCACATGCACGCTTCAGGCGACTCAGTCGGGCGACGCCAACTACCTCCCCGCCGCAGCCGTCAATCAGAGCTTCTTGGTGACGGCGGCGTCTTCCGCCGCCCCGCTCCGCTTCGTGCCCATCACGCCCTGCCGCATTGTCGACACCCGCAATGCCGCCGGTCCCTTCGGTGGGCCATCCATCACCGGAGGCACTAGCCGCGACTTCACCGTCCCCAGTAGCGCGTGCAGTATTCCTTCCACGGCGCAAGCCTATTCCCTTAACGTGGCGGTGGTTCCAGTTACCACACTGGGCTACCTCACCCTGTACCCGGCGGGTCAGTCGCGCCCCCTCGCCTCTACCCTCAATTCCCTCGACGGCCGCATCAAATCCAATGCCGCCATCGTGCCTGCCGGCACCAACGGGGCCGTCAGCGTGTTCGCCAGCGACACCACCCAGGTGATCCTGGACATCAACGGCTACTTCGTCCCCGCCACCGATCCCACCGGCCTCGCTTTCTATCCCATCACACCGTGCCGGATTGCCGATACCCGCACCGCTACGGCGCCCTTGGGAGGCCCA